>OLHX01000230.1_pt1 | contig 8724 bp, 7 predicted proteins | sample 1609271 | NCBI WGS metagenome assembly OLHX01 (sample SAMN05416700, study PRJEB24817) | seawater metagenome | isolation source: Sea water | place: Canada:Atlantic | collected 2013-07 | reverse complement strand
TGAGTGCCGCTAGACCCTTGAGGACATCATTCGGAATAATCTCACTCGTCGTCCGTCTCCTCCACGATATATTGGGTGATCTTGGACATCTTCTTTTTCTTGAGTCGGAAGAACTGGGTGCGGACTCGCTTCCCGCTTTTGAAGTGAATCTCGCCGTGATTCTTGTGCCCCGGTGCGAACTCGGTGCGCACATGCGCTTCATCTGTCCAGAAGTGGATCTCGCCGTGCCCCGCGTGCTCCGGCGCGAACTCGGTGCGGAAATGCTCGCCGTCTTCGAAGAAGTCGATATCGCCGTGCCTCGCGTGCGTCGGCGCGTACTCGGTGCGCACATGCTCACCGTCTTCGAAGAACTCGATATAGCCGTGCCACGCGTGTCCCGGCGCGTACTCGGTGCGGACATGCTTGCCGTCTTTGTAGAACTCGATATCGCCGTCATCCTCGTACTCGGTGCGGACGTGCTTGCCCTTGGCAAAGACCTTGATCGTGCCGTCTCCGTCCGGTTGGCGTGGGCCTTCGCCTGCTCCCATTCGCCGAAGCGCGGGTCCTGCCTCTCCGGATCGTGCTTGCTGGCGTCGAGCATGTCCTGGATGATGTTGGACACGTGACGTGCAGGCAGCAGATGCAGCGTCATCGGCTCTCTCGTCATCGGGCTGATCTGTTTGGTGGAGAGGTGCGCCTCGATGCATTCGCGCTCGTAGATGTTGCCGTCCGACGCGACGACAGGGTCGATTGTTTTTTTTCGAGTTTCCTAGAAGATTCTTTTTTTTAAGCGAGAAGTCTGAAAAAAAAAGCGAGAAGTCTGAAAAAAAAAAAAGGAAAGGTTCCCAGAAGTCTGAAAAAAAAAGAGTATCGAAGCGCACACACGAGGCCATGGAGCCACAGTACTCTCCCCAGTCGCACTGCGGGTCCCCGGTACCCGAAGCAACCGAGGAGCAGAAGCAGCTCCGCAAGGAGATGGACGCCTTCGTCCCCAACTGGGGGACCCGGAGCGACGTGCGCACCGTCGCATGCCCCAAGGGGGAGGACCAGGCGGGTATGCTCCGCTGGGCCATGGAGTGGCACAACAACCCCCTCGTGCTCGCGCTCATGCGCTGCGCGACCGGTCACGTGTCCGACTTCTTGGAGCCGGACGTACACCCCTTCTTCGAGCAGCCCGATGACAAGTGGCGGCGGCAGCTCTACGCCGCTCTCATCAACACCTGCTGGACCGACCAGCGCACTGGCCTCGAGTACGGCTACTCGTTCCGCGAGGCCTCGGCCGTGGTCGCCTTCCTGACCGGGGTGCGCGGCAGCCGCAAGGGCTGCTACATGACAGGTGGCTACTGTATCATCACGACTGGCGACTGGGAGGGCGGCTTCAACGAGTCGACAGGCATCCAGTTCGTCAAGTCGCTCGGATTCCTGCCCGGCAAGTACCCTCGCGGCCGGAATCTAACGGGCTACTCCACCTGCAACTTCGAACGCGAGAATCACAACCATCCGCCACCCTTCCCGTGCCTGCCCAAGGAGATGCAGCTCGCGATTCGCAAGTACGCTGACGGCACGGAGGGCCTCGCCGCCCTCGCGGACAAGCTGGCGCCCTGCCTGGAGTACCGAGAGCCGGACCCGGAGGAGAAGCGCGCGACCAAGCGCGCGCGGGCGGAGAAGGTCGCGAAGACGTCCGGCGAGGTCGAGAGGAAGTCCGATGAGGTCCGTGTCAATGCGCCATCCGAGGCCTCGGGCGAGGACGAGGACGAGGAGGACGAGGACGACGAGATGTGCTCCGACTGCGGTTACCCAAATCCGGGCTTCTGCTACTGCACGCGCTAAAGAGGATGGGTCGAGAGGAGAGGCTACAACGGGAGGGAAGCGCGAATAGCGGGACCCGTTGCGGGACCGGTTGTAGATTCGTACGCTTTTGTTGCAAAGGCGACTAGCCGCCACTTGATCTACAGCCACTGTGCGGCAGCGCACTCGCCCGACAGTAGCTCTGCGGGCCAAGCTACTCTCTGGAAACCCTTGCCTCGTGCGGGTGGGCCTTGTGCTCAATGACGGCCTCGTGCTAGCTGTGCCAGCGTGCCAGTATTTACCGTACCTAAAAAGGTAAAGCCGGAGAGCACAGAGTGTCTGTGTAGAGACTAGAGTCCAAGTGGCTGAAGTGCTGTCAGCATTCTGCTGTGGACGAAGTTTGGAAACTTCTTGCCTTCCTTGAGCACCATTCAGGGTGCTCTCACAAAAGGTCCGTCGAGCGTCGACCACCCCGGCCCTGACCCCCGACCACCCCAACTCTAGCCCCTCGCTTGGCACTGTGCTTCCCCCTCGAGCAAGCATCAACTGCCCAAGCTCGCCCGACCGACTGTCGAACGACAGGCAAGCTACTGCTGCGCCTTGCACGCGAAATGGCCGCCTGTTGGTCCAGCACTTGAGGCACCCATCCCCCATGTCCATCCATGCCGCGTCCAGATGGCATCGAAGCAGACGCTCGTCCGTGACCGCCTAGCGCTCCCTACGCGGCGGTGGGCTTGGGGAGGTGCTCGGCAAAGCGCATGAGGTCGTTGATGTGCGCCTCCGTCATGTTGCTGATCTTGAAGCGGCCAAAGCCTACACCCGACATGTCGATGTAGTCGGGGTTCATGCCGCGGCAGAGCGCGAGCGCCATATCGACAAAGTCGGCCGGCACGGTGTTGAGCAGGTGGGCGCGCACGCTGTGCACGAAGGTCTGGAGCGAGGTCGGGGGCGTGTGCGCCAGGACGGGCGGAGCGGCGGCCACGGGCGCGCCCTCCACCTCCATGCCGTCGACGCCGGCGACCGGCGAGAGGGCCTGGCGCTTGTTGGCGTGCGCCTCCGCCGCCGCCGTCGCCTCGCGGGCCACCCTCATGCGGTGCAGTACGTTTACGCCCTCGCACTCGCGCGAGTCCTTGTCGCACATGACGGAGGTCGCGTTCTTGGCCAAGAAGCGGCCGACGAGGTTGGTGGAGTGGAAGTTCTCCTTGTCAAAGTCCGGGAGGCCCATCTTGCCGCAGAAGGCGGTGATGGCGTCCCAGTAGTCTGTCTGTACCTTGGTCTGAAGAGCCTGACAGCCGGAAATCCAGGCGTCGTAGTCCTTGGCTCCGCTGTGGTGCATGCGGTACCCGTACGGCAGGAACTCGGTGGCGCTGCAGAGGCCGACGTTGGTGGTGACGCCCGTCTCGTCGTTGTCGATGGTCATCGGGAACTTGGCGTTGCTGGTGATGTAGTAGTCCCCCTCGACGGCCTGCTCGGAGCTCACGGTGGTGTGGTCTATGTTGTGCACGAGGCCCGGCATGGGCTGGCAGTAGCGAGCGTCCGGGTAGTGGAAGCAGAAGGAGAAGGCGGCCTCCATCTTGAGGTTGCCGGCCTCGTCCGGGCCCGGGATGCCGACAAGCATGTCGTTACTGGCGCGCAGGTTGGGGTAGAGCTCGTTGAGGAAGTTCATCATGGCGCACGGGTCGACCTGGGTGTCGTCGTCCTCCGACATGGCAAAGATCTTGCTTTTGTCGACGCCGTTGGCGTCCATGCATTCCGTGAGCGACTTGAAGCAGGCATTGCCGAGTGTGAGCAGGTAGGTCGACTTGTCGGGGTACTCTTTGCTCGCGATGGCCTTCTCGATCTCCTCGTCGCTCTTGACAAACTCGGCCGCCTTAAGTACAAAGGTGCAGCTGCCGTCGAGGTTCTTGATGCACTTGCTGGGCGGGAGCTCGACGACGGGAACCGCCGCCTCGCCACCACCGCCGCCACCGCCGCTGAGCGAGCGGTAGACAAACACCTCGGTCATGTCCGGGATCGGTACGAACTTGCCGGGCTCGTACCACGCATCGAGGTTGGCGGCGTTGCAGGGGATGGTGTCGCAGGTCAAGAGGAACTCCGCGCGTTCGCCGAGGCAGACGCGCGGGCAGGGGTACATAGCCATGACAGCGCTGGGAGACGACAGCGGCATGTAGCAGAGCGTGGAGCGCGAGCCGTCCTTGTGGTTGAGCATGGTGATCTGGATCTTGCTGCAGTCGACGTTATCGTGGGCTGCCTTGAGGGCGGCCTCGCCTGCGCTGGCAGCCTCGGTGGCGGCAAAGTCGTAAGCGGTCTGGAAATCGAAGGAGAAGCACATGTCTTCTCGAGTGGTTGTTGTTTCAGAGGTTTTTTTATGGCAAGTTTGTCCGTTTTTTTCAGACTTCTCGCTTTTTTTTCGCAAACTTCTCGGAACCTTTTTTTTCACAAAGTCCACGCGACCTCTCACACACTTGTTTCCTTTTTTTTTTCGAGCCGATGTCGGACGACTCCGAGCAGCAAGTCGTGAGCAAGTTCTACTCGGATGAGCTGGACGAGTTGTACGCTAGCCTACTTGACGAAGAGGCGGATGTCGAAGCGGTCATGGATCTCATGCTGACAGACGCCGAGTACGCGGCCTACTTGGATGCGGACTCGGTGGAACGTTACGATGCCTCCGATCCGATGCCTCATCGAATGAGCGACATTGAACGCGTTGAACAGCACGGGTGGGTGCGCGTCGATCTTGGCAAGCGAAAGTTCATGTACATGAGCCCAAGGGGCGGCGTCGAGACGTCCCTCAAGCGGGCGTTGCGACGGATCAGCAAAGATAAAGAGGCCGAGATCGCGACTGACTCGAAGGAGATTCTGGCGGCATTCGGGGCAGCATGCGGGGAGACTGAGTAGCTTGGGGCGAGCTTGGGGCGAGCTTGGGGCGAGCTTGGGGCTGGACAAGAGCCGGAGGAGAGCCAAGTCAAAGTTGAGCGTACACTTGAACCTAACCCTGGGAGACGCCCGGATCACTCTTTAGGAGGCGCTTGGTATATGTAGCATGTCTCCGTTATGTGTGTACGTTATGTGTGTACAACCGATATATGCGTCTATATGCACGCGCCCCCTCCTCTGCGTCTGCGGTATGGCGCGCGGGCACGGTGTACGCGGCGCCAGGTCCTGTGCCAGGCCCTGCGCCAGGCTCACTCTCGATGCCGCTTCTGACGCAAGCGCAGAGAGCTTCTCTTCAGTCCCGATGTGGCCACGACCTCGCCGTCTTCGATGTGGTGAGTCTCGCCGTAGAACTTGTGATGGCTTTCGAATTCGGTACGCACATGCTTGCCGTTCTCGACGATGTGGATCTCGCCGTGGAACTTGTGGTGCGGCGCGAAGACGCACCGGACATCCGTGTCGTGGACGGTGCGGGTTTCGCCTTGGCACTTGTGGGGCGCCACGAACTGGCTGCGCACATGCTTCTTCTTGATGAAGAACCGAGTCTCGCCGGCGTTCTTGTGCCACGGCGCAAACTGGGTGCGCGCATGCCCACCCGCCTCAATGTAGGCGATGTAGCCGTGCTTGCGGTGCTTGCTCGCGAACTCGGTGCGCACAAGCACGCCGGCCTCGAAGAAGTGGATGCGACCGTGCATGGGGTGCCCCGGCGCGAACTCGGCGCGAATCTGGGCCCCGCCGTTGACGGCGGCGATGGTGCCGTGGTACTTGTGCCACTGCGCGAACTCGAGGCGGATGTGCTTGCCATCCTCGAAGTAGTGGATGTAGCCGTGGAGCCGATGGCTGCTTTCAAACTCGGTGCGCACATGCTCACCGTTCTCGAAGATGCGCGTTTGGCCAGAGGATGTGTGCGGGTAGTGGAAGGTGGTGCGCACATGGACGAAGAGGTGGAAGTGGCGGACCTCGCCCGCGTTTGCGTGCCAGCTCACGTACTCGGTGCGCACGTGCTCGCTCGCTTCAATGTGGCGGATCTCGCCGTAGTGCGGATGGTGCGGCGTGAACTCGGTGCGCACATGCATGAAGTTACGCATGTAGTAGATCTGGCCGGTCATCGGGTGGCTCGACTTGAACTCGGTGCGCACGTGCCGATCGTCGTGGTAGAACATGACCATGCCGTTCGCGTTGTGCGGGAGCGCGTACTCGGTACGCACATGCGCGCCGCCTTCAAAGTAGTTTGTCTTGCCGTTGTGCTCGGACGAGGGCGCGTACTCGGTGCGCACGTGCTGGCCGTTTACAAAGGTCTGGATTTCGCCGGTGGGCAGCCGATCCGTCCGGTTGGCGACGGTCATCGCGCGCGCCCACTCCTCTAGGCGTTCATCCTGCACTCCGTCGTCGATCAAGCCCCGCAGAATGTCGGTGATGTGGCGTACATCCATGAGGCACGTGCCCATGGACAGTCCTGTGATTGGGCTCGTGGTCCGATTCGTCAGGTGGTGCTTGATCGCGTCGTAGTCGTACATGTTGCCGTCCTCCGCCACCACGGGACGCATTGGCAGCGCATGGGTGATGGGGCAGAGCGAGTTGTTGATGGTGTGCTGCATCTCCCTTTTTTTTTCAAGAACTTGGTGTGTGACAAGTTTCGAAAAAAAAAGCGAGAAAAAACCATGGCTCGCGTTTGGGTGTACCACAAGCAGGTTTGGCTCAAGGGGACCATCGTCGACGGCGGCGGAAGGATGCGTGTGCGCATCGATGGCACTGCCGCGCCCATCCATGTCGGCAAGCGGTGCATCTTCCCGATGAAACACGGCGGAAGGCGCCTTTCCAAGGCACGTGGCGAGGTTCTGCCTCGCAAGGCACACGGTGCGCGCCCCGCGCGGTTTCGCGTCCCCAAACTCTGCGTCGAGGCGGTGTCCTACACGGGCCCCGACAAGATCGGCGATTACTCTTGGCAGCTGAGCGACGAGCAACAGCAAGATCCCAGGTTTGGGAGGGCCCTGCACGTGTACAATGAGAACATGCGGCAGCAGATGGACAAGACATCGCACGCTCCGGGTGGCGGCAACGCGGTTGCACGTCCCTACCGCCAGCTGGGTCGGTCGATCGGCATGCCAACTGGCGAACACGGCGGGTTCAATAGCCTGCATGAGATGTTGTGCAGCGTTGGCTGTACGGCCAAGGAGGCAATCGACCTCGCCACCGAGGAGATCATCGCGCGTGTCTCGGAGCAGCCGGGTCGGTACGACAAGATATACTACTGCAAGAATGCAGACGACGACGAGGAGCTCATCGGCATGGGCATCTTCACGATCGAGGAAGGCGCGCGTCGCTACATTACGACCAAGCTGCGCGGGCTCCCAGCGACTGTTGCCAAGCGGGCGGTCGAAGCTCGTCGCGCCATTCGGGCGTAGGCGTGTCGCGCGAGTCGGATGCGCGAGTCGGACGCGCCATTCGGGCGTAGGCGTGTCGCGCGAGTCGGACGCGCGAGTCGGACGCGAATCAGATGCAAATGTCATCATTTTAAAGCGAACATAATTGCGGTGTTTGTCTCGGCAGAGGAGGTCCGAGATCTAAATTTACGCGAGGCTCCTCGGCGCGCCGACGATGTGCACCTCCACGAGCTGCGGCGTCTTCTCCGACTTCGAGTCGGCGCGCGTCGTGGGCGACGCGGACTGGCGGGTGGCGCTCTACAACCGCGTCTGCTTCGAGGGCAAGCAGCGGCGGCGCGGGCTGGCGGGCGAGTGGCGCCTGCTCGTGCCTCGGGCCGCGGGCGCTCCGCCGGCGGCGAGCTACCAGTCGTCGGGGTTCGAGCTCTTCAAGCTGCGGGCCGAGCTGGTGGACGATCCCAGCGCGGCCTTTGCGGAGCGCTGCGCCGGCTCTGCCGGCGGCCAGGCCGGCGCGTGCGCGGGCGTCGCCTACCTGGCCGACCTCAAGCATCCCGGCGTCGGCCCTCCTGGCCTCGCGCACTTCTGCAAACGCACGCTGCGGCTCTTCGGCATGCAGGCGCAGGCGGCGCGCTACGGGCTGCCGCGCGTCGGCACAATCGTCTTCCCCGCCACGCAGCGCTTCCAGCTGCAGCGCTCCGACTGGCTGCTCAACTTTTTATCGCTCGCCGCGCCGGGCGCGGAGGTGGTCACCGCCGACGAGCTGGCTGGCCGCTGCTTCGCGCACCTCGCCGTCTCGGAGCGGGAGAGCACCTACTTTGTGCGCCCGCCCGACGCGGACGCGCTGCGGAGCGCCGCGCACGCGCGCGCCGCGAATAGGCCGACGCCGCCGTATACGCGGAGCGGCCGACGCTCACGCGCGAGAGGTCGGCGTCGTGCGCCCTGGCGAGCCAGCGGAGCAGCGCCGCCTGCCGCGGAGGCGGCGCCCACGCCGGCGGCGCAGGAGGAGAGAGCGGCGCGGCCGCCGGCGCCGCCGAGCGGACGCTGACGGAACGCGGAGGCGAGCGGCGCAGCGGACAGCGCTGCTGCAGCAGCGCCCCCTGAGATGCGAGCAGCTGCAGAGCCAGAAGCGTCCCCGTCATGTGGTACATGTAGCGACGACGGAGTTTGCTGTCGAGAGCTCGCCGTCGCCCGAATCAAGGATCACCAGCAGCAGCCAGCTGCCACCCGCAAAGCCGCAGCTCGCAGTGGCGCCGCAGCAGCCGCGGCCCGTCTGTCTCATCCGACGTGGCGGACTGGCGCCTCGGTCTCGAATCCACCCGACGGGCCGGGGCCGCCGATCCCGCCATCGCCGACTGCTGTCGCTCATCAAACGGTGCGCTCACACCGTGAGAGCTGGTGATGCAGAAGTCGGAATGAAGTCGGTGAAGATAGCTACGACGGAGCGAGCTTCGGAGGGGGTGTTCCGGGGCTCGGGTCAGCCATCGGCGGCTTCTCGACAGTCGAAGATAGCCGACAGAGGAGGCGGACTGCGCAGCCCAACGGCTGATAACTCCACCAAGTCCCGAAGAAGTGCCACTTTAGTGAAACCTTCGAAAGAACTAGTTCTTTCAAATGGTAAAGGTTGCCATGAATAACTGTATTT
>OLHX01000226.1_pt1 | contig 8764 bp, 7 predicted proteins | sample 1609271 | NCBI WGS metagenome assembly OLHX01 (sample SAMN05416700, study PRJEB24817) | seawater metagenome | isolation source: Sea water | place: Canada:Atlantic | collected 2013-07 | reverse complement strand
GGGCTCGGAGATGTGTATAAGAGACAGGGGGCTGTGGCTAGCGTCGCTCATGTTCGTCGTGGCTGTCGTGTTGTTGTGTTTGCTTATTGAAAAAAAAAAGAGCTCAAGTTCTGAAAAAAAAAAGCTTTTTTTTTCGAAGAGTTGAGAAGCTTTTTTTTCTCAAAAAAACAACACTTTTGCCAAAAAAAGTTGGCACACCGAAAAAAAAAACGCTCCCCTTGCCATGGTTCGCGCCGCAGCGCGTCGCCGCGCCTCCGTGCCGCTTCGCCTCGGCGGCTCACTCGGCGCGAAGAGCGCGAAGCACGAGTCGTCAAAGATGTTCACTCTCCAGAAAGTCTCGGATTTCATCGACCTTCCACAAGATCATGTCCCTCAAGATGACATCCCGCAGCACACCTCCGGTCCGACCTTTCTCTACAACACGCGCTGCAAGTTCGTCGACACCCTCGGCGGCTGCAAGTATGGTTCGCATTGTCGCTTCCTTCACGCGGAGACGCCGGGCAAGTGCGTCTTCCACACCGGGAACGAGCTCTTTCGTCTTCGCTCAGTGGTTTGCGGACCCGTGTGCAACGCGCGCATCTACATTGGCAACATCCCGGCTTCCTGTCCGAAGGAGTTCCTTGAGAACATTGGCAACACGGTTGGAGAGGTCACGGGGGTCACTTTCCTCAAGAGCAAGCTGTGCAGCGGCCGTCACGCCGGCTTCATGAACATGACGAGCGAAGCGCAGGCGCTGGCCGCAGTGGCGCGGCTAGGGGCGACTGTTTTCGACGGCACGCCGCTGTACGCCAAGCTGCAGAGCGCCTTCCCGCTGCAGCGCGTCAAGTCGCGGGGCGCGGAGAAGCCTTGCTTCGCCGTGAAGCCGCGCGACGCCAACAAACCGGCGGCTACCATCGACGGCGATGGCTTTGTCACGCCTGGCAGCAAGCATCGTGCCGCATCTGTTATCGATGATCGACCAAAGCTGCGCACGATAACATCGTGGGCGTCGCTGTTCATCGACGATGTCTCGGTCGCCGAAACCGCCGCCGCCGAGCAGGTCGAGGCCGCCGCCGTCGGGCAGGTCGAGGCAAAGCAGGTCGGGCAGGTCGAGGCAAAGCAGGTCGAGGCCGCCGTCGGGCAGGTCGAGGCAAAGCAGGTCGAGGCAAAGCAGGTCGAGGCAAAGCAGGTCGAGGCCGCCTTCGGGCAGGTCGAGGCAAAGCAGGTCGAGGCCGCCGCCGCCGGGCAGGTCGAGGCCGTCGCCGTCGCCGAGGCCGTCCACCATGACGATACCGAGATGGAAGCAATGCGCCAACACCGGGTCGGGCTTCACACGGTGACACAGCGGGACGAGGGCCTGCTAACGCAGATCTTGAACAAGCACATCGACGAGCTCATTCTGGATCTGATCAAGGAGATGCCGAGCCTCAAGCCGGTGGCGCAGCTCTCGCCCGACTCGGTGCTCGGCGCGTGGAACGATCCGTCACGCTCTTTCCTTATGCGCGAGGATTTGGCGGTCGACCACGACTTTGAAGAACAGACGCGCCGGATCATCAAGAAGACGACCCCGGCCAAGGGCGCCAAGCCAAATGATTGGGAGCGCTACCCAGGCGAGGCCGAGGATTGGGAGCCCTACGGCATCGAGGACTTTTACATTGATCGCTACTAGTGGGCCGCGCGTTTTGTGATTCGCACACGCCGCGCACACGCCGCGCACACGCCGCGCACACGCCGCGCACACGCCGCGCACACACCGCGCACGCACACACCGCACACACACCGCGCCGCGCACACACCGCGCACACACCGCGCACACACCGCGCACACACCGCGCATGCTTCGACTGCCTTTGGTGGCTAGTCGGGAGGTATTTATATGCAGCTTTGGATCTACACACATCGATGAATGCCATCAGTGCACAGAACAGAATGCCATTTTTTTCACTAGATTGCATTCAAATGCAAATGCTCGGTTGCAAAAGTTGGTTGCAAAAGTTGGTTGCAAAAGTTGGTTGCAAAAGTTGGTTGCAAAAATGTTTTGGAAAAGAATTTGTGGTCGACAAAATTTTCAAATCTGAAAAAGAATTTTCGAGCTTGCTCCCCCCCCCCTTTTTCTTCCGGATTTTCATTTGACTGGGACATAGTGGTGAAGAAAAGTCGAACATTTTTTTTGACTGTGTTACAGCGGTGCATTTTCCTCAAATTTGAGGAATCTCTCCTCATTTTTGAGGAATCTTTCTCATTTTTGAGATTGTCGGTGACATGTCTCTGTTTGCCGATCATCGTAATTCTGGGCCTTGCACTGAATCAGATTCGCTCAAAATTCAAAAATGACACAAATGAACAAGGCACGCGCGGCAGAGCTTTGTAAGTCCTTTCCGTTGGCGAAACGTGCTCGCACTTCATGAACAAAAAAGGTCAAAGCCAAACAAATGCCATTTGTAAATAAATCGTGCGTTTCATTCACATGCCGATGATCGCGTCTTGCATCGAGCTTGGCCGCCATGTGCGCTGGAGCTGCGCGCCGTAATCAATTCCGCTATATCGCCTGCTCGGCCTTCTCCACATCAATCAGACGGTGCACGCGCTGACCGAGAAGATGACGAGCACGGAGCGGCGCAGTGTCGCCGTAGTGCACAACAACTGGATCGTTGGCGGTTGACAAAAAGAAGAGAGATTTCGAAGGATGGGTCTTTGGAACTCGACGAGTCGACGATCGCGATGTGCGGTGGCGAGGAATACCTTTGAAGGTCACGGGTACATGCCGACGCCGATGGCGAGTGGAACGCATATGCCCCACCATGCGTATCGTACGTGATTCCACGACACCACGAACACGTCGCGCTCCCGTATGCTCTGTATGTCCCTGACCGAGGCCTGCCTGCGAAAGGCGCACAGCACGGATGTTTTCAGAGTCGTCGTCCTCCCGCTGCGTGCATACTGCACGCTCGAAAACGCAGGCAAAAGACCAAACGCCGCCTTGTGCAGGTTCCCCTTCGTGTACCCCGTCCTATGCGGCTCATACGGAGCGAGCGTGCGGGATGCGTCGTCATCAGGGACTGGACCGACTAGTCGCAGTCCGTCCGTCGTCCAGACACACAACGGCTTGTCCAAGCCGGTGAAGGACTCGCGCCATGCCGAGATGGTGAGCATTCCGCCCTGCGTGAGGCCCAAGAAGCGCTTGGACGCGTGCAGGATGAGCTCACTTGCGATGATGTTGCACACCAGGCCTGCCACGCGCATCCACACGCGGGCCGCGTCGGCGATGGATGTCCACCGCACGACGCCGATATATGTGAGCAGGTACAGGACATGCCAGCCGAAGCCGGCAATCAATGTCCAGAGCAGAACGTCCTTGGGCTGCGTCATGCCGTACCACGCGTAAGCGAGGAAGTTGATCGAGTCGAGGACGAGCCCGGAAACGGCCGCGAATGTGATGGTCTCGCTGCAAGGGAGCGTCAGCACAAGCATGAGGATGATGAGCAACGCAACGATGCATATGCTCGAAAACACGTAGAAGCCAAAGGCAGTACAGAGCAGCACGAGAAAGGTGACTTCGGACGCGACATGCAACGACTTGGCCAAAACGGCCGCGTTTGAACGATAGGTGAGTGCGACGAGAACGATGCAGAGCGCGGTGAATACGACCCAGAGCAGCGCCACGCCGACGGGTAGCACAAACTCTGGCGTCGTGGCGATCGAGAAACGAATCTTTCGCCGCCACGTCATGACCAGCGTGATAGCATGAGTGCACTGCTCAAGCGCGATGAGAACGCCCAACCATATCACCATGCGCGGCACCACCTGAACGTCGGGGTCTAAACGCGTGTATGCGAGGATGCCGGGATCGGGACACGTGAAGGCGTACTCGCCCAACCAACTGCTAATCGTCATATTGCAAGGTGTAGATATTTTCGTAGTCGTAAAATTAAAATGTCGCACCAGTGTCAACATGCGCCGCAACACGTCTCCCTATTCCCCTGAGGAGGACAATGCGTCATACGAGGCTGATCTACGAGGCTGATCAGAAAGCGCGCCAGGAGATGAAGGCGCGCCATGAGCCTGCTCCTCATGGATACGCGCTCGAACGATGCCGCCAGAAATACCCAGCAGCGTCAGCGATTTGCGTACGCTGCAATTCTGTCCGTGTCCGACCTGTCGGGCGAGCCGCGTCCGCCTCGTGTGCCGACGTCGCCTTGGCTTGTCCGCGTCCACTTGATGTGTCGTTCGTCCGCGTCTTTACCTGTATTTCGTACGCTGCTTCATCTATGACGCACATGTTGCCCTGTTTCTTCACCCCGGCGCCGCAGGACTCCTCGCTCAGAACGCATTTATTGCCCTGCTTCTTCAAGCCGACGCCGCATGAGTCCGTGCTGAGCACGCATTGGCCGTCTCTCAACTTCAGCCCGACGCCGCACGAGTCCTTGCTCAGCACGCACTGATCGCCTTCTTTTTTGAGGCCGACGCCGCACGCGTCTCTGCTCAGCACACATTTGTCGCCCTCCTTCTTCAGGCCGACACCGCATGCATCCGCGGTCAACGCGCACTTGCCATTCTCGCCGTAGGTCATGTTGGGGCCGCAGACTGTGCTGCTTGGGATGCACACTTGCCGCCCTTCTCGCGTCACTTTCTGCGTGTTGTCGCCACAGCTGACCAGCCGAGTCGAATGATACAATTTGCAGTGTTCAGCGACTTGGGCCATGCTCATCTTTTCCAAATGAGTCTTGTAATGGAGCCAATTAGTTTGGTTGTACATTTTATTTGCCTTTAGGCTACTGACCTCTTTGTGGAGTGTCGGCTGCTGTGGCATTTTTCTACACCGACAACATTTTTTATGCGATCGAGTCGCAAAATACGACTGCCATGCTTCGCCTTTCTTTTGCTGTCGGCTGTCTTGTGTATTTTTTTGTGACATATTGTCAAGAAAAATGTACAAGGAGAGACACGGGTTCGGCGTGCGACAGCGAGAGAGCCTGAGCATGCGCCGTCGGTACACGAATCGCATCCCGATCATCATCGAACCAAAGGGGATAGATACGCCCCAAGTCGATCGACGCAAGTACATGACGCCGGAAAGGCTGACATTCGGCGAGCTCTTCCACCTCGTCCGAAAGCGACTGAGTTTGAGGTCCGACCAGGCCCTCTTCTTCTTCGTCGAAAACGGCACTTTGCTGCTGCAGTCGCACACGGTGCAGGAAATCTACGAGCGACACCGGGACGAGGATGGGTTTCTATACATATCGTACACGCTAGAGAATACGTTTGGGACGGTGCCTCCCGTAGACCTTGGCTAATGTTGCGCAGTACTTGTCGTGGCGCGCCCTCAGGCGCGTGCCAAACTCGCTCTTGTCTTGGTGGACCGTCTCGATGGTGAAGCCATGCTCGGCGACGTACATTTCGCGATGGGAGGACCGTTCCAACTCTTTCTCGTCCTGCGATATCAGCGTCAAGAAGAGGGCCGGCGCCTTGGAAGTCGAGTGGCGCGCGATACGACCGATGCGCTGCACAATCTGGCGCCTGGACCCCCAGTGGTTCCAGAATACGACGGCGGCGGTTGCCGACGGGATGTCGAGCGCTTCGTCCCCCGTTCTCGAGAGGAAAAGCGCACACGCGGTCCGCTGCGTCTCAAACTGAGCAATCTTGGCGGCGCGTTCGACGTAGGGTGTCTGCATCGAAATGAATCCGACGATTGGCACCTTGCCCAGCTTCGTCATGATGAGACTCGTCCAGCGCAGGCAGAACAGATCGTCACAGAAGATGAGCACCTTGTGCTGGGCGCTGCAGAGGCGACTCAGGGCGCTGTGCAGCACCTGCATCTTGTTCGGATGGATGGCGAGGGCGGTTGTTTTGCCGACCATCGCCTCGAGCGTGTCGTCGTACGGGACGATGATGTTGATGCACTTCACGTCTGCGATGTGGCCGTCTCGGACGAGTTCGGCACGATTGACGCTGCAGACGATTCCCCCAAACTCGTGTTGGAGCTTGCACAACTCGGCGTCTTCACGAATCATCGTCGCAGTCAGCAAGATGCTGTGGCGCGAATGCACACCCTGCACCATCTTCAAATTCTGTGGCGAGGCTGCGTTGTGAGCCTCGTCCAGTATCATCGTAGTGAACATCATTTGTCGCACCAGCCGCGTCTTGGTTGTTTTTGTGCGCGCGTTGAATCCGGCGTACGTGGCGATTACCACATGGGGCATGTTGTGGATGTCGATCGCATCAATGTCGGAGTAGAGGACGACGTCCACCTGCCCGATGGGAGAGAAGAAGTTTGCCAGTGTCATCCTCCACTGCTCCGCGTATCGAGTCGTGACGATGAGGAAGCGGCCCCCATTCAATACCGCAACCATGAGTCCGATGAGCGTCTTCCCGGAGCCGCACGGCGCGACGACGAATCCACTTTTGCGGAGCGCGTTCTTCACCGAGACCCACTGGTACTCGCGTATCTTATGTGCGTGCACCGTGAAGAGGGGCATGCGCGTGGGCCCCATTGCTCGAACATTTCTTGCCTCGAGATGATCGATGAACTGTTCCACCATCACGCACCCAATGGTGGGACGAGTCAGCTCGTCGGGATCGACACCATAAAAGCGACAGAGCTTGAGGACTCCCGTCGAGACGCCGTACATGTATTCAAATTTCGGATGGGCAAAAAAAGAGAAGAATCTCGACACCCAGAACCCAGAAGAAAGCCGCAATCATCTCTCAGCGTCGCGCGAACGACTTTGGGCGCGGATCATGGTGCGACGTGGGAGCATCTTTGCCACCAGCTGAGCTAAACAGGCCGTGCTTTGACGCTTCCGCGAATGGGCTGACAGGGCTCTTTCGTTCCGCTTTGAAGCGCGGGGTCCTGCTTTGAGGATGTGTCTAGCAGCTCTTGATACATTCCATTCAGGACGCGTTCGCGCGACGCGTAAGAGTGGTTCAAGTTGGTGTCCGGACGAAACGCTCGCTCGTCCAACAGTGCTTGCATGGCGGTCTGCGTGTAGGCAATGGGCGTGTGCGCAGCCGGCGGCTGCGCATGCTCCTGCGGCTGCGGCTGCTCCTGCGGCGGCGCATGCTCCTGCTCCTGCGGCTGCGGCTGGTCTTGCGGCTGCGGCTCACTAGGACTGATGTACTGCGGGTTTCGTGTCTGCGGCAATCCTTTCGTCGAACTGCGCATAGCGGCGATCGCCGCCGAGATGTCAGCCGAAATGTCCGCGGAGCGCAGGCTCGGATTGTTCTTGTATGTGATGTACAGAACGGTGCCGAGGGCACAGGCCATGCACCTCGAGAGGGTGCTCCGAGAGGTGATAACTGTCCACATCAGAACAACGACAAGCACGCCAGCTGCGAGCTGGAACATTTTTATTCTTCGGGTCATTTTTTTTCTCACATGCCACCGGCTCGTCAGATTAAATTCGGCTCGGTACCACGTTGCATCCATGCAGCAATCCCTGCTTTCATTTGTTCTAAAAGGAAATGCATCCCTCTCGCCGCGATGCGGACCATCGTGCCAGGAAGCTCCGACCGTGCACGTGAGTCAGTCGCGGATGGCGGCCTCGTACTCCGTGCCTCTCTCGGCGTTGTCCGCCACAGAATTGCAGCGCCACAAGCGGCAGCTGACGATGGTGTCGCAGGACAATAGCTACAACAATCAGGCGCCCGCCTCTTTTGACGCATTCCAAGTGGATGACGCGCGCCTCTACGTGCCGCGCTTCTACGGATACGCGCAGTGGGGGGCACCCGATGACTGGCGCGTCACGGAAGGGCAAGAAATGGAGCTGAGCTTCGCGGGCACGCTAAATCCGGTGCAAGAGGAAGCGACGGCGGCCGCGCTCGTGCAGCTGAATAGCTCGCCACACGGCGCGTTGCTCGTGCTGCCGTGCGGTTACGGGAAAACGGTGTGCGCCCTCTACATCGCGCACAAGCTGCAGAGGAGGACGCTTGTGCTAGTGCACAAGGGCTTCCTGGTGCAGCAGTGGCACGAACGCGCCAAGACTTTCTTACCCGATGCCTCGCTCGGCATCATCCAGCAGAACAAGGCGGACGGTAGCGCCGACATCGTCGTCGGCATGGTGCAGTCGATCTCAAAGCGAGACTACGCCGAGGACCTCCTCGCCAATTTCGGAACGGTGATCATCGACGAGGCACACCACATGTCCGCGCCCGTCTTCAGCCGGGCCTTGCACTGTCTCCCCGCCAAGCACATACTCGGGCTCTCTGCCACGCCGGAGCGACGAGACGGGTTGACGTGCCTCTTGTATCATAGCATGGGCCCCATTTGCTATCGCATCGAGCGAAAGCCCGAACACACGATGGTCTCGTGCATGCTCTACGAGGGCGGCAAACGCAAAGAGATCAAGTACAGGGACGGGCGCGTGTCGATGCCGCTCATGCTCAACGCGCTCGTCACCGATCCCTCCCGCAACGAGCTCATCGCTACGCACCTTTGCAAATACCTGGCGCAAGGGCGCCATGTCATCGTCCTCACCGACAGGATCGTGCAGCTGCACGCGCTTCAATCCCTCCTGGTCGAGAAGGGCGTCGACGCCCGAGAGATCGGCTACTACATCGGCAGCACATCCGTGGCGGATCGGGAGCGCTCGAGTCATCTCCCGTGCATTCTGAGCACATACTCCATGGCCAAGGAGGGCCTCGACATTCCCCGCCTCGACACGCTGGTCATGGCGACGCCAAAGGGCGACATCATCCAAGCCAGCGGCCGCATCCAACGCAAGCATCCGAGTAAGAGGGCTGTCTCTTATACACATCTGACGCTGCCGACGAATAGAGAGGTGTAGATC
>OLHX01000220.1_pt1 | contig 8991 bp, 7 predicted proteins | sample 1609271 | NCBI WGS metagenome assembly OLHX01 (sample SAMN05416700, study PRJEB24817) | seawater metagenome | isolation source: Sea water | place: Canada:Atlantic | collected 2013-07 | reverse complement strand
AGCGTCTCGTGGGCTCGGAGATGTGTATAAGAGACAGTGCTTCTCCGGTTTTTCCGTCTCGCGGCTTGTACTCGCGACGAGCACTACTCTCGCGTCGGAGTTGGGAGCGTCCTTGTGCTTGTGCTCCACCAGCTGGCAAATCGCCGGCGACGACAAGACCTTTCGAAGTGGCATTTCCATTTATGAAAGACAATAGTTGCAGAGCGTTCAGTTGTTTCTCGGAAAATGTGTCCCCTGTAAAAATGCTGAGTACAATCCAGGAATGCTGGAATTACATCCTCTGTCTGTTGGCCCACTTGCTGAAGCAGCTGATGTTTACGCCGACGGCGGAGGATCCGAGCTTGCAGCTCACCTACTTCGACGCAGAGGGCTTGGCAGAACCGGTTCGACGCCTGCTCGACTACGCGGGGTTGGAGTATAGAGACGAGCGTTTGACCATGGACGCATTCGAGGAGAGGAAGGAGCACTTCCCCTTTGGGCAAGTGCCCCTTCTGACCGTCGACGGCGATGTCATCGCCCAGTCAAACGCGATCCTCCGATATGTCGCCAAACTGGGAAAAACATATCCAACCCGCAATCACCTGAACGCGGCAATCGTCGACATGTGGTGCGAGCTGCACGTCGAGTGCATGACTGCCATCACGCTGAACCTGTATCCGGACAAGTTTGGCCTCCCCGACATGGACCGCGCCGCGCACCGAGACTGGTGCATCCGCACGCACATTCCGAGATACCTGCAACTGTTGGAAGATGATCTGCAAGGTCCGAATAGCGATACCTGGCTCGGCGGCATGGACGGGGTCAGCGTGGCCGACGTCTGCTGGTACTCGACCCTAGAGACCTGGTTCGCGGGTCGGTTCGACGGCATCGATTCGTCCACATTCGGCCCATATCCAATGCTCCGAGCGTACATAAAAGATATGGCGGCCCAGCTGGGCGAGGAGACGGTCGAAGATACGCAGCAAGACACGGGCGGCGACGAGGGGGCGGTTGAAGACAATAAGGAAGACTGATTGCGGGTCCTGCCACCCCTTTTTTTTGCACCGTACTCTCAATGCTGGCTGCCACAGCATACGTGTCATGGCGTCCGACGACGGACCCCGACGCCTTCGTGCCGCATCCGACCGATGTATGCGAACCGATCAACCTGGCGGCGTCTACGCAGCCGGAGATCGTATATCACATGAAGAGCAAGGCAGTGGGGTTGTCCACGCTGCAGGTCGAGACGATTCAACGGATCATTCAATCCTTCGACGCCCGCCAGGCATTCTTGTTGGGGGATGCGACGGGCGTGGGCAAGGGCCGCACAATCGCGGGTCTCATCGCCGAGATGAAGCAGAAGCACTCGAGCTTAAAGGTGGCGTGGGTGTCTGCCAGCTCCGCGCTCAAGCAGGATGCGGCGCACGAGTTTTCGCACGTCGATCACCGCGGCGTCGCCTTTTCGGACTTGGTGTTCTTCAGCAGTTACACGACTCTCATTTCGGCGAATCCATCCGCCGCGCTAATTGGGTGGCTGTCGTCGGCGGACCAGTGCTTGCTGGTCTTGGACGAGTGCCACGCGCTGCGGAACTGTAAGGGCCAGTCTGCGCAGGCCATGGAGAACATCGTCGCACAGCTGCCGCACCTGCATGTCCTGTACAGCAGCGCGACGGCATGCAGCATCCCCCGCCACATGAGCTATCTCGGACGGCTTGGCCTCTTTGGAACGAGCGAGTCGGCGTTTTCGTCGTTCGATGAGCTGAAGAAGGCTTTGCGCCAGCACGGACCATCGCTCATGGAGCTGTTGGCGATCGACCTGCGATCGCGAGGCGCGTATGTCGCGCGGCAGCTGAGCTTTTCGAATATCAGCGTCCGTCATCACGTCGTCTGCCTCGACGAAGCACAGCGGCGCGTGTACGACGCATGCGGCGCGGCTCTTCGAGGCGTGGACTCGTTTCGCGGCTCGGTCCATCAGAGCTTCTTCCAACGACTTCTGACGGGTCTCAAGGTGGACGAGGCGCTTCGGATGGCCGAGACGCACATCGACTCGGGTTCCTCGGTCGTCATTTCTCTGGTCAACACCGGCGAGGCGATGATGCGTCGACGCGACTCGCTCGATGCGGCCGACCCACTCCTCGTCGGGGAGGAGATGCTGGCAGGTCTGGACGCGGACATGGTGGACGGGCTGCCCGAGAACCCGATCGATCGAATCGTCAACCACTTTGGCGCCGACCGCATCGCAGAGCTGAGCGGCCGACAGCACCGGTATGTCCGCCGCGACGGGAAGCTCGTGCAAGAGAAGAACACTGGCCTTCGGGCGCAGGTGAGCGACTTTCAGAGCGGACGCAAGCACGTCGCCGTGCTTTCCAGGGCGGGCGGCACCGGTATTTCGCTCGACGATGCCCGGGACGGCCGACCGCGAGTTCACATCATCCTCGAGATGCCATGGAGCGCCGAGGACTTGCTGCAGCAGATGGGACGAACGCATCGGTCGTGCTCCCGGCGTCCGCCAAGTTACGTCCTGATGACCAGCGATGTGCCGGCCGAGCTACGCTTTGCGTGCGCCATCGTTTCGAAGCTGCAGTCCTTTGGCGCGCTCGTCAAGGCGGATCGATCGAGCTGTTCCTTCTCGTTCTTCAAGGTGCCGCGGTGGAACGTGGCAGAGCGACGCAGCATCGCGCTTTACCTCGCCATGGCCAGCGCGCGACGAGCGGACGATGTGCTGCCTCGACTCAGTCGATTCCAAGCGCTGTGCGCCTGCCAATGTCGGAACGACACCCCGGAGGCGCAGCTCAAGCACCGGCTCACCGGCATGCTCCAAAGTGGCGACTTGGGCGAACGTCGAACGACGCTTCTGGCCGCCGCGCTTCGCCTGTTTCCGCACGACGTCGCTATGCTCGAACATCGATGGCACCCCGACGTGCACCGCCAGTTTCCCGCTGCGTTTCGCAAGCAAGTCCTTACGATGCTATTGTGTGCGCAGGCGTGGGAGACGCAGTTTACCCTCGGATCTCTCACGCAGGATCTGCTCTTTACGGTCATCGAACACATGGCCTGTCCGGTTTCGATCGAACGGGCGCAGCTGGCGTCGACGCGCCTCGTGCAGCACTCGTTGACGGACATGTCGTCGTGCGGAATGGATCTCATCTTGAACCGGCTACTCGGGATGGAAATCGCCGTGCAGAAGGACATCCTCCGCATCGCCGATGCCGTCGTCCAGCCTGCGCCCGCCGCGACGAGCGCTTGCCTCTTGAAGTATGTGACCGACAAGGCCGGCGCCGGCGTCGTCGCCACGATTCGCGACATGTCGCACGCCTCCTTCGACATGGGCACAAAGGGAGTGTGCGTCGCCGTCACCTACGCGGTTCGGCCGCCGACGGAGCCGAGCGCGGGTGCGTCCTTTTGGAAGCACGCAAAGTGCGGCCGAATCTGTTGGGTGAGCGTCGACCAGAGCAAGATGACATTTACAGACGGAGTCGAGGTCCGTTTGCCGTCGATTGACGGCCACGTGATGGCCTCCCGGAGCTACTTCAAGTGCACGCAGGAGGAGTGGCGCACGTCCGTTGCCAGACTCAGCCTGAGCACTTCCCGTCGCCTGCATCGGCTGCCGAATCGCTACTACTTGGCGACGGTATATCCGATGCGGCAGTGGGAAAAGAGCTCTGGGCGAGTGCTGCGCGTACCACCCACGCCCCAGTTTCCGCACGGGACGGTCGGGCTGCTCATGTACCACACGAAGGAGTACTAAAGGTGTCGCAAGAAGAATAATTGCAAAATGCAAAGATGTCGTGCATCCGCTGTGACGCCAGCGTGTGTAAGCACGATGATTATGATTGCTAACCTTCTTTCTCTTATGTGGGCAATGCTACAGTATTGGCGCATGAACTCTTTAAAGCTGCACAAGAGGAACAGACAATGAAGAAGCGGTGCGTAAGCAAACGGCTTGGGCAACATTTGTTGAAACCTATTATATCGACGCGTTAAGAAATAAGATCATTAGCGTGTCCGTTGAAAGAGAACAGGCGCCAAATAAACCTAGGGTTTATATAACTGCTCCCAAAGCTTAACGTGTTATGCCGCACAGCAGACATATTACAAAGGGCGAGACGATGGAGTGGCAATACGACATTACTGAGCACGATGATGGGTCGCAGCTTGTAGCCCAGCTCAATAATGTGTCACGTAAGATGACTCCAGGGTGGCTCGCTAGTGCATGGAATACCGGCCGTGATGCCGCCCCGTCTGACATATGAAGGCGGCCTTGCCGTAGCGCAAGCCGCAAAGGAAAGTGTTGAAGCCATGAAACACAAGCGTCTGTGTGATTGCGCGTGAATGACCGCGCGTGAATGACCAAGACAGGTTTCAAGAGGAGAACTGGGATGAGGAGCATCGCTCTTTGTGTGCTACGATCAGAAGTCGGATGCAAACCGAGCTAAATGGCATCCCTGAACAGGATAAACGATCAATGGTGGCACTTCAAGAGCGATACAGCAAATTAGGTTGCAAAGAACCGTTAAGAAGATCGACAAGTTTTGACAGGCCCTAATCTGTCCGCAGAAAGACGGCGAGGCACCAGTGACACTGGTTGCTTGAAACGGCGCAGTCGTCGGCCAAGTAAACATCTTTTGTTCCAGATAACGCATCAAACTTTCGATACTGACCTGTGTCGAGTCTGGAAAAGCTAACCCAATGATTAACATCGATCTCAGCATCGAGATCAGTATTTCTTATGCGGTGCATGACCTCCGCAGGCTGCGGAGAAGCGGTCCTCACCATACATACTAATTCCCAAGTACCCCTCGTTTCGGGCGTAATTTTAAGTATGGTTCTATAATTCTGTACTCCTGCAGAGTCAACGTTGGACAGTAGGAAGTGGTGTTGGCGGAACCTGGTCTTGCAGGATAAAAGTGCGTTAAACGTATAGTTGAAGATCGGATGCGCATTCCAAGAGTCTCCTGCTTCATGGGGTAGAACAACCCCCTCGCTTTCCCCCAAAGATCCCACTGCCAAAAGCAGGAACTCATTGTACAGACGTGCATCCCATACTCCAGTAAAGTGTGCATTGGTCACAAAAGTAATAAGATCGGCCGAGTAGCAGTCCACATACTGATTGACGAGGGACATGTTCGACGCGAACGCGTACAACACAGAGTTTACCCAACAATGGTTGTCTCCATTCGTTACAGCACCTCGTTCAAATTGCTTGACATCGGTGTAGTCTAATTGCAGAACAGGCCCGAGCCTCTCATCACGTTCAAGCAGCATGTTTATTTGGGGCAATGCTTCCTTAATTTCTTTGAGGATATGAACATCAAATGATTGTAGATAGGTGAGCGTGTTGTCGCCATTGTACTCATTTTTCGTAAACTTTTGCGTTCCCTCGTAAACTCTCTTGAATCTATCTTGCACCACAGACGCTGGATCGTTGCCAGATTTCGGAATCTTTTCTAAAATTGCATTGAACTGAGGCGAGTCAGCACTCAGGAGAGTATGGCACTTCCACTTCCCATCGTCTATGTCGTCTTTGTCACATTTATAATGACTTTCATAGAGCGACCCGCGTGTAATTTTACAGTCGTCGTTCTGGCAATCATACACTGTGTCGAAGGTGTCACTGAACGCAACATAGAATCCATTCTGATGTTGTGCAACGATTGCCACGAGTTTGTTCACTTTCTTAAGTGCAGGCCACACCATTATTGTTTGACAATTTTTTTTTTCCAAAGGGTCAGACGTTTGCGTGGTTGCCCATGAACGCTCTCCTGTACAGACGCAGCCAGTGGACGTTGGCAAAGTGCTGCTTGTTGATGACGATGCATCGGATGGTGTAGTGCTTATTCTGTACTGTGTCCCCCGCCATTCCGGCCACGAAGACGGCTACGACTATGCCGATGATCCACCTGGTCCTCACAAAAACGTTGGGATCGCCCTTGGTCTGGTATCTGTCCCACATGGAGAGCAGCAGGCCGCTGAGCAGCAGCACGAGCCCCACGACCAGGCCGAGGATGATGGACGGCATGGCGGGGACGAACTTGGGGAGCGCGCCTGTCCCTACGAGCTCGAATACGCGGTCGATTGCCTCTGGCGTGATCAGCGACATGACAGCGGCGGAGTTTCGCGACATGGTTGCCCTCAATACAATTTTTTTATTTTGCCTCCACTCATCGGAGTTTGAACCGAAAGCCGTACCCGCCCGACCCTGTCCTAAAGAATACACCGTGCGTCGCGCTCGTCGGCGTGCTGCGACACAGCGGACACGGCATCTTGTGGGCGCGCATGCGAATGCAGCAGTCGTAGCAGACGGAGTGGCTGCACTCCCAGTTCTTCACCCGCAGTACTGGCTGATCCATAAGACAGACGGCACATTCGTCGAGTATCATATTGAGGGACTCTGCGAAAATCGCGCGCGCGATACGCAGGCGCGCGGCATCGGCTCTTTGTTTTTTTCGGCCATGCGGAAGAGGCATGGGCGGAAGAAGCGTCTGCGTCCAGTCGGCGTCGAGCTTTCGAGCGACATGCTGTGCATGATCATGATGGAAGTCGTGAGCATTCGAATCGCATCTGCATTCGACAGGCGCCGGCTGAGAAGCGTCATGATCGCGACGACGAATCGCTTGTTTGCCCTGTGTATCGACGAGACGTGCCTCAGCTGCATGGCGTCTGAGCTCAAGCGGCTCTGGTTCTGGTCAAACGCGGAGATTCATCGCGTCGTTCGTCCCGTCGACTGGGTGCAGCGCTTCGAGCTGTCCTTCGAGGGCTGGTCGTTCATCAGCTACTGCATCGTGCGCAGCTTTCTAATGTGGGCCGGCTCTTACCACGACCTGAGCATCTGGTTGTCCTGTAAAAGGTCGACGAACTACGTCATCGCGTCGACCGCCAAGTGCACCGCGCTGATGGTGGGGTTCATCGTCATGGGTGAAGGGATGCACTATGTCCCATTGGCGGATTTTGGCAGCTTTGTCAAAGGAGCGGGCGACGACCCGTTTGTGCTGTGCCCGGTTCTGAAGCAAGAAAAAGGATTTGTGAGGCGAATGCCGCACGCGAACAATGTGAGCGATCTCATCGAGCGCGCGTCCATGTTGTTTCAGCAGTAGCCTTACTCCTCCTGCTCTTTGCACGCAAATTTGGCGAGGCCGCCGCTCAGAACCTTTTTGGAGGTCCGCGGGCGCTTCACCCGCTGCGGTGCGCTGAGCGCGGTCTCCTTACTATCGAGGAACGACGCGTACACGCCTTCGATTTGGGGGGCGCATATGTCCTCGCAGTGCCCGTGGGATGGCAGCTCCGTCGGTCGTCTTAGGCCGCGGACGGAGCACCTTGACGGCGCCTTGTCGTCTTCGCCAATGTTTCCAATCGGCTGCCGCTCCTCGATGAGCATGCAGTACGACACAAACGGCGGCGTGATGGTCAAGCAGATGTTCTTCTCGGTCCGGAACGACTTGATGTCAAAGGGACCGCCAAACATTTTGAGCGACAGGCGCGGAGGCGCCTCGTTGATCTGCCGATCGATGCCGTACACGTTGCGCAGCATGCGGACGAATATGTTCATCTGATAGCCCCGATCGAATGTGGCGTGCTCCAAGATGTAGGCTTTGGCACAATTTGCGGAGCAGAACCAGCCGTACACATGGTATATGTCCTCGCCAGAGTCGTAGAGCCGCGGGATGCGGAAGCCTTCCGTCTCGTATGTGTGGCAACAATGCCAACACGCGCAGTTCTCGGGTTTCGTTGGCGCGTTGTTGCCGCCGTGGCTGTGGAAGATGCTGGCGGACGCTTGCCGCGCCTTTGAGGAGGCAGAGCACCGCACTTCTTTGAATATCGTACTTCCAGTCGTCAAGAAGAGGTTCGTTCGTCCAAATACGGCCTTGCGTAACATACCATATTCCGTCTTGGAAGGAAGGGTGTCTTCCATCTCTCTCCCACTCTTTTATAAAAAAAATCTGATGACGGGCGAGATTCCGCGTTGGGTCGCCTTCATTAAATGGGTGGTACACAGAAACCATGGACAGCGTTTTCCTGTCGCACTGCTGGCGAAAGGACAGTTTGGGAAGAAGCACCCACGCCCGCGCCCGTCAGCTCTGCGAAGCTCTCAAACGGGCCGGCGAACGCGTGTGGTTCGACGAGGAGCAGCTCGCCTGCGGCAACATCTATGCGGGGATGACGCGCGGGATCGACGAGATGGACGTCTTCATTGCCTGCATCACGCGCGCCTACATCGAGAAGGTGAACGCGGGGCTGAAGCACCTTCAGAACCGAGACAACTGTGCACTGGAGTACTCGTACGCGATGATACGACATAAGCCCGTCATCGGCGTTGTGATGGAGCCAGATCTACTGGATGCATGCAGATGGCCCGTTGGTCCGGTGACGATGCACCTGGGAGGCAACATCTTCATCGACGCAACCGGCGATGACTGGTCCGCCATTGCAGATCGAGTCTGCCACATCATTCGGCACATCTCGCCGCGGTGTCCGCGGTGTCCGACCCGCGCACGATTGCCGCCGGTGCTGCCGTCTCGCGAGCGGTGCGAGACGCCACGTCAGCATCGACTCGGCTGCGGAGGACGGATCCGACGCCTGGGGCGGACTCGTGGTCAGCCATTGATACGCTCGGTGCACCAGTAGCGGCGGCCACTAGCCGCACAATGTGAAAGTAGAATCGTATGTCTCCATCGTTTGGGGATTCCACCCGCCGTGCAGTATCGTCATGTTGTCTAGCGCGTCCAGCGACGACGCCACCCGGCCTTGTGTCGTCTCTGCTGGCAGCTTGACCCATTGTGCCATGTCCTCATAGACAGTCAGCATGTAGAGATCGTCTAGACCGCGTAGTCCACTCGCGCCGAGGCTTCCCCCGCCATACATGAGGCACTTCGTCGCATCGATCGAGCACAGCGAAGCGCCTGCGCGTTTCGTCGGAATGTCGCCTCGCGCCAGCTGCTTCCTCCACGTCCAATTGTGCATGTTCAGCACGTACACGTCGTTCGTCATTTCCTGCGTCCGCGTGGCGCCTCCGAA
>OLHX01000210.1_pt1 | contig 9136 bp, 8 predicted proteins | sample 1609271 | NCBI WGS metagenome assembly OLHX01 (sample SAMN05416700, study PRJEB24817) | seawater metagenome | isolation source: Sea water | place: Canada:Atlantic | collected 2013-07 | reverse complement strand
GATCTACACCTCTCTATTCGTCGGCAGCGTCAGATGTGTATAAGAGACAGCGTCGGAGCACGTTCGCCCGTTCCGGCAGAAGCTCACACATGGCTAAGATAGGCACACCGGCTCCATACTCGACGCCGATGTCGCCAAATCCACCGCCAGAGAAGAGCGATACGGAGCAGCGCGCGACGTCGGACATTGAGTCGTCGGCACAAAAAAAAAGCTGGCCGGGACGCGCGTCCACGGCTGTGAGTCTTTGCCGCTCCGTGAGACCGAAGACCGGACTTCTGAAGCAGCGTCAGCGTCGACGGCTGTTCCGCCATGGAAAAAAAGTCGGCGATGTGCGCGCTCGACGTCGATGTTGGCCAGGGCCTCGCCGACCGTCTCGTCTTCGCGCAGTCGCTGCATGCCACTGGAGGCCGACCTGACCAGCTAACACGGCGCAGCTACAGGAACGAACATGAAGATTCCCTCGATGAGATGCAGCAGGTCGACGGAACTGTCATTGACGAGTGCGTCTTGCACATGTCCGACATAGTGAAGGATGAATTAGCTCGTCTCCGAGGAGTACGCGTTTGGCGACTCGTCGAGTCGACTCGGCGCGCGCCCCCCTCCCCTGCCTCTCGCCCTCATTGTGCAAATTCTTTTTGGGGGGGACATCCTCACTCCGGTGGCGGCATCTCCTCTGCGTCATCGCACCGAGGGTCGTCCACGCCTCGCCAGACGCCCTTCCGCTTCATCGCGTCTAGCAGATCCTGCACCGTCAGGGCATCGACGGCTTTGGCCACCTCCGTAGCGGTCGCATTTGCCTCCAATCTCCTGAGAAAATGCTCTCCCCTCGTAAGTTTCACCATGCGCATCGACCACGCCGTCTGCACAATGTCTGCCACATCGCTGCCCGAGCATCCGGACCTGAGCTGGCGGACGACGCCGCGCAAGTCTCCCGCCGAGATCGATGTCTCGGAGAGATGCAACTTGAGAATCTGCACAATCTCAATCGGCGAGGGCAGGTCGACCTTGTATTGGCGAGGTAGACGGCGGCGAACCGCCGGATCCAGCTTGCTCTCGCAGTTTGTGCAGCCGATGACAATCACGGCGTCGGTCTCTTTCTTCTTGATGCCATCCATGTGCGTCAGAAACTCGGTCTTGAACCCGTAAACGCAACTCTGATCGTGCTCGCTTCTGGTGCGTATCATGCCGTCGATCTCATCGAAGAAGAGCACGCACGGCTGCAGCTTGGCGGCCAGGGAGAAGGTCGCGCTCAATAACTTGCTAGATTCGCCAAAGAACTTGTCCTCCAGGTTGGAAAGGGACAGCGAAATGAAGGGCACACCCGCTTCAGCAGCAATGGCTCGTGCGAGCATGGTCTTTCCTGTTCCGGGCGGCCCGTACAACAGGATCCCCCTGGCGGGATGAAGCGCCTTGACATCTGAGAAGAACACCTTGGGGTACTTGAGCGGCAGCAAGAGCTGCGATCGGATCTCTTCCTTCACCTCCGCCAGGCCGCCTATGTCATCCAGGCGCTCCGCAATCGCCAAAGGTCGTATGATGTGCTGCGCTATCTGCATTTCGTACGAGCTCATCACGATGTGCTTCGGCATGAATGGCAGGCAGATCGACGATCCATTCATCGCGGCTCGCATCCGCGAACAAATCGTGTTCAGGACGTAAAGGAGCAGCGATGTGACGATTGTGAGTGCCATGGACCGCAACAGCTGCGCTGCCTCTCTCATCTTGGCAAGAGTCGGACTATTTATGAAATAGTATGAACGGATTGACAATTTTTTATGCACCGGTAAATAAATGTACTCGTGGACGCTCACCGCATGTGAGGCAAACTACAACTTATTCATCGACCAGATGAGAGACCTTCGAGAAGTGGCACCAGAATGGGTACCGACACTCCGGGCTTGGCTGTCCAAGTGCAAAATGCGCGCACATCTCCGACGATTGGTCGAACTCATGATCGATGCCGTCCACCGGGAGCCGACGAACCAGAAGGCCATCTCGTGCGCGGTTGAGTTCTTCGCTGGCTGCAAATACGCGCACGACGATGCGACGGTCGGCAAGATGAAACATATCCAAAGCCTGTTTTCGGGCGAGAAGAGCATAGAGGCCATCAAGTACTTGGGCGCCTTTTGCAAAGAATCGTTGAAGAATCGGGCTCTGCACGACCCAAAGTTATGGTTCGAGCTCCGCGCACGCTGCATGGATGCATATTCACTTTGCCACATCTTGAACTCCAGCAAAGACTACATTATATATTACGCGGGTATGGCGCACACGCAAAATGTCGCTGATTACCTGCTCCAGACGAAGCTCGCCGAAGTCGTGCCGAACGACCGCGACGATATATGCGCTGGCGTGTGCCAGCTGTGCCAGCACAGCGACATCCTTCACATTCAGTGCGTCAAGCTGAGCCATCGCACCCTGATCCTTGTGGGCGAAAACCACAGCCGCACCAAACTGTCCTTTGCCAACGGCATCATCGAGTTTCTGCAGGAGCAGTGCGACAATAATACGTCGCTGCTCTTTCTCATCGAGAAGCACATCTCGAATGACAAAGACGATCTGCAGAAGAAGCTCATGTGCGAGCAGGACCTCGCCATCCACAAGTCGCGCTGCCATCCCTTCATGCAGCAGAATGAGTGTGAACACCTAGAGATTCTAGCCGTCGACAACCGTCACGCCGACATGGGGTTCTTGAGAGTGGAGATGTTGGATCTCGCCGACTCCGATGAGGCCTTCACAAAGGCCGTGCACGACTTCAACCTTTCGTGCATCGAGTCGATGAAAGTGTTCTGCGAAACGCTTCTAAAGTGCCACGACTTCCGACACGCCGCTAAGACACGATGCTTCGCAGCAGAATCTTGTACTTCCGCTTATTATCCCGAATGACGACGGACTTGCCGTCGATGCTGTCGACGATGCCGCTGCGAGTCTCGCCATTGTCCAGAAACGTCACCCGTGTATGGCACAACTCGTTGAGCAGCTCTTGCCGTCTCTGAAAAATCTTGAGACTAAGCGTCTGCATGGCCTGCTCCGGATGATTCAGCAGAGTATCCGTGTCGATTCGCGCAGCTATGTGGACGCCCCGACCCATCTGTTTCTACCTGACCATAAAAAAAACTCAGAGCCGGGGACATGCATGGCACCGGGCGTGCGCCTCTAAATCGTACAAGATACCGGCCAACACGGCAGCTGGCCGTGGCCGGTGCATGACGAGATGTTGCCTGCAGCGGTGCCGTCGCAAGTCGGCCGCCTCGTCTAGCTGGCGCAAGGCACGCCGTGCCACGAGGCGTCTTTGCTCGAGATGCCCCGGCAGGGGCGGCGCAGGACGGTTCCGCCAGCGCTCGACAAAGTCGGCCGAGTATCGCCGCTTCATGAAGATGTTGGCCGATGAATATCGAATGCATTCTGATGCCCCCAAAAAGAAATCCATCAAGCTAAGAAATGGACGCCTTGCCGATTGATGTGTGGGTGCCCATATTCGCGCACATCGAGCCGTCGACTCGCGTCCGCCAGTTCGACCTGCTCGTGCGCGCCAACATCTTTCCGGCACAGACACGCCTTGACACGTTCTGGTCCATCATGGGGCAGCTGGACCGGACCAACGAGGTCGCCTTTGACGAGATGCCGAGCGCGGACCTGTACAAAGTGTGCGCGTCCCATCTGTCCGACATGGGCCTGCCCGCTGATGTCGTTTCTCGCGTAGTGCAAGACGCGAGGGGGGACCTGTACGCCGCGATGAGGATGCTCGGCTGGAACTGACCGCGTGGGTCCATCTGTCCGCTAGCCTCTCTCCAGATCTTCTTTTTGCAGAGGCGGGGAGGGCGGGGGAGGCCACAAGCCAAGGTCCTCCTCGCGGGCGTCGCCGTGTGCGGGGGTCTCGCGAGCGTCGCCTCGTGCTGGGTCGCCGCTTGACGCTGGCGAGTGCTGGCGAGCACCCAAGTGTGATGACAAACTCAAGCAGACGAGAGCGCGATGAGGTGTCTCTTTCTTTCTGCGGTTGTGATCGCAGCCTGCGACAACGTCTGTCTCTTGTGTTTTTGTGCTTGGCGATAACCTTGTAAAGACAGCGTGGTGCGAGTGGTACGCTGCTTGTCCTCGTGCCGCGGTTTCGTTCGTCTTTTCTCTCATTATTTCTGAAAGAGCGGTAAACATGGACTCGACGGAAGTCGTGGGCAATGCCGAGCTAGAGCAGCGTCCCAGCGCCTGCGACGATATTGCGACGCTCGAGACGGTGGACGTGCCCAGCATCGTAGAGCTATTGCGCGTGCGACACTTGCGAGGGCAGCCCTATGCGATGTGCCGCGAGGTGTGCATCTCCGTGAACCCGCTCGCGTGGCTCCCAATCTACGGTGCCGAAGAGCGCGCCAAGTACAGCGAGGGACACGCGGACGCGCACATCTACCTGACGGCGCAGCGCGCGTGGGCGGGCGTCCATTGGCGATCGCAGACGATCCTCGTCACTGGAGAATCGGGAGCCGGCAAGACCGAAGTGGCGCGACTGTGCTTGGAGTACATTGCATTTCGGAACGCCGCCGGCGCCGGCGAGACGATACAGGCGGTGTTGAACACGGGCCCCGTCCTCGAGTATCTGGGCAACGCGCAGACCGTCCGGAACGGCAACTCCTCTCGCTTTGGCAAATTCCTCCGACTGCACTATGACCGATGCCACCAAGTCGGGGCGTCGATCCAGACATATCTGCTCGAGAAGAGTCGTGTCGCCAGAACCGGCGTGCACAACGAAGGGGCGTTTCGCATCTTCTACGCGGTGCACGAGGACGCGCAGCTTCGTGACGAGCACGCGCTGCACGCGATTGACATGGGCGTGCTCGGCGCCAGGCACGCGGCCGTCCAGTCGTCCTGGCCCAAGTTTGAGCTCGCGGCACAGCGCGTCGGTCTCGACGCGGACCAGATCGCCTCGATCGTGTCGGTCGTCATCAGCATCTCCTTCTTGAACATCCGAGACTACGCCAACGCGGCGTTGGTACTCGGCATAGACCATCGTAGCCTGACGCGCACGCTGAGCTCCAGACGAATCTACGTCGCAGATGAGGAAATCTGGACAGAGTGCGAGAATGAGGAGACGCGTTCGCGGACGCGAGCTCTGGCGATGGCCCTGTATCAGCACATGTTTGAGAACGTCGTCGGCTGGATGAACCGCGCGGTCGGCCCTGTCTCGGGGCAGGTCACCGAGCTGAACATTCTGGACATCTTCGGCTTCGAAATGTTTGAGCGAAACGGATTCGAGCAGCTCTGCATCAACTACTGCAACGAGCGGCTGCAGCAGCTGTTCGTGAACGACGTCATCATGAGACAGCAGATGGAGTTCGCCAATGAGGGCATCGTGTGCGACCACATCGAATTCGACAGGAACGACCGGATCGTCGAGCTGTGCGACCGCGTCATCTTCAGCGCGATGAACGATGCGCTGCAGGCAAAGGCAACGGCTGAGAGCATCGTCGAAAGGATCGACTCGCAGCGCCCGTCGGGGTTTGCCATCCCGTTGGTCAGGCAAAGCCGGTGCAACACGGTCTTCACAGTCGAGCACTTTGCCGGCACCGTCATGTATGACGCCGAACACTTCTCGGAACGCAACGCCGACGAGCTGCGGCCAGAGCTCGTCGAGCTCGTGCAGACATCCGGGCGCGCGTCCATCGCGGCCTTTTTCGAGCGCTGCCGCGTGTCGAGCGGCAAGCTATGCACGACGAGCGTCGTCAGCCTCTTCAAAGACCAGATGCACTCGCTGACGCGTACGGTTGGCGAAAGCGACACGCACTACATCCGCTGCATCAAGCCGAACGCCACGGCCACGCCCGGGCGGTTCGACGCTGCCACTGTCGCGCAGCAGGTCGAGTCGACCGGGCTGAGTCACGCGTGCCGCGTCATGAGGACGGGGTTCCCGGTCCGCGTGCACTGCCGCCAGTTCCTTCGAATGTTCAAGAACTGCGTGCAGACGAGGGGGCGATGCGCGTCGATCGGGCTGACGAGCGACGCAGGCGGCTCGGTCGACGCTGCCCACATTCCAGCGGGGCTGCACATCGGCGCCGGCGATGGGTTCTGGGGAAGGACGCTTGTCTACATGTCCTGCGCCTACCGCGAGCGCCTCGTCAAGCGCGAGGCCGCCTTTGTGATACTGGGGGCGATCCGCAGGCGCGTGACGCGGCGGAGAGCCGCGGTGCGGCTGCAGGCGCACGCGCGCAGGATGGCCTCGACGGCACACTCGGAGCTCGACCGTCGACGGGAGAGAGGGGCCCGATTCATCCAGCATGCGATGCGTCGACGCCGGAATCGGTCCTCGCGAGAGTATCGGTCGAAAAGCGAAGTCAGCAAACTGAGGACGCAGGTCGAGTCACTGAAGGAAGTGCTCCGGCAACGCGACGCTTCGCTGTTCCAGGCCGCGCTCCTTGTGAAACAGCTGTCGAGCCGGCGCGCGTCAGAGCAGGGGCTGAGAAGCTAGGATTTCTACTTTGAGGGCCGGCTCCAGCGCGCTGCTCGCCTCGCGCCACTCCTGCAGACGTCCACGTGGGCTCGTGGACCCGCTGACGGCTCCGTTCCGTGAGCTGGCCCGGCTGGGCGCTGGCTGCGATGGCTCGCACGCTGGGGCCGAGAGGTGAGCAAGCGCCTCCCACTCACCTCGCGACAGAGCTGCAAACGGGGCGCGTGGGCCGCAAACGGGGCGCGTGGGCATGCGCACTCGGACCGCGCGTGCGGAGCACCTGCGCCTGATCGGCTAACCGCTGCCGCGCGCGTTGCAGGTGCCATGTCTGGGCGGAGTGGCGTCGACGACGTTCAGACGCAGGAGGAGGAGCGGGCCATCGTGTCGAAGCTGGCGACGCTGCTGCTTTACTGTGTCTGGATTTCCCGTTAGGCCAATGATGCGTAACTGTCAATCTTGTAGTTTGTGTATGCGCAGCTTTCTTTCGTAGCTCTACGTATCCTTACACGAGTGTCTACCTTCTGCTCAGAGCAGAAGCTCCAACCGGCGCCCTACTTTTTTTTGTTGAATGAAGGAAATGTCAGCCGAAAATTTGTTGACATTTCATAACCAATTATGGAAATACTTACTGGTTGAGAAATCATGGTATACTGAACACTCGTAATGCCGATAGCCTAATGTTAGTGAAGCACGAGGGTGGTATTTTCTCTGTATTGTACATAGAGACGCCGGATTTTGTAAATATTGACTTCAAAGACATCATAATTGACGATTTCGATGCCATTAGCAAACTCCCAATGTCTATCGACGACGCGCGTCAACTACCGGTCAGTAAAGAATTCAAAGTGAATATGATATCAGCCGGGAAAAGCGGCGATCTTAAGTACTATATTATCGAAAGGGGGCTGGATTTGCACTTTAATTTGCATGAATCATGGGTCATGCTGTTTCGCGACTTGATTAAGCTGTCCGAAGACGAAATATGTCGGAGGATTAAGCGTTCTGCATTTGTCTGACGACGAAGTCGTGGTGTACGCGAAAGATCGAGATAGGCGAAATTTCGAGTTTTATAGAATCTATTAAAAGCTCGAAAACATTTGAAGGCATGGAAAAACGACGTCAATACGAAACGAATCGCACAATACTGGGATCAAAAGGCATACAATACAAATTTTAGTCGTCATAGAGACGAGGATATCGCCTTATTCCAACGCGAGTACCACCAAATGGATATGTCACGTTTGAGCTTCTTTTGAGGCATTTAACATTTTTTTGACATATCTGCCACGCTACCCAGTGACATTCGGACGATGAGGTTGCGTCGAAAAGGAAGACATGGAGAGATGTCAGGAAATACAGAGGAAACTTGGATATTCGCGTATTCAAGAGGTTTACATGGATGCAGGACTTGAATAATTCATGGTCATTCGTCGTCTCTAACAGTACGCTTTAATCGTACGTTGAACCACCTCTTCCAACTTGGTCTTTTTAACTTCGCCAGTTTGCTCGCCAGCAATTTGGGCGGCACAGATGAATTTCCCACGGCGCAACAGCAACCCGGTCGCCGAGAAGGAGAACTCGTCGGCGAGCCAGACGAAGAAGCGGAGGCGGCCCGTGGAGCCCGAGTCCCCGGGCACGCCGACGCGGCGCAAGCCGCTCGGCGACACCTCGCCGCCCCGGATGCTGAAGAGGAGAAGAGAAAACGCGCAACGAGAAGAGAAAACGCGCAACGACAAGAGCCGCTTTGGCAGCTGTACCATGGCATCCCAAATAATGGGATCTGATCGTCGCACAAAAGTGGTTGCGCCTCTTCTCTTTTGTTATGTACTTGTAGCCATTGAAATTCGTATCGCTCCTTATCAAAGTAAGGCCTTCATTGAAACATGCGTGTGACACAGGGTGTCCATCCAACCGACAATATGGAATGCGTTGGCTAACGGAAGGCAACCCAAAGCGACTACCATTTTTGGCTGCTTGTTCATGCGCCTCACAACTTCTGCGCCCGCAGAATGGCAGACACATGTCGAATCGGGGTTTTCAGTCGCAATGGCATCGCACGTGCGCCATCCAGCGTTCATAACTGGACGGAGCCGGACGGAGCCGGACGGAGCCGGTCAAATGTCGCGAGTCCACTCGTACAACCACATAAAAAAACACCGCCTCGTCTCAAACATGGAGCCGTGTCCCCCCGGATGCTGTGGGCGCGACAAGCTGATGGGGACACAAAAGACCAACTTCTCCGAAGAATTTTACGACAGAAGGGCGTTTACCGAAAGCTACTGCAGCAAAAAAGTCGAATGCGCCAAACACGTCTGCAAGAGCGAGACGGTGCACAAAGTCGGCGACGAGTACTGCTGCTCCGGTACGACGCTCTAAGCTGAAGCGTGGAAAAGGCTGGCGGCAAGACTCGGCGGCATCGCCAGAATGTCTCGCGGATCTGCATGCGGTGGCAGAACTTGATGTCGCCCTCTCGCCTTCAATGCGTCCACCTCCTCACCCTCGCGCTCCTCGCCCTCCTCGCCGAGGGCGGGGCTGATCTGCCACGCCGCGCTGAGAATTCCGCGGCGCGGTCCTCCGCGCAGCACGAGCGAGGGCTGCCGCCGCCCACGCGGTACGCGGATGTGTCCGCGCAGAAGCGTGCGGCGCCACCCGGTGTTCCCGCTTCCTCCCCTGTCTCTTATACACATCTGACGCTGCCGACGA
>OLHX01000207.1_pt1 | contig 9258 bp, 2 predicted proteins | sample 1609271 | NCBI WGS metagenome assembly OLHX01 (sample SAMN05416700, study PRJEB24817) | seawater metagenome | isolation source: Sea water | place: Canada:Atlantic | collected 2013-07 | reverse complement strand
ATTCGTCGGCAGCGTCAGATGTGTATAAGAGACAGCTTCAGCGCCGTTCTGTGGGCTGGTGGGCCATGCAGTGGAGTCGGGAGGCGCAGAGGCACTGGGCCGCGTCTGGTTGGAGGTCTGTGCTTGCATCGCCGGAGCTGGGGTGGCAGGTCTGGCGGGTCTGGAGTCTGGACTTCGGCGGGGCCGGGATGCGGGAGAAGTAACCCTCGATGGAGCGCTGTGAGCCGTCGCTGACGCGGAGAAGGGAGAGCTGGGTCCACCTCTCGAGCTGACGCATGATGACGTAATGCGGTCGTCGCTGCACAACAATCCATCCGGGCATGAGGCTGCCGGCCTTGTCACGGCACTTGCCCAACCGCTTCTGCACGCGTCGCCAGTCGGCCTGGAGCTCAGTTGCTTGGGCAGTGACATCCTTCGCATGTCGACGGTCACTGGCGAGCATCCACAGCTGGTCGAGATGGTGGAGGGCGTGCTTACGGAGCACACGCATGAGCTTGTAGGTCTTGCCCGGGCTCAGCTCACCCGCACGGCCAACGAGGCTGACAGCATTTTGCGGCCACCGCATGGTCCACCACCGCGAGGTATCAACCGAGCGGCGCGCAACGTGCAGCAGCTTCACCGCTGCGAGACAAGGGTCAGCTGCGCTCTCAACTCCATCCCAATCTACATGGTACTCGACTTGTCGCCGGGCCGTGGTGATGTTGGCCGTCGTGCGTGTCGGCGAGTCCGGTGGCTCGGCCGAGTCGCTCACCGAGCCGGTCTCGTCACCGTCCGAGTCTGCCTCGGCGCCGCCACCCCGCTCGCTCGTCGGCGAGCCGAAGCACGGCGGCGGGGCGGCAGGGTCTGGGGACCAGCTGCCGGAGTCCGCCGCCTCAACCATCGGCGGCGCAACCCAGCCGCGGCTCTGATCGCCAGCCGCCGTGTGGATGCATCCAGCCGTCGTCGCCCAACAACTCATGACGCCATCAACTACGTCACGGCGTTTGATCCACTTGGAGAGCGCCAATCGCACCGCAGTGTGCCACCGAGCTCTGATCGCGCTCTCGCCGGTGAGGCTACACTCGAGCATGTGCCACTGGAGCCGACTGACCTCGTCGGGGGCAGCCCAGCTGAGCACACAGCCGCAGCCGCAGGTGACCGATCCAGCCGTTCGTCCTGCCCACATCTCTTGCCTGGCCTCCGTCGCGAGATGCTCGTGCATGAGCTTGGAGACGAACGTGGACCTGCGCTCGGAGCGCGCACGACCGATCGCGCCCTTGCCGAACGTGGCGAGGAAGGCTCCGTCTTTGATCCCGACACGCTCAATCGAGAGACGCCGCTGCGCAGAGCCCGTGATGTGTTTGTACACGTCGCCCGTCACCTCGTGGCAGCCTCCGTGGCCGACGTTCTCCTCCTCGAGCGGCTCGTACCAGACCGTGGTGTGGCCGCGAAGCGCTCGACGGAAGGAGGCGTAGAGGGGCATCAAGTCGTCGATCTGGTGGGTGAGCGCGTCGACCTTGGAGTTGTAGATCTCGTGCGTGTCGAACTGATCCGGCCGCTTGCGTTTCTCTGGATGCCCGTGTTGATGGAGAACAGTAGTGCTGCCCAGCCCAGCCATCTGGCGGTCGTTGGCGAGGCGCCACGCGAGCGACGCAAGATCTCTGTCGTTGCGGCGGAGCCAGTTGCGGCGGAATCGCCACGGGCCGTCCATAAAGGCGTTGACCACCTGCAGGTTGTCGAGTCGCACGATGAGATCGCCTCGTACGTGCTTGGAGATGTACAAGATGAGGAGCAGCCCCGTCCACTCCGAGCGTCCCGAGGAGAGCGCCGTGTCCGCAGATGCGAGTCGCACAATAGCGAAGACGTCGTTCGTGCCGATGCGCAGCATTGCCGCTGCCGATCCGAGCGCGCCATTCGCCGTGACCGAGCCGTCGGAGTAGGCAAGCAGCGTCGGGATCGGCTGCGACTGATCCACGGCGGCCGACAGAGCCGTCGCCTCGTCCATGGCTCGTGCCACCTGCGGGTCGGCGCCGAGGTCCGCCGCCACCCACGCGTGCCCCGCCTGCGACACCAGATTGCGGTAGTGGCAGCCCCACGGGAGCATCTGATGCGTCACTGTGGCGTCGTTGCTGTCTACTCTGGAAGGGTCGAGCTGGATGTCCGGCGAACCGGCGGCGATGGGGGCTGCAGAGCAGGTCGGCTCGTAGCGGGGATCGACCGGGCTGGAGATGTGGTTCGCAACGGCACAGAGCGCCTGGACCTCGTGGTGCCGAACGTGCACGCGGCCCGATGTGCCCGGCGAGGCCGTGTCGACCAGGAGCGGCGGCGAGTCATAGTGGGCCGTGTCACTGCCGCTCATGGCAAACGCCACGTTCGTGCGGCCTGTGACTCGGCGTGGCGTGGCGCCCGCGGTGTACACAGCGATCGTCGCACCTTCGTGCCCTTTCGTTCGCACACGACCAAGCGCGCCGCCGTGCCACACGTAACTGCCCACGCCGATCACGTCCCACGCCGCTGTGGTCGGCAGGCCCACACGTGGCCGGCTGCTCTGGTTCGCTGGCCCGCGGCCGCGTCCGAACGCAATGTTGCAGAGCCGGATGGCGTCCGACTCGCAGCGACGCGCGCGTGCTGCCAAGTTCTTCATGAACCGGTCGCGGAGCGTGATCCCGTCAGCCCTGAACAGCTCGGACACCCACATCACGTCGTTCTCTCGGCGCCAGCGCTGCAGCCGCGCAATCTCCTCCTCGGTGCGGCCAGTGATGCCCGCCTCTCTCATGTATGCGTCATAGATCGTCTCGTCACCAGCTGCCTGAGGCCGAACAACCCAGCCAACCGCCACCTTGTAGCCGAGCCTCCTCAGCTCGTGGAACATGTGGGCAGCCTGGGGAGCAGTCGCGTCGAGCGGCTCAAGCAGGTGGAGCTCGTCGGTGCTCAGCATGTTGACCGGAGTGGATGAGCCGCACCATCGCTGCGCCAAGCTCACCATCGCCATCGCCACGCTGCAGTCCGCAGCCGCAGAGCTGGTGATCATCGACTGGAACTGGCGCAGTCGTGCTTTCGTCACCTCCGTGGCGAGCTGAAGGGCGCCCAGGCCGTCGTACTCGAGCGAACCCGAGAGCACGTTCCACGGGAACCCCTTGGCAACGCCCAGTGACTGTCGGATGATGTCACCGTATCCCCTCTCCGTCTCTTCGACTGCGGCCACCGTCGCTTTGCCAAAGGCGAAGTGGTACACAGTTTTCGGAACAAGGACGCTCGCAACAATGCTCACACCACAGTCTCTCAGCTTCGGCTTGGTCGCGAACACTCTCGCTGCCCGGCGCGTGAGTGACGCCAGCGCCCTCTCAGCGGTCCGTGAACGGCCCGTAAGGGACGCCGTGTACCCAAGATGACGAAACTCGTCGTCATGGTCGTACTCCTTCACACGCACAGGTTTGGCTGGAGACACCACCGGGGAGCCCGTCGCCCAGTCGGTGATCCATGTGTCACACTCCAGCGCCTCTGCAGCGCGCTCCCGCATACGAGTCAACACCCCAAGACACCACACAAGACGAATCCACAGGCACTTCTTCGCTCTGCGCTCAAGGCCGAGGAAGTAATACATGAATCCTGTCATGTTGACCATCTTCCGTAGCGCCGGGACCGCCTCGGACCCCGATTGGGCGAGCGACGAGTCGTCGACGTACACCGCGACCGGGACCTCGACCGGGGGACCGCCACCAGTCGGCATGGTGACGGGCTGCGAACTCGTCGCACGGGCGACCGCAATGACGATGTCGGCCACAGGCAGCCAGTTGAGCGGTCCCTCGACCGTGCCCTGGCCCGTGCCGTGCAGCTGACGGTGTACGCCTTGGCAGCCGAGGTGTCCGGCGAGGTCGACGGTGAGCCCAGCAGCGGTGACCGTGGACTTGACCGAGTGGATGTCGATGTCGTTAAGCATCGTGACGTAGAAGGCAGGTACACCGAGGCGCATGAGGGCAAGCTCGATGACGGCGTTCGCCGGCGTGTCGAAGCACCATTTGAGATCGTCGAGGAGCACCGCCATCTCGGTTCGCGTGGCGACGCAGTACTCCGCCGCCGTGCGCACCGGCAGGATCGCGTTGGCGGTCGTGCGCCCCGCCTGGAACCCCGGGTTGCACTCGTCGAGCACCTTGAGCCGGCTCCAGTCTCGCCGCATGCGGTCGACGACGATGCCCGTGAAGACCTTGCGGAGCACCTCGATCAGCGCTAGAGGCCGGTGGTTGCTGAGGCTGCCGTCGCTGCCGCCCTTGTGCACGTAGTGGACGAGATCGACGTGCCAGCCGTGGGGCGTGATCTGCGTGTGCTGGATGACGTTGAAGAGCGTCACAGCCCACTCAACCCATGAGTCAGGCTGAGCCGCATACAGGTCCGGGCCGTTGCCCGAGAGCCCCGGCGCCTTCTGCTTGGCGATGCTGCCCAACTTGCGCCGAACCGTGGCGATGTCGATGACGCGCGGCATGCCGTCGTCGTCGACCATCGAGGTGTAGTCGGCCTCGCGCACAGTCGCGCCAGTGGTCCGGCTGAGTGGTCGCTCGAGGTAGCCGAGGAGGGGTGCAAAGCAGGAGGGGACTTGCGTCCGATCGTCGCCAGTCAGCCGACCGAGCACCGCCCGCATCCGGCAGGCTCGGCCCTCGGAGCTGCGGCGGAAGAGCAGCGCCGTGTCGTCAGGTAGGTCGGGGGGCGCCGCCATGACCTCGACGTGCCGAGCCATGTCTGGTCGCTCGACTTCGCCCGTCGGCCCTCGCCGCCGTTTCCAACGGCGGTTGAGAGACGCGGCTGATTGCTCGAGCTGCCACCCCAGGCACATGGCGTCGCGCCGCACGCCGTAGGTCTCGTGCTCGTCACCGTCGTACTGCAGCGTGTAGTGCCCGTCGTTGTCGATGTTCTTGACGAGCCCGCGCCGCGTACGGTTTCCGGAGGCAACCCAGACCGTATGACCTTGCATGACGTCATACTTACGAAACCACTTCGGCTGCATGCCGCTCATGCGTCTCGCTGAGAACTCACAGCACTCCTTCGCGACGTCGACGGGGTCAGTGAGAACGCTGGCGCCGTCGCCCGAGCCAACGGTCACGGACTCTATCGCGCCTCGCGGGGAGCGCTCCATGACCGCGTTGATGTCACGCTTCGCTGCCGCACGGAGCTTGTTCTCCTGCGCCCGGGCGGTCGTGGCCGTCGACTTGAGCAGGTTGGTGGCACGCCGCCTGCCGTGGACCTCGAGCCGGGCCACCCGCAGCGACTCGCGAAGGCCCTTCACGGAGAGCTCGCGCAGGTCGTCGTCCTCCGCAATCGTGGCAACCTTCATGCCTTCGCCAACGAGCTCGTCACGCAGCCGTGCCGCCGCCGCCCACTCGGACCGCCAAACCAGCTTGATGAGCAGCCGCAGCCGTGTGCAGTGCACAGCGGCAAGCTTGGTTCGGGGGCAAAAGCCTTCGCCGACGCGGTTCGAGTTCGACTTGTCACGGGTGCGCGTCGAGTCGCCGAACGTGCACACGTACTGCGCGTCCGCCTCGCTCGCTGCTTCGTCCAGGATGCGGCACGCCTCGTTGATCCTGCCTCTGAGGCCGATGTCCGGCCAACCGGCGGCCCGCCAGTGAACCGCACTCCAGCCACGGCGCTCCTCGTCGTTCACCTCGCGTAGGCCCGCAGCCGCCAGCTCGTCGTCGAGAGCGAGCCCGCCAATGAGCTCGTTCATGCGTTCGTGCACTCGCCGCTTCACGTAGAGCTTGTCGGCGAACTCGCGGAACTGGGCCACGCCCTTCTTGTCGCTGTAGCGAATCGTGGACTTGCGGCGTACGGGTACCTGCGGCCGAGGCGAGGAGCGCTCGAGCCCCAGCACTTGGCACATGTCGATGTCCGTGAACAGAACAGCGTGATCGAAGTCGACCATGAGGTCGCGGTCAGCGTCGATGCCGAACTGCCGCACCGCGCTCGCGTTGTGCTCCGAGATGAGGATGTAGTCGATGTGAGACGCAGCGTGCGCCTCGTCGCCTTTGTGCGTCTTGAACACGCAGGAGCTCGTAGGCCAGCGTGCATCGGCGCAGCTGGCAAGCCCCAGGTCGTCGATCATGGTCTGGAGCGCGCGGTTGTCGTAGCCCGTGCGCGAGATGAGGTCGGTGTTGAAGTCGCCCATGATGACGATCGTGCAGTTGACGTCACAGGCGTACGGCCGGAGGTGCATCGTGAGGTCATCGATGAGCAGCCGTTTCGGCCGCTTGGTCTGCACAAGCGTCGGCTTCGGCGGTGCCGCGCCGTGCTTCCACCGTGCCGCCGAGACGCCGGGCAGCGCAGCCGCGGCACGAGCGCCGAGCGTCTGCGAGTAGTCCTCGCGCGTCGCGTTGTCCGCCTCGTACGCGGCGTCGGGGAAGTACGCCTCGATCACTACCATCGTCTTCTTGGATGCGCCTCGGTAGACGCGGCCGATGTAGCGACCCCAGCCCCGGCAGTCGTCGACGCGGCCCTCCATGCGCTTGTTCGCCTCGCCGAGCGAGCCGAGCAGCACACCACCGCGCCACACGTCGTTCGCCGTCTTGTGAGAGCCCGCCGCGTCGTAGGTCAGCCCGACACGTAGCCGCGGCCGCTCGGCTGACTGACCCGCAGTCGGCCGCGTGTCGGTGCCTTGCTCACCACTCGTATTATTATTATGTATATTCGTATCATTATTATATAGCCCGTTGAGGGCAGTTCGCGTCAACCTCGCCATGTCCGACGCGTCGCCGCCCAGTCGGGTGTCCCCCATGCCCACAACCTCGCACTCCCTCGCCGCCAGGTACCCAGCCAGCTGCAGCTGCTGCTCCCTCTGCTTGTCACTCCGCCGTGTGACTGAGAGGCAGCCGCGGGTCTGCACCGAGACGAACCGCCAGTGCTCGCGGTCCTTCTCTGCGCCGGACACCATCGTGTCACCAGAGGACGCCATCAGTCCATCGTGCTCAGGAGGTAGTCGCGCTCCGCGCGGGCGCGGTGCACGAACTTGAGCGTGTTGATGACGACTCTGTCAGCGATGCGGGCCGTGGCGCCCTTCTTGCCTCGCAGGGGGCGGCCTTTGTCGTCACGGTGTTCGGACGCCGCCGAGGTGCAGTTCGTGGCGCAGTCCGACGAGAGCGTGATCGCGCTCACGCGCGACATGGCGATGCACTCGGCGTGGAGCGCGGCGCGCACGACGTCGTACACCGTGTCGACGGAGGCGTCGATGTGGAGGTTCGTCAGGTCGTTGCCAGCCGTCGCCGTCACACGCGTCCGCTGGTAGAAGCTCGACGTCCTGAGGTTGAGCAGCATGTTTCCACGGCGTTGTGATTGCGAACCCGCACAGATGTCAACGTTGACCATCCGTGCGCGCTGCTGCTCGGTGGTGCCGCCATGGTCAGCAACGACGAGCGCGATCTGCGGCTGCGGGTCGAGCTCGTGCAAGTACTCGGCCGAGGTGAGGTCAGTCCGGCGTCGGTAGGCTGCGGCGTCATGCTGGTGCTCGCCGTCACCGCACGTGAGCGGCGGGTAGAACAGGCTGCACGACCGGTCGTCGACGTTGCGGCGGCGCACGCCGCATTCGAAGCCGAGCTCGTCGCGCGCCGGCGAGTCAGTCGCGTGGAGGGCCGTCTTGCGCTCACTGCCGCCGCCGTGGCATCGGCTCGAGGAGTACTGCCCCCACAGCTTCGGGTCGAGCTTCGCACGCCGCACGAACTCCTTGAGGCGCAGCCAGAGCTTGCTGCCGCGGGGGTTCTCGGCGCGGGCCGTGATGCACGTGGTCGCCATCTGCGCTTCCGTGAGCGTGAAGTCGACAACCTTCCAGCGCGGCGCGCAGTCCCAGTCCGTCGTCGTTCCTTGGATCACCACACGGTACTGTGAGTCACACGGCGGGACGCCACGCTCTCTCTCCGGCCACTGTCGCCACATGCGCGCGCCGTCGCGCAGCGCAGAGAGCACGCCGCACTGCTCGGGGGACAGTCCGCCGACGTGCGGGGGCAGCGCGGGGGATCCGTGGCGTAGTGATTGGAGGGTTCGGTCGTCGGGAATGGCGTCATCAGTCGTCACACGCCCGGTGGCGATTTCGACCAGTGTCACGATCTCGGCTTGGAGCTTGGTCGCTACGGGCGGGTTCGCATGGCGCAGCTTCTCAGCCACGTCGGCAAGGATGCCGTGGTCACGGTGCATTGCCCAGCTAGGCATCGACAGCGGATCAATTCCGGCCGCGCGGATGCGTCGGAGGACTTCGAACTGGCATTCGAGGCTCAGGCCAGAGTGAGGGTCAGTCGGCCGCGGCCGAGTCGTTGCAGCGTCATCACCGGCGTCATCAGCGTCAGGGATCCAGAGGCTGGTGCACTTGAGCTTCAGCTGCCAGTACGGGTCACGGAATGGCTCAACGCCCTCATCCGTGCCGCAGTAGCCCTTGCGCAGGTCGCGTCGGCGCACCCACGGCGACACCTTGCCGGTCCGAACCAGCTCAGCAACGGCAGCGTAGTACAGGTCAGCTGCTGGCGTCTTGCCTCCGACGGTTCCCGTCAGCCCGTGCTTGGCCAGCATGCGCGAGCAGCGGCGCTGCATGTTGCTCGATCGTTGGTTGCATGCCGCGACAGCCTGCTTGCGCTCGAAGTGCCGATCAGTCAGCTGTACCGCGCCGTGGTACCCCATGGCGACTGTCCAGTCCTAAAAACAGTGGAATGTCCGGCCAACCGGCACAAACCACTGACGTCGGACAAACTCCAGATCCGCCAGCACGTGGGCGCTCAGCTCGACAGCCGCCGGGTGCCACGTTCCTTCTTTAAGCTCCGACCCGTTCAGAAGAACACGGGCCGGCAGCAAAAATACTGCGGCGGGGGGATCATGCCGTTGAGCCGGTCCTCGTACGCCTCGTGCGTCTCGCCCTCGTGCTGCTGCGTGTCATCCACGTCATCGGCCGTCGCCGTCGTGACGTCGAGCTGGTCAGGCTCAGGGACGTCAACTTCGTGCGCAGCTCCCGGGAGCTCATCGCCGCCCGATTCAGACCAGGTCTCTTCGGGCGTCGGCGGTCGCGCCGCTCGGAGCCGCGCAACCACCGCACGCTCTGTCTCGAGCTCGAGCAGGATGGCCGCACGCGTCTCATCGCTTTCAGCCGCAATGCCGCCCCCCGTCGCAGCCGAGCTGGACAGTCGGGCGGAGCGGCGTCCCGCAGGAGTAGGCACCATTCCCAGGCGTCGCATGCTGCCGTCCGCTGTGAGCGCCGAGCCCGGGCCCGCGTACACAATGACGCGTCGGAGTGCCACTGCTTCACCCTCTCCTGCAGCT
>OLHX01000198.1_pt1 | contig 9543 bp, 9 predicted proteins | sample 1609271 | NCBI WGS metagenome assembly OLHX01 (sample SAMN05416700, study PRJEB24817) | seawater metagenome | isolation source: Sea water | place: Canada:Atlantic | collected 2013-07 | reverse complement strand
CACCTCACCTCACCCCACCTCGCGCGCATCCACCTATCAGCCCACGCCCCGCGCCAGCCAGAGACTCTGTGTTCCCTCGTGATGCGTCAGGTCTCCGCCGTCACACCCTCCGTCAGCGCGCCTGTCGCCATCGTGCTCCGACGCTCGGGCCCTCATCGCTCGGACCCCCATCGCTCGCCCCCCCTAGCCTTGTCACTCGGACCCCCGTCGCTCAGACCTCCATCGCTCGGGCCTCCATCGCTTGGACACCCATTGCGCAGACCCCATTGCTCGGACCCGCCCGTCGCTCGGGCGCCCCCACATTGCTCGGACCCTGTCGCTCGCACCGTGTCGCTCGGACCCTGTCGCTCGTCCCTGGTTGTGCGTGTGCATTTGTGTGCTGCTCGCGACCAAGATCCTTGTGTGTGTGGTGCAATGTATGCGTCGCTGTGTGGCGAAAAATAAGCTTGTGTAGCAGTACCTTGTCGCTTGTGATCAGTATATCTATATAGTAAAGATTTCCCAGCTTGTTTTACACCGGCTAGTACTAGCCTAGTACTAGCCTAGTACTAGCCTAGTAGCGCTTTCTACTAGGTGCTCCCCTACTAGCCCCCTACTAGGGTCCGCTACTAGCAACCCCCTAGTTACTAGGCTAGTACTAGGCTAGTTGCTCTATAGAGAACGCGAGGCCGCGTTCTCACCCCTCTCCATCCTTTTGCGCCAGATCTTCTGGCTACCTCGGCTGTGGCCGCTGACCGGATGGACCCCCTCATCAGCATGCCTAGATAGTAGACCCGTGCGGGGATCGCGATGATCCCCGCGCGGACCCAGAGGTAGGGTAGGGTTAGGCGTGTGAGCGGGGCTAGGGTGCTAGGGGATGCGTGCGCGTGGACACATACTCACCTCCTCTCTGCCCCCGCGCTGCAGGTCACCGGCATCTCCATCCTCCTCGCTGCCGCTGTCGCGTCGCCGCTGCCGCCTTTTTCGCCTCGATCTTCGCTCGCTTCGCCGCCGCCATCCCAGGTAGGTGCTGTTCTCTCGCGTGCTGCCTCCCTCGCCCCCGCCCGCGTCCGCTCGCCGCTTCCCTCACCATCCTCTCCCTCGCCGCCTCCCTCGCCACCGTCCTCGCCGTCGTCCTCGCCGCAGTCGACGCCGCCGTCCTCGCCGTCCTCGCCGCCACCGCCAGCGATGCCTTCTGGTGGCATTTTTGGCAAAAAGGTGCTAAGATCGATGACAGTATACGTCGTCGCTGGCAGCGGTCCGGCCTTCCAGTACGACGAGCGTCAATACACGTCCGCATCGATTCACTTCACAAAGGACTTTGTGAATTACGCGCAGCACCAAGATATTGGCACATTTTCTAATACTAGCAGTAGCATCACGGTAGATGCGACGAACGGCCTCTACGCAGGCAAGCTGCTTACTGTGACATGGGCAAGCGGGACTAATATGACGGACGTTCACATCAACTACACCGACACCAAAGTAGACGACATTACATTTTCAAACGCCGCGTGGGTCGTTTTGAGTGGCATAGGGAACAAAAGAGACATCAGTGTCTTTGCTGCCGAAACGGACACTTTCGATGTGGTCCAACTTGCCATGAAACAGGGCGTCGAGTTCGAGGCGGATGGAACCGCCAATCGCCGTCGACTTGGAACGATGGCGTTTTATAACAGCATGAACAACGTCGGGCTTCGCAGCACGGTCTTAAAAAACGGGACACGAGTCGGCTGGGTAGACATACCAGAAGGCATGCACACGGGAACGTCGATTGGCTCAATTTCCGTGAAACCAGATGCAGACTTGCACACGTTGTTCGACATTAGCAGCATCGACACGACCGTCGAGTTGTCAGACCGTTCGTTCGATGTGATACTCGTGGACGGCAAGGAGGGTCTCTTCGGCGTCGACCCCTGCTTGGCATGCACAAACTACGAGAAAGACTGGGACAATGCCATTGAGGCCGACATGAAGTGTACGCAAGGGTTCGCCGACCTCAAGTACGCGGCCAAGTCGAGCGTCAGCTCAGATAATCTCAACAACGAGAGGATGCAGATCGGCTCGACCAACCCGGTGACCGACACATATAAGCAAAACCGATGGGACTACCAGTCCGCTTCTCAATGCTACAAACAGGCCGCTGACTACACGACGGTCGAGACGGACATCTACCGATGCACGCGCGATCGCGCCACAGGGACCTGCAATAGCAGTTACGATGGGGTGTGCGAAGACTGGGGCAGCTGCTTCGTGTTGCCGTCGCCGTCGCCGCCGACGCTACCGCCGCCGCCGTCGCCGCCGACGCAACCGCCGTCGCCGCCGACGCAACCGCCGTCGCCGCCGACAAACCCGCCCTCGCCATTACTGTCGCCATTGCCACCGACGCAGTCGCCATTACTGCCGGCATTGCCGGCATTGCCGGCGCCGCAGCCGCCGCCGCCGCAGCCGCAGATGTGGGAAGGATGGATGTGGGAAGGATGTCCTCCGGATGGCAACTTCAACGATTTGAATGGCTTCACCTTGGGGGACGCTATCTTTGTGGCTCAGGTATGGGCTACAGGGGTTGAGCCAACCCAATGCAATAAGTATGACCTGAATGGCCGAAATGGCTTCACGTTGGGGGACGCTGTCTTTGTGGCTGAGGTATGGTCTAAGCAAAAAGTGTTTCTGTGGAATTTCCCACTGCCGCCTCCCTCGCCGTCCTCGCCTCTCTCGCCGTCCTCGCCTTGCTTCCCGATGCCGCCGCCACCGCCGCCGCCTCTTTCATGATGCGCATCATATATAGGTGATGAATACACTACCTGCGTGACTTGCTGCATAAATGGCCCCTGTGTAGTGAAAACTCCCAATAAAGCTGTGACTTTTGCACATCCGATGCGATGCCCTGCATGCTCTGGACGCAGCAGCTATAACTTGGGAGACGCCTAGGGCGGAGCGTCTTTGTCGCGCACATGGCCGTGCGTAGCAGGTCAACTTATTTGCAACACGGCTATTTGCAACACGGCTATTTGCGTCTCAAATCGTTTCCCAGCCATAGTTGCAGCCATTGTGTATTCCATACTTTTTTTATAAAGTGCCGTAAATGCGGACGGTCAGACATCCGACGAACTTACCGGTGTGTGAGACGAAGATCGTCCGTAGACCGTCGACCCGTTCCGTCTGTGCCATGATTTTGGTGAGTGCCGCCAGTTTGGGGTTCGGGCTCGGACTTGCATACGCCTTTCGACCATCCGACTCCCTGTCTCGGCCGCCGTCTTCGCCGCCGTCGACGCCGCCGTCTCTGTCGCCGTCCTCGTCGCCGTCTTCGCCGCCGTCGACGTCGCCTCCCTTCCCGCCTCCCTTCCCGCCGTCCTCGCCGCCGTCCTCGCCGCCATCCTCGCCGCCATCCTCGCCGCCGTCCTCGCCGCCGTCCTCGCCGTCGTCCTCCCCTACATCTCTCCCTCCATCGCCGTCGTCGGTGCTACCTCCTCCCTCGCGACCGCCTCTATCACCGCCATCCTCGCCGCAATGCCCCGACTTTCTCGGCACGGCTGATTCGATGTTTACCAATCTAGCTGAGGGTGTATGGTGCAGCACCGAGAACGACAACAAGACGAAGTGCGAGTTAAGCTATAAAATGTGGAATGTTTCAACAACAAACTTATATAAGTTCAGCCTGTGCAGGTACAACGCCAGCAGGTCCAACGCCACCAAATGCTACATAAAAGGGCCTTACGATTGCGTGCCGCAGTAAGCGTGGTCAAGTTCGCCGCGTCGTAAGATCCCCAGAGAAAGACCGTTCCGGAGACAAGTCCAAAGGTTGTGCTTAGACTGGCATCCGTCTCGAACTCTACGACCGCTGTCCAAGGCTCTGTTCCGCGAGGGTACACGGTACCGCCGCTCGTCGCCTTGGTGCACGTCGCAACGTTGTAAGCCTCGAAGATGAGAGGCTGCAACACGACTATTTGCCAAAGACCGTTTCGCCGTCGACTTGAATGCGGCTGAGACGGAGCTTCAGGCCGAGCCCTTTGAGCCGTCGCAGAAGCTCGCGATGCCACGCGCTATTCTTGCCGCCGCGAGGCTTCTTGAACTGCAGCGTGAGGGCAGACTTCTTCAGAGCCGTGTTGACAGACGAATGGGGAGGCGAGTTCCGAGCCGAGTTGGCAGCCGTCGCGTCCACGTCCCAGACGTGCGGGTCGAGGTCTTTCGGTTCGAATGACCAGCGGTCCGTATCGTCGTCGATGCAGTAGACCCAGTACTGCCCCGTGAGTGCATCTTTGGACTTGATCACGCACAGGTATGTTTGGCTCCGAAAGTGCGCCGTCTTTGACTTGGTCATGTAGTACTTGAACTTCCAACCCGGCAGTCGGAGGGTGCGGGGGATGCCAACGTCGCGAATGTACACTCGAGACACGACGCGCTGGTTGTCGGTTGGCGCATCGAAGGTGTGCTCCACCCGAAAGCCGTAGGGCGTGCGAGCATAGTAGTCAAAGTCGTGCTTGAGCCCTGGGCGATGGCGCTTGCTAAAAGTGAGGCACAGCACGCGAAGGTTTGGCAGTCGGGACAAGACATTGACAATGGAGCGCTGCCCCTCTTCGATGTCGCGTCCGCCATAAATACCGCCGCAGTAGTCGAGGTTCAGCCCCACGACGGCGCCGCAGTCCTCTTTCGAGATGAGGGTGTTGCGCGCGTCCCGATTCGTGATCAGGTACTCGATGCCGGGAGGCAGGTGAGGAGCCGCGCGATGGCAGCCGTAGCCAAACTTTTCGCGCACAAGCGCGCCAGTGAAGAGGACCGTCTTCGTCCCGTAGAGAAGCTGCTGGCTGAGCGCGACCTCCGGATCCAGCTCGAACGTGCAAAACTCGGGCATTTCATCGGTGCGCCCGGCGAAGCCACGCAGGTACGCCTCGCGGTTGGAGCCCACCCCGTCCAAGGAGAACACCTTTTGGTCGGAACGTGTCTCGTTGCCCAGCATCTTCACAAAGAGGTACGCGCGTTTGGCGGCCGCATCGTGCGACTTGCCGTGTAGCGCACGCTTGTGCTCGGCTAGCATCGCGTCGCTCACCGGGCGCCAGTCCACCGCCACATCGCGGCGTGTCAGGTCCTGCGCCGTCAGCCTGAGCTGCTCGCCCTTTTCGTCGACGACGAGCGCGACGTGCTTGCCAGTGGATTCCTTTCCGAGAACCGTGGCGTCAAAGACGCCGGTGCCGTCCGAGCGCAGGTCTTCGGGTAGGCGCAGCGTCGTGCCGAACTGGTCGTCCATGCACATCCGAGCGAAGCCGATGCCGTGCTGGAACTGGTTCCCCGGCCGGACAGTCTCGGTGGGCGCCACGTACGGGCAAAGCCTCTTGTCCAGGCTGGACTCAAACGAATGCGCCCCGTTGTGAAAGTCGGGCTTGGCGCAGCCGGGCGTCGAACAAACCTTTCCTGCCACCATCTGCACACGGTCCGGGTCAGAGGGACATGCGCCACGCAGTGGGCAGCAAGGGGAAGCACGCACTTGATGCGACATTGGCGAAAAAAAAATGGACTGGGAAAAACAAACGATGCACTTTAGCCTCCTTCCCCGAGGCCCTTTTTGTCTCATCCCGGCGTGCGTCCCGCAGCTGCTGACGCAGCCCCTTCTGATCCGCCGCGAGCTGGTGGACGCGGCGGGAACCATCTACGATGTCGAGGCGTTCGTCACCCTGTTTCAAAACTAGGGTATTTTGAACTAACCTTCCCAAGCTCGTAAAGTAGAACGTTATCTGGAAACGCTTCCAAAGTCTTCAAACATTCCCTAAAAACTGTGTTGAAATCTTGCCGTTTTCTGCACTGTTGAAATAAAGGATCAAGAAAGACATGTAGGAATTCTGTTACATACCTCCTCTTGAAAAATACCACTGTAAAGCTGATACACTTCCATTTTAACTTACCGCTAGCTTTTTTATTAGATCGGACATCGCCAAATCAGATTATCCTTTGTTCTCTCTGTCAATCCACTTCGTGTACAGATTGACATGATTTGATCATTCAGTCCGGAGAAATCGTCCACTTTCTTTACAACCCACTTTCCGTACAATGTCAAACCATCTACCAATAAGATGTTGTTACCGCTTTTCTCGATCTCCTCACCTGAATACATCTTAAACTTGAGACTTTTGAACATGTTCTCTGACGTGGCATTCCGATTTTGTTCTCCGGCAAATGAGAAAGCAATCAAACCCTTGAGCTTCTTCCGCAAGGCAAACTCTAGTGCGTGTAATACGAGAAGTTTCCCGGCGGGCTTTTGCTTGGAACAGAGAGTGTCAATGTAGAAATACGTGTTAAAGAACTTTGACAAGGCATCGTAATTCGCACCCAGATTGTTGGGCTGAGTTGAGATATGTTGTGAATCAATGAACTTGGAGCATGTGGCAGCGCCAACTAATTCAGGGCTCTTATTTGCAAGAATACGCCAAGCCAAAAAGACTGTACAATGGGTTGTCTTATCCGTTTCATGTATTTTTACAAGCTCGTTCACAGAGGTTTTCATGTCAATTCCAGAGCGTTGACATTGGCTGAAGATCGAATCCAGCTTGGTCAATGCTTGCTTCAGAGGGTCTGCATCGTTTGTTCCAACGCCTAGTATGCGTATTACTTCAGGCGCAGACAATCGAATGACGTATAAACCACTCATTGCCGCCATCATTCGAACTGTATTTTTCAAAAGCTGCAATCGTCGATTTTGAGTCTGTCCCTCATAGGCTGGCCTTACTAACTTTCTGAAGTCTGCAAATAGGTCCATTTTACATGTTGCCAACATTTTAATGTCTGTCCTGAAAGTTAAAGAATGCCGTACCAGGCGTGTAAACCTGGGTTTCAAAGATATGCAATTACAACCCAAGACGCATTTGGGAGGCCGTTAAAGATGTGCAGAGCGCTCGAAGCATCCGACAATCAACCAAGGCTGGGGAGGAGAACTCGTTGTTTCGACCCACACCTTCTCCTGCTCGCGTGCCTGCTGACGTGTGGCGCGGCTGAATCATCTTTTTCGGCGCACATCGTCGCGCGTTCGGGGTCGAATGCGAGGCTCTTTCTTTTTGACGCCCAATTGCAGAGAGGCGAGCCGTCCGTAGAAGGTGTTCCGATCCTTGGTCTGGACCGAGCTTGGGCAGACGGGTCGAAGGGACAGACCAGCGATGAGAAACACCAGCGGCATCGCCGTCCCAAGCAGGAAAATCTGCAGCTCGGGCCAGATGCCACCGTCTACATTGCGCTCGACCTCTCCGACCTGAAGCCAAAAGAGCGATACTTTGCTGGTGACCGAGAGCACATTGTAGTACCAGTCCGTCTGGATGAAGCAGCCCCTCCGAAACACGGCATCCGTCAGGCAGTTGATTCCAAAGAGCGAGTAGTAGAAGACATAGACAATCGCTTCGAGCCAATGCGAGCCAATCGACGAGGCGCTCAAGTAGCCCCAGAGTATGGCCCAAGAGATTCCGAAGTCGATCATGACACCAACGACGAAGAAGCCCGCATAGATGTCGATGTGTTTGAACTGTTCGACGCAGCACCCCATGAACTGCAGAGCCATGCCTGCAAACACCACGAGCACCACGAGGTTGAAGTCGACCGTGCCGCTCGACAAGAGACTCGAGATGGTCATCAAGGTGCACGTAATGCTGTACTCGATCCAACGGATGCTCAGGAAGTGGTTCTGCCGCCAGACCACATCGCCGTGGTACTCGTGGATCGGCAGGTACACGAGCAGGTGGAAGAGCGCTGTCACGACCGCGACGATCCCGTGAAGCACGATGCTGGATGGAAATTGGAAAGACACCTTCGAGCTGTCGAGGTAGTAGGGTTCTCCCTCGAGTCCGGTGTAGTCCACCCGACGCAAGCCAACCTCAAAAGAGGTGGAGTACGCAGCAGGCCTGGAAAAGGCGTAGATTGCGCACGAGGAATGCGCGACGATCGCGAAGATGTGCAGGGCACGAAACATGTTTGGTAGGGGCTCGGATTTTTTTACACCACACGGAGAAGGGTGGGTTATATCTTCTGCGTGCGATCAAAGTAGCGTCCATGCTCTACGTGGAACCTGTATCTCTTCCACGAGTTCACCACGAGATCCACCGCGCGACGAGGCGAGCACTTGGAATTATACAGGCTCTTGTTTATCACTTCGTGCATGTTACGCACCGTATCAATCGGACAAACCTCGGATGTGTGGTAGTGAGCTGGTTCGAGCCATCCGTTTGTACGGATTCGTCGCGTTAGTCCGATTTCGCGGGCCAGGACCGGCATGCCGCTGAACTGAATGACGGCTTTCATGAGGGGCTCTGCAAGTTTGCCCGTCTGGTTGAAGATATCGAGCCTTTGCATGAGCTTCAGAACGCGATGCAACGGTCCTGCTAAGAACCTATCGTTCACTCCGTTTGGGAAGAAGTCATAGTTTGGCACGACGACATCTCGCAGAAACACACGGCTCTGCACTGGTCGTACAAATAGCAGATCAACGCGAGAGACCAATGCGTGAGTGTATGAACCGTCGTCATGCGCCAGAAAGAGCCTTCTCAGTCGATCCAACTGATGCAGCACACGGATTGCGTTTCCGAGCGTCGTCTTGTTATCTGATCTCCAAGGGTCGTCGCGGAATTTGATGTGTCTTTTCAATTGAATCTCCTCGTCAAATGAGGCCTGATCGACCACCGACCACGCCTTGGCCATCTCGACGCCTGGAAAGACATTGCGTGTCTGAATTGGACCGTCGTGGCTCCTTTTGGTCAATGGCGTGGTTGTAAACACCGAAAAGACGAATACATCACCTGGAGGCAGCATCAGTCGCCAGAAGCGGGCTGCGTCCGGATTTCTAAACAGTCCGTACAATAAGATGGCGAGACGCATTTTTTTCGCGGAATGCAGCGTGCTCGCAGATCCCGGTGAGTCTTGGCGAGCGCGAATCGCAACAACTCTTGCATACACTTGCAACATCACTTGCAGACACTTGCGACAACACTTGTAGACACTTGCGACAACACTTGTAGACACTTGCAACAACATTTGCAGACACTTGCAAACGCTTGCAACAACGCTTGCAAACACTTGCAAACACTTGCAAACTCTTGCAAACACTTGCAACAACACTTGCAGACACTTGCAAACGCTTGCAACAACGCAAGCAAACTCTTGCAAACACTTGCAAAACTCGCGGCCAGTCTCTCTTTGGTATGGCTATGAAAAGTACAACAAGCCATGCAACACCGGGCTCTCCAAGACGATCGTCGATGCTGCACACGCCGCCTTCTCGCACCCATCCCACCGCATCGCGGGGTAGGAGATGTTCAGACTGGCGTCTCTGAAGGGTCCCAGCTTAGCTTGTACGACCCAATCCGCGAACTCGTCTTCGCGGACCGTTAACGCACGAAAAGTCCGCGGTACAGCGGAGGACCAACGACCGAGGCCCCTCTTTCCCATTCTCAATGAATCGATCCCTCGATTTGCGTGCCTGCTTTTAGCACAAGCTGAGGGTGCATAAGAACAAATTGGGAAACGGCTTGCATATCCTCCTTTTCTGTCTCTTATACACATCTCCGAGCCCACGAGACGCTACGCTATCTCGTA
>OLHX01000196.1_pt1 | contig 9609 bp, 2 predicted proteins | sample 1609271 | NCBI WGS metagenome assembly OLHX01 (sample SAMN05416700, study PRJEB24817) | seawater metagenome | isolation source: Sea water | place: Canada:Atlantic | collected 2013-07 | reverse complement strand
CCGTCGACCGAAGGTTCGGCGCAGCCGTCGACAACACTCGAGGTGTCGTCATCCCGGCGCGCCCGCGCCTGAAAAGACTCTCTGTGATCCCTGATCACCTCTCTCCAAAAGAACCTTCCGCTATAGAAGGTTCCCTGGACTCTCAATCTCTCGATCTCTCAAGGGTGGTGGGTGGGTGTTTTTCTCTCTGTGGAAGGTCGCCCTCGGGCGCGCCTGTGTCGCCTGTATTGGCGGCTCCGCTGCTTGCTAGCGGATGCGCACAAGTACAGACGAAACACGCCCCGAGGCCTTCCGAATCTTGTGATATGACATAATGGCGAAATTGGTGATGTCACAAGAAACGGCCTCGTGTCTGGCGCACCTCGGACGGTGCCCTCCTCTTCGGGACATAGAAACACCGTTCTAGTCGCTGCGCTTTCTAGAACGACGCTTCTACGTCGTCGTTAAGGAGACCTCCCATCGAGTGTCTCTTTGTTTCTCTTTTTATTTTTGTTTCTCTTTTTGTTTGTAGATTGCCGCAGTGAAACTTCGTTTACTGGGCAGGTGACCCAAGGTCACAGGAGTTTCGGCCTAGAAGAAGGTGCGAGGCGGGCCCGGCGGCGCCGAATCCGATGGCGCCAGGCCATGACGTCACTTTCTCGTGACGCCATGCCGTCGACCGAAGGTTCGGCGCAGCCGTCGACAACACTCGAGGTGTCGTCATCCCATCCCCGCGTCTCCTCCTTCGGCCACTCCCGTTCCCCGCGGTTTCTCGTGTCCGAGTCCCGCTGGTCTCCCCTCAGGTGCGGCCACCGTCGGGCGACCGAGAGGTTGGGACTTTATCAGACTCAGCCCTTGAACCTTCCTCTCGGTGCCCCGCACCGACCATGAACCAAGAGTTCTTGGATCGGTTCGAGGACTTGGGTTTGGTGTCTCCCCGCGCGCTCTCGTCTCTGTGAGAGAACGAACGAGGTCTTCGTCCTTCCACTACTCGTGGTCGGTCGAGATCATCCGAGCCTTCGGCCTATGCGGTCGTTGGCTCCGGAGAGACGACCCTTCGACGACCGAGCCGACGACCATACGGTCGGCTCTATCGTCAAGGACCATGTTCCTGAACGAGAGGGTCCCACAACCGATGTTGAGACTCCTCCTCTCGCCTCGCAACCCTTCCGTCGAAAGGACTCACTCCGTAGAGGTGTGAGCGGACGGTACGAACCAAGAGTTCGTTGCCGACTTCGTGCGAGCGCCACCGTCATCCGGGCGTCCCACCTATGCGGTGATCTGCCCGGGCGGATGCGTAGGGAGTGCCTCGTGCTCCTATAATGGTGCTCGAGGACTTAGGGTTTGACAGGCCATCCGATCCCTCGTCAGACGGCCATGTCGTCATCGTCGTCACCGCCGGGGCTCGACTCCCGAGCGGCGGCAGTCATGTCATGGTCGCACCGCTTGTCCGCGGTCGTCAGAACGACGACCTCGAAAAGGCGATTTCGCGCGACTACCCATGGCCGCTCGCCGGGGAATCTCACCTTGACCTTCGACGATGACGTCGTTGCCGAGATGGTTCCCTCGAAATGGACTTGGCGGCCGTCCAGTGTAAACGGCACCGCCACTGCCACGCCGACGCTAATCTGAGCGTTGGTCAGCAGCGGGCCGCCGCCACATATGACCGCCGACTCCGTGTCCGAATCATCCGATTCGCCCCCGTCGTCGACTTCGTCGTCGGGGTCGGAGTCGTCGTCGTCGAGCTCTGCCTCCGGCACTTGACCGCTCGCTTCGTCGGGAGCAGACTGCTCAACCGGCTCCACGTCAAGAAGGTTCGAGTCCAGCGCCTGCTGCAGCGCCGGGTCGAGGCCCGTGTGCATGAAGCCGGCCTGACCGTCCAAGAACTGCGTCGACTTCGAATTGCTCATTCGAGACGACAGGTTCAGCAGCCGCTCCTTCGAGAGCCGGCAGTAGATGCGGTACACGTCAGAGAACCAACGACCCATCGCTTGGATCTCTTCGGCCGTTACCCCGGCCGCGAAGAGAGCTGTGGCGCCGCCGATACGGAAGCTGTGCGGCTTCACCCTTTCATGATGGGCGATGCCGGCCGCGTCGCATTTGGCGTGATACCACCTCATCACCTTCCGAAGCGTCAGGTTCCGCAACGACTGCGCCTCTCCCTTCTTCAGCCCCACCGTTCTCTCGACCGGGAACCTCAAGAGCGAGGTCGTCGTCTCCTCCCCCGGCCGACACGGCGCGACCATGTTCAGGATCTCTAGCAGTTCGGCCGTCCGCAGCGCACCGCCGCGGTGCGCCTTGATCACAACCGGACATTTACTTTTGTCCCCGACATGCTTGTGGTAGCGCTTGATCGGTGTGATCATCACGGTTGCTGCAACCAAACGGCCATCACGATCATGATCGAAAGAGATGTCCGACTGCCTGATCGGGTCGATCTTCGAGAGGATCTCGCCCGGCCGTAGCAGGCCGTCGGTCGCCAGCTCCGTGACCGCCGAGAACACAAGGTCCTTGACCGTCTCCTTGTTGAAACCACCAACAGCGCCGGACTCGAATTCCTTCTCGATCCGCCGCCATCTCGTCGCCGTCACTTCGCCCGCTTCGTCGTAGATTTCCATAATCCTCGACAGCGAGCTCCGCAACACCGGTGCATTGATCTCAATAGGGTGAGCCGCGCGGTCGACCCGCTTGGCTGGGTGCAGGCGCCGCAGGCCCTGGTTCGTGCGTTTGAACTGCACGTCGTCGAAACTCTTCGTCGCTACCAGCCCGTAACCCATGACATCAATGTGCCACGAATTAAACAACGCCGCGTATTGCTCCGCCGTGTCGACATTGCAACCGTTCGACACCAAGTCCGCCACGAAACCTTGGCGCAGCAAACTCTCAATCATGAAGGCTTCCGGGTCGTCGTTGACGCGGGGTCTGAGGAATCCGACCCGCGCCTTCGTCGCCGTGAACTTCAGCCAATGATTTAGTGCCGTCCTCAGCTTCGGTAGCGACCCCGGGGCGTAGATTGCTGCCTTCGCTTCCCTCAGCGCCGGAAGGACTCCCGCCTCCTCGAGACGTTGCCAGTCAGGGACCAGCGGGTCCTCCACATCGCCGAAGTCGATGTCCTTGAAAGCGTCGCTCTCCGATTCCGAGAGCGGGCCGCGTGCGAGCGACGTGAGCACGCTCGTGACGGAACCTCTCGGGCCGCCCGTCACGCTCGCCACCGTCTCGTGTGACCACTTGCGCCTATTGACCGCCGTCATCTCCACGATCATACGCTTGAGCTGCCCCTCTGAGAAGGAGGGCTGCTTAGCGCCGAGCCACTGACATGTGGCTGGCATGGCCGCCGGCACTCCGGTCGGAGGTTCGACGTCGATCTGGGATGACGACCCAGGAATGCGCTTCGCGCCTCTAACCAAGAAAGCTCGGTCGTGCGCCTCGGCCGCTGACAGCTCCGGCGTCCGCTTGATACTCTCCCGCGCTCGTCTCCTCGCCTTCGCCGTGAAGTCCTCGTCGACGGTCGGCACGAAAGGCGCGTGTTGGTGGATGCGGTTGGCCGCGTCGTCGACCTCGTCGGCCCGACGCCTGTCCTCCGCTTCTGCTCGTGCTCGTGCTACCGCCGCTCGGCGACCGGCACGTGACGTCTCCTCTGACATCACCGCGTCATCATCACTCGCTCGCTCCTCGCGTTTCATCTCACCGTCACGCTTGACTCCTCCGCCAACACCTGACCGTCGGGCTCGGTGCGCTGCGACATGCTGCCGTGCGCTCTCGCGCGCCTCCGTGCTGTGTCTTGTTAGGCACTCGCGCGTGTGCGCTCGCGGGCAGAAATCGCAGCACGTCATGCTGTCGAGTCTCGCTGTCATCGGGCAGCCTTGTGTCGAGCAGCTCTGAGTGTCGTCACCGAACGACGAGGCTGCCGATGGTCGCTGATGCTCGGCTAGATCTGCGAGCGGGCCGCTGCGTTCCTCTCCGCCGCCGCTTCGTCGCGCGAGCGGCAGAACGCCTCGGTCGCTGCCTTCACCTTGTCGAGCACCTGCGGTCGGATGATATTGGTGACGATATGATCCACGACGTCTCGCAACATCAAGACCGGAATCGAATTGCCACAGAGGCGATAAACATCTTCCGCCGTCACGTCAGGCTGACTCTTCAAGAACGCCGCAAACTCGTCCGGAAACGAGTGCGTCCGCAGTGCTTCCCATTCGGAAAGCCGGCGAATGCGTCCCGCTGAGTCCCTGTACAGTGCTGTTGCGCCGCCCGGTCCCTGGCCCCAAGTCTTCATTGTCACCGCTGGCCCTGAACCGTCATAGACGGACCACCCCATGCCGCCGATGCCGATGGTGCCCACGAGGCGCGGGCCGTCATAACCGTCCGCGTCCCGTACTGGCAGCATCGTGACATCCTGCGGGCGTGGGTAAAGCATCTCGTGACTAGGCTCGTCATCGAAGCAACTTTCCACCGTCACCGAACGCAGTGAGGTCCCTTCGAAAGAGAAGAAGTCACTCGCGTCCTTCCCGTCAACGATGCACTCTGGCAGAATCGCCACCAAGAACACGCGTCTCCGTGACGTCGGATCGCCGTGCCGGCGGGCCATACGGACCGCCCAGCCGACGGCGTAGCCCGCGTCGCGATATTGATCGACGGCCGCCCAGAAAGGCGAGCCGCCGTCGACGTCGAAGATGCCCGTCACCATCTCGCGGATGACGACCGGCGGCCGAAGGCGAATGCCCAGCTCACAATCGTCGAGCCAGAGGCTGCCTGTCGAACCGGCGAGGCCGCGGCCCGAACCTGCCTTGCTGTAGTCCGGGCACGGGCTGCCGCTGATGTAGATCAGGACGACCTTCTTGAGCCAGTCGAGATGGCCGCCGCGAGCTGCCTCGAGAACGCTCCCGAAGCCGCCCCAGCAGTCGATCCCCGTCCGCTCTCGCCAGAGTCGTTGAACCAACTCGTCCACGTCAAAGCCGGCGATCGGCGTGCCGCCGAGTGGCGCCGACGCAAAACTCATTGAATCGGCGCCGCAGAAGCCCGAGAGGAACCCCCAGCGTCTGCGATCCGCGTCCGCTGCCTGCTCGGGCTCCGTCGCCGCTTCGTCGGGTGAGCCCTTCTCGTCGAGGTACCGCTGCTCTCGTGCGTATACCTCGGCCACTGAGCTCGCCGTGCCCGAAGTCGGCTCTCCGTCTTCCTCGAGCTCGCCGAGCCGCTCAGCCAGTTCGCCGAGAAGCAGGTGGGCCTCCGGCGCCATCGGCAATCGCACGAACTTGGTCGCGCCGAGCTTGCGCGCCTCCTCCTTGAAGGTCGCTCGAGCAAGTCGCGAGACCGGGTCGGCGAGCACGTTGTCCTTCGAGGTCACTCGACGTACTCGCGTCACCACTCCCGTCTGCATCGCAAAGTGCGCTCGATGCTGCAACACGACCGCTTGCAGTGCGCTCCTTGACTTGTTCGTCGAGGACGTCGTCGTCTCGGTCGTGTTGTCGCCGTGAGCTAGAGCGTGCCGGTGAGGCGCAATCGGGTAGAAAGAAGTCAGTGCGGCGTAGCCCGCAATTCCCTCCTTCACGTTGATGTGGTACCGTTTCTCCAGCTCGGTCCACTCGTGTTCATAAAAGTAGCACACAACTTGACCGTCGCCGTCGTCGCGAAGCATCGCCGCGCCGGCACCCTCGATGCCCGACGCGTCGTACGCGAACTCGAGCAAGTCTGCCGAGCCCGACGGCGGGAAGTGGTTAAGGGGAAAGAACGCGACACCGTCATTCGGTATCGCGAGCGCCTTGTGCCACCACCGCAGATCACGCACGACACCTCGTCCGATTCGCACTCGCTTGGCTCCCGACCGTGAAGCTTGGCGCAGTGCCGTGAACATACAGGTCAGGTAGGGCCGTCCCGCTGGCCGGTACTGTGCTGCGTGCACCAGCTTGCAGGTGAGGCTGAGAAAGTCGGTCGCCCGCATGGATCGTTTCGAAAGCGTCTCCGCCGCCTGTGCGGCATACGAAACTGCCTTCTCCGGATCTAGAGCCAAAATCCGACTCGACAGCGCCAACTCAGCGCCCAGCACCGTCATCTTCGGCGAAGGGCCCGCAATCTTCTTCGGGGCCACTTCGAAACCGAGGAAGCGAGCGAGCCCGACCGCGAGGTCGCGCATCGCCGCCGCCCGGTCGGCGCCGAGCGCCGCACCGAAGATGTCGTCGATGTAGCCAGCTTCGAACGTCAGCTCCAAATCGTCTCCGCTCAGTCCCGCGGCCTCTCTGTCTCGCAGCCAACTGCCGAACTCCGCACTCCGAGGTACGCGATCCAGCGTCTCCCAGAGCTTGTCGTCGGCGAACGACGCGCACATCTTGCGAAGTCGCGCATCGCCGCCTCGGAGTCGCCTCAGCAGCCACAAAAAGAAGTCAGTGAACCGAGAAAAGTCCTGCACCATTGAAGCATCGCCGAATTGTGTTCTGCAGTCGAGGAAGCCACGCCCCCCCCACTGCTTGCCGTACATCCAGAGCTCCGTGGCGTGGTTGTGCCAGAAACGGTAAGCCGACTGCAAGTCGATCTTCCAGAGCCAGACGAAGTCGTCCGGCGCTGCCGCCGCCGCCTCGTCGCGGGTCTCTCCCGCGCCGATCGCCGGTTCCGCTTGCATCAACACCGCCGTCGCCGCCGCAAACTGCGTCGTCTTCGGGAACTCTGACTTCGCCAACTCGTCGAGCGCAATCATCGGGTTTACCGCCAGCTCGTTGCTGCCCGGTGGCAAAACCTCCAGCTTGGGCCACGACTTGTCTGTCGTCGTCCGAACCTTGCTGTTTTGCTGCACTCCGTTGCACGGCTCGATCCGAGCCGGGCAAGTAGCAACAAAGCCGGTGATTGCAACCGTCTCTCCGTCCAACTGTAAACGCAAGGGGGCGTCAGCACTGACCACCGGTTGCAGCCAGCCCACGTCGTCGGCCGAATCGTCGGCAAACTGCTTTCCCACGGCCTCGTGGAAACGCAGCGCGCCCGAGTGATTGGCCGACAGGACCGTGACGCGATCGCATCGCGACAGGTTCCTGTGGCCGTCGCAGAGCTGGTCGAGCACCCGTCTGTCGTGATACCCTTCGCCTAGCATCCGCACTCGGTCGGCTTGGATGACGGGCGCCAGCGGCGCCGCCTCCTCCAAGGGCACGATCGGCTCGACGCCGCCCGACCGAACGTGGTCTAGCAGGTACCAAGCGCGACCGCGAGCCTCGGGCTGAACGTACTCGTCGTCCAGAATGAGATCGTCGGGTCGCCGCAGGCCACTGCCCTTCTTGGCGACGCCTTTGACCTCGTAAACGCGCATCTCCTCGAACCACGCCATGATCTTGCGCACGCCCTCGTGCGTGTACACGTCGGTGATCGCCTTCGGCCGCCAGTCCGGGTTCGTCACGCCGCTTGCTGCGTCGCTCACCTCGGGCATGGGATCCGCCGCCGGCGATACGTTTGTCACCGGGAACGGCGCCATACGTACGAAGTCGTCCGACTCTGATGTCACTCGCGCCATCGAATACGACGGTAGCTTCACCAGCTCGTCGAGTGAGAGCGCCGACGCTGCCGTCGCTTCGAGTCCTTCTTGCACTGAAGAGCCGAGAGCGACGGGCGTCGGACGCCCTGCTCCTCCCGGAGCCGCTCGCGCTGCCGCCGCCGCGTACGCGTCGGCGCGCTGCCGTTGCGCTCCGAGCGACCGGATCGAATCGATTCGACCCTCGCCTTGCGGCAGCACCCCCAGTGCGTCCAACTGATGGACCCAGCGTTGCCGCTGGCGGCTCGTGCGAAGCGCCGCGCGCGCCTTGGTCGTGCCGCCGTGCGACCGACGCTTGCCTCGGTCGTCGAACGACGAGCCCGTCTCCCACGAGTCGTCGTCGTGAGACCCCGGCCGTCGCCGTGACGCACTATCCGCCTCCGTCTCGAGCGGCTCGGTACGAAACGCCGACATCGCTGACTGCAAACGCTCAAGCTGGCGACTACCGAAGACGCGGCGACCGTTGTCCTTCGTCGGACTCCGTCGTCGCTTCCTCGTTTCGTCGTCGCTGAGCTCGGGCGACCGCCCCGCACGTGGCGCGGCGGCCTCCCGCAGTCGTCGCTGATGCTCGTCGTCGTTTTGCTCACTCTCGTCGGCGGCGTCGTCGACCGTCGTCGTAACTCTAAAACCGTGCCCCACCGGCACGGTGCGGCGCTCGCGAGCGCCAACTTGAATGCCTGGTCCGCCGTCGTGACGCGACGCGGTCGGCCTCGAGGTTATCAATCTCGCGGCCTTCCGTGACGTGCTCGCGACGGCGCCAGACTCCTCCCGCGCCTTCGTCGCAGGCGGCTGTGGCACCGCCGGAGCTTCCGTCTCTCCCGTCGGCGCCTTGCGCGCCACCGACTTCCGTCGGCGGCGCTCAGCTTGCCAGTCGACCGTCTCCGAGGCCGCGGCCGCGTCGGCCTTCGCTGCCTCCGCAACCTGGGTGGCCCACTTGGCGAAGTTGGCCACCCTGTGCACCCGTGACGTCGGCTGGCGTACCGCCGGCCGTCGGTCGCCGCCGCTCCCGCGCTCCTCTCGTTCGGTCTCGAACCGTTCGGCCCGCTGCGCCGCTCGGCGCTCGAAAGCCGACTGGCTCCGAAGGAGATCCCGTTGGGTGGACGGGTTTGCAGACCGGACTAAGTCCAAAGCTCCCGGCCCGGGAGTTCCGCCGAAGCGTACTGGCCCTGACCGTACAGAGGCGTCTGACCCTCCCCCGCGAGAATCCCCTCCGTTGCCCGTCTTGCGTTCGACGTCCGTGTGCGAGGCTCGCAGCTTTGCCGCGAGCTCGAGGCGCTCGAAAGCCGACTCGCCGCACCGCCGTACGTCGTCTCCTGTAGTTGGCCGCGCGCCTCCGTGCGCCGCCTTTGCATGCTTCGCGCCGGCAGGAACGTTGGTCAGGCCCGTGGGCCGTCCCGCCGTGTCACCGCCGTCATCGCCTCTGCGCTCCGCATTGTCTTCACCGAATCGCACCGTCCGCCGCGCGACCGCGTCGGTCGGCGGCGCGTGTCCGGTTGCTCTGTCCGCGACAGGCCGCACGTCCCCGTGCCCCGCCGTCGCATGTCCTTGTGCAACGTCGCCGCTGCGCGTTGCCTCTGTCTTCGTACTGTCATCATCGTAGGCTCGGACGCCGTCGGCTCTCGCCTTCGGCTTCGTCATTGCCAGGTCCCATTGCTGTTGGATCGTCGCCAGCGGTAGCCCGCCGTGCCGCTCGACTCGTCGTGACGCACGGTGCCCTGAAGCACTCCTGCGCGTCATACGTCGAGCGCCTCGCCGCGCCGCCGCCGCCATGCGTTCTAGCAGGCTGTCGTCGTCGATCCCACCGTCGCTGGACTCTGACTCAGATGAACTCGTACTCGCCTCTCGCTCAGTCCGCCGACCGGCGCCTATCGGCACCTGCCAGGCAGGCTGCTCGTGCTCGGAGTCGGAAGCTTCGTACTCCGCCGGTCGCCAGCAAGTCGAGACGTCGCGTCCTGAAACGCGCCGCCCGTCGTCGCTAGGCCGGCCCTCCCGCCGCTCGATCGTGTCGATCGTTATAGCGAACGTCGGCTTAAGCCGTCGCCGTTGCTCCCTCCTCTCCGCAGCCGAGCGAGACTCTCACGCTGTCTCTTATACACATCTGACGCTGCCGACGAATAGAGAGGTGT
>OLHX01000195.1_pt1 | contig 9655 bp, 8 predicted proteins | sample 1609271 | NCBI WGS metagenome assembly OLHX01 (sample SAMN05416700, study PRJEB24817) | seawater metagenome | isolation source: Sea water | place: Canada:Atlantic | collected 2013-07 | reverse complement strand
TCTACACCTCTCTATTCGTCGGCAGCGTCAGATGTGTATAAGAGACAGATATAGCACCAGCAAATAGTATAACAGGGATTAAAATAAACGAAGGCGCATCAATCAGGCCTGTGCCAACTGTAACAGCTGCCATTGCACCAAGATATAATTGCCCTTCAGCGCCAATGTTCCATAACTTTGCCCGAAATGCTATTGTTGCCGCAAGGCCAGTAAAAATAAGTGGTGTTGCTCTTGTTAACATTTCAGTAAATGCAAATGTAGACCCAAATATTCCTTTTGCCATTTGCGTATAAGCTTCGAAAATATTTGCACCTGCTAAGGCTAAAGGTATTGCTGCCAATAATATTGCAACCAAAGCTGACATTATAGGTATCCCGACAGTCCACCATTTTGATGGCATCTCCCGGGGCTCAATGCGTATCATATTTTCTCCCCCGCCATCATTAAGCCAATAACCTCTCGGTCTTTATTGACAGTCTCTATCAATGAACCATTATGAATTACCATAATTCTATCCGATAATGCTAAAATTTCATCTAAATCTTCGGAAATAAGTAAAACACCAGCTCCACGACCTCGCGCCTCTAAGAGGTGACGAGCAACTTCATTAGCCGCCCCTAAATCTAAACCTCTCGTAGGCTGATTTGCTAAAATAACATTTGGTTTACATTCAAATACTCTAGCAAGAATTAACTTTTGAATATTTCCACCTGACAAAAGACTTGCTTTTGCATCAATACCTGGCCCTCTTATATCATATTTCTCAATAAGAGCTTCGGCGTTTTCTTTGATAGCTCTATTTTGCAAAAACCCATTTTTATTGACATCTTTGTCTTGCAAGCGCTCAATTACCAAATTTTCAGCTACTGACATTGCCCCAACTACACCATCATGATGTCGATCTTCAGGGATTCTACCAACACCTAAAGATTGCATTCCATTAGGAGAAAAATATTCTACATTTTCACCTTCTATTAATAAATCACCACTATCAGGATCAATTAAACCAGATATTAACTTTGCAAGCACAGATTGACCATTTCCAGAAACACCAGCGATTCCTACAATCTCATTTTCATGAATAGTAAAGTTAGTTCTATTCAATGAAGTTCTCATACTATCGCCTTTTACAGATACTTCATTTAATTGCAGAATTGGATTACCTAATTGTATCTTGTCTCTCGGATTTTTAATGGTTTCTTCACCTACCATCATACGAGCTATTACTCTCTCATTTGCATCTGAAGTGGCAATTTCTCCAACTTTTTCACCATGCCTCAAAACTGCAATTCTATTTGAAAATTTAAGGACTTCTCGTAGTTTATGAGAAATAAATATTACTGATAAACCATCTTTTGTCATAGAATTTATATTTTCAAATAAAGCATCAGCTTCTTGAGGAGTAAGAACCGCAGTTGGCTCATCGAGCACTAAAATCTTCACTTCATGATAGAGAGCCTTTAAAATTTCTACACGCTGTCTTTCACCAACAGTTAATCTAGCAACTTTTTCATCAAGTGGAGCAGATAAACCAGTACGGTCAATAATCTTTAAAATTTTATTTCTTGCTTTATTTCGATCATGTCGCCACGCCCATAGCTTTTCAGAGCCTAATAAAATATTATCTAGAACAGTGAGATTTTCAGCTAATGTAAAATGTTGATGAACCATACCAATACCAGCATCTAAGGATGCTTGCGGATGCCCAAGAACCAATTTACGCATTTGACCATCATTTCCAAGCACATCTATTGAGCCACTATCTGGTAAATAGTGGCCAAATAACATGTTCATCAAAGTTGTCTTACCAGCACCATTTTCACCCAGTAAAGATAGGACTTCACCACGGTACAATTCAATATTTACAGAATTGTTGGCTACTACTGAACCAAATCGTTTTGATAAGTTTTTGAGGGATAATACTTGAGTATTTTTCATAATAAATTGTTAATTGGCCGGCATTTACCGGCCAATTTATTTTATTTGTCTGAAACAGGGGCATCATCATTAATGACAACAGTATAGCTACCGTCCATGATCGCCGCTTCTTTAGCTTTCACCAAAGATACAATATCTGCAGGAACTAGTGATTCATCTAATACTAGAGACCCTCCGCCATGAGCCATAAAGCTATACTGCCCATAATCATCTGCAGAATATGATCCATTTGATACTGCTTTTATAGCCGTATCAACAGTTGCTTCCATATGCCAAATAGCAGATGCTAGAATTGTATTAGGATAATCGGCTGAAGTATCAATCACATTGCCAATAGCTTTCATTCCTCTTTCAACTGCAGCGTCAGAAACACCAAAACGTTCTGCATACATTACATCAGCGCCAGCATCCATCATGGCAAAAGAGCTTTCTTTAGCTTTTGCAGGATCATACCAACTATCTATAAAGTTCACTAGAAATGATACATCAGAGTTTGTTTCTCTAGCACCTTCCATGAATGCATTCATTAATCGGTTTACTTCAGGAATTGCATAACCACCTATCATTCCAATTACATTATTTTCACTTGCAGCTCCTGCTATCATTCCAGAAAGGTATGCTGGTTCATGGATAAAATTATCAAACACTGAAAAATTAGGTGCTTGTGGTGCAAATGAAGACCCCATTAAAAATGCTATATCTGGATAATCAGCAGCTACTTTACGTGCAGCTCTTTCTAGTCCAAAAACTTCACCAACAATTAAATTAACACCATTTTCCGCATATTCCCGCATAACACGTTCATAATCAGTATTTGATACATTTTCGGAATATACATACTCAATATCGCCACGATCTTGAGCTGCATCTAGTGCAATATGTATTCTACTAATCCATTGCTGATCTACAGGTAAAGTAAAAATCCCAGCAACTTTTACTTCATCCGCCATCGCTGAAATAGGTGACATAAGCATGCTGAGCATTGCTGCTCCTGCTAATATTCCTCTTCTTGTTAACATAAGTGGCAGTTTCATATTTTTTTCCCCTATTAAAATTTTAATTATAAAATAATGCAATCATAAATTTACCATTCGGTCAAGATTTATAAAACTTACTATTTAATTTAGATATATTTATTAACGAGATTTTCTAGACGTTCTTGACGACCAGACTTTGGTTCTGGGTTAATATCATCGTTCAGAACTTTAGAAGAAATAGATTCAAGATCACCATTTAATATGTCTTGGCCACTTTTCGTATTCCAACCCGCGTAACGTTGGTCTCTTAGAGCCTCAAGCTTTCCATCATCTAACATCCTTGCCGCTGATTTCAGTCCAGCGGCGCAGACGTCCATCGCACCTACATGACTTAGTATCAAATCTTCTGGATCTAGTGACTGACGGCGAAGTTTTGCATCAAAATTAGTACCACCAGTTTTAAAGCCACCTGCTTTAAGAACTTCGTAATATGCAAGAGTAATTTCTGGAACATTATTTGGGAATTGGTCAGTATCCCATCCAGATTGATAGTCATTTCTGTTCATATCTATTGAACCTAAAATACCCAACTCTCTTGCAAGAGAAAGCTCATGCTCAAAAGAATGGCCTGCTAGAATTGCATGCCCCTGTTCAATATTCACCTTTACTTCATTTTCAAGATCAAAATCTTTTAAGAACCCATAAACTGTTGCCACATCGTAATCATATTGATGCTTTGTTGGCTCTTGTGGTTTTGGTTCAATTAATATGGAGCCTTCAAATCCAATCTTATGTTTGTAATCGACTACCATTTGAAGCATACGTCCAGCCTGTTCACGTTCTCTGCCCATATCTGTGTTTAATAATGTTTCATATCCCTCTCGGCCGCCCCACAGAACATAATTTTGCCCCCCCAATTTATGTGTAGCATCTAGGCATGTTTTTATCGTTGCAGCACTAAATGCAAATACATCAGGGTCAGGATTTGTCGCTGCACCTGACATATACCTTCTGTTAGAAAATAAATTAGCGGTACCCCAAAGTAGTTTGGTATTTGTAACTGCCATCTTTTCTGAAAAATAATCTATCATTTCCTCAAGATTTCTTGTGTTTTCAGAAAAATTATTCCCTTCCGGGCGTATGTCTGCATCATGAAAACAGAAAAACGGAGTATCTAATATGTTAAACATTTCAAATGCTACATCAGCTTTTAATTTAGCTAAATCCATCTCATTGCCAAACCATGGTCGATCAAATGTTTGGCCACCAAAAGGATCGCCACCATCCCAAGCAAATGAGTGCCAATAAGCTACTGAAAAACGTAAATGCTCTCTTAAAGTCTTACCAAAGACAATCTCATCAGGGTCATAATGACGAAAAGAAAAATCATTATCAGATTGCAATCCTTCATATTTAATTTGAGGAATATCTTTAAAAAAATCAGTCATTTTACACCCTTTAAGTTATTGATTTAAGTGCCTTATAAGTTGCACGATATGAATTTAAAGCTGACATGAAATCATCATGCAAAGGCATGACAGGCTCAATTATTTTTTCAATCTTTGGGAAAACTGCAACATCTGATCTATTAGAGCCATGAGCAATCATTCCAAGTCTTGCAGCCCCAAATGCACCGCCAAAATCACCCGATACAGGTATACTTATAGGCTTGCCTAATGAAGTTGCTATGGCTTGGACCCAATATTCAGATTTTGCACCCCCACCAACAGCTATTAACCTCTCTATATTAGTTCCAGTTGAACTTAAGGCATCAAAGCTATCTCGAATTGCGAACGTAACGCCCTCAATTACCGCTCTTATCATCTTCTTTTGATCAGTATTGTGGTCTAAGTTTATGAATGAAGCACGGATTACGGCATCATTATGTGGAGTTCTTTCACCACCAAGATAAGGCAAAAATAATGTATTTGATGGCGCTTGAAGTGACCCAAGATTATTTGTCATTTCTTCAGCTGATGAATTTAATATACGGCTAAACCAATTCATAGCATCCGTTGCTGCCAAGATTACACCCATTTGATGCCATGTATCAGGAAGTGCATGGCAAAAAGTATGAACAGCACTAGCTGGATCTGGTTGATACGAATTTGATGCAGCAAAAAGTACACCAGACGTCCCTAAGCTTACAAACGCATCACCAGCGTTCACTACTCCTACACCGATAGCACTAGCAGCATTATCTCCACCACCACCTGCAATAATAACTCCTTTGGACATTCCCCATTTAGCAGCAAGGCTATCTTTTAATTTTCCAGATATTTCACTTCCTTCAACTAATCGCGGCATATGAGACCTGTCTAGACCTGTAGCAGCAAGCAGGGCATCAGACCAATCACGTTTTTTTACGTCTAACCAAGAAGTACCTGCAGCATCAGACATTTCAGCAACATACTCACCACTTAACCAAAATCGTAAATAATCTTTAGGTAATAAGACTTTTGAAATTTGATCAAAGATTTTAGGTTCATGTTTACGTAACCAAGAAATTTTAGGAGCCGTAAAGCCTGGAAATACAATATTACCCGTTAAATCACGAAAAATGGTCTGTGAATCAAGATAAGATGCTTCTTCAAATGATCGAGTATCGTTCCATAATATACATGGCCTCAATACATCATCATTTTTGTCCAATAATGTGGCACCATGCATCTGCCCAGAAAGTCCAATTGCAGTTACCAAATTCAGTTTGGTTTTTTTAGAAAGTAAGGCTATTATATTTTCTGCAGCCTCAATCCAATCATGTGGGTTTTGCTCTGACCAACCATCATTTGGTCGGTTAATATTTAATGAGACTGATGCTTCGGCACAAATGTTTTGGGCATCGTCTATAACGATGCCCTTTAAATTTGATGTTCCTAAATCAAGCCCAATAAACACATTTTAATCCTTATCTTTTTGGATTTTTCCCTAAAATAATCATTGAAAGGATATCATCTTCTGTAACATCTTCAACCCGTTCAGTGCCAACAAGTTTGCCATTTTTCATAACACTAGCTCTATCACAAAGCTTCATTACATTATGAATATCGTGTTCGATCAAAAAGATTCCAATTCCTTGCTTTTTCAATTCCTGTATTAATTCAGCAACCATTTCAGTTTCTTGTGGCCCAAGTGCTGCAGTTGGCTCATCCATTATCAATATTTTAGCATCAAAATAAACTGCACGAGCAATAGCTACAGACTGCCTTTGGCCACCTGACAAAGCTGATACTGGAACATCAAACTTCTTAAAATTAGGGTTAAGACGTGCCATAATTTTACGTGTTTCTGCTTCCATCCTGCTCTCATCAAGAAAGCCAGATTTTGTTATTAATTCACGACCCAGAAAAAGATTAGATGCGGCATCTAGATTGTCCGCTAATGCCAAGGTCTGATAAATCGTTTCAATGTTCTGATCACGAGCGTCTCGAGGATTGTTTATTATAACTTTTTCACCACTGATGAAAACCTCACCTGAATCAGCATTATAAGCACCCGATAAGCATTTGATTAAGGTGGATTTTCCTGCACCATTATGTCCCAATAAGCCAACAACCTCACCTGAGTAAAGATCTACGCTGACTTGATCAACTGCCTTAATACCACCAAATGAAATCGAAATATCTTTTAAATTAACTAGAGGCGTACCTGTATTTGTCATTTCCTGTATCCTCACTTTTTAACGCGTTTATTATATACAATATCTAGATATACTGCGAGCACGAGAACCATGCCTACGACTATCCGTTGAATTGCACTATCAAATCCAATTAAAACCATTCCTGATTGTAAACTTTGCATAACGAGGGCACCTAATATTGCGCCATATATTTTACCAACACCGCCAGCAAGAGATGTACCACCAATTACAGCAGCAGCAATTACATATAGTTCATCTAAAATTCCCAATGCATTTGTAGCTGAGTTCAAACGAGCAGAGGCTATAACTGAAGCTATCGCAGTCAACATACCCATTAGGGCAAAAACTTTCATAGTAACCCATTTGGTATTAATACCTGCTAAAGATGCTGCTTCTGGATTCCCTCCAATCGCAAAAACATATCTCCCAAAACGTGTTCGTGTCATTAGAATAGTCATTCCAATACCAACTGCTGCTAATATGAGGACAGGAATTGCAAAACCATGGCTTATAAATGTTCCTTCTAGATCCTGGCCAATTTTTGCACCATATTGACGAACAATACCTTTTGGCCATGGGTATGAATTAACTAATAAAACAGCTCCAATAATAGTAGCCCATCCAACTACAGCAAGCATAGCTTCAGCCCACATTGGTCGGAGATGGAAGTTATGCTTAATGCGAGATTGTCGTCCGGAATAAAGAATATATGCAACACCAATGCATGCCAAAACACCAATAAACCAGCTTACATTTGCACCAACTGCTCCATATGGCCCACCACCAAGAAGAGCAAAAGTTGGATCCACTGGCGAAATTGTTCGTCCACCACCTGATAAAAAAGCCATACCACGCCAAACCATCAAACCACCAAGTGTAACTATAAAGGCTGGTATCTCACGATATGCTATTAACCACCCATGCAACGCTCCGATTACAGTTCCAATAATGAGACCAAGAATAACTGCAATAATCCAAATTGACCAATGACCAAGTCCAACAAATTGTGGTAAATATTCAACCTGCAATAATCCCATTGCCATCGCTATTACGCCAATCATTGATCCAACAGATAGATCGATATTGCGAGTAACAATTACTAGAACCATTCCAGTGGCCATAATCCCAATCGATGATGTTTGAACAGATAAGTTCCATAAATTTCGAGGGGTTAAAAATGCACCAAAGTTATTAAATATTACTCCGTAAAAATGAAATCCAAACCAAATTAATGCTAATGCACCAAGCATTCCAAGTAGGCGTGGGTCTATTTCTGTGGCAGCTATAAAACGCGAGATAACACTTTCTTGTTTATCATTAGCGTTTTTGGAGGAATTAGTATCGTTCATGGGTAAAATCCAGCACGTTTGGGGTTAAAATTGGAGCAAATAATTAACTTAAACTATTAATTCTTTTTAAGCAATTTCAGCTCAACAACAAATAACTATAATTCAAAAAAAAAGCTTGGCGCTGATCAATTTAAGACCAGCGCCAAGCCATAAGACTAATTAACAGCCATCAACACCGTTGATTGCGCCTGCACATGCTTGTGCTTTACTGATGTGTCCACCATCGATTGCTACGCTCAAGTTGTCACGTGTCAAAGGAGTTGGCTCCATTAGGATTGCATTAATTGCGATACCTTTTTCGCCACCATCAAATATTGAAGCACCTTCGATGTCAGACATTGCTGTACCATTTGCTAGTGCAGAAGCGATTTCACCAGCTGCTTTACCTAGATTACGAGCATCTTTCCAAACAGAAACTGTTTGTGATCCACGTGCAACACGGTTGATTGCAGCTAAGTCACCATCTTGACCACCAACTGGTATTACAAGACCTTGAGCAGACAATGCAGCAACTACGCCACCAGCCATACCATCATTTTCAGAAAGAACAGCATCAACATTGTTGTCATTTGCTGTTAAGATTTGCTCCATGTTTTTCTGAGCATTTTCTGGCTTCCAACTATCCGTGAATGATTCACCAACAATTTTGATTTTACCAGAAGCAACATCATCACCAATTACTTCCATCATACCTTGAAGTAAGAACATTGCATTTGGATCGCCTGCGTCACCTTTAATAATTGCATAGTTACCTGTAGGTTGAACAGCTTGAACTGATTTTGCAATAATACGACCAACACCTACATTATCAAAAGTTAGATAAAAAGTACGAGCGTCTTCAATTAAACGGTCATAACCAACTACTGGAATACCTTCATTTGCAGCAGCTTCGATTGCTGGAGCAATTGCATCTTTATCCCAAGCATTAATAATCAATGCATCAACGCCTTGAGTGATCAAAGCTTCTATGTCTGTAAGTTGTTTTGCAGACGATGATTCAGCATCAGCAGATACATATGTATTGCCTGCAGCTTCAATTGCAGCAACCATAGCTGCTTCATCAATCTTCCAACGTTCTTCTTGGAAACTAGCCCAAGATACACCAATTGATTTACTGTGACCGTCTGCTACTGCAGAAAAGCCTGTAAAACCAGCTGCAACTACAGCAGCGGCTAAAATTAACTTATTCATAATTATTCTCCCAAAAAATTTTTTGATGCCCTAACAGAGCTGTAACCTATTAAAGGCACTAAACCATTTTGATGTATTTAATTCACTTGTCAAACTAAATTTTTAATGTTTTTATAAAAAATACTCAATTTTAGTTAAAAAGGTGCAATTTAAACTTTTTTTTCTGTCTTTAATCGTTGATAACAACAAAAAATTACTATTATTTAATTCAGAGGGTGAATTAATGTCTAAAAAAGAAGTTAATTTCAGCACAGATTCGATTCGTCCAGCAAATGGATATGGACCTATACTTAGACCAACTGCGCGAGAAACATACTCTTTACGTCAGCAAATATTTGAACTTGTAAGAGCAAGTGGTAGAATTGCACGATCAACTATAGCGCGTACACTTGATATAAGCCCTGGTTCTGTTACTTCCCTTACAGCTGAATTAATTGTTGATGGCTTTTTGAGAGAAGTTGAAGAAACAGCACGAGAAGCGAGCCGCGGACGCCCCCCCGTTTCTCTCGAATTAGTTTCAAACGCGCTATATGTTCTGTCTCTTATACACATCTCCGAGC
>OLHX01000194.1_pt1 | contig 9656 bp, 16 predicted proteins | sample 1609271 | NCBI WGS metagenome assembly OLHX01 (sample SAMN05416700, study PRJEB24817) | seawater metagenome | isolation source: Sea water | place: Canada:Atlantic | collected 2013-07 | reverse complement strand
CTTTGTATGTGTGTATTATGGTGACAAGTATCAGATAGAGTATGTTGAGAAGTTGTATAACATGGTTAAGAAAAATACCACAGTTGAACATAAGTTTATTTGTTTTACAGACAATACTGTTATACAAAGAAGATTAAGACATACAGATATAGAATTTAGAGAATTTAAAAGACATGACTTTGATGGTTGGTTTAACAAATTACAATTGTTTAGTCCAGACAGTAACCTTGAGGGTAGTAATCTCTACATGGATTTAGATGTGGTTATTATGAATAATATAGATGAACTCTTTACATATGGAGAAGACCACAACTTTGTAGGTATGAATGACTTTAATCCTACCACTGGAGTATTCAATTCTAGTATTATGAAGTTTAACAACAATACAACTAGTAGTTTAATATGGGAAGACTACCTCAAAAGAAGAACAGAATTTAGTAAATACACCGGCGACCAAGAAATCATATCAATTCTAATTAAAGAACACAAAGACACTCTATCATATCCTGATTCATGGACACAATCATATAAGTGGTTTGATCACAAGGGGAATCGATTTAATAGAGACAAATGGACATACGAAAAAGACCCGAATGCCAAGGTTTGTATCTTCCATGGCTACCCGAATCCACACGATTCGACAGAAGAATGGGTGAAAAACCTCTGGGTTTAATCAAAAACCCCAATAAAACCACCATTTTAATCAAAAAACCTAGTAAAATCAACACTTTTTAACCATTGACAAGTGGGGTAAAACCTGATATTATATACCTATGTTAAACAAAAACAACAAAAAAGGAAACACTATGACTAAAAAAGAAAGAGAAAAACTAGATGAAAAAGTTAGAAAAGTAATTGAATATGTTTTGGGTAACATATCTTATCTATTTGACTATACTGGTAAAAAGACGCTAGGAGAGGCTATTGAGGCGTGTAGGAACGACAAGGACGCCAGAGAAGGTATATTAAAGACATATGGTCTGAGATTTGAAATGATCGAAGTACTATACAAAACTAACATCATTACTGATGAAATGGCAGGTTTGATACATGGAAATAATCCATATCACCCACTTTAAGGGTTGACAAATAGGGTAAAACCTGATATTATATACGTAATGAAAAACAAAAACAACAAAAAGGAAAACACAATGACTAAAAACACTAAAATACAATTAAAAACTCAAAAAAATATTAACAAAGATGACTTGGTATTATATGGTTTTACATACCCAGAATTCGTAGCAAATGGACCTACAAAAGGTTACATAGAAGTTAAGACAGGTGATACGACTCAAGGTTTAGATGATGGTCTTACTATTGATGAATCAGGTATGGTTCGAATATCACAACAAGGTAAATCTGCCGAAGCATATAAAAAAATTATTGTTGGTACATATGGTGTATCTAAAACAGTTATTAAACGTGACTATGTTCTTCACAAAGAACTTAAAAAACGAGGTTTAAGACCTAAGGCATTAGATGGTCAAGGGAAAGAGTGGTTTAGAATACCAGGAAAAACTATTGAAGAAGTAAGGAAATACCTACAAGATGTAATTGACTCAATGGGTGCTTCTTCAAACAAAAAACTTAAATTAAGAAAAGAACAAGAAAGAACTTTAATCGAAGCAGTTGAAATTTATAATTCAACTAACTCTGATAGAGTTGATATCGCTGCTAATTTACCTCCAAGATTTGGTAAGACAACATGGGCGTTAACTCTATTTAATGAATTAAATAAAAAAGTATTAGTATTACCATCATCTTGGTTATCGACTCATACATCTTTCGAAGATGATATTAAAGAGTTTAGAGATTTTTCTGATATTGTTTGTATCGATTCTAAAAATGATAACTATTCTAAACAAATAAAGAAAGCATTATCTGAAAACAAAAGAGTTGCTGTTTATGTTTCTTTGTTTGCTAAAGATAAAAAACAATTTAATGCTATTAAGAATATATCTAATTCTGATAAATTTGTTTGTGTTGATGAAGGAGATTTTGGTTCATGGACCAAGAAAAAAAGAGTTATTTTAGATCATTTAGTTTCTAAAAAAAACACTGGTAAATTGAGTTTTGTGACAATGAGTGGAACACACCTTGCTCGTATGGTTACTGGTTCTAAAAACATTGATGGTATTGTTCAATCAACATACATGGCATTAGAACAAACTGAAAAAAATATTGTTAGACGAGTTGGTGTTAAATTACAATTATCTAATACAGACAAGTATGTAAAAGAATTAACTGAGAATGATTATTTTTCTTGGAAGAAAGCAATGGCAGATCCTCATAAATCTAATAACTTCTGGTCTGAATTTATAAAAGGTATTACTGGTAAGACAGAAAACCTTGCTTATAAAAACTTAAACCTTTCTGTAATGATGAAACCAAAATTTAATTGTGGTATGATGTTTGTTAGTGGAGAAAATGAAAGAATTGAAGATTTAAGAGAAGTTATTGAAACTGCTATTCCAAAATGGACTATCATTGTTGTGAATGGTGACCATACATCTAATAAAAAAGCAAAAGATGATGTTAGAGAAAAGATAGAGTGGTCAAAAAAAGAAAACAAAGAGGGTGTTCTTATACTTGCCAACACTATGGGTAGTAGATCATTTTCTATACCAGAAATACAATCAACAATTATTGCTTATGATAAAGGTAGTATTGATCCAACGGTTCAAAAAGTTAGTAGATGTTTAACACCAGGTAAGATGTTAAATGGTAAAGTTAAAGAGTATGGTTATATCGTAACATGTTCTATGAACGCTAATAGAGATCAAACTCTTACAAAACTTCTTATTGAAGAAGCAGCAATACAGTCTGAGATAACTGGTTCATCATTACCAAAGATAACTAAACAGTTATTAAACAATGTTTCTATATTAACAACAGATGAACTTGGTAATAAAGTTGAATTAACACATGACGAGTTAATTGAAGAAATGTCTTCAAGTGATAATTTAAAAAAAGTAGCATATGTTTTATCTAAACCAGAAACTATCTTAAACGACCCAGAATTGTTAGCTAATTTCTTAGCAATTACTGGTGGTAAAGGTAATAAGAAAAAATTAGATAATCAATTGCCAGATACAAAGAACTTTATATCTTCTGGTAAAAGACAAAGTAGTAAGAAAGAAAAGACGCTATACCAAGAAGTAATGAAAAAGATTGAAGTACTAATTAACACTTCATCTATGATTTCAGCGATTTCTAAAGGTAAAACATATAGAGAATGTTTAGTTAATACAGATAGTAATAGTTTTAAACAAAAATTTGGTATTGAAACTAAATTTGTTATACAAGCGTTAGATAAAAAAATGCTACCAGAGAAATTATTAGATCCTGTTGTTGTAAATACAAACAATATAATTAAGTCTGGTGACATAAACAAATTTCATAAGTTAGAGAATTTTGGACAACACACTGAACTTGGTATTATGAAAAACAGTAATGAAAAAGAATTTTGGATCCAAAACATAAAACGTATAAGTAGTTATATGACTAAAACTTATTTATCTGTAGCGACACATATGGGTTATGAGGTTGTGGCGTTATTAGAACTAGGAGTTCCAAAGAAAAATATAACAGTTATGGACGATAGTGGTCTTACGGAAATATGGAAAAATATGGGTCTTAAAGTTGTTAATAAAAACTTATCGGAGGTAAAATAATGAACAAAGAATATGATGTTTGCTTAATGAATCCACCATATGGTAAGAATGCCAACTTGGCAATACAATTTGTAAATAACAGTTCAAAGTTAGCTAAAACTACAATTGCTATCTTACCAAGAACGTTGAGAAAGACAGCAACTCAAAATAGAATAAACAAAAAATTACACCTAATATCAGATGAGAATACTCCTGATAATACTTTTGGTATCGAATTGGCAACATGTGTTCAACAATGGACAGAAAAGAGTATTGATAGAGAACCAACAAAGATATACACTAAAGATATGATAAAAGATTATTTTGAATTTACTACAAGAGACAAAGGTGATGTTTGTATTCCAAGAGTTGGTAGATATGGAACCGGTGAAGTAATTCCTAGAAATAAAGATATGGGACATAGACATAATTACCTTGAAAGAAGTCCCAATACAACATATTATCTTAAAATTAAAAGACCAGATGCAATTAAAAAGTTAGAAAAACTATATTCTAAATTTCAAATAGCAAGTAGAGACGTAGTTGGTCCTAACTCTTTGAGTATTGATAATCTTGTTAAAATTTTTATGGAGACATATGTTAAATAAAGAATATGATGTTTGTTTAATGAATCCACCTTATGGTAAGAATGCTAATTTGGCAATTGAGGTGTTAAATAAGTCAAAAGATTTGGCAGATACTATTATTGCTATTTTACCTAGAACTATAAGAAAGCCTGTGGCATTAAATAGAATTGATGAACATTTACATTTGATATCAGATGAGACTAATTCTGATGATACTTTTACTGGTAGTAATGGTAAAGGTCTATCAACATGTACTCAAAGATGGGTTGTTAAAGATACAAAAAGACCACAAGTGACAAGAAAAACTAAAGAAGAAGTTGCTAAATATTTTGAGTTTACAAAAGATATAAATGCTGCTGATATTGCTTTAGGTAGAGTTGGTAGAGGTTCTGTTGGTGATATCTATTTAAAAGGTATAGAGTATGGAAGAAGAAATAATTATGAAGATAGAAGTCCTAATAGTCATTACTTTATCAAAGCACATAATAAAAATGTAATTAAACAATTACAAGATTTACAACCAGAGTTTAAGAAAGTGTCATTGAACACAGTTGGTAATCCTTCTTTAAGTATTGATGAAATCGTAACTTTATATTGTGAAAAATATGTGGGATAAAATAAAAGAAGTTAAAAATATGGATTTTGATTTTATATTAGGTAACCCTCCATACCAAGATGGTTCAAAAAATGGTGGTCAAAACAAAATATATAATCAATTTAGTAAAAATGCTATTGATGTTACTAGTAGATATGTTTCATTTATAACTCCAACAAGTGTGTGTAGAAAATCAAAAAGATTTAGTATTGTAGGTCAATCTGGTCTCAAATATGTTAATTTTTCAGCAAATAACCATTTTAAAGTTGGTGTTGATGTTTGTCATTGGACAATAGATAAAAAATATACTGGTGATGTAACGGTAGAATGTAGCGATGGTTCTATACATAAAGTAAAATCAGGAAAAGAAATATACGATTTTTCTAAAGTAGATAAACAAATACTAAAAGTTTATGAAGGTGTTATGAATCATACTGTTAGTTTAAATAAATCAAATAATAGAATGTTTATTAGGAACAATCATGGTCCTGCTTTTTCTGATAAAAAAACGGAAGAACATATATACCCAACATATTCTAATAATCGTGGTATTGAAAAAATTACATACACAAAACGTATTCCTGTTTTTCATGGTAAGAAAAAAATAATAATCTCAAATACAAAAGCACTAAATGCTGAAACTCTTATTGTTGATACTAAAGACTATGGACCAAGTTATTTTGCTTATGAAGTAAAGAACAATAAAGAACTTGATAGTATTAAATCGTTTGTTCTTACTGAATACTTTTTAAAACTATATAAAGAATTTAGAAATATACGTGGGGGTATTAACAGTGTATTAATAAATTATTGTCCTAAATTTGATACCTCTAAAATTTGGACTAATGAGAAAGTAAAGGAATTTTTTGAATCATATGTGGAATAAAATAAAAGAACTATCCGATAAACATGGTTATATGTCTGGTATAGACAGAATGACGGAACGTGTAAAGAAAACAGGTGAGATATTTACACCAACATGGTTGGCAATCGATATCTTAAAAAAATCAGACTTGAATGCATTTGGTCCAGGCAAGACGGTAATAGACCCGGCGTGTGGTGATGGTCAATTGTTAGTGCCAGTTAAATGGTTAAAGGTATTACATCATGGTATGACGGAAGAAGACGCATTGAAAGATATCTATGGTGTTGATATAATGAGAGATAACGTTGATCTATGTAAGAAAAGACTTGGTGGCGGTAGTGGTAATATCTATATGGGTAATACATTAGACCCGAATACAAAATTAGAAGACCAAACTGAATATGAATATAGAAGAATACTTGATTTGTTTGGAGGTCCAAATTTATTAAAATTTATGGAATAATAACATTTACGTGATCTTATCGTTTTCCTTTTTTGTTTTTCATACAATACTAAAGTCACGGTAAGATCACGTAAATGCTATATAATGATAATTGTTTTAACATCTTTTCAAAAATAAAAGATGAATCTGTTGATATGATCTGTGTCGATCCACCATATGGTACAACTGGTATCAAGTGGGACAATGTATTAGATTTCAAAAAGATGTGGGAAGAGATTGATAGAATTATAAAACCAAAAGGTAACATAGTTATGTTTGGTAGTCAACCATTTTCAAGTTTATTAATTACATCAAAGTTAGATTGGTTTAGATATGAACTAATCTGGAATAAGAACAAATGTGGTTCTCCAGGTCTTTCAAAATATAGACCAAATAAGGTACATGAAAATATTATGATATTCAGTAAGAAACCTGGTGGTACTTATAATCCTATAATGGAAAAAGGTAAAGGTTATCATAGACACAATCCAGATGGTTATGGTTCAGGTAAGAATACACACGGATATGGTTTTGGAGGAGTTGGTAAAAATACAGGACATACAAATAAAGGTACAAGATACCCTAAAAGTATTCTTCATGCTAGTCGTAACTTTAGTGCTCAACAAACAAAACACCCTACACAGAAACCTACACCATTACTTGCTTGGTTGATAATGACATATTCAAACAAGAATGATACGGTGTTAGATTTTACTATGGGTAGTGGTGGTTGTGGTGTTGCTACTAAAATGACAGGTAGAAAATTTATTGGTATTGAACTAGATAAAGAGTATTTTGATATATCTAAAAAGAGAATAGACAGTGTAAAAGAAAACACTATAACATCAAAAGAACACTTATTTACTACTCAACTTACCGAAGATATGAAGACATTACCAGAAAGTGAATTATTAAGAAAAGAATTAGATACCTTTGAAAAACTAGAATGCTAGATCAATTTAAACGAATCAATGAAAAAATGTTAATGTTCTTGGTTTGTTCTTATAAAACCCTAGTAAATACTCGCAAAATAGTCCTTGACTTTAGGGGTACAACCTGATATTATATACGTATGAATAACACAGAAAAACAAATAAGACTTAAATTGTTAATTAAAAGACTTGACAATGTTAATAAAGTAGTATATAATAACCCTACTATGTCAATGTTCAATCAGTCAAAATTAATTAAGAAGATGAACGAAAAACAAAATTTGTATTTTAATAACACTAACAAAAAGGATAACACACTATGTCAAAAGTAAAAGCATATATTGAAACATCAGTAGAAAACGCTGTTGATAAGATTGTCTTTAAATTAAAAGATGGTCAGATTGATCTATCAACTGCAGTTGCAGAAGTTAAGAAAATTGATAACCTAGAAATGGTAGGTATCACAGAAGACACGGTTGAAGAAGTATTACTTATGGAGAGCAAATAGTGAGTAAGACTTTCAACGTTTGTTATTTGAGAGAGTATTCGGATCCAGAGGTTGGTGGTGAATACTTTTACTCTTATGAAACGGTATATAGAAATGTGCCTATGAAGTTTAAAAAGAAATTTAATGAGAAGACAAAACAAAAGATGGTTAAGTTTTTAGATTCTAACTATAAAGAAACAGCAACTAACTATCAAAATATATCTAAAGTAGAACTTATAGATGAAGAACAATATTATACAACATACGAAGATATGTGGCCAATTGAAGCTGAAGGTGACAGAAAAATGTGGCAAGATTATGGACAACAGTATGATAGACAATCTTTAAGAAAAGACTTTAATAAAAAACTAACAAATAGAAACGTATTAAATTATAATGATAAGAGGTTAAACTAATGAAATATGGTGAAGACAAGATAGTAAAAGAAATAGGTAAGTATATTGAATCAACTTACGGACAACATTACAGCACAACTAAAGATGGTTTTCAAGTGCAAGATATGTTGAGACAGTTGAATATAGATAAAGATTTTTGCCAGGCTAATGCCATTAAGTATCTTTGTAGATATGGTAAGAAAGATGGTAAGAATAGAAAAGATTTATTAAAAGCAATACACTACATTGTTTTATTGATGAGTAGTGAAGACAACAAATAGGAGAGAATATGGACACACAAATGGAAATAGTATTAGTAAAAGAAGATTTAGGTAAAAATCTATACAGAAAGAAAACCTATTATACACTTGTTATTGAACAAGAGGTATTAGCAAAAGATAAAGATGAAGCTGATAAGAAATTAAGTGACAATGGTATAGATCACTCACAGATAAACCACGAGATCACAGAAACTAAAGATGGTGTTGAAACTTATATGGTTGACGCCAATTATTCAGATTCAGATACAACAGAATATCTTGGTAAAGTATCTTACACAGATGATGAGTATGCTGAAGAAAATGGTGATGTAGAGATTGATCAATATGCTGATGAAAATGAAGAATCATTTAAGTTAACCGATGGGAGAATAATTAATAATGACTAAAGAAGATTACAGTTCACACGATTGGAGAAAGAATACAGATAGTGCTGTTGTAGTTGATGATAAAGTAGAACACAAAGCATTAAAAGTAAATGATAGTAGAGTTATCTTTATTAACCCTAACACATTGAAAGAAGAAACTGTAGATGTATCAAGGTTGATAAGAGTATTCGTAAACAATGGCGAAGGTAACAAAAAAAGTATAAAATGAAAACTGTAACAATCACTGTTAATAAGAAAACAATATCAGATGCATACAATCAAGTTGCTATGTTAAATGATATGGGGTTTCCTAACTTTCAAAAAGGCGAACCAATTACTAACTTAATGATTGAAGTTAAGAACGATTTAAAGAAACAAAAACAAAAAGTAAGTCTATGGACAAAACTAATGAGGTATATGAATGTATAGAAATGATGAAGAATTTAACCACGCTGATAGACCTTATCAAAAATTAGATGATAAGATTAAGAAATTAAACTCAACTAGAGTATATAAGAAGATCACACCAAAGAGTGGTTTATCTTGGTATGTTAAATGGGTATCAGTGGTTTTTGTTATCGCTGGTTGGATGCTACACGCAGTCAATTTATTTCCATACAATCTGGCAGTTCAAATGATTGGTGTTGCTGGTTGGTTATGGGTAGGTATACTTTGGCATGATAGAGCATTGATTGTATTAAACAGTATTGGTGTTTTCTTACTAGGTTTAGGATTATTAAAACACATGGTAGGTTTATAATGCCATTTGGACCAACGACATTAAGAAATGAGATGCAAGTCTTCAAATTCTTTAAGACAGCAGCAAAGGTATTACATGATGAAGGCAAAGAAGATGAGGCATTCTACATGGAACAAATGGTTGATTGGTTAAGAAGTGGTAAACCATTACCCACAAGTGAAGAACAAATAACAAAGGCTTTGGGTCTATAATGGCGCATTTTAGGGGTGTAATAACCCTCGAATCGGGTGTGAAATCCTTGTCAGCGTGTCGCTCAGCGGTACAAAACCAAGTAAAATCAACGATTTTTAA
>OLHX01000184.1_pt1 | contig 9906 bp, 12 predicted proteins | sample 1609271 | NCBI WGS metagenome assembly OLHX01 (sample SAMN05416700, study PRJEB24817) | seawater metagenome | isolation source: Sea water | place: Canada:Atlantic | collected 2013-07 | reverse complement strand
CGAGATAGCGTAGCGTCTCGTGGGCTCGGAGATGTGTATAAGAGACAGCTCCTCCACCTTCTCCTCGCAGACTTTGAGCCTCGTGCTCGCGTCCTCATACAACTTGATCGCGTCGTCGACGTCATCGCAGGTCTGCAGCTTCGACAATATCTTTTCGACTTCTCGGATGTGATCGGCGTATCTCATCGGATCCGACATCGCTTCACTTCGGCTTCGATGACCCCGTTGCTGACACGAATATTAATCTGATTCCCAACCTGCACGTCGTCGACGGAGCGAATCCGAGACGAGCCGTCGTCGATCAAGGCAAAGCCACGTTTGAGCGTAGCATCTGGGGATGCCGCATCGAGCTGACAAGAGAGCAGAACGGTGTGCGCTGCAAATTGGCGGAGGAGTCGTTGCATGACGTGCTGCGCGCGAGACCTGAGCTGCGCCGAGCGATGAGATTGTGAGTTCAGCGTGTTGCTGACCGACGAAACCAGCCGGCAGTGGTGGAGCTCGGCGTGTTTGGCCAGTCGTCGCACGACATTCTGGACGGCCGTCTGTAGCATGGCGGCCTGAGATGCGCGTTTCTCGCCCGCGCCTCGCAGGGTGGACGCGAGCACCTCTCTTGTCGATTTACGCAAGGCGCGCACCGCTTCGAGCCTTTCTTCGCGCGTGATCGGAATGGCGAGCTCAATTGCCGCCGTCGGTGTCTTTGCGCGCAGGTCGGCAACGATGTCCGCGATGCTGTGATCGCATTCATGTCCAACTGCGCTGATGACAGGGATGGTGCTGGTGCAAAAGGCGCGGACCGTTTTCTCTGCATCAAACGCCGACAGATCCGTCTCCGAACCGCCACCTCGGCCGCAGATGATGACTTCCGGGAGCGGCACGAGGGTGTGAGCTTGCTGAAACGCAGCTTCGATCTGGAGTGGGGCAGTCTCGCCTTGAACAGAGGCATGGATCACCGTCGTCCTCAAGCCCGGCCATCGATCCGAAATGCCTTTCATCATGTCGCAGTAAGCGGCGGACCCGATGGACGTGATGATGCATACATGGCGCGCCATGGTCGGCATGGCTCGTTTGATGCGGTCCAATACCCCTTCCGAGCGAAGGAGCTCCAAGAGTTTCTCGCGTTGCGAAAGGGTTGGCTCTACGAAGGTGCACGCATTCACAATCGCCTGACACCTCCCTTGTGGCCCGTAGAATTCGACACCTTCTATGAAGACATCGGCGGTGCCTGATTTCATGCTGACATTCGAACGGTTCCATGCGACGCAGCTTAGGCGACTCGTCTCACCGACGAGCTCAAAGTACGAGTGGCCCGAGCTGGCCAGCGTCACTTTGCCAACGGATCCTCTCACCATGAGCCGCTTTATGCTGGCCAGGTTTGACCGGATGCGCCGCGTGACTTCATCCACCGAGGTGGTCATTGTTTTGAGGCATGCATTATCGCCCCTGCACTGTGAACGAGCACATCTTGGCTGGTACAAGAGCAGTCGTCGTACCGAACAATGAGCTTCCTCACCATCACGCCTGGCAAAAAGAAATCGCAAGATGTTGCAAGACGAGTTGCAAGAGGAGTTGGATGATGTTGCAAGACGAGTTGCAAGACGAGTTGCAAGAGGAGTTGGATGATGTTGCAAGAAGAGTTGCAAGACGAGTTGCAAGACGAGTTGCAAGAGGAGTTGGAAGATGTTGCAAGACGAGTTGCAAGACGAGTTGCAAGACGAATTGCAAGAGGAGTTGCAAGATGAGTTGCAAGACGAGTTGCAAGCTTGCATTAATATTGCAATGTTGCAATTTAGCCTGCAACACATGCGCGGCACAAAGACATTCCATGCTGACATTCCATGCTAGCTGTTGTACAAGCAGTGGCATTTTGCATCCAGTTTTTTTTTTGCGTGTATGAGCAATGGCGTACGTCGGTGGAAAAGCACGAAAGTCAGATCACATCCTCTCGCTTTTGAATCACCCCGAATTCGACGGAATGGATTACCTCGAGCCGTTCGTCGGGTACGCGCACATCTTGCGACGTGTCGAAAATAAGGACAGCTACACTGCCTCCGATGTGAATGCCACCCTCGTTCGACTGCTGAAAGGCGTCAAAGACGGCAAGTCCTTCCCCAAGATCTCGAAGCGGGAGTACGAGCGCCTTAAAGCGCAAAAGGACGACAAGAGCTTTCGTCGCGCCGTTGCCGCCTTTGCGTACTCCTTCAAAGGCATGGAGTGGACCGGTTATTTCAATGAGTGCAAGGATCGCAACAGAATGTACGCAGAGGAGCACAAGCGATACTACGAACGACTGCACGACAATGACATATTCCAGCAGACAAAGCTCATGAATGTCGATTACCGCGGGTACCATCCCAAGTCGAAGCTCATCTACTGCGATCCACCGTACAGGTCTACAACCGGTTACAATCAAGGAGCGTCCTTCGATCACGACGAGTTCTGGAACGTCATGAGGAACTGGTCGCGACGCAACATTGTCCTTGTGAGCGAATACGCAGCACCTCCAGACTTCAAGTGCGTAGCGGCGTGTAAGAAGTACAACAACCTGGCACCGTGGGCCAACCCAGATGTGCGCGACGAGCGCGTCTTTACGCACGAGTCCCTTCTTCCGCGGCTAACATCGGTGCTCAGCAATGCGGACTCGCTGTATAGGGGGGTGAAGACATGCAGCAGGACGAAGCGGAGCCAGCGGACGAAGCGGAGCCAGCGCACGAAGCGGACGAAGCCGAGCCAGCGCACGAAGCGGAGCCAGCGCACGAAGCGGAGGCAGCGCACGAAGCGGACGAAGCGTTAACTGTACCTCACCGCATTATCTCCGCTCTTTGCCATCTCCGTGATGGCCGTGTCTCGCTGTGCGGCCAGCTCCTTGCGCATGACGCTGTGCCGCTACATCGGCGGACTATGACCAAACTTGAGGCCGTAAGAGACAGCCGCATTCCAACCTGCGGTGAAGTCATCGGTTCGATTCGGAACGACGGACGTATAGATGGCGTGAGCAGGATAGCCAAGCGTCCGGCCGTGAGCGGACGCTTCGTTCCAGCCTTTTTGGTACGCCAGCGTCACGGGTAACGCGGGAGTGCCAAGCGCCAGCAGCATCTCGAAAGGAAGTGCGAAGCAAAAAAAATTTGAAAATGAATTTGGAGCAGCAGCAGGCCATCGCCTTGGCAAAGCAGAGGCGAAACATTTTCCTGACGGGCGACCCCGGTACCGGCAAGTCGTTCACGCTCGGCCACGTAATAAAGGCGCTCTCTGACATCTATGGACCATCGGCGGTGCTCAAGGTGGCGCCGACGGGCGCAGCGGCGATTCTCATTGGCGGACAGACGATCCAATCCTTTCCCGGACCTGGCGTCCCCAACGGAGACACATCGATCTTCAAAAGGATGACTCCCAGAAACCTGCGGCACATCAAAGCAGTTGTCATCGATGAGGTCTCGATGCTGGATGCCGAATTCTTCGAGTACTACTTCGCCGCCTTTACGACCACGGTGCAGTGGGTGCTCTGTGGCGACTTTCATCAGCTGCCGCCCGTCGCCCGATCGTGTCACAGCATCGAGAATCGCGTTTCGCTCGCACACTACCTGAACGAAGCCATGAAGCGTGTCACGCGCTTCGAGTCGGAGGATGCTCTCGTTGAGTTCGCCGCCTCGATCGACCCATCGCTCGAGGCATCGCGGTGGAAAGCTCCCGAAGATACGACGCCGTTTGGGCTGAGTGAGTGCTGCGGCAAGTACGCCTTTCAGTCCATGGCGTGGCGCCACATACATCCGACGCCGATCACCCTCGTTCGTCCCTACCGCACCAACGACGCAATGCTCTTGCAGGCACAGCGCGCGATTCGTTCTGGCAATCCGACGCATCCCGCCGTCCAAGCCGTCGTCGAAGCCACGAATCGTCCGCTCGCGGGGGAGATCAAACCGACCAAGGTGTTGCCGCTGCGCTCGGCCGTTCTCGCGGCGAACCAAAAGGAGCTGGCGCTGCTCGATCCCAGCACCGTGCACATGTACGTGGCGAAAGACACGTCTACGGCGAATACGCACCACTCGTGGATCAAGGAGCAGCTGCAAAGGGACGCGTTCTTCTCAACCGACGCTCGGGCGGATCTGAACATCGAGCTGCGCCTGGGTGCGCAGGTGCTGATGCTGGTAAACGAGCCCAAAGAGACACGCTGCGCCCTCGTCAACGGCTCGCGCGGCGTCGTCGAAGGCTTTGCGCCGGATTCGACGGACCTGGACGGACACATCGACGAGATGCCGAGCCCTTTGCCCATCCGGCACGGTGCAGAGGCGTTCCCGATTGTCAAGTTTGCCAACGGCGCGCGTCGCTTGGTACGACCACACACATTCGAGAAGCGCGTGGTGGGCAAGGGCATCTGCGTGCGTCGACAATTGCCACTCGCGCTGGCCTGGGCAATCACCGTGCACAAGTCGCAGGGCGCGTCCTTGGATCTGGCCCACGTCGATCTTCGCGGCACATTCGGCGAAGGACAGGCCTATGTCGCGATCTCGCGAGCAAAGAGCGTCGCTGGTTTGGAGATCCGCAACTTTTCGCCGTCTAGCGTGCTGGTCTCACCCGTCGTGCGCGACTTTTACGCGGCGATTGACGGCGGAAGGCTCGATGCCCACCTGCACGCATTCCACCTGTGGTGGGGTGCACCCATCGTCGAAGCGGGCGGCAAGTGGCTCGCCCTCTTTCGACGCCACCCTCGCTTCGCCGGGTGGCTCGTCGAGGCACAGACGTCCCCGAGCGAGCGATCCGAGCAAGTCGTCAAGAAAATGCGGGTCTAATCTTTACAACTCGAAACAGTTCTTGCCAGACGAATTCAAAGGAGCGGCCCATGTGCCCCGCAGCCAGTGCGGAGGGCGCGCGGATGGATCGCGCACGCCTCGCTCGCCATTCGGGTGTTGACACCTCAGCACCATGCACGCCAGGCGTTGTGGGGCCGAGCGTTGAGTATGTGCGTACGTGGCAAGCTTGTGTCTAATGGATGCGATCGATAGAAAGAAGGACATGTGCACGCCGGCCTCGCGAACCGTCGTCGGCAAGCGAAAGAGGCCGAGCCGCAGCTGCTGGTTGTCGCGAGCTTCGTCCAGGCATATGGCACCGTCGTATGCACCATCGCAGCGCGATTCGAGCTCGTGCACGCGCAACACCTTTGGCTTACGCCACCGCGGGCCTGCGCGCGGCCCGCACTCGAAGTCGTACCAGCGGTCCTCCATTTCGAGCAGCACCGGGCTTTGCCACCCATCACAGCGTCGGAGCTGGTCCAGCACGTCGACGCGTGGCAGCTCGTCCAAATCGTTGACCAGCACGAGGTCTCCGCGATCCACATCCGGATGTGTCAAAACTGCGTCGGCGAGCGCGTTTCGCTGCGCCGTCTGACGACGAAACGCCGACGCCTCGCTCATCGGCACAGGGTTGGAAGGCAGCTCGGCTACGACGTGCACCATCTTTTGCCGAAAGCGATCGAATCGACTTCCTAGGCGCGAGAGCTGCAGTTGCCTAGGTCGCCCACTGAAGCTGGCGGATGCTTCCGCCACGAAGAAGAGACTCACGCTCGAGTTCAGCTCCTGCAACCTAAAGTAGAGCAGCTCGCTCTCTCCGTTCCACGAGAAAGCGTCAAATATCTTCAGCGGGCGCTGGCGCTTCGACCAATGTGTGGGACATTCGCGCGTGATCGTGACATCGGATATAAGGTCTGCGAAGAAACGTTTGGCGAGCAGAGACAGCAGCACGAACAACCCCGCGATCCAGCACCTCATTTTTTTTCGCAAATTTGGCAAAGTCTTTCTTTTAGGACCTGCATTGCTCTGACGATACGTTTTGCATCAGCGCTTGGATCCACTCAAGCAGCACCAAAGAAATCGACACGATAGATTTTATAGCCATTCATCAAAATGCTGCATTACAATGGAGCCGTCGTGAATGTCAAAGGCGAAGACAAGCGAATCTCTGCCGAGCTGCACGACAACACCTTGCTACTCGGCGTGGCCGACGGACACGGAGGAGAGACGTGCGCCATCGCATGTCGCAGCATGCTGCCGGGGATGATTGAAAAAGCGACATCGAACAAGATGCCCATACCGAGCGATGTGCAGATCGAAGCAATCTTCAAGGAGTTGCACGACAGATGCAGCCAGCTGGGTTGCAAGAGCGGCGCAGCCCTGACGGTGTGCGTCGTGGACAAGACGAACGGCGCGTTCAAGTGCGCCAACGTCGGCGACGCGGCCTGCATCTTGTGCACCCCGACCTCCCACATGATGCTGACGACGACGCACCGGCTGCAGGACAGCCCGCAGGAGCGCCGACGTCTGCACCATCACATTGGGTTTGGCGGCGCTCCGGTGGGGCCGCCGCGCCTCTATCCTGGCGGCCTGGCTTGCAGCAGAAGCATAGGCGACGGCGATTGTCCTTTCGTACGATGCACGCCCGCCTTGTGCGATGGCACAATCGGCCAGCACGATGTGCTCGTCATTGCGTCGGATGGGCTATGGGATGTGAGCGTTCCCCGCGAGGTCTCCAAAGTCGCGAGAGAGACACGGTGTGCCTTGGCAATCCTAAAGAAAAGGCGGCAGACGACGTACACGGACGACACAAGCGTCGTCGTGGTGTCGAGACAGCCGAAAGTGCAGCCGGTGGGGCTGTTCCGCAGCAGCAGTTCCGCGAGTCTGAGCTCAGACGACGACGACCTTCCGCCACGCACCATCGTAGGGGTCCAGCTTTAGAGCGCCTGCCACCCCCTTTTTTTTTGGAGTGGAAGAGGTAAGATGCACTTTCTGGATGAGCGATGCACCTTCTCGTTGAATCGGTTTCCATTTGTCACGCTCGCCTTCTTCGCCGCATGTGCGGCGGCGCACTACGCGAAGGTCGAGCAAGCCGCGTACTCAACGACCGCCGAGTGGTACACGCCATTCTCGTACGCGTTCTTCCACACCGACTCTAGCCATCTCTGGAACAACATGGTCGTGTTCATCGTCGCCGGATCCATCAACGAACTCATCGGCGGCAACGGAAGGATGTTGACGGTCGTGCTGGTGTCCATCCCAATCGCCGCGAGCGGGCACGGACTCTTCTACTCCAACCGCGTGGTCGGTGCGAGCGGCGTCGTCTACGCCACCATTGTCTACCAGCTCACGCTCGTCGTGAAGAATTGGCACGAGATGCGCATCCGGACGGACAACGGCGGCCTCCTCGTCCGGTCACTGGTTTCGGATCGTCGGGCTCGCGTCGCCGTCGCATTGGTGCTGCTCGTCTCCGAAATTATCGTCTCGAGACGAAGCACAAACATCTCGCACGCGACGCACGGCTTTGGCTCGCTCGCTGGCTTCGCGCTGAGCGTAGCGATCGGCGTCAACGTGCGGATCGATTGCTGGGAGCTGGTACTTCCGTGCATCGGCACGATCATCTACGTGAGCCTTCTCGTGGTTTGCATCGGATCCGGCCAGGCAGAGGCCGGCGCGTTTGCAGCCCTCCCCCTCCCCCTCGTATTCTTCTTCGCAGGAAAGGAGGTGCGCAAGTGGACGCGCGAGACGAGGACGACGCGCGTTCGTATTGGCACGTCATGAGCGCGCAATACAGAGCATCCGTTTCTCCTTTTTCCCGCGTCGCAAACGTCTATTCCTCGAATTCTTCCAGCGTCTCGAACCTTTTCATCATGTCCGTCCGAACTTCTAATTCAGTCTTGATATGATCGTTGATCGGAATAAGCGTGGCGAGCGTTTCTCCTTCGTGTGTATTCCTTCTGCTCATGCTTCTGCTCATGAGCAGAAGCTCCAACACGCGACTAAGGAGATACTTTGGGTGTGAAGCGCTCTCGGCAGTACTTTATGTAAGAAAAGATTTGAACTTCTAAGAAGTTCAGGAAGATGCCCTGTTTTGCCATCTGGAGGCGGATCCTTGCCTTTACATCGTCGCATGCAGATGTATCGGTGCATGTTATTTTCATATAATCTGTCAAGTATTCCCAAGCAAGCTCGCGTATAGCATATTTGAGGTCGTCGGGCCAGTCCTCGCATTGTTCAGCTGCTAAGTACATGTCCTGTACATGGTCGATTTCGAAATTGTCGAGGTTACAGTCAAAAGATTCATGGCGCAATAGTTTATCGACTGTATGTTTGACACTTAAGTCGAGATACATCTTCTGTTTATCCTCCTTCGAGAACAATCTCAGCTTGCTCAAAGTTCTCAACAGGCTTTTGCTGTCGACACTCTCCCTCTGCCACTGTCGATGGCGGAACTGCACAAATTTGAGCAGGCTTTCCGCTGTGCAGGATGGGTTGAGAACGAAAAGGGACATCATATACGACGCATATGCGCCGCAAAGACCCCGTGACGACAAAAACCGGTTGACTGTCGACTGTCCCATGCCATTGTCGAGTAGCCAGGCATCCTCGTTTTTGTACCAGGTCTTGTTCTTTCCCCACCAGCTCGAATTGGGGTATGGCCATCGAAGCATGTTCCACGCAGCCTCAAACGCACCAAGTACAACATAAGATGCGCTTGCACTTAAACCATGCTCGACCAAAGTGTCGGTCTCGTCATATGTGTGAAGCTCTTTGCCATTGGGGTCGTATGCATAAACCTTTCCATCTTTCATGGCGGTCATAACCGCGTGGCCCTCAACAGAGGGATCACTGGGTCGGAAATAGTCGGCTCCCACCTTGACGATGTTGGTTCTGAGCAGGTTTTTTATTCCAAACTTGTTCCACTCGTCTTCAGTGAATTCGCAGTCTCACACTCGTTCCAAGAATCAAGGTCAACGCGGTGTTGACCTACCTGAGCATGGCCAGCAACCAGATCGGCCCCACCGGCGCCACGGCCCTCGGCGACGCGCTCAAGGTCAACGCGGTGTTGACCAACGTGAACCTCATGGGCAACCACATCGGCCACGTGGGCGCGGCGGCCTTGGGCGAGGGGCTCAAGGTAAACGCGGTGATGACCAACCTGAACCTCAGCATGAACCAGATCGGCCCCACCGGCGCCACAGCCCTCGGTGACGCGCTCAAGGTCAACGCGGTGTTGACCAAGCTGGACCTCACTAACAACCAGATCGGTGACGCGGGCGCGGTGGCCTTGGGCCATGCCAACTTCCACGCGGGCCGCGATGTTGGCAATTATAGACGATAGCTGCGCGGGCCTCGCCGAGAAGTCCACCTCGCTGCCGCTCTCGCCGCCCTCGCTGCCGCCCTCGTTGCCGCCCTCGCTGCCGCCCTCGCTGCCGCTCTCGCTGCGACCCTCGCTGCCGCCCTTACCGAAGTCGGTTGTGCTTCCTCCCCCCGCCGCGACACGCCGCCGTGGAGCCCTGCCACGAACCGCAATCCTGGCGGCCGGCGCCGCCGCAGCGGATCCCATGCGGAATCGTCCTCGTCTTCATCTGTCGAGTCGGCCACTGCCCCACGCCTGGCGCGTAGAACCTGAACATCGCCGGCAACGACATCGGCGACGCGGGCAAGGTGGTGAGGAACCGAATCACATTGTGATGAGAGATCGGAACTTGCACATCGTCGCGCCGGTGACGAGGTTGCAGTTCATCGTGTCGTGCAGCAGCTTGAAAATCGGAAACTTGTCGCGGAAGAAGGGGTTGGCGACCTTGTCGGTCAGATGAAAGTCGATGTTGGCATCGACGAGCAGGTTGTGCATCATCAATTAAAAGTGTTGGGAATGGCAACCACGCGCCTGCGAAGCGTCACGAGACACGACTCCACCTTGTCCGCAGAGGCAGATGTAGCAAATACCCCGGCCGCGCACCGCAACATGTGCTATTTGGTTTGCATAAGTCGAAAAAAAAGGGGGATGGCTCGCTTGATGAACGACACGGAGTGGGAGCGTTTCTGGTCGAAATGGGAGGGACGTCCCCGTTTGATGGACGACACTGAGTCTGTCTCTTATACACATCTCCGAGCCCACGAG
>OLHX01000176.1_pt1 | contig 10184 bp, 9 predicted proteins | sample 1609271 | NCBI WGS metagenome assembly OLHX01 (sample SAMN05416700, study PRJEB24817) | seawater metagenome | isolation source: Sea water | place: Canada:Atlantic | collected 2013-07 | reverse complement strand
GAGATAGCGTAGCGTCTCGTGGGCTCGGAGATGTGTATAAGAGACAGCTGTTGCAGAGGTTAGGCAAGAGCTCGATCAGCTCGAAACTCTGCTGGGTGCGATGGAGATCCAAACTCTCTTGGATGGCGAGTTTGATGCGTCCCCTGCCATCATCACCATTCGTGCGGGTGCTGGCGGTGTTGACGCCGCAGATTTCGCGGAAATGTTGCTGCGGATGTATACGAGGTGGGCAGAAGCCCATCAGTATTCTGTCGCCGTTCTTGACACCAGCTATGCCGAGGAAGCGGGCATCAAGAGTGCCACAATCGAAATCGATGGCCCCTACGCCTTTGGAACTCTTAGTGTGGAGGCGGGAACCCACCGCTTGGTGAGGATGAGTCCGTTTAATTCAGCGGGGAAACGACAGACCTCATTTGCGGCGGTGGAAGTGGTTCCCTTGATGGAGGAAGCCACCGAAATCGAGATTCCTGAGTCCGACATGCGGGTTGATGTCTTCCGGTCGTCTGGCCCTGGCGGCCAGTCGGTGAACACAACAGACTCTGCGGTGCGTATTACCCATTTACCGACCGGAACCGTGGTCAGCTGTCAGAACGAAAAAAGCCAGATTCAAAACAGAGCGGCAGCACTCCGAGTGCTGAAAAGCCGACTCCTCCTGATTGCCAAAGAAGAGGAAGCGGCAAAGAAGAAAGAAATTGCCGGAAACATTACCGCCAGCTGGGGAGATCAAATGCGCAGCTATGTGTTGGCCCCCTATCAAATGGTGAAGGACCTTCGGTCGGAGCATGAGGTGAACAACCCCAGCGCTGTTTTTGATGGCGATTTGGACGGGTTCTTGCAAGCGGGTATCCGCTGGCGCAAGAGTGCCGATCGGGTGTCGTAGAAGGGTTTCTGGAGCCCTGGAATCTAGGCTGAAGTCGCCATGATTCTCTTCGAAGATGTCTCCAAAATGTATCGGGGCGCCCCGAAACCCGCCCTGAACAATGTGAGCATCAATATTGCTGCGGGAGAGTTTGTTTTCCTTGTGGGGGCTTCGGGGTCTGGTAAATCAAGCTTCTTACGTCTCATCCTTAAAGAGGAGAGACCTAGTGCTGGAGAAATCCACGTTCTCGGTCAAGATTTGCGCAGAATACCGAGCCGGAAGGTCCCACTTTTTCGTCGGAGCCTGGGAGTTGTCTTCCAAGATTTCCGTCTGTTGCCCCAGAAAACCGTGTTCGACAATGTCGCCTACACCCTTCGGGTAATTGGCAAGAGTGCGGGATTTATTCACGAAGCGGTGCCGGATATTCTTCAAACCGTAGGACTTGCCCAGAAAGCAAAAAACTACCCTCACGAGCTTTCTGGCGGTGAGCAACAACGGGTCGCGATTGCCCGGGCGGCCGTGAATAAGCCGGCCATCATGCTGGCGGACGAGCCCACCGGAAACCTCGATCCAGCCACCAGCGCTGGAATTATGAATGTGCTCTCGCGAATAAACGCTTCGGGCACCACGGTCATTATGGCGACCCACGATTCGGGAATCGTTGATCAGATGCAGCGTCGTGTCATAGAAATTGCCGGCGGTCGAGTTGTTCGTGATGAACATGAGGGCGGTTACCAAACCAGTGCGATACCGCTGGGTGAACTTGATACCGCGCCAATTCCGATCATCACCGATTCGGATGCGCTGGCAGAGCCAGCCCAGCTTCCGGTGAAGAGCGTAAGTGATCCTGACACGGTGGCATCTCCCTTCCCCTGGGAGCTTCGGGCGTGAGACTAGGTTTTGTTCTTCGTGAAGTGTTCGCGGGGCTTTCAAGAAACCTGTCCATGGTGGTCTCGATTGTTCTTGTCACTTTTATTTCGCTGACTTTCGTGGGAACCGCGATTTTGCTTCAGGCCCAAATCAACCAAATGAAAAGTTACTGGTTTGACCGTGCCCAAGTCGCGGTCTATATGTGTACTGACTTCTCCACACTCGGTGACTGCGACCAGCAAGCAGCAAGTGCGGACCAAAAGGTGGTGATTGAGCAGCGTCTACAGTCCACGACCCTTGCCCCCTACATCGACCGCTACTACTTTGAAGATCGGGACCAGGCGTTTGCTAATTTCCGCGAGCAATTCGCTGACAGCGCCGTGGTGGATCTGGTATCACCGGAGCTGCTGCCAGAAACCTTCTGGATCAACCTGGTGGATCCCCAACAAAGTGAGCTCATTTTTGAAGCTCTCTCAGGGCTCCCCGGGGTAGAAAGCGTGGTTGATCAGCGCAGCTACCTCGATCAGATTTTTGCGGTGCTGAACGCAGGAAGTTTGACGGCGGTTTCGGTCGCCATTCTGATGCTTGTTGCCGCAGCGTTATTGATCGCCACCACCATTCGGTTGAGTGCGTTCTCTCGCAGGCGCGAACTTGCGATTATGCGGCTCGTGGGGGCCTCGAACAGATTTATCCAGACTCCTTTCGTGCTGGAGGGCATCGTTGCCGCCGCGCTCGGGGCGGGACTTGCGTCGCTTGCGCTCTGGGGAATTGTGCGGGTTTTTGTCCAGGGGTATCTTGCGGATGCTTTGCCAGCAACGGTGTTCATTCAAACCTCTGATGCAATCGCCACCATGCCCTTACTCTTTGCCACGGGTATCGGCTTGGCTGTTATTGCCTCCTACATCTCTATCACTCGTTATCTCCGGGCCTAGAGCCTGACGGGCGCAAAACCCCTGGCGCTAGACTGTGGGGCTGGCGGGAGGAGTAGCCTCTGGCGCAGATCTTTGTTGAGTAAAAGGTGGTGAAACCATGCCGAAAGAGTCAGGCGAAAAAGTGGTCGCCACCAACCGTAAAGCGCGTTATGACTACCACATTGAAGACACCATAGAAGCAGGGATTGTCCTGAGCGGCACAGAAGTTAAGTCTCTTCGAGCTGGTCGCGCATCCTTGGTAGATGCGTATGCCACGATCGAGGGCGGGGAAGCCTGGCTTGAGGCCGTGCATATTCCCGAATACACCGAGGCCACATGGACGAACCATCCCCCTCGGCGCAAGAGAAAACTGTTGCTGCACAAACAAGAAATCGCGAAGCTTGCTCACCGCATTACGGCCGGTGGTTACACCCTGGTTCCTTTGAAGCTTTATTTCCTTAATGGCCGAGCGAAAGTGGAACTCGCTGTGGCAAAAGGCAAGAAGGAATACGACAAACGCCACTCGTTGCGCAAAAAACAAGATGATCGCGAAGCCCAGCGGGCCATGTCCACGAGGCGTTCCCTCGGCGACTAAGGACACGCAGGGGATTGGATACCCGGGGCTTTCCCAGCGCTCTGTCGTTGCAGGGTTCTATAGTGGTGGTGTGCGAAAGCACACGTACTCTGTCAATTCCATAGCGCACCAATCGCTTCCACTTCGGTGGGACTCCATGGGGATGATCGGTTTCGACATTACTTGTGTGTCCATAGGGAAGCGGGCCGAGAATGCAGAGTTATCTCGTAAACGTCCTCTGCAAACTATAGGTGCCAATACAAAGCGCACCGACTTCGCTCTCGCTGCCTAAGCAGCGGACAAGTCCGTCAGACTGAGAGGGCCTCTGGCTCAGATACTGGCGTCGATTAAGAGGCTTGCTGATGACCTGTGTATCAGGGGTTATCGGGACTTTTTCTGATGCTGGGCCTGTCGTTCTAGGTGCTTGTGACAAAGAACGGGGCCGAGCAGAACGCTTTCACAAGATACGCCCGTAGAAGACTGTGGTTCGAAGTAGTGGACCCGGGTTCGATTCCCGGCATCTCCACCATTGGTGCGTTATGGAATTCCCTTTTCAGTGCTGTGCTGGCCTGTCGGGGTAAAAGGACTGAGCACCCAGCCTCGTCACGCTGTCACTTGCCGCGCCAACAGCGCGAGTAATGGATTCTTGCCATGTCAGCTCTGCGTCAAGACTTGCGGCAAAAAATCCCACAAGACAATCCCCTGTCCCTGCGGTGTCCAGGGCCTTCACTGCTGGTGCCTCAACGCGGAACACGACACCTTCATGGCACGCAATCGCTCCCTTTCCTCCGAGCGTGACAATAAGGCTGCACTCGAGTTGTTTGAACCAGGCTGCGAAGGTGTGAGCGGTCATCGTCTGGCTCCCAACAGCGACCCAGTGATTTGAAGCCCAGGGTCAACGGCTAGGCAATAGATGCTTCTATCGCCATCCACCCAACTACTGGGGGTGGGGTAGTAGTAGGTGAAGTCAAGAACCGACTCGGTGAACTCAACCCCGATGAAGTCGCCAAATGCCCCTTGGCACCGCGACCCACCCTCGCTGATCAGGTAATCAGTTCCTGGGTACGAGTCCTCGGTCAGTGCCAATTTCGCAAACAACTCCGCATCGTGGGGTTGCTGGCACTCCACCACCTCCACAGCATCCATGTCGGCGCCTTCCGGGGTGTTTTGGTCGTTCACACAGGCCCCTAATTCGAGCTCGAAAACGCTCACCAGGTTCTTCTCTTCGCCAGCGACACCCTCGGCAGAGTCTCCACCCTGGTCCACTTGGCTCACCGCGGCTGGGACACAGCCGCTGAGGAGCAACCCCAGCGCTAGGAAAAATCCCCAAAGTATGAGGGGGCGTGCTCGCCCGTTCAGGGCGCACTCCTTCGCGAGAGCCCGAGGGCATCGTCATGCAGAAGGCCGTTGGTGGCAAGGGCGGTGTGGTGCCAAATGTCGTCATCGCCATCCAGGGAACTGAATCGACCGCCTGCTTCACGGATAATGGGGACCAGTGCAGCCATGTCATAGGGCTGAAGGTCAGCCTCCCCGCACACGTCCATCGATCCTTCCGCAACCATCATGTAGGGCCAAAAATCACCAATGGCTCGGGCACGCCAAGCCGAAGTCGCCCATGCCCTCACGTTGCTCTCTCGCCCATCCTCAATCCATCCGGGGAGAGAGTTGTAGTTGACGATGGCATCCTCGAGCAACGTCACTGAGCTCACGGCCAGTGGCGTTGCTTCGGTGTGGCCGGTCTTTTTTGTCCAGGCTCCGTGACCTGTGGCCGCCCACCACTGTTGGCCCAGAGCGGGAGCACTGACCACGCTCACCACAGGGTTCCCATCGATGGCCAGCGCAATCAGTGTCGCCCAGATGGGAACGCCTCGAAGAAAATTCGCCGTGCCATCAATCGGGTCGATAATCCATTGGCGACCCGGTTGCTGGCCCGTGCTTTTCGTGCTGGATCCCCGTTCCTCACCGAGGACGGCGTCATGGGGGCGGGAAGCAAGGATTGTCGAGGTGATGATGTCCTCCACAGCCACATCAGCATCCGTAACCGGGGTGCGATCGGGTTTGGTGGTGACCACCAAGTCCTGGGCTCGAAAGCGACTGAGGGAAATCAAGTCAGCGTTAGCTGCTGCCGCCCGGGCCAGCGCTACATCGTCGCTCATCGTGAAAGTTGTCACACTCTCGAGGGTAGTAGAGCCGTGAAAGATCGCCTGCTTTGTCAGTCGGTATGTGCGCCCTGATGCAAGGTCCCCATGAGGCGCTGGAGGGAGTGCGCGCGTGAATGAAGCGTTGGTTCTAATGTGTTCCCGGTAAGTGCCTGCTCCAGTGCGCATTCGCTCGAGCCTGACTCGTGTGAACAAGCCTTCGGGCAGGTGAGAGTCAGATACTCGAGGTCAGGGAACCCTGACACCAGCGATGCGGGAGAAACATGGCCCAGTCCAAAAGACCGAACGCCTGGGGTGTCAATAATCCATCCACCACTTGCCAGGGGAAGAGCAACGCTCGAAGACGAGGTGTGGCGCCCGCGCCCGGTGACCTCGTTGACGTGCCCCACCGCACGGTTACCGCTGGGGACCAGGTCGTTCACGAGGGTTGATTTCCCCACTCCCGAATGCCCAACAAACACAGTCGTGTGGCCCTTAAGCAGGGCGTTTAGCGCTTTCACAGCCGGATTCGAGGGGGATCTCTGAACCACACCAATCTCGAGAGCACCTGCGTAGTCGAGTAGCTCTGTGCCCGAGGCCAAGTCTGTTTTTGTCACACACATCAGGGGAGTCAGCCCAGCATCCAGCGCTGCCACCACATAGCGATCGATCAATCTCAATCGAGGCTCCGGGGAGGCCGCCGCCACGACCATCAAGAGCTGGTCAGCGTTTGCCACGATGACGCGCTCCATCGTGTCGGTGTCATCGCCGCTGCGACGAAGGACTGTTTTCCTGGGGTGGATGCGGACAATTCGCGCAAGGCTGCCCTCTTCGCCAGTGGTGTCACCCACGCAATCCACAACGTCACCAATCACAATCGCTTGGCGACGAAGCTCTCTGGCCCTTGTGCAAGTGACTGCGCGTTGATGGGGGCCACCATCATCAAGAACCACGCGATAGCGGCCTCGATCGACCCCGATGACAAAGCCCGGTTCCGCATCATCGTGGGCGGGGCGTTCTTTGGTGCGGGGTCTGCTGCCCCGCCGATCAGGGCGAACCCGAGGAACGTAGTCCTCGTACTTGTCGTCGTCTGGCTCGTTCATCGCTCTGGCGAGCTGAGGAGCTCGTCCCACAGGGCAGGGAACTCAGGCAAAGTCTTGGAGGTGCAGGCGATGTCGTCCACTTCCACACCCGGGATAGCAAGACCCAGGAGCGCACCGGAGGTGGCCATTCGGTGGTCATCGAATGCTTTCCAGAGACCTGGGTGAAGCTTTGCTGGAGCCACCACGATTCCATCACTGGTCTCGCTCGCGCTTCCCCAGAGGGCCTTGATGTTGGAGACCAGGGCCTTGAGGCGGTCTGTTTCGTGTCCGCGGAGATGCCCGATGCCGCGAAACTGGCTACTGGCGGGGGACAATGCCGCCAAGGCCACGAGGGTGGGCGCAAGTTCGCCCGCATGGCTGAGGTCAAGATCTACTCCGGGAAGCTCGCGTCCTCCCGCGATTCCGTCGCCTCCTTCAACGGTGACGACCCCGGGCGCGCGGGTGATTGATGCTCCCCAGTTCTCGAGAAGCTCAGGGACGAGACCTCCCACCTGGGTGGTGGTTTCTGGCCAACCGGAAATGCTCACACTTCCCCCGGTAATTAATGCAGCGCTCAGGAAGGGTGCCGCGTTAGAGAGGTCGGGTTCAATCGCTACCTCCACCCCGGCGATGGCTCCAGCAGCAACTTCCCAGATGCCTGGGCTGACCATCTCAGCCGCCACCCCCCTGCCCCGAAGGCAGTGAAGTGTCATGTCAATGTGGGGGAGAGAGGGGAGCGAGTCACCCTGGTGTTCAATGCGAAGCCCCCCGGGTAGCCTCGCGCCCACCAGCAATAGACCGGACACAAACTGGCTCGATGCCGAGGCATCGATTGAGACCACACGCCCATGGATTGACCCCGTATTCGTGAGCGTGAAGGGTAAGAACCCGTCCAAGGTGGCGTCAACTTCGACGCCTAACTGGCCCAAAGCATCGAGTGTGGTGGCCATGGGTCGAAGCCTGGCGCCCGCGTCGCCATCGAAGGACAGCGACCCGGGAATCACGAGTGACAGTGGAGGCACAAAGCGCATGACCGTGCCCGCCAACCCGCAGTCAAGGGTTGGCGGGTTGGGACAATTTTCGGGAATGGGGGTGATGTGAAGGTCAGGGCCGAAGGGACCGGGGTTGCCCTCGGTAATGGTGGCCCCTAACGCCCGAAGCGCTTCCACCATCAAATGGGTATCTCTGGCGTGAAGAGGTGAGCGCAGGATAGAGGGGCCTGTGGCGAGGGCGGAGAGCACAAGCTCTCGATTGGTCAGTGATTTAGATCCGGGGAGCGAGAGCTGATGGTGAAGAGGAGCAGAGCGGTAACCCGCCCGCCATGTGCCATCTCCCAGTGTTTTACTCATCCCTTCCTAGAGTACTCGGCAGGGTTCCTCCAAGCGGTCCGTCCGGGCGCAGTCTAGGAACCGAGAGCTCTATCGAGGATGAGCTGTGCTTCTCCTTGGCTGCGTTTGGAGGAGCCGGTGGCAGGGGAGGCAGAACGAGGCCTCGACACCACCGTCATCGGGGGCAAACCAGCTGAGGCTGCCTCCACCATTACGAAAGGCCAGGCACCCTGGTTCTCTGGTTCGTCCTGGACCCACACGAATTTCGCGCCGGGATACCGGGAGGCAACCTGCTGGAGGTCAACTGCGGGGAAGGGGTAATACTGCTCGAGTCGCACCACAGCGATGTTGGTGAGTCCCCGCTTGGAAATTTCTGACTGCAGGTCGTAGTAAATCTTTCCGGCCACCATCAACACGGTGCCGATGCTGGAAGCATCCGCAACACCGGGGTCATCGAGGACGGGCTGGAACCTGCCGGTGGTGAAGTCATCGACAGAACTTGTTGCCCCTCGAAGGCGCAACATCGCTTTCGGGGTAAACACGATCAGGGGTTTTCGAGGCCTTGCATAGGCCTGGCGGCGCAGGAGGTGGAAGTAGGACGCCGGAGTGGAAGGTCTCGAAATAATCATGTTGTCTTCCGCCGCGAGCTGAAGGAACCGCTCGATCCGGGCAGAGGAATGGTCGGGGCCTTGGCCTTCAAAACCGTGGGGGAGAAGAAGAACAACGCTCGAGCGTTGGCCCCATTTTTGCTCGGCAGAAGAAATGAATTCATCGATCACGGTTTGCGCACCGTTCACGAAGTCACCAAACTGCGCTTCCCACATGACCAGTGCGTCAGGTCGCTCCACGGAGTAGCCGTACTCAAATCCAAGCGCTGCATACTCGCTCAGCAGGGAGTCATAAATCCACAGCCGTGCTTGGGTTTCTGACATGTTCATCAGCGGTAGCCATTCTTGGCCGTTGATGCGGTCATGGAGAACAGCGTGACGCTGGACGAAGGTGCCCCGGCGCGAATCCTGTCCCACCAATCGAACGGGTGTCCCTTCAAGGAGCAGAGACCCTAATGCAGCAAGCTCACCGAAGCTCCAGTCGATATCGCCACTTCGCGACATTTCCCGACGCTTATCCAAGAGCGGCTGGAGCTTCGGGTGAGTGGTGAATCCGGGGGGCTGGTTGGCGTGAGCATCGCCGATCAGAGCAAGCACAGAAGAGTCGATGCCGGTGGTCTCTGGTTCTCCTGCAACGTCGTTGTCTCGCTGCGAGCCTGGGCGTTCCACACCGGCGATGGCGCCATCATCGTTGGGGATGACGGTAATCGCACCCGTTTGTGCAGCATGGGTTTCCTGGAAGGCCTCCTCGAGGCGGCCTTGGAAGTCTTTTTGCGCTGCGTCTAGTTCTTCCTCTGTCAGGTCCCCGCGGCCCATCAGCGCTTCGGTGTAAAGGGTACGGACGCTGCGTTTGGCTTCGATCAAGTTATACATCAGGGGCTGAGTCATCGAAGGGTCATCGCCTTCGTTGTGTCCACGCCGGCGGTAACACACGATGTCGATCACGACGTCGGCTTTGAATGCTTGCCGGTAGGCGAAAGCAATTTCTGCTATCCGCAAGACTGCCTCGGGGTCATCGCCGTTGACGTGGAAAATCGGAGCTTGAATGGTCTTTGCCACATCGGTCGAGTAGACCGATGTGCGACCGTCATGAGGGAGCGTGGTGAAGCCCACCTGGTTGTTCACCACGACGTGGACGGTTCCCCCGGTGCGGTAAGCCCGCAGCTGAGACATCTGGAGTGTTTCCAGCACCACACCCTGGGCGGCCATGGCTGCATCGCCGTGAATCACGACGGGCAACACACCAAACCGGCCAATTTCCTTGCGGTCCTGTTTGGCTCTAACGATTCCTTCGAGGACCCCGTTGACCGCTTCTAAGTGAGACGGGTTAGCGGCCAGGTACACCGGGATGCTCGCGCCGCTGGGAGAGGTGTAGGTGCCCTCGGTTCCCAAGTGGTACTTCACATCGCCCGAGCCTTGAACACTCTTGGTGTCGTGGGTCCCTTCGAACTCTCGGAAGATTTGCCCATACGTTTTACCCGCAATATTGGCCAGCACGTTCAAACGACCGCGGTGAGCCATCGCCATTGCTACTTCGTCGAGGCCTGCCTCCGTGGCAGCTTGGAGGATTTCGTCGACCAGGCTGACGGTGGATTCTGCGCCCTCCATGCTGAAGCGTTTTTGGCCCACATATTTGGTCTGCAGAAAGGTCTCAAAGGCTTCTGCCTGATTGAGCTTGGACAAGATTCTCAGCTGAGCGTCGTGGTCGGGCTTTTGGTAGGGCTTTTCGAGCTTTTCCTGGAACCAAGACCGCTGAGCAGGGTCTTGAATATGCATGCTGTCTCTTATACACATCTCCGAGCCCACGAGACGCT
>OLHX01000130.1_pt1 | contig 11720 bp, 6 predicted proteins | sample 1609271 | NCBI WGS metagenome assembly OLHX01 (sample SAMN05416700, study PRJEB24817) | seawater metagenome | isolation source: Sea water | place: Canada:Atlantic | collected 2013-07 | reverse complement strand
CCTCTCTATTCGTCGGCAGCGTCAGATGTGTATAAGAGACAGGTGCTGGTTCAGCCGGCAGCCGATTCCGAACCGCGTCAGCAAGAGGGCGAGGCCGTCGCGCAGCTTTTGAGAGCCTGTCGACAGCATCGCCTCCGTCGCGCCGGTGCTGCCACCAGAGATGCATCCGTCCAAGAGGCCTTGCACAAAGTCGTCTGGCGCGGCTAAGGCGAAGCCGGGAATGCGCTTGGCGTTTGACCGCTTGCCGCAGGTGCGCCGCACCAACTCGACGAGGATGGTCGAGCGAAACACGGTGAAGAACGACGTTCCGTTCCCCACGGTGGAGTGAGAGATGCCATGCCTCTCGGGCCAGGCGCGGGCGGCGCCAGCAAAGCCAGGATCGACGTTGGAAATGTGGACCTGGTGCTCGGCGAGATAACCTTTGGCGAGGTAGGCGCCGAGGAAGAAGCCAAAGTCTCGGTCGAGTGGGATTCGCATGGGGAAGGAGACGCCTCCGTCCGGCCAGATCACTCGGTCGGCGGTCAGCAGAGCGGGTCGTTCCTGGACCTCCTCGCGCATGATGTCGCTCCGGCTGTAGCACGATCGCTGCTTGAAGCCGCCGTTGACGAACCAGAAGCGGTCGTACTGCGCCGCCGCGGCCGCTTCGATCATCGTGTTGGTGAAGACGACCTCGGTCTCGCGAAACACGGTGTGCAGGTCGAGCGTATGCTGCCCATCGGCGGCCGGCAGTTCTTGCGTGACGGGCACGCAGTCGCCGAGGCCCACCTTGTCGCCGTCGACCTCGACGAGCTTTCCCCCTCGCTCCACGAGCAGAGACTTTCCCTTGGTCACGGTGACCGTGCGCCCCGAGTCCGTCGTCACCTCGACCAGCGTGTTGGATCCGTCCTTGTTGATGGGCGGGTGGCGCGTCACGGCTTCCAGCTCGGTCCACATCATGTTTCCGTCCTCGTCCGGACTCAGAGCGACGGCGGTGCCCGACGGTAGCGGAAGGTAGATGGTCTGACCGTCCGTCTGCATCTCGCACTCGACGGCACGCTCGTCAATCAGGGCGTCGATGAAGGCGCCGACCTCGGCGTCGTGCGGCGCCGGAGGTGGCGCATCTCCCGTCCAGCGAATGGCCATCGTCGTGTGCCAATCCACACTGTTGAGCGTGTTGTGCACGAAGACGCCGTTTGAGAGCATGAACGACTGCAGCTTCTCGTCGACGGTGAAGTCGTACACCATCTCGTTGGAGTCCTTCTCGATCTCGATGCTCACAACCGGATCCCACCAGACGTCGGCATTGATCGCTTGATCGAGCTCGGCGACGAGCTCGTCCGGCGCATCGAACCTGACCGCATGTTCGCGGCAGCGCATGAGCATCTTTGGCGTGATGCGACGAAACTCATTGCGCAGCAGCGTCTCGAAGCTGTTCTTGTCACCCCCGGACGGAATGTGGCGGCGCACCTCCTCGAGGACCTCGTTCATCCCGGGAATGTGCGACTGATAGCCGCGCATCCCCGCCGCGTCTTGCTGCTTGACCACTTCGGCGAGCTTCTCGACTTTTTGTTCCATGCTGAATCCGATGTGCTCCTGGAACTTTGCCGCGAAGCACATCGGTATCGTGATGCGGTGAATCGTGCCCGCCTTGCCCGCCGGCGTCTTGTAGGGCTCAGTGCCGATGTACGTCACGATGCCGTAGCGCGCGAGACACAGGCAGAGCATCGTGACAAGTTCTTCGGATACGGAGTGGCAGCACAGCCGGTGGTGCCGCGCCTCGGTCTGCACGTTGCCGTCGCCGTCAAAGTACGTCTGCAGCAGCCCCGTGACAAACTCGTTGGGCGCGTCGAGGATCCACGCGGGCAGCGTCTTGTTGAAGGAGGTGCGGCCAAAGTGCTCGCCCATCCAATCGGCCAACGTCTTGTTGCCCACACTTGTCTTCATCATTGGTTTCGTGCCCAAGCTTGTGGGTGATACATATCTCGTTGAGGTCGCATACATCGACGTATCTTGTCCGAAAGCCTCCGCGATTCCAATCAGCCACGAGTGTTCGCTGTTGTCAAAATTGTCAAAAGCGATCGCGTGTTTGCCAACTGTGCCTTCTGAGACGACAGCACCGATGAAGCGGCCCGTCGCTCGAGTAAGAGGGATGGGTGACGACGGTAGGACGCCACCGTGCACGGCAAGATCTTTGGCGATCGGCAGGCAGTCGCCAATGACAAGATCCGACCCCGTGCGCTGCACGACCCGATTCTCATTGCGCACGAGAAAAGAGTGTGAAGCCGTCATCTTGAGCGTGCGTCCCCGTTCGGTCATGACCGTAAGCATGTCGCCGTTGGCAGGATGCCGAGACACATGTGTGATATTCGCCCATGCCACCTTCTCGGTCGAAGAAACACCCGGACACTGGAGGTTGAAAACGGGGATGACATCGTGTTGGTCGTTGGATCGAATCCGCGGCAGGTATGTGTCGACGAGGGCACCAATCCGTATGGATTCCAATTTTCCGTCGATTGCGACGAGAACAGATGTGTGATAATCCGTACTCATTTGTGTACAGGGTTCGCCGATCGACTGCGCGGCGATGGAGCCCACCATTTCGCCGCAGTTGACCCGCGCCGCTCCGATTTTGTTGTGGAGGTCTTCGAAGAGGGAGACGATATTGTCGACCGACATTCGATTAGCAAAGAGGATCTGGCAGTTGTAGAACTCGAGGATGGCGGCACGCAGAACGATCGATTCGTATTGACGCAGGACATACTTGAGCATGCCTTCAATCTCCTCGAGCGCCGCGGGCGTGGATGAGGCGGTCAGGTAGATGCGCATCGGAGAGAACGGGAGCAGCACGCGCGTATCGATGGGCCGTTCCACCTTGCATGCCAGGATGCTCTTCTTGAAACGCGCCATCATCTCGTACTCCCACACCAGGAATCGTCCTCGCAGTTGGGCATCCGTCTGCTCGAGCATCGAAAGGGCGATCCGTTCCACTCGTGTTGGATCCATGCCGTCGCCGCCGTAGGAGAAGTCGACGATTGCCTCTTCGGCGTTCCGGACGGTTCCATCGTAGCAGACCTTGTGGTCCTCCATCGATTTCATCTGTCGGCGTTGAATATAACCAGTCGTCGCCGTCTTCACCGCCGTGTCCACCAGCCCCTCTCGACCACCCATGGCGTGGAAAAAGTACTCGTGCGGATGCAGGCCGAGCGCGTACGAGTTCTGCACGAACCCCTGTCCCGCCAAACTCCTGTCGTGGTACTCGAAGCAGGAAAGGGTCCTGCCTCCCTTTTCGGCAAAGACGCGTCGTCCCTCGACCGATTGCTGGCCCACGCATCCACAGATCTGCGAGAGATTGATCGGGTTGCCCTTGCTGCCCGACTGCACCATCTTGCGAATAGCATTGTCCGATCCCAGCTCCTCGTCGACAATTCCACCAGTGTGCATCAGGCACTTGGAGAGGATGCGCACCACCGTGCTCTCCAGGATGTTGGCGTTGTCGGTTCCGCCGACGACCGGCTCGTCGATTAGGTCCTTGGCGTATCGCATCGTCGTGTCGATCCGCTCCTTGACGCGCTGCTCCGCCTTTTGGCTGAGCACACAGTCCTTGATCCCGACCGAGAAGCCGTACAAGCAGAGCCAAGAGTTTACCATGCGCTGGATGTCGCTCATCCACTGGACCGTCGTGATGCTCCCGTACTGTCGGTATAGCATGTCCACGAATCCACCCGCCGATGAGCCGAGCGTCGCCTTCTTCAGCACGCCCGTCAAGATCTGGCCGCTTCGGACGACCACGCTCCGATGCTCGTTCAAGTCGGACGACGGCGGTAGATTCCCCATCCGCAACGTTTCCGGGAGCAGGAGCGAGAGCAGCTGCTTCCCAGTCCAGTATTCCGTCGGGCAGCACATGCAGGGCGGAGGCAGCCGCTTCGGCGTGTGCTGCAGATGCGCAATGATGTGGCAGGCTTCCTCTCGCGTGAGGAAGACGTCGTCACACGAAAACAGGTGCGCACCGAGCAGGCTGTCTTGCACGATCCCCATCACTGGCCGGTTCGCCTGCGGAGAAATGATCTGCCTCGACACCATCATGATGGTCGCGACGTCCGCAATCGCTGCTGGCGACTGTGGAACGTGCAGGTTCATCTCGTCCCCGTCAAAGTCTGCATTGTACGGATTCGCACAGCACAGGTTCAGTCGGAATGTGTTGCCGGGCATCAATTTCACTCGGTGCCCCATCATGCCAACCTTGTGCAGCGAGGGCTGGCGGTTGAAAATGACCACATCGCCGTCACACAGGAATCGCTCGACGATCCAGCCGAATTGCAGCCGAATCTTCTCCCTGTTCTCGCAGTGGGCCAGGTTTATCATCACGCCGTTTGAGGTGATGACATTCTCGGCACCGAATATATCATGCGGTCCATTCGCGATGCGAAGCGTGAGCTGCTCGATGTTGCAGCTCGTCACCCGCTCCGGCACCGTCAGGGCCATCGCTACTTTGTAGGGAATGCCGACCTGGTCAACGTCCATCACCGCGTCCGGCGTGATGACAGACCTGGCCGAGAAGTCGACCCGTTTCCCCATCAGGTTTCCGCGAATGCGTCCATCCTTCCCACGAAGCCGGTCGGTAATCGATTTCGTCGGGGCACCGGAGCGCTGCGTCGACTGCTTCTGTCCTCGAATGTTGTTGTTCATGTACGTGAAGACCTCAAACTGCAGCTTCGCGATTCGCTCGACCAAGTCTACCGTCACCGTCACCTCCCGCCACGAGTCGACCTTCAGCTCAGTCTCCAGAAACGCCTGCAGTTCGATGGATCGCTTGTTGATGTCTTGCAGCTTGTGCGTCAGGTCATCCTGGCCTCTTGAACGCGAACCTTCCGACGCCATGATGGCGGGGCGAGCGACGGGGGGTGGCACCAGAATCGTGAGCAGGACGAGGTCCTTCGGTCGGCAGAACTCGTTGAAGCCCATCAGAACCGTGTCGTCGTACGGAATGTGAGTCAGGATGGAAAGGGCATCCCGCGCGGTGAACGTGTTCGTGCAGTACTCCTCTTCCGCTTTCGACTCCCACGGGTGATCGGGCGCCCAATCGCACTTGATGGACAACGAGAGCCGCGTGTACGACGGTTGGATCATGCCACAGTGCGCACACTTCTTTCGCGCCTTCAAGATGTTGTACACGGTCTGAAACCGAGTCTTGCCATCGTAGTCGCCCAGGTTCGAGGCCTCCTCGTTTGTCAACAGGAGTCGCGAACAGGCAAAGCACACGCACCGCAGAGTCTTGAAGCACATGTCGAAAAAGCCGATGTGATACATTGGAAACGACAATTCGATGTGCCCGACGTGCCCCTGGCATTCCTTCACGTCTCGACCGCATGTGCCGCAGAGGAGGCGACGGTCCACCGTTCCCATTCTATGATCGTTTATCCCATACGGATTCGGAAGGCCTTTGTAGTAGATGGTGGTGTCTTTGATCTGTACAGTCGACACTTTCCGTGTCTCCTCGGCCGAGAGCAGTCCAAACTGCACTTCGCCCGCTCTCACCGGATAGTCGGTCGTGCAACGATAGGACAACATGAGGCGCTCGCGTGCGTGCCAATTCAAAGAACCATTTTGATTCCCAGAAAACGTAAAAAAAAAGGTTTCATCAGAAGGGTGCGGGTCTGATCAGTGGCACGAGACACCCTTATGCCACGGTCCCATAAAAAAAAGTTCGTTCGTAAACTTCGTAACACATCTCTCCTTGCTCGAGTGTCTTCCTTTTTTTCAAACACATGCAAAAGCGCGTCGTCTTTCTTCTGCTCATGAGCAGAAGCTCCAATACGTGAGTATAGAGACAAAGTACGCGGTTGTAGTTGCCACAGTCACACTCGCTGCGCACTCGTGATAAAATCAGGCGTTGAAACATTTTGCGTGTTTGAATGGCCGTATGCAGAATTATTTCCAAATTCGTCTACGTCTGGTTTTGGAACCTGACTGCGCCATAATTGATTGGCAGCATTTACACAGTCCCATAAAAAAGAGTTCATTCATCCTCTCATCGCTCGAGTGTCTTCCTTTCCAAGGAACTAGGTTGTCTCCGTGCATGCAGGAGTTGTAAGCGTTGAATGCCAGAGTCGCCGTGAGAAGCTACATGCTGCGTTTCTTTCTCTTCCTCTTCAGCAGACAATTTGCGAATGTGTCAGTCGTGCTTCCGCACATTCCCGTGCCCCAAATCAGCGACGCGTCTCGGTTCGAGCACATCGTTCACAACTCGGTTGAGCTCCACCAGTCCGCTCGCAAGAGGGGAGACGACGCCCCGCAGCGCGGGAAGCCGCGTGTGGTCCACCGCTGGAAACAGGTGGTGCAGCCGCTGTCGGTCCAGGAGCAGGACGAGGTAGGCCAGCCCCGGCGCGCATATGTCGATTGTGTTGTCCATCTGCATCTTCGCAAAGTCGTTCGTCTCCTCAATGTGCACCTTAGCGTGAGTCATATGCGCGATGGATGCAAAGTAGAAGCTGGCCATCGAAAACACGGCGAAGAAGGTGAGCAGACCCTGCACAACACCCAGCACCACGATGTGGGATGCGACTCTCGCCAAGAACGCAAAGGGCGCGAGCCGCATCCAGAGTGGAAAGTCGCGGCTCCGCAGCAGCGACCACCTCATTCGATGGCCGACGTTTCCCTGCAACGCGACCGCCATCTCCGCAATGGCGTATAGGAGATGCTTGCTCCGCTTGCCCACGAGGCTCTCGCCTCGAGCTTTCATCCAAAAGAGATACGGCTCCATCGAGATGACGTCGTGGTCGTGCACCGTGTTCACGTACATGTGGTGAGAGTGCGCGTGCTCGTGCAGCCATTCGTAACACGACAGGCCGTTCCAGTCGAGCATGACAGAGATGGCATCGACGCGATGAACGGCATTGTGGCCAAGCGCGCCGCACACCGAGTTGAGCAGCGCGGAGAGCACGCACTTCCAGGCCGTCGGCGAGCAGACCATCCAGGCGTGGACGGCAAGCGACGCCCATATGATCGCCAGGTGAAGGCGTCTAGACTGTGCGCTCATCCCACGGGACTGCCGAGACGGCAGCACTCGACGCGCAGCCTCTCGCATCGTGCGATACCCACCGTACTCGTAGCGGACGAGCGGGACGTACGTGCCAACGTGCGGGATTTGGGCGAGGTAACGGTCGGCCGCGTCTATGTCCAGATGATGCGACTCGTAGAGGGGCGTCGCATCGCAGCCCGTGCATATCTTCAGAAAGACCGAGCCACCCGGGTGGTCAATCGTCGACGTTTGGTAGATCCGACCACGAATTCCGATGCAGTCGGAAGGTATCTCGTGTTCCGGGACACACTTTTTCAAGACGGGGTGTGCCTTGTACATTTGCTTGTAGCCAATAAGTTTGATGTCGGATGTCCGACGTCTACCATTCCCGCTGCGAGAAGACGACCATGAAGTATATGAAGAGGAATAGCTTCGAAGTCGCGCTCGCCAGTGCGTAGAGCAGCTCGCCCCGCCAAAAGGCCGACAGCTTCACCGCCTCGTCGACCGCCTCCACGTGCTCCTTGGCGAGGGACGGATGCAGCGGCCACAGACAGTCGATCAAGAGGCTGTAGACTGCGACGACCATTCCCAATGCGACGAAGACGCCAAACGCGAGCCCTTCGAATGCGAGACGCAGCACCGATTGCGGCAGCGATCTGCGGCGGCAAACGAGATCGAAGCCACCGAAGATCGGCCTCGTCAGCTTGGCCTGCCAGCCACCGACGACGTATATCTTGTAGAGCAGAATGAGCGGGAAGAGGACAAACAGGAGTAAGAGCACGAAGACGAACATCGGGATCGGCACTTGCTCGCCGAAGCACGTCTTGGCGCACGAGAAGACATCGTCGTCGTCCCGGCAGCTCATGTCGGCGACATTCGTGAACAGCTGGCGGATCGAGCCCACCCATCCCGCCGCGAAGAGGGCGAAGCCTGGTATGTAGAGGAGCATGAGCGCCACGCGGCTCCTCCCGCTGTAGAGCATGAACTCGATCAGCATCCCGAAGAACATGGCGGCAAATGTGGCGAGCCCGATTCCGACGAGCGCGTACACGTCGTAGACCGCCGCATTGTTGGAGATGAAGAAGCTCATGAGGGAGGCGGTGATGGCGTACTCGTACCAGCGGCAGGGCAGCCCACCCGCCACCATCACGCGCTTCAGGATGGCACCCGTCTCGTCGAACCACCGCATCTGGACGAAGATGACGGCGTACACCAGGTGGAACAAGGCCGTGACCGATTCGATGGTGAAGAGGAACCACCGCGTGGCCCGGCGCCCCTCGTCCGCCACCGCCTTGGACGAGTTGCTCCCCAAGGTGAACGTCCGAAGCTCGTAGATATTCAATTGCGGCGACCCGTCCTCGTTTTGGAATATATTATCCGTCTCGTTCTGCAGATGCGGCGTGCAACTGCCCGTGTCGCTGTAGTTGCGCGTCAACACGAGTGACTCGTCGCTGCAGTAATAGTCGCCATCGTCGTCTTTCGTGTACTCGTACTTGCAGGCGAACTCGTCAATCGTCGCCGCCTTGATCCGAGTTTCAAAGACTGTGAGTGGGTACCTAATGTCATACGTGGCCGCAGTGATGGCCGCCGCCAGGTGTGCGACGCAGAGGACGAGATTGAGGCCAACGAGGGGGGTGGTGAGGCTGCTTCGCCTGCTCGGTGTGTGCATCTCGGGCTCTGGTTCGGGTGAGATGGATATGGGCCGTTTGGAAACGGCGCGCTGTCTCTTTTGGGTGTCATTGTTGTTGCCGTGATGGAACCCGAGTGACATCTGGGGTTTCCATGAATCATGAATAAAAATGTGGCACATCTTTTAGCGCACAGCGCACGGCGGCATACGCCGCAACACGCCACACGCCGCAACACGCCACACGCCGCAACACGCTAGACGCCGCAACACGCTAGACGGCACAAGTCGTACACCGTTATACGACGCTACGCGCCGCCACACGCCGCCGCCGCAACAAGAACAGCGCCACAGCAAGAACAGCGCCACAGCAAGAACAGCGCAACTCGCAAGAAGAGCGCAACTCGCAAAAATAGCGCTCACAATCACGGCAGGGAAAAGGACGGAATCTCTTCCAGCCAGAGTCGCTCGATGCTATCCATCAGACGCTGATGCGAGTCTGAGCGCGGGGAGGAGCAGTCGGAGTCGACGTTGCAGTCCACATAGACCTTGTCGGTGTCGCTGGCATCGGCAGAGTCGGTAGAGACATCGGGCACGCGCGGACTGTGCCTCCGCGTCTTGCACCGCCGTCGGGGAACTCTATAGCACAAGGCGTTTCCGTCTGACGCAGGTCGTAGTTGCTCCACGCCGTGTGCAAACTGGCACTTCTGTCCGTACGGACACCTCCCATCGACGCGGAAGTTGTCACACAAGACGGTCCTGTACTTGCAGTGCAGCATTCGAAAAAAAAACTCAAATTCCCGCAAAAGACTCTGAAAGGAGGAAATAAAAAATGCATGTCCCAAAAGAAAATGAAAGCCTTGACCAGCGTCTTCTTGTTGGATCATGTTCACTACAGGGGGAAACTCAGCCAACAGGACCTGACTCGTCTTATCGACGTTCTGCTTAAACACATCCCAACAACGTATGCCATCAACCGCAACACATGGTCCGACAAGCTTAGAGACGCGCTCCAAGCGACGCATGAATCGGCGCAAGACGCAAAAAGTAGCATCGACTCTCTCAAAGACTATCTATTACTTGAACTCGACTCTACCGCAGATGCGGCAAAGGAGACATGGTGGGACTCCTTTGTAACAACGCTGGACCATCTCTCCTACATGCATTTTCAAAGCAGTGCTATAATAACAGACCAAGTGTATCTTGAACAGAATGAATGTCCTGGAGAGGTGGATGTTGCCCTCTTTGCTGCGGAGAGAATTATTGCAAGTAAGGACGCTAGTAACAAAATGCGACTCTTTAAGTTGTTGTTTGGACGATTCGTTGCAGAGTACAGCATGACCGATCGCATCACGCGCTATCATATGATGTTGATGGCGCTGTACATTACCATAAATACTACAAGGTCAGACTTTAGGGAAGCTGCAGAATTTCAACTTCCGACTGAGGACATCTTCTTAAAGATTTTCGAATGTATGTGGAAGCATGGTGTGGTCAACTCGATTGTGCTTTCTAAATTACATAAGCTGGCTTCATGCGAATTGGTACCAAACTTTCTTTCAGCCACTCGCCAAGTTATAAACAATTCGTCGGCCAATTCTGTTCCACTCGACTCTAGGTTGGCGAGGGACTATAGTTCAACCGGTATCCGTAACATTTTCGACCATATCCTCGAGGATGGTACAATGCCAATACATGAGTTTATGGACAAACTATATGTCTTTATGCGTAATCCAGTCCGCGTGACACCAAGTGCCCCAGTCGTAAGTGCATAGCGCCGTCACCCGTTTGCCGTCACATCTTATTTTGCGAATCCTTTTTTCGAAAAGTGGTGCGTTGCAGGTCTTTCCCACTGCTCGCCCCGCGTGTGGCATGGGAGCACATTGCAAGTGTTGCAAATGTGTTGCAATGTGTTGCAAATGTTGCAAGTGCGTGTTGCAAGTGCGTGTTGCAAGTGCGTGTTGCAAGTGCGTGTTGCTATGTTGAGACTGGCGTAAACGAGGAGAACGGTGAATCAAAATGATGTGGAAACCCAGCCCTCCTTGCGCTGCCCTTTCTCTGCGCCGCGAACATGTACGCTTGCGATTCAAACACATCCACACGCTTGCAATTATGGCAAAAACAAGTCCCTTCCGACCCAAACGTTTGCGTGGTGAGCATTGAGGGCAGGGGGCTTGGAGTTCAAGCGACAAAGGACATTCCCAGAAACTCTTTAGTGGCCTTGTGGGACCTTCGTGTGTATGCTGAAGAAGGGCACTCCAACAGTGCGTATGCTGTTGCATTGGGCAAACACCCTTGCGTCGCCGACGTGGATGAGAATGTTCTCCCATGCGAGCCACTTGACGGAATTCCGTTCATCGGCTCATTGCTAAACGAGCCAGGGAAGTTCGAATCTCCGAACTGCAAAATCTTTTTCGGTAACTGGAAGGCCTACCCAGCAATGCCGACCGGGAGACGTGCTTCGACTCGAGCCCTGGACTTTCCGTAGGGTCAAAGAAGGCACTGAGCTTGTGTGGGACTACGGCCCAAGGTACAAGCGCGACTATGAATCCGTACATGACAAGCCGACACGTGTGTTGCGCAAGCGCAAAATGTGCCAGCTTTTTTTTGAATTGAATGAGGCGGTCAAAGTCAGCCTCGCTTCGCCCTCTTCGCAACAAGGTCAATCCACGGGAGTTCGCGACGTAGCAGGTCGATCTGGTCCTTGGTGAGCTTGGTGTGTGGCTTTTCCGAACTGACGAAGTTGGGCTGGATATCGTTCCAGAATACGCCCGCGTCGAACTGGTACATTTCGACCCCGTCGGGTAGGTGGTGGGAGGGAACGTCAATCTTCTTTCCCCGTGTCGGACAACCCGCCTTGCAGAGGGCGACGAGGAGCTGAACCTTCTTGTCTTTATCGGGCGCCCACACCTGTCGTTTGGTGATGACCGCCTCGATCCACGGCAGTTCGCGACGTAGCAGGTCGATCTGGTCCTTGGTGAGCTTGGTGGGTGCAGCTTTGCCCTCGAAGTTGGGCTGGATGCAGCGCCAGAACGACCCCGCGTCGAACTGGTACGTTTTGACACCGTCGGGAAGGAGGTGGGAGGGTATGTCAAT
>OLHX01000127.1_pt1 | contig 11800 bp, 7 predicted proteins | sample 1609271 | NCBI WGS metagenome assembly OLHX01 (sample SAMN05416700, study PRJEB24817) | seawater metagenome | isolation source: Sea water | place: Canada:Atlantic | collected 2013-07 | reverse complement strand
GATAGCGTAGCGTCTCGTGGGCTCGGAGATGTGTATAAGAGACAGATGTAGAGCATCAAGAAGAAGAAGAGAGGCGGGAAGAAGATTGCGAAGATGAAGAGGAGACGGCACGCGCGGACGTGCGTGCGGAAAGCTCACGCGGACGATCACAAGGTAGAAGAAGATTCGAATGGACGCATGCTTTAGGTAAAGCATGCCAAAAAAAAACATGCGGCGGCTGTCTGCAGCCATCGGGAGCCGCGTGTTTCATCGACAACCGCCGATAAGCCGTGCATCGTCGCGAATCCGTCGGATATCTGCTGCACTCGAGATGCGCTTGGAGGACGACGCATATCTTGACAATGAAGACGTCCTTTTTTTTCATGGAAGAGACGCATCAGAATGCATGGAGGGAGCGTGGCCGTGTGAAATGTTTGACAAGCTGCGTGACGTTGGCAAAGGTTCCTATGGGTCGGTCCAAGTCGGACGCCACATCTGCACGCGCCAGTTCTGCGCCATAAAAACCTTTCGTCACAGCTTCGACGAGCACGTTGGTCTCCCACAGGATGTGATTCGGGAGGTGGCGTGCTTGAGGCGTATGGATTCTCCGTACATTGTCGGGATGCACGAGCTGCTCACAGACGACGGCGTCTATCGATTGGTCTTGGACGGAATGCAGAGGAATATGAAGGACCATTACCAACACGCTGCAGCGATGACGCACTTCAGATGGCACGTCACGCAGATCTTGAGGGGTATGAGCCACATGCACTCTTGCGGATGGATACACCGGGACATCAAGCCTCAAAACATATTGATCAACGACCGGCAACAGGTGAAGCTCTGCGACATGGGGCAAGCAGCATTCCACAGGCCAGGATTTTTGAAGACAATGGAGGGGGTCGGTACGAGCTGGTATCGTGCACCCGAGCTGTACCGTCGTGACAACTACGATTTCAGCGTCGATGTGTGGTCTGCTGGCTGCACCCTCGTCGAGATGATCTCCCAATGTCCACTGTTTGGCGGCCAGGAGGAAAATATCCCGCATCTACATGCAGCGTACAGCGAGAATGGCAGCGACATGGTCGAGCAGACCAAGCTGCACCTTCCCTGCATAGCCGACTTCTTGCAAGTCTGTCCGGACAGACGTGGATCCTCGACGTGCATGCTGTCCACGGTTGAATCAATGGCGCCCGACTCGACACGCCACTCGACGCGCCACTCGACCCGCCAGGCGACGTCAGTCACAAAGCCGCAGGCAGGTCCCATGTTTGCGCGGCAAGACGATATCAACGGAAAGATGCGGCACATTCTCATCGACTGGCTGCTTCTCGTCGCCACCAAGTTTGACCTGACGACCCCGGTGATGGAGTCGACCGTTTCCATACTAGACGCGCTGATCCGCAAGAGAGCCATTGCTCGTCGCCAGCTGCAGATGTACGGCATGGCCTCCCTCCTCCTGGCCTCAAAAATGGAGCACGCGCAGAGAGGATACCTGCGCGTTGCGGACTGTGTGTATGTGTCTGCCAATGCATTCACGGCATCGGAACTGCTGGAGGCGGAACGAGAGGTGTGGGAGCTCCTGGAGTACGATATGCCCTCCTTCACGGTGCGACTCTTTGCCGAGCCCGCCGTTTTCTTTCGAAGCGTGTGGCTCTTTTCAGAATCGCGTTCGCAGCACGATGCGCGCGATGTGGACGAGGCTTGTCGCAGACTCGGTACGGATGCCCTCGTCACTCCCTTGGACGACAAGATATGTCGGCTGTCGGCCAATGTGCCCGTGGATGGCATACGCGCCCTGCACGGAGCGGCGGCGCTACGAGCGGCGCAGGAGATGACCAAAAGACGAGCGGAGGCGCGACGAGCGGCGCAGGAGACTGCCTCACCTTAGCGCATCGATCCACGATTGTTGGCAATGCTCCTGTATCCTCTTCGCCATGTCGTGCTCAATGTTTCGCATGTGTTGGCGGTAAGAATCTTGTAGCAGCTGGAGCACATCTGGGGAGACCTTGGGCGCCAGCTCGCGCACCGCCTGGGAGATCCTATCGTCCAGCTGCTTCGTCTCTGCACGTTTGATGTCGTGCGCCTGAAGTAGGTGCTCTGACCTGCACAGTTTGAGGTCGGTGTCTCGCTGATTCAGTATGCGCGTGAAATACATCCTCATGGTGTCCGCGATGATTCGTCGATTCTTGGACGATGCGTTCAACGAGAAGCTCTCTGCACTTTCCCTGAGCTGCTTAGATAGCAGTTGGCTCTGCTGCAGCACGCGGTCGCAGCCCTTCACCGTCGACGCTATGATGTTGCAAAAGTGATCCATTATCCGGTTGAGGTACTGCTCCTCAAACATCAGGCGCGAGGAGTACAAGTCGTGCAACGCATTCACCTCGTACGTATTCATGCGCATGGGAGTCGGGACGCCATGTGGAAACTTGTCAAGAATCGGCAGGATGGCCTGGGCTGCGGCGCGACGAGCATTGACATCTGCGCAGATGCCCTTGATCACAGTCCTTGCTGCCACTGGCCACCACGCCGAGAAATGTTCGTGAAGCGGCTGGTCTATCTCGGTGAATCTTTCGTTGTTCATGATGCACACGCTGTAGTCGTCCGATTTCGCAGCCACCTCTGCATCCGAATACTTAATTTCTTCCATTACCAGACCGAAACAAAAAAATTCTACGGGGAGGCGGTCTCGAATGTATGATTGCTGGGCGCGACGGAGCGGCGCGTCGTGATCGAATAGTCGTGCACGAGCAACGGGAAATGGACGTGTCCTACATCGTACACGCCGACGCCGCTGCCGGCGGTGTAGCCGCGACCGTCTGTGTAGAGATAAAGCGGTCGATCGGATCTCATCCGCAGGTGCGCAGGTACCCTCAAATTCTGGATGGTATCGACCTCCTCGGCCCCGAACGCCGACCATGTCCCAGTCTGGAAGCTGACGGCTGGCTTCGCCACGCTCGCCTCGTACGTCCGGTGCTTGTAGACTAGAGCGCCGTCGCACATCGCAGCGGACGCCTGTAGGTTGGACGCAGTCGAGACGCACGAGCAGCCCGTGCTCGTAACTGCAAAATATGTCAGGCACTCTGCAGCACAACTAATCATTTCTTAACCTTGGACATAAAAAAAGTCGCGCGCAGAGGTCGCATCAGATTCAAAGGCGCCTTTCACAAGCGCGCTGCACACAAATGAGCGTCAATGTCATATGCGAGCTCGTCGAGGAGGACAAGCCATCCATCCGTGCGGCACTCATGAGGACGGGCGCCGTGTCGGTGCTGGCGCATCACTCAAATCAGGTCAAGGCGGTGAGAGCTCTGCTCAGTCTTGCCAAGTACAAATACACCCACTCTGACATTTGCAACCATCTCGAGGCGATTCTCGATCGCACTCTGACGCCTGACCCCATTCATCTACTCTGCACCTACGCGGTGGGCGTGCTGCATCGTTGTCTGCCAGCCATACTCGTCCGCCTGACCAACGGGCGTCGACTCTACGCCACGATGGTTGCGAGGCTGTTGTGCCTGACCCACATGCAGCCAAGTGCACATGTTCTGCTCGAGCGCACACTCCGCACACGACCGAATGAAAACGTCGACGCGATCGTCGTCGCTTCTCCTCTCTTCAACATCTACTCTCCGCAGGAGGTGGCATTCTACAATGTGGTCGCCAGGAGGTGTCCGCACGCGACGGCAAAACGCTTCGGCAAGTACCTCATCCGCGATGTGTGCCGCGATGCTGCTCCGTGCATGCTGGAGACTCTTCGGCTCTGCATGAACTACCTGGAAGAGGACGTCTTCTGCAGCGACATGATCGACTGCATTTTGGACTCGACGAAGCCGATGGTTTCATGCACCATGGCGCAAGTCTTCTTTCGGTGCGCACAGACGGACGCGTCGGCGGTACGAGTGGCCGCTTCACACACTCGATGGGGCGCATTCGTGACGTACCTCAGAGAGACGACGGAGACGAACAAGACGATCGGCTCATTGTCGCCAGCCTTGCTGTTGCAGATCGCTCTGCATCAGGGCCTCGATGAGGCGTCGCAGGCATACCTTCGCGAGCATCTGCTGCAGTTCCCGCACCGCTTTTCATTCACGGCGACCGAGAACATTGATGCGCTCCGTTCGATCGTCGATGTCGCCATTGAGCTCAACCTCCCTCTTCCCATGTACCGACAGTACCTGACGAGCATCGAAGACCACGAAGCGGCGCTGAGGCAACACAAGCGACTCGCTGAGCTCCATCTCGACGACATTGTGCCGCCGGATGCCTTCCAGTGTCCGATCACGATGGAGCCAATGAAGGATCCAGTGGTGGCGTCCGACGGCCACACATACGAGAGGAGCAGCCTGCAGCGAATATTGGACATGTCCGACCACCGGAGCCCGTTGACGCGGGAGCTGCTGGACAGGCGCACGATGATCCCGAATATAAACCTGAAAAAGCGGATTCGAGACTATGCCGATGAGATCTGCAGCATCGCCGAGAAGGCGCAGAAGATGTATCGCCGCTCCTAGCCTCGCTTTTTTTGGAACGAAAAAAAATTGAAATGAACGATTCTGCCGCGACGATTGCGACCTTGGTCTCCACGCTCGACTCGAGCGTCGTGTCGCGTCTCATGTCCAAACAGGACATTCGACTGTACGACATGACGACCAGGGCCCTTGCCAAACGTGCGCTTGCCAATAGGCAGGGCCTGCTCGATAGCCTGGTGGACATTGCCAACTGCATCCCGTACGACGATCTGCGTCAGTCGGCATGCAAGCGCATGGGGTACCAGTCGAGTGCGTGCGAGCAGAATACGACCCTGCGGATGTTGCTCGGCACTCTGATGGTCGAGGACGAGATCGACATGCACGTCCGACCGGACGTGGGGCTCGCTCTGCACGCACTTCGCAGCCTCTCGCTGCTGCACGTTCACAATGACCGTTGGTACCAGCAGGCGCTCGAGAGTCGCGAATTCGTGGTGCAGGCGTACCGAAACGAGCGCATCCGATCCATGCGCGAGTCTCGCAGCCGAAGCTACACGACGATGGATGACCCAGACGAACGCACGGCTTGTCAAGCCGAATTTGCCACATTTGTGCTATCCATCACCACGACGACGATGATATCGAGGCATTCTAGCGACAAGCGTTGGCTCGACTTCATCGAAGACGCCGCCGTCCAAATCGGCGATGGCATGTTGGCAAAGCTGGGTTACTCGGGAAGGAAACGAGACAAGACGGTGCAAGCCGCCTTCAAGCGGTCGATACGCAAGACCCGTGTCGGCCAGCGACCGAGCGGCGTCCTGAAAGCATACCTGCAGGTTGCCATCAGCATTCGCGATGTGGCGTCGTTTTCGACGAGCATCTCGTACGCGTGGGGAATCCACGCCTTCTACGACGTCTTCATCCAGATGAGGCGTGACGACTGTCGCTCGGATCGAGACCTGATGGCGTTGCTCCGTGACGTGTTAGAGGACGTCAAGGCCGCCTTTTGTGCGGCCGACATCGCGTCGACGGTGGAACGGCGAGAGATGAAGGCGGTGCGCTGCGGTGCATCTTTGATACAACAAGAGACGGACTCTGCGCATGCGGCGGCGCGACGTGCCGTCAGGCGCAAGCAGAAGAAGCGCAAAACGCGCCTGCGTCTCCTCGACAACCGTGCGGTGAGCGAGTCGGGCGACGAGTACGCGGACGACGCCCCGACCCCCGTGGCGGATGGGTGCCAGGACAGCGACTCCGACGCCTCGCTCAAAGTCTTCACGGATGGGTGCCAGCACATTAGCGACGAAGACGAGCTCGACATCCTTTTCTCGACGCAGACGATAGACGACCTCTTCGCACACGCCTGACTGCAATATTTTTTTTGGTGCGTATGGGAAAACGATGGGGATTGCTAGAAATCGCATTTCGGCAAGACATGCGGATCTTAACCCAACCCTGTGCAGAGCCGACCATTGTTTTGTGAATGGGCACCATGTAGCAAAGGCAAACATAGCAAACATACAAGACGGAATCGCGTCCATCGATCGTTTGAAGGAAGCAATTCTATACCACGAACAATACCGGGATGACGCGACGATACTCGTCAAGCTCGGAATCGGGGCGGATGTCAACACATTGGACCTGTTGGGGTTGAAAGCGGAGGACCGCCCCATTGCTGGCGACCACCAACAGCAGCTCGAAAAGGCCTTTGGACCCGGAGTAGACTACGATGAGAACAGGAGTACAGAGCTCGGCGGGACTCATGTCGTTGGCGTCGCTCGCGTCCATATCGAGGAGCCGCAACAGGCGCCGGACAGCACATCTTCCATCGAACGCACGCCACCCAACCTCTTCACAAACGAAGTGCGCCAACGCGAGGAGGAATACGAAGGCAAGAACCCGGTGAAACGACGACAGGTGCAGCCCAAGGCCGACACCTCCTTGGCCAAGAACAAGCCGCTGACAGACGCCGACAAGCGACAAATTCTGCACATGCTCGACATGGCGGAGAACGAGAAGAAGCATCCCGAACCGAATCGTCCGAAGCTGACAATGCACCGAATCTCAGAACTGACCGCCCGTCATCCGAACACGATTGCGAAGATCAAGCGCGAGCGCGACCGACAACAGTGTCTGCGCATCACCACGACGCATGGCGAGGTGACGACGGTGAAGACCGTGGAGGTGCCCGTCGGCGGAAAGCAAGGTGGGCGCCGATGGACGCGCATGAACGAAGAGCAGCAGAAGATGTGCACCCGCATCGCCATCGAGAACCCGCTCTTGACGCGGACTCAGATCCGGCTCAAGATCCAAGAGCGGTATCCTGAGCTCACATCTCTGTCGGATTCGACCATCTGGCGCTTTCTCAACTCGTCGAACCTCCAATTCTTGCGAGCCAAGATGCGCGATCCGCGCGCCGAAGGCACGGCAGCGCACGCCAACGAAAAGGCATCGTTCCTGAACGAGCAGAAAAAGGGGGAGGGTGGCGAGCTGGGCGCTCACGATCTCATGTTCATGGACGAGACCAGCCTCTACTTGAATGAGACGGCCAGGCGCGCTTGGGGCACGACAGAGCACCCCGCCGAGATCAAGCACGCCAAGGGGAAGACCGTGACTGTCGGCGTATACGCGGGGATCGGTCTAGTGTCGTCGACGCACAGCGACTGGGATGCTGTATCGGGTCCAGCGAAAGCTCAGCTTCCGACGGCACCTCGCGGTAATCACATGGAGATGCGGGACGGCGAATGGCAGCGTACGAGTACGCCGCCGCGTTTCGCCCTCTTCTGGTGGATTCGACCACCAACGCGCAAGGGCACGGCGCTATCGCGCTTCCTCAATATACAAGATGTACTCGATCCCTTGTTCACGATACGGGTCGATAAAGAAGAAAAGCACGTCCTAAAATGCCTGCAGCAGCTAAGCACAGTACCGGAGCCGCACGACCTGCATAAGGTTCTTTGGCAGTACAACATTGAATTTCGAGACGTGGACGAAGACGGCGCCCTGGTCAGCATACTCGTCGGCAAGTCGAAGCGGCATACTTTCATCACTCAAGAGCGCGCTCGCGAACTGCTCGACGCGTTTAGAGGCCTCGTGGTGCAGGCCCTCAACACACAACAAGAAACACAAGAAAAGAAAGATGGACATCAGGATTTCATCGACGCATACAAAGACATGCCGCAGACCGACATACCTCGCTACTTTCACACGCCGCATGGACGACAGACGCTTGGGGGACGCGTGGAAGGCGAGAGGGGCGACCAAGCCCTCTTCATCCAGTATCTACGCAAGCAGAACGACTACATCGAGACGGCGTTTCCCTCGAGCGTCCGACGCAACATGCGCGTGGCATGGGACTCGGCGCCGCAGCATGGCAAGACGGACGTGACAAAGAACACCAAGTCGTTCATCCACGAGTGGGTGGAGCGGAACCTGAATATTCGAGGCGCGATCTTCTTGCCGGTGCGCGAGCCGGATTTCAACCCCGTCGAGCTCTTGTTTTCCTTTGTGAAGGGTGTAATCCGCCGCAAATTTCCGTCGTACACGGGCGAGGTCAGCGTGGACGAGATGATTCGAATGATTGACGACGCATTCTTGGAGGTAACGGAGGAGATGGTGAAAGGCTGGCTCCGATACGGCTGCTACATCATCCCCGGCGATGGAAGAGAGGTACTCGAAAAGAACGCGCGCTGCGAATACGAGGCACACTTTGACATTGACGAGATGTGGTACGAAGTCATCACGGACTGGGAGAATCGCAACTACAAGCTGCCAGCAGACCTGCGCCCTCAATTGATTTCCAATCAGAACGGACACGCCATCCAACGCTTCGCCGCCCGCTTCCGAACGGTTAGGGACGCGTACATGAGCAGCGGACAGCGAGCCGTCAGTGTCGAGCTCGATCAGAAAGCGGCATCCGATGAGTCGATGCGAATTCGCCTGAAGCAGGCCGTGGTCGTAAAGCATAGCGGGTCGGAGGAGGTCTACCCGGACAACTACAAGTCCGCCGCCGTGCAACAGCTCGCCCAGCTGCTCGCCTTGAAACATACGGATGAGACGGGGTTCCAGATCGTCCGTTCGCGGATCAACATGTTGGCACAGACCGCGGGCCTTCGACAAGAATTGGACACGTTCCACCGCTTCTTTCATGCCAAGGAAGGAGTCCTCTGGTACCTGCGAAAGGCGATGGATCGCGTCAACGCAATCTTGCTCGAGCTGCCACTGCAAGGCGAGCACAGCGTCCGCGATACGATGACACCGAAACAACGGAAAGATGCGATCCTGAACGACAAGCTCAACCTGCTGCTCGACATGCAAGAGCGGGTGTTTCACCCAAAGTTGGATGTACACCCATACAACGCTGTCAGGTTGAAGGAGGCAGAGTCCGAGCCGCCGACAATCACGGTGGAAAGGATCAACACGAGAAAGACACGAGTCTCGCCGAACGTGGTCAAACTTGCAACTTCTTCAAAGCTGGCAGAGGCAGCGTTGAGCTTAGTGGACTCGTCACTGAAAATCACAAAGATTGATTCAAAAGGAGTGACCTTGGTCGGGAATCTGCTCGGGAATCAAGAGCTGCGCGCCGGAAACCCGCGTATGTGCGACGTCATACCCGAACGCCCCAAGGCAGACGATATAAAGTCGCTCCTGGCAAGAACAGAGTATTCGGGTAGCATGCCGGACGAGACGGGCACGATGTTTCCGTACGCCGTCGCGGTCATCGCGCTCAAAGCCTACCGCGCAGAACGCAGTCGCATGGACAAGCTCGCAACCGCCGTGACGAAAGAGGTGCAGCGGCTGATGAGTGACACGACTGATGTGGGGGATGCGATTCTCCAGAATAGGCTGCAAACCGTCTTCAAAGAGGCGAATGTGAAATGGCGCAGAGCGGGTCGCGAAAGTAGCTCGGCGAACCATATGGCAAAGTTGTTTGACATCCACCACCTCCGAGCGGATCGACGTGCTGCACTGCAGCTGACACTCTTGGCGAGGGGAGATAAGGACGAACGCCGCTGGCCGGGGTATCCCGTCTCTGAGCGCGACGCGCGAGACGGAAAGCCGATTCTAACCGTGAAATCTAGTTTTGGCAGTGAGCCCGCCAAAATGGTGAAAAGGATCGATGTCCACCTTGCCGCCAATACCTTCACAGCCACCTTTGAGGATGGGACTACATACAGCAGCCCCAGGCACTACGAAAAAGACGAGCAGTACCAACAGCACTTTGGCAAACTGGCAGAACAGAATCAGATGAAGCTGCAGCATGCTTTCATGCGAGCCAAGGAAAACAAGGCTAAGCAGGGGAAAGACATGCCGCTTAAACCAAAGCCGATACTGGGAATCATCAACAACTGGCATATCACGTACAATGGCGACGCCAGTCAAGACAGCATAGGCAGCTGCCTGCACTACGACCAGTCCAAAAACATCTTTTATCCACCCCCCACTATGTCAATCGCTGGAAAGGGAGGGCTGCTGGAAAGCAACACCGAACTGCGGATCTGTTTGTCGCAAGGCTCAAGTCAGTCGCAAGGCTCAAGTCAAAGTCTGAAAATCGGGAACAAAGAGCAAATACAGCCAAGTGAGCTAAAGGAGCATCTGCGCCACTATCCTTTGCGTGATCTGTTTCCAAACTGGAAGTTCTACCCAGTCTCAGAAACAGGAAAGGAAGGACGAGGCATGTACCGCATTCACTTGGAGTCGTTGTCGGGCTTCCAAAAACAGGAGGACGTGACCGGTGCGGGGCAGGTATTCGAAAGGTGGGAAAAAGATGGCAAAAGCGTCCTCAAATACAAGGAGAAAAAGTCGATACTCGTACCAAAAGATAGATTGAAGGTGATTTGTCGCACATGCTCCAAGACGTACCTGAATCGTGAGGAAAACGCACTTGATGAACTGGCCGACGCAGATGTCCTCGCTATGTTTTAAAGTTGACCGCGTGTAGAGTAGGACGGGAGAATCTTTTTGGAGTAAATGAGCCAAAATGGGTTTGCGGTACTAGACGATGATTTGCGAGTTGCAGGCGTTGAGTGCCCTCGCAAGCAACTCGCAAGCAACTCGCTGCGGTCACTGCAGACCTTGTGTAGCGGATCACCCACAGCGAAAGGCTGTGTGTCATGGAATTGGACTAGTAGTGCAAAGCTCTTCGCCTGCACGGTCATGTAGCTGTGCATTCCAATTACGATCGATGTATGAGAAGGACACATCTGGATCTGCCTTCTGAATAAGAAGCTACGCCGGGACTTTGTACGTCCCGTGCCGGTCGTAGATAAGACGAACTTTTTTTTTATGGGCTCGTATAAATGGATGCAAGGTCGTCGGTCAGCGAGCGCGCTCGACGCGGGCACGCTCGTGCCGCCGTCCGCGCGCGTGCAAGGTCGCCAAAGGCTGCTCGTTTTCCTCCAGAACTGCACGCGTTGCTGGCACAGCAACTGGCGCAATTTGCGGCACCCGCTAATCATCTCTACGACTTGCACAACGCAATCTCGGGAAAAGAATTAGAAGCCACCGTCCACCGTGTTCAGGAACACAAAACTTTGGCGCTCGTAGAGAAGGCTTCTTATGAGGGGACGCGCAACATCACACTTCCTGGCTGCGCTGAGAAAACAATATCGAACCTGCTCGCCTTCGAAACAGGGTCAAAGCGGCTGAAGTACGACGCCTTAAGGTGCGACCCCTTATCTGACACCGTCTTGCTGAATAGTTTGCAACGAGTGCAACGAGTGGATCCTATCAGTGGCAGCATTCGACAATACACACATGCAGAGGCGCTTTGTCAAGCTTTAGGCAACAAACAAGAAAAGCACAACAAAGAGGTAGACTTGTCAGACGAAGAAAACACAAAGACAACGCTCATGCACTGGCTCTGCGAGGGGAAGCTTCCAGACAAAGTCGTCTTCAACTTCAAAGATGATGCTATGCCATCTGTGCAGCGCTGGGCAGCACACGTTGTGCGGATCCTTCGGCGCCCCGCCACAACCGCCACAATACACGTGAAGCGCGACCGCACGCGAATCGAGGTGGATACGCTTGCTGCTAGAGCCTCGAAAGACCTGTTCCAGCGCGTCGCCTTTAACACAATAGACACGGAATACACGGCAAGGCCAAGAACAATAGGGACCGGAGCTGCCGCTCTCGCCGACGGCCTCAAGGTCAACGCGGTGTTGACCACCCTGAACCTCTACAAGAACAAGATCGGCCCCACCGGCGCCACGTCCCTCGCCGACGCGCTCAAGGTCAACGCGGTGTTGACCTACCTGAACATCGGCAGCAACCAGATCGGCCCCACCGGCGCCACGGCCCTGCTCAAGGTCAACGCGGTGTTGACCAACCTGAACATCGCCAACAACGATATCGGC
>OLHX01000125.1_pt1 | contig 11817 bp, 11 predicted proteins | sample 1609271 | NCBI WGS metagenome assembly OLHX01 (sample SAMN05416700, study PRJEB24817) | seawater metagenome | isolation source: Sea water | place: Canada:Atlantic | collected 2013-07 | reverse complement strand
ACGAGATAGCGTAGCGTCTCGTGGGCTCGGAGATGTGTATAAGAGACAGCTGGAAGACCGCTATTTCCGGCAAGAACGACCGCAGACGATTTCTGCTCTTTCTTTTTCAGAGAATTCAGAACGTTCTGCACGCCGAAATTATCAGCAAGCACTTCTAAGACACAGCCTTTCCGTCGGGGTTGGTGTGGTATTTGAGGCGCCTCGCTTGTCTTGTAATCATAGGAAACGACCTTCTGCCTCGGCCCTCGAAATGGTACATCAGAAAGCTGTCTCACCTGTCTCACCTTATCCTCTGAAGCCCACATCTTTTTTCTTGTTCACACTATTTTTTTTTTCTGCCACCAGAAGCCAGTTCTGCCACCAGTCTTCGTGTGGCGCCACGGGCGCGCAGCACGGCCTGCGCGTTCGTAGCCATCCGCCACACGCCGAGCGGTCTCTCGCCATCTCACACGACGCGTCAGTCACGATGCTCTTCAAAACGGTCTTTCGATCAGATTGTATGCGAAAACGAGGGGGCGCGAGATGTCGCAGCCGCCGCCGAAGCGCACGCGAGTCTCGGGTCCGGACACGAAACGTCCGGAGTCCGATGCGGCTCAGAGCGGCATGCCGCCCTTCATCGTGCGGCTCATGCAAGGCGCGAACAACCGGAACCAGTTCACCGAGGAGGAGAAGCGGTACATGGAGAAGCTGGGCGACCGCGAGTCCAAACGGCTGCACAAGATGCTCAGGACGTTGGATCCAAAGGCGGAGCCCCGACGGCTCCGACTACTCCGCTCGAGCCTGCCCCAGTCCGTAAAAGGCGACGTCTTTCGACAGCTGGCAGAAAACGACTCCCCCAAATTCGAAGAGTGGGTGGAGCATCTGCTGCGTCTTCCGCTCGGAAAGTACTCGACCCCGCCGCCGCCAAACGAGCGAGCAGACTTTCTCAAGAGCGCGCGCGATAAGATGGACGCCGAAATCACCGGACACGTCCACGCCAAGCAGGAGGTGCTGCGGCTCATCTGCACGTGGCTGAGCAACGGTGCCAGCAGCGGCTTTGCAATCGGGCTGGAGGGGGAGCCCGGCGTCGGCAAGACGAGCTTCGTGAAACGCGCGCTCTCGCAGGGCATGGGGCGTCCCTTCTGCTTCGTAAGTCTCGGCGGCGCGTCCGATGCGAGCGGCCTCCTCGGCCACAGCTACACGTACGAGGGCTCCGTCCCGGGTCGGTTGGCCGAGTGTCTCGCGCGCAAGCAGGTCATGGACCCCATCATCTTCTTCGACGAGCTCGATAAAATCTCGACGACGGGCAAGGGCGAGGAGCTGGTCCACGCACTCATACATCTCACCGACCCCGTGCAGAACACCCACATTCGCGACAGGTACCTGCACGGCGTAGACCTCGACCTCTCGCGCGCGGTGCTCGTCTTCTCCTACAACGATGCGAGTCGCGTGAACCCGGTGCTCTTGGACCGCATCAAACGAATCCGCATGCGCACGCCGTCGGCGTCGGAACGCGTGCAGATCTGCCAAGACCACCTGCTGCCAAAGGCGCTCGCCTCGCTGAACGACGAGATGCCGGTTTCACCCGAGGTGCTCCAGTTCATCATCGAGCGCAACTTGGAGGAACCGGGCATGCGAGGCATCGAGAAGGACATTGCGCACGTCGTCACGTCGTACTCGCTCGTCCAGATGTATGGGTCCTCTGACGTCCTCGGCCTCTCGAATGTGGATATGGATGGAAAGCTCGACCTGGCGTTTGCCCGTGCCGTCCTCTCCCCCCGCGAGAAGGGGGCCGCCTCACATCTGATGATGTACAACTGAGCGCGCTCTCGAGCGCGCGTCGCTGGTCGCTCACCATCTTGTGGCAGATGCGCCTCGCCTCTGCCCGCCATTCGTCGTCCACGACGGCGACTCGAGTCAGGAAGGGGCCGGCGGGGGCGTCGGGAATGGCAAGCCGCGGTGCTCGCGCTCGCTCAAACCCGGAAGCGACAATGTAGCGCTCGTCATTCACGGAGCGGCTTGTAAAGGGCTTCAGTATGGCAACCTCCCTGTAGCAGCAGCAGAGTAGGGCCACGAGTTGCTGCGTCACGTCGAGCGAACACCCAAACACTTTTAGCACAAACGTGCCGTTTTCCCGTTGGATCCGAGTCGCAGCGTCGATCTCGCACAGTATGAGGTGCGCAGTCGCATGTTCGGTCAGCTCCGGCCTGTCGTCATTGTCGATGCCGCCGTCGGCGGTGATGAGCTCCGCGCCCTGGACGAGCTCGACCAGCTCATCGCGAACCTCCTGCCGGAGGAGGTCCGAGCCGTGTGCTAGCTTGAGCACGTCGATCGAGTCGTGGTGCAAGATGGCAGGCGAGAAGTGGGGGGCGCCCTCGCTGCGCCGAGACGTGACGGAGACGCGCGCCTTTGGGAACTCGGTGACGACAGCTTGCGCAAACCCGCCGGGCGCCTCACACAGGTGGAGCGCCGTCTGCGGCGGCTTGATGGCGCAGGTGCGAAGGATCTCGAGGAGCTTGTAGTAGGCTCTTGAAACCGGTGTCGGGACGGAGCCTGCGAAAAAAGGCGCCTTGTCGACGCTCGCGACGCTCGCCTTCCACTTGGCATCGCCGTGGCGTATCTTGTAGATACCGACTCTCTCTTTCAGTTCGCCCAGCTCTGGATCGAGCCCGTCCATGCAGGGCTCGCTTTCAAACGTGGGGTCCTGCAACGAGACCTTTGACGTCGAGAAGTACCAAGGGACGCAGTACATTTTGTGAGAGAGCAAAAAAAAGAATAGTCTGATTCGTGGCTTATCCTAGTCGCTGTTCGACTCGCTGTCCGACTCGCTCGTGTCGTCGTCCCGATGTCGCAGCTTCGCGACCATCCGCTTGGATCGCTCGTAGGCATCCCTTTGCGCGGATCGGTCGTAGGCATCCTTCCGCTTGGATCGCTCGTAGGCATCCCTCTGCGCGGATCGCTCGTAGGCATCCTTCTGCGCGGATCGGTAGGCATCTTTCTGCGTGGATCGCGCGGCGTGCATGGATCGCTCGGCGCGGTAGTCACGCTCCGCGTCTAATTCAAGTGACTCCCAAAATTCATCGCCGCAGCATTCTTTAAAAATGCTCGTGTCGTTATAGGAACGTGGTATCTTGAACTTGCGCAGAAGTAGTCTCAACTGGTTTTGCCTAGAGAGGAAGGACTTCTTGAACTCTTTGATCCGATCCCTCCCCAATCCTATGTAACTCTTCATGTCGTTCGCCTTTGCAATGCACAGGAAAAGGAGGAGGCGCAGGACGATGAAATCAGCTAGCAGTCCTGGACTAAGTTGGTCGTCGTCCTGCAAGTCTATTAGAGGTTTGTCATTCATGTACACATCTTCCATAGATTTTAGACTAGTTTTCCAGTCTGTCTGACCAGTCATTTTGAAGCTAGTCTCAAGTTCTTTGATTTCATTTGCCCTACTAACGAATGTGTCCCTTTCCTCAAAAGGTGAATGTTCAATTTGTTTGAAACCATCAATGACTTTTTGCTCATCATCCATTTCAATGTGCAGTTTTAGCCGGTACAGGAAATCTCTGCTGAAAAGGCTTTGATTGCCGTCCTGTACCGTTTTAATGATGTGTTTTATGACTGCTTTCGACTTTAGCCAAGCGTCATTAAAGTAGTGGTCATGAGGTTTACGATCGGCCGCTGGGCGCGCAGCGGGCGGACCGGGCGAAACGAATGTCGCAGGAAGCTGGGGTTGCTGAGGCGCTTGAGGAGAAAGAGGATATCCCTCTACTATTTGTTTGTCAACAGGTATTCCCATTGGACTAATCAGCTTCTCGGACTTTTTTTTTTAGTACTCGCATTATACGTTGTAAAAGGTCCATCATCGCCGACAGTGAAAACGGCTGGTGGAGGCGGCGACGACCTTGTCGACCGCGTGCGTGAGCTAGGGCCTGCGCCTTGTGAAAACTCGGCATTAAATTCGTATTCAGCCCCGGCGGGCATCATCGCTTCTTTATTATTGCATTCTTCACCAAGGAACGGGGGGCATTCTACTGGCGCAATCGCCAACTGCGCTATGCCAGATCGATCTCCTCCTATGCTAGCCTGCTTGAGTTCTGCATCAAGCTTGAGGACTTCTTGAAAGCTCAGTTGAACGGTAGCGCCTGGTAGCCCGTATATGTCGGCGTATCTGTGTGCGACATCATCCTCGTAATTGTGCCTCCGTTTCTTGAAGAGGGCGCTACCACTATTCTGGTACCAGGCCCACAGCTTCTTTGCGACGTCCGGTTCTACGATCCCCGACAAAAGGGGACGGCCTTCTTCCGTGGGCGTTTCACCATCAAAGATGTGTCCATAGCACAGGTGCAGTTTCCCAGTGAAGGGTGACCACCGAATTGCGCCCGCGTACTCGCCAATGAGCGTCTCCTTATTGATTGGAATCTGCATCTTGAATCGCGGATTCGTGCTGCGGAAGACGAGGGAACCGCGCGTTCCGTGGAGAATGCTGGACGTGAAGTCGGTACAGTCCTCCTGCTCTGGCCTGCATGGGACACCTTGCTTGATCTTGGCGTAGGCGGATTTGGTGAGGAGCGACCCCATCCCCATCTTCGACTCGGCCTTGACCTTCCGGGATGCCCTGCGCATGGACTTGCCAGACCGAGACCGCCTCCGTGACTTTGGCTGGCACTTTGGGCTGCGATCCGAGCGGTACGAGCAGGACTTGCGCTTCGCGCATCCGGAACGTCGGAGCGAGCTGCACCTTTTGAACGACTTCGACCTGTTGCGGCGTGCCGATTTTCTGGCAGGCATGGTTGGTTTGATTTAGCGAGAGAATTTTTTTTTTGGGGGAATGGGGAAAAAAAAGGTTGACCACAAGAACATGAACGCGGCCGACGCCACGAAGTTGTGCGAGTCGTTTCGGAAGAAGGTCGAGTTTGGCGAGAGATGCGACACCGTCGTAGCCGAGAACGTTAGCCTCATGACCACCCTCCTGGGGTCGCTCGTGCTCACCTGTGTGCTGAGCATGGTCGCAGCACGGATGCTGGACAAGGTGGACGAGTGGATGTGTCTCTTCACCGTCGTGCTGGTGTGTCTGGCGGGGGCAGCCGCGTACACGCTGCTCTCGAGCTATCGGACGAACGTGCGGCTCTTGAAGAAGCATGCCATGTATACGACCGACGCGTTGCTGCGGCTCATGTCCATCAACCGGCTCAAGTGCGACATGGAGCACCAAACGAGGCTCTGACCAAGGGCGAGATTCTTCTTTTTTTCGGCGCCACCGGATGCCTACCATCGAGATGGCGCCACGAGGCGAGTGTCCGGTGTGCTTGACGGAGACTCTGCTTGTGCTCTCTGCCTGCGGACACGGGATGTGCGAGTCGTGTCTCCGACGATATGTGCAGACCTCTGGCGACGCGCGCTGCCCGCTGTGCCGCGGCCCGCTGTCGCTTTCCACGAGTGTCCCGCCTGGCCCGCCTGTCCGGCGGTGGTTGAGGTATCGGCTTCAGCCGCTAACACTGGCAGCCATACTGCTCGTCTCCTTGGGCGGCGCCTTTGGCATCTATGTGCTGATCTGCTCTCGTCTGCTGGGGGGGTCGTTGCACACCTGTTTATAGGCGTCCGTTAGTACTGCTTACGAGTACTCCTTACGATCGCTTTTTGTAGGGAGTCGCAGCTTCGTGCCACACTGAGCAGCGACGTGGAAGGGGACGCGGAAGGGACGTGGAAGGAGAACTGGTTTCCACGCTTGAATGTGCATTTCGGGCCAGTTGTCGCCACGCACATCTCTTTGAAAATCGTTGGCGATCACGCTGTTTGGGTTCTTGTCGAATGTTTTCAAGAGCGCCCTGCTTATGCACTTATGCTTGCCGTTGACCTCGAATGCGTGAATGTTGTGGGGAGAAAAGCGTTTGATGGGTGTCTCATTACCACCCATTTCTGCTTGAAAAATGTGGTCGTTCTCACAGTACTCCTTGACACCGTCCCTTGTGTAGCCCGTCATGAGCTTGCATGAGATAGCTCTGTGCTCGGGATCGGTTGGACTGACACCCGTTTTGTGCTGATATGTGATGGGCGGAGGCAGCAAATCTCTACGTTGACGTAGCTCTTCTAGATTGTCTATGCGCTGCACGTTCGCACGCGGCCCCAGGTCATGATCGCGCAGCTTCTCCTTGTAGCGCTGCACCCATGCCTTCGGCACATTCTCGAGGCGCGCGGCGATCTCTTTGCGCAGTTTGAGCATTTCCTCTCGGTCTCGTTTCGCTTGAAGCGCAACGCGCGCTTCCTGCCTATTTCCCGCGCGCCTGCCTCTGTCGGCCATTTCTGAATATCGACGGGTTTTTTTTCTCGCCAACCGGAAAAGCATGCTAGCGGAGCTTCACGCCATCATCCGTCGGTGCGCGGGTGGCGACGATGTATTTGCAAAGATTGTGCTTGAGATCAGGGACCGACCCTCACCGACGCTGCATGCCTGCCGACACGAGAAGAAGCGAAAGGGCGAGCTCTGGGAGCTCTTATGCCGCGAATACCTCCGACACAATGGATACGAGTCTGTCCATCGCTTCGAGGACGTGTCGGATGCGTCCAAGACGCGGCTGGGCCTCGGGCCACGCGACATGGGGATCGACCTGATCGGTACGAAGAATGGGGTCCCCGTTGCGGTCCAGTGCAAGTTCCGCAGCAGAAAGTCGGTGACGTGGAGAGAGGTGGCGACATTCGAGGCTCTGTGTGCGCGCACCGGACCGTGGTGCGAACACATCGTCATGACGAACTGCAGCTTCGTCAAACGGGAAGGCACGTCGGAGAAGGATGTGTCGTTTACGCATCACGCCTTCAAGGCCGCGCCGCGGCACGTCTGGCTCTTGATCGGAGGCATGGGTGCCGGACGGACGCTCGGCGAAGTGCCACGCGACCGCTGGTTGGCGCGCCTCGAGTCCAAGAGTCGTCCCGCCTTCTCAGCCGCCTCGAGTCGTTCCGCGTAGTAGTCCGAGTGGAACGATCGACGCACCTCCTCCCGCCAGTGACGAGCCGCGTCGCAATTCACCCACTTCGTGGGGTCGCATCCCCCAAAGAGCCCGCCCAAGTTCCCCTCGAGCAGGACGGGCCCCCGTCTGTCGCACATGATGTCCCACCCAACGAGGGGCGCCCACGGAAGCTGCTCGGCATGGAGCGCCGCGAGGCGCTTGCCATAGGCGCACAGGTCGAACCACAGCCCGGACGGAATGCTCGACGTCTTCGGACTGAAGCAGAAGATGGAGACCGTCCGACAACGGCGTCCTGTGTTGAGCGTGCACACTCGATAGCAGCACGCCATGCCTCGCTCGTCGCAGATTTCTTCCTGAAACAGTTCGTTCGGCTGGCACGTCCGTGTGAAGCTCGCCAGCGTGTCGCGGTACACGCCGCAGCCGTACATGCCTCTCAGCGGCTTGCGGACGCCGGCCTTGGAGTCGGCGTCGTAGAGTCGCAAAACGCCGTGCTCGTCGCAGACCCCGTACAGCGTCGGTGTTCGTAGCCGATGCAGCTGCGCGACTCGATGCCAGTAGAGCTTGTTGGCCGCGTATATCGTTCGCGCAGCATCCGTTCGACACGCGACCGCGAAGCACGACATGGAGAAGCACCCAAGCCCGACGAAGACGACCGAGGGGGCACAGGACAGGAACGGCCACAGCGTGGCCAGCAGACTGGCCTTGAGTACATTCTCGTAAAGGTCGCGAAAGTTTTGGGCGGCCTCGTAGACCTGCAGTTGCTGGCGGGCCTCGAGCAGCAGCGTTCGTTCCATCCGCGGCATGAGGAGGAGGAGGATGGCGTATACGAGCGCGTAGACAAACACGTGCACTAGAAGCACCGGGCGCATCTATGCAGCATCGGCATATATTCAGAGGCCGAGCCACCGCGCCTTGGCTCGAATGCCGAAACGACGATTGGGTGGCTCGAATGCCGATCGCGGATGCCGTTGCATCAGATGCGCGCCCTTGTCTCGGAAGGCCTGCTTGTGGTAGGACACTACACGCAGGAACATGTTCGTTCGACGAGGAGCGGCATGTCGACTCGCCATCGCCCTGCCCAGCTTTTGCAGGCCGCTTCGACATTTTCGGAGCGCGGATTGGCACAGCAGGAGCAGCGGACATGTCATCGTGACATGGTCGATATTTGAGCCAGGGATGACGTGCGTGTGCTTCGAGCTCGACAGCCAGCACTGCAAGGCGATTGCATCGTAGATGCGTCCATCCGACGCGCGAGCTGCGAACCAAAGGTCCTGAACATGTTCCATCGTGACGAGACAGACTTGATCGGAGCAGATCGGACCGGACAAGAGGCGCAGCATCCACGATGACATGCCGACGAATGTGTCAATCGAAACGCGCATCTGCTCGCATCTGCTCACGGCGAGGAGAAAAAAAGGACGTCGTGCAACGAACTTTTTTGGTAGCAGTGAGTAAAAGCAATGCTGGATGTTGGCAGCGCAGTGGCAAAGACGGTGGCACCACACGCTACACTGGCGGCAAACGCATTCATAAAGGTGAAGAGCACATATACTAGCAGACAAGCCGTCAACGCGAGGGTACCCACGAGCAACATTGCTTATCGCTTGAAGCACAACCATTTTCTGCAATACCAACTGCGGACAACTCTAGAGTCCGACATCAAGTTACTTAGACGATCATCGAACCAGTGCGAATCATCGAACCAGTGCGAACGCGCCACATTCGTTATGTTCGCGAATGCAATTTCACAATCGTTGCAAGTCGCCGCCGAGTATGTCGGCGCGAAAGACTGCGCTGCTAGAGTTTGGCAAGACGACGCGAAAACAGAAAACATCTTGACGAGTCTAGAGACTACACTCGGTTCTCTCAAAGTGAATCCACAGAAGATGGAAAAGCAGACGATCCAGCACACCTACAATACACCCATGCGATTTTACTCGCCTTGTAATCCGTTGTACGCGTTGAATTGCATCAAAACCATAGACGAAAAGGTTGCATTGTTCAAACAAACCGTGGATGAAAAAAAGCTTGTGTACACCGATGGCGCACTGGCCATCCTCATCTGCGGCGACACGGTCCATTCTCTAAAATTGGGCTCCAAAGAGTATAAAATTTATAAGACGACAGACACGGATTTGCTATCCACGCTATTGTCGAGCTTTGAGCCACTGGTGGCATTCGTCGTCACAGACGATGCCCCTGCCTTCTTTGCAAGCCTTAAAGACGAGGATGGAAAGCATATGCAAGCATTTTACAGTCGCAGTCAGCAGGCTGTAACATATGTGTCACAGATTCTGCAGACACAGCTCGACAACGGCTGGATGCACAGCCTAGTAACAGCCACCATCGTTTCGCAGATGAATGCACGGGGTGTGTTCGTTTCGCAGTTGCTTAGGCCGTAAGCCTTGTTTCGCTTTCTCTTTTTTGAGTCATTTTTTAATTTTTTTTTTCGGAGAGAGCGTGCGCATGATTCTGACAAGCCTGCAACAGACAGCAATCGATGCTTGGAAAGCCGGCAAGAATGTGAGGATCATGGCAGTGCCCGGTGCCGGCAAGAGTCGCGTCCTCATTGAGGCCTGTCTGAGCTGCGACTCGCCGTGTGTGATCCTGGCATACAATCGTGAGCTGTGTCAGCAGACAAAGGAGAAGCTAGCGGCCGTGGGATTGTCGGACCGAGTCATGTGCATGACATTTCATGGTCTCGCCACCTATTGCGTCGCACCCACGCACGACGACGTGGCTCTCGCGGATGTTTTGGAGCGACTCGACTCGGGGGCGCAGGCTGCGCGGAGACTGACCGGGATCGGCAAAGTCCTGATCGATGAGGCGCAGGACTTTCGTCCGTCCTTTCTGCGCCTGATTCGACACCTGATCCAGATGGATGAAGATACGCAGTACATGCCGGTTGGCGATCTGCGACAGATGCTGTACGACTATTCCGACGACGATCCGGCCTCGCTAGAGTATTTGCAGCGACCAGAGGCCTTTTTTGTGAGCAGCCGCGAGTGGGCCAGCGTGGCTTTGGACGAGACGCATCGGATGACACCGGAGATGACCTACATCGTGAGTCGGATGTTCGACGTGACGGTGCGAAGCGTAAAGCCACCATCGCGCGCCGTTGAGGTTTACACGATCAACCAGTGGTGCGCCGGTCCGCTCCTGGCAGACTTGCTGCGTGGAGAGGACCTGCAGGCCTGCTGCGTGCTCGTGCCGTTCAAAAAGAACAACGGCCCGCTGCGCGCGACGGTCAATCACCTCAGCCGACGTGGCGTTCGGCTCTTCATTCATGGAATCGACGGACAAGATCCCCGCATCAAACGAAACAAGCTGTCCATCAGCACGTGGCACGCGTCAAAGGGAACGCAAAAGCGCGTCTGTGTCGTGCTCGGCCTCACCAACGATGCCGCCACCAACCCGTCCTTCGTGGCACTCACGCGGGGCGAAGCGCGCCTCATCGTGATCCAAGATGTGCAGTCGCCTCACCGCGGTCTTCTGAGGACGCTGGTCGATGCGCCAAGTGGGATTGTCGTGATGGACGAGACCACAAAGGACCTGGTGGGGCGCGTCGACTCGCTCCCGCCCGACGCGTCGCGGTCGTGGAAGTCCGATCTGGTGTGCGTCGATGCGTGGCGACCTTCCGGATCTGGACGCTGGATGTGCAACCTGATGACGGTTGACGTGCCGGACTCGGAAGCGCCATCAGAGGACGACGACGAAGACGAGATAGTCGCCGGGCTCGTCGGCGACCACGAGGATGTGGCCGACGTGTATCGCGTGGCTTGTCTCATGGCCGCCGAGCGGCGTGTCAGCGGCAGAATACGGCGTTTGACCGAAATCCGAATGCCGATGCGGATGACGCGCGATTCTCAGAATGTGGCACTCAAGAGCGGAAGCCATGTCCGTTTCGTCTCCTCCAATGCATCGGAGAACTCGCTTCTCGAGGCGACGCACAGGCAGCGCGTCCTACAAATCGACTCCAAGACGGACGTTACGACGGAGGAGTGGTGCTTCTTATCGTGCGCGACTCGGGCGTGGAACAGCTATCACCACACGCTTCGGCAGTTGCACCCGTTTGATTGGATGGACGCTGCACGCTTCGAGAACGGCGTCGACTACATTATGCACCTGCTTGAGCATGCCGGTGACGTCGAGTTCGATGTGCGGCTGAGGGCGGAATGTCAGGGACAGACGCTGCACGGCCGGTGCGACGTATCGTCCGTCGGCGCCGCTTACATGTTCGTCTGGCAGGCCATGATCACGCACGGCCATCGAATGGAGGGTGGGATAGTGGCGGCGCTGCACGAGAGCGGTATCTGCATCCTCGTCAACCTGCGCAGCGAGGCGACTCAATGCGTCAACGTGCAAGGTCATCGGGAGACGATTTTGAAGCAGCTTGTCCGCCTCTGATGCGGGGGATTGGAGCGACTCGACTTGCAACGACCTGGCTGGCAACGATTTGCAACGGACAGGGGGGCGCAACTCCGAATCGACGCCTTCGCATTATGGAAAAAGTTTTTGTTGAGCAACTTCAATATGTGGACCTCAAATGATTTCGTTGTAGAGAAAGGCCAGGGCTACAAATTTGATAGGTGGCTGCAAGACAAGCAGAGGTTTACAGTACTGCGCACGCCCCCTACATGCACGGCGGTGGCGGCCGCGCATTCGCTGTCACCGAATGTGGTAGCGAAGCCATTGTGCGAGGATGTACCTTGCCAGAGTTCGAGGAAAAGGTTTCGTCGGCTGCGTACACTTTTGTTGGGAGCCGCGCTGTTCACTGCGGCAGCAGTGTCTGCATATGTTGTACTTGTGCGCCACGATTCGCCACCGCCTGCGCTCGAGCCTGTCTCTTATACACATCTGACGCTGCCGACGAATAGAGAGG
>OLHX01000124.1_pt1 | contig 11922 bp, 16 predicted proteins | sample 1609271 | NCBI WGS metagenome assembly OLHX01 (sample SAMN05416700, study PRJEB24817) | seawater metagenome | isolation source: Sea water | place: Canada:Atlantic | collected 2013-07 | reverse complement strand
CCTCTCTATTCGTCGGCAGCGTCAGATGTGTATAAGAGACAGCACTTGGCGAAATCATCGGCACGCCATTCGGCCGACACAAATTCAAAGTGTTTGGCCTCGGCGAAACGAACGAAAAGTCGGTGGAATGGTGTGTCGCGGTGTTTGCCGGCTCGTTTGTGCCATGTATGGTCGCAGTGGGACTGGCCGACGTGCGCCCACAAACGTGGGCCCTGCCACTCCTGGTGTCCATCGCTACGACCGTAGTCGAAACCATCTCCTTTCGGTCCACCGACAACTTTACGATCCCGCTCGCCAACTCGCTCATTCTCCTCCTATGGACCCGCTTCTTTCACCTGCACTGATCGGTCAGGGATCCTCTTTTTTTATTGAGCACGTCTTTAACATGAAAGCGGCTGCAATCGCGGTTGCGATTGTCGTATTCGTCGTTCTTTTGAGCTGCTACACGCCGCGCAGCTTGTCCAACCTGTCCTGGCGGATGAAGCTTTGCAAGGCATACAAGATAGACGGCGAAACTGGCTTCCGAGTGATCAAGTACTTCCACGACAAGACGGACGGACATCGTCTGAAGCATGATATGCAGACAAAGACGCTACCGCGCATGGTGCACATAAAGAAGCCGCCAGAGTATTGTCAATTGTGGACGCGCGTGAAGCTACCGCGCACCAAGCTCGAGGGCAGCTCTTTCCTCCGGCTGGTCACCGTATTCCTGTCCAAGACGCGCCACATCCGCGAGATGAGGCAGGTAAGCACGAGTATCGTCGTGAGCACTCGGTACAAGTTGACCGAGAAGGAGCGATTCAAAGACGGGTGTTTCTTGCGGATGGCCTTCACCACTGTAAGGCCTGACTTGTCGCTCCAAGGCATCCTGGACGCGCACTCGAGTAGCATCCAGTCCATACGTGCCGCCCCCGCCCTCGTGGACAGCTTGGCCGACCGAGCGTACTACACATCGACGAACTATACGTTCAACAAGTGGATGTTGAATACGATTGAGTTGGCCGATGGTCGCAACATGAGGCTGCATCATGGCGGTGCACGGATCCGGCTAAAGGACCTGCTTGCCATCAAGTTCCCGCTCGATATCAAGTGCATCGCAGAGGGGGACGATGTGTGGACACTGCTCGTCAATCCATACTTTTATTCGATCGGCGCGACGTGAGGGGGCCGTCGACGTCCACCAAGACTTCTTGAGGGTGAGGAACTATGACGGTCACGTTGCGTCTGCCGACGAGCGCAGGATTCGATAGCGTTCCGACGAGAACTGCGTCCTCATTCTTTGACTGGGCAAACCTGACGTAGACGTGTCCATCTTCGGACCAGCATTCGTCGAGCGGCGTAAGCGGAACACGACCGTCTTGAATTATAATATAGGCTCGGGTCATGTGTCTCTTTGAAAAGAAACCCGCTGAAATTGATTCGAATTTTGTATGCCTTGCAACTCGCGACTCGAATGTTCTCTGCGAGTTTGCGAATCCGTTCCGAATTTTCAAGTCGGCCGCAACTTGGTTGCAAATTTTCCTGCGAATTTGCGACTCGGTTGCAAGTCGGTCGCAACTTGGTTACAAATTTTTCATGTGAGTTTGCGAGTTTGCAGGCTCGGCTGCACCACCCAGAAAAGGTGAGGTCGTTTGTTGCACCACTGACGGTTGCAAGCACAACATCAAGCAGTTCTTAGCACCGCGTTGCCCTAGCCTCTCCCCCAAGGCCGCCTCGCCCGCGTCGCCGATGTCGTTGCCGGCGATGTTCAGGTTGTTCAGCACCGCGTTGAACTTGAGGGCGTCGGCAAGGGCGGTGGCGCCGGTGGGGCCGATGTCGTTCGCGTGGAGATTCAGGTCGGTCAACACCGCGTTGACCTTGAGGGCCTCGCCCAGCGCCGTGGCGCCCGCGTCGCCGATCTCGTTGCACCACAGATCCAAATTGTTAAGCACCGCGTTGACCTTGAGCCCCTCTCCGAGGGCGGCGGCGCCCGCGTCGCCGATGTTTGGAGTTGCATGTCGCAGGGTGCGACTTTGAGCTCACGGATCGTCCCTAGGCCTCGAGCTACCATTCTGCGAGCTAACCGCGGCGACACTACGATTTGCATCGTCCGCTGCACTCGACGCTTGCAATATGCATCCTCGTCTTTGCGAAAAATATCCACTCGCGGAACCAGACGGCAACACCGATGCACATGATGCAAACGAGACAGAGGACGGTAACGAGCACCCAGATCCAGATTTGAGGCGCGTCCTCTTCCTTTGGATCCTTTGGATGGCAGGAGGCGTCGCAGTCCGCTCGTTGAATGAACTCTCCGCTCCCGAGCGTGCATGTATTGTCGACGCACGCCCACCGTTGGGTCGTCGTCCGTTGCCACTCGAACATGGATAGAACACCATCACCAAAGTGGTCGGGGTATATTTCGGATATGTGATCCGAAGAAAGCGTCACCGACGCGACATGGGCCGACGCGCGAATGTCGGCCAGGAGAACAATCTCCATCGAGGCGGACTTGTTTTGGAAAAAGGTTTCGAACAGGCTGATGAGCATGAAGCTGATGGTCGTCTGGTCCGTCATGGAGCGCGACGCCGAGTTGTTGGAGTGGACGAATCCCAGACCGGGCACGATCAGATCAAACGGTTCATTGGCGAGCAGCAGCGTTGTGCCATGCTCGTCCCGTATTGGATGGAAGCCGTGTGGAGGGGGTGTTGCGGCGACTGGCCATGCAGCGATGGACTCCGTCTGCGGCATCTGGAAGTGTAGAAACACTGTCACTCCCCGGACTCCCTGCACGTCGTCGCGTGTGATTGTAAGGCGTTTGAAATCCGATGCCAGTGTCACGAACTTTGCCAAGCTGTGGCCAACGCACATCAAAAAGAAACAAGTCCTCATTTCTCTTTAGCTGCACATTTTCTTGGCATCGTCGTCGAGACTCGTGGGACTTTCGGTGCACACGAATTCCTCTTGATCATCGACTCGACCTTGAAGTCTACGGGTTGATATACTTGCCCACTGCGCGCGGCGTGTAGAATTTGAAGAGGTGCTCTCCTAGCGTCGGCAAAGACGAACAAGTCAATCTGTTTTCTTTTGGTGTCGTCGGCTCAAGCTGAAATGGAGTCGGGCGGCGGCCGTGGCCGCAATTTCTGCGAGTCATCAGCACTGAGTCATCAGCACTGAGTCATCAGCACTGAGTCATCAGCACTGACGATTGCTCGGAAGCATGTGCAGTATACCGCTCTTGATGTATATCATGATGTCGTCTTGTGTCAGCTGGTCCACGGGATCTTGCAGAGATGCGATGCACATGTCCACGCTGCGCGACTGCTTTGCAACGAACGCGTCGCTGCTCGAAATGTGCTGAAACAGTCGAACCACGGTTTCCGTGAAGGAGACGCCGCAGCCGTCGTCGGTGCACAGCGGATTCTTGATTGACCGCCCTGACGTGCACATCTGGCACCAAGCTGACTCCGCGACGTGCTCGATCTTTCTCATCTTTCCCGGTACCGGCAGGCCGAGTCCGGTGGCGGCATCAAAGTCCGTCGACTCGAAGTCGAGCCAGAAGGCGGGCGCCTGCTCGATGCTCACTCTCACGAGCGACTCTCCCGTCGCATTGAAGTACTTGAAGCAGACCCAGTCCTCGAGCTTGTCTGAGAAGATGTGCAGCTCGTAGTATGGCTCGCCGCTCGGCAGCGTGAGCGGTCGGAAGCTTGACCCAATCATCGTGCTGCACGATTCGTCAAAGGCGAGGAGCCGATCCGAGGCGTGATGGCCGCGCGCTTCTATGTGCATCACGGCATGATGTGGCAGGGTGCTCCACATGGACTCGCTCTCCCAGCTCTGGTGGGGTGACGGCATTGCCATCAAGAACACATGTGCAATCATCTTACTGTATCGTCAATAAAATGTCGAGTGGGTTCACCTGTCGTACTCTCGTTGGTGTAGAGCTCGCAGCATCCGAGCTTCTGCATAGCGTTGCGGGTTCGACTTCCAGCCCGGATCCGCGGCCAGCATCTGCGTCAGGCTGTACACGAGCTCACGGATGCGACCCGTCAAGACGATGGCCGGTGCTTCGATCAGGAGCTGGCCCATGGCGGCCGCTACATTCGGCGAAAGGCACTGCAGCGTCACTCTTCTTGCCGTCGTCGTCGACATGTGGCGCATCGCCTCGTACGCATATGCCCACGCAGTGGATTCTCTGACTCCTTCGCTCTGCGAAATCTCGCGGATGGACAGGCCGGTCCGCAGCCGACGCATTACCCTCGCGAAGCGAGGCGGCGGCGGGTGTCGCCTCTTGTTGTCGAGCAGCCTGACGACCTCTTCGAGGTTCACGACGCCGAGGCGTGGCAGCAGTCCAAACTTGAAAGGGCCAACCGCATACGTACCATCCACGACGACGCGGCCGGTCTTCAGGCAGCCGCAGCGAGAGACCTTGTGGCCTGGAAAGTCGCACCGGATCACGCCGAATTTGAATCGCAGCGCCAGCCATTCTCGCCGTAAGTGGCGTTCCTCCGAGTCGCACTCGGTCTCATCCTTCCATAGCATGTTGTGCGCCACCACCTCGTCGCCCTCTGCGAGGCAGATGCCTCGCATTCTCCGCGCGGGCGTGTAGCGTGGCAGCCACGCCAGTGCAATCGCCTGTGTGATTGTCCGAAATGTGCCGTAGACATAGAATCCCATCCTGCCGCGCGAATCCGGAATCGGCAGACGGACATCGCCCCAGACCCAGTCGTTTGTGATGACATCGTAAAACCGCGGACGCACGACTCCGACCTCGTTCACCCAGAGGGCGTAGGTCCACGGGAGCTGCCTGCTCGGTATCTGTCGCATCGCGCGGTCGTCTGGATCGTCTACGATTCCATTCATTCCCATTGGCCAAGAAAATGTAGCGGCGCCGACTTCGCCTCACTTGGCAACGGTTGCGAAGATGTCCCAGGGACGCAGCTTCCGATGCCCACTCTCTGCCGGGAGTTGTCTCGCGAACCGCGATCGGATCGCGACCTGGAAAACATGCTCTCGGAACCACTCGTGCGAGGCGGCGACCATACCAGTGCTCTTCTTCTCACCCTTCCCCCACGAATTCTGGATCAGCCACCGCGCCGGCTCTTTCGTCGCATCGTCCAGCGTGACGCCGACGAAGAGCATGGCGTGCACGGGCGCCGTGTTCCGATTTCGTATGCGATCTATCTTGTTCTGCGAGTCTCGCGTCGTGAGGCCTAGGATCGTGTCCGTGTCGTGCAGGTTGTGAGCCGCCATTTCGGACTTGGAGGAGAAGTCGTGGTTGATGTCGGCGGACATCCAGACGGGTACGCCCTCTGCGAGCTGATCGATGCAGCTCTGCACGAGGACATGCATGTCTACGCAGCAAAAGCGGTCTTGCCAAAGGTTGTCGGGGTCGTTTCCGTAAGGGCCTATGTACCACCCATCCTCGCGATCGGGTGCGTGGGTGAGGACGACAAACTTCCAATCGTCATGAAGTAAGGCGAGCATGTTACTCGGAGCGATCTTCCGGTCGATGCCATGGGCGGCTTCATTCAGGGCCACCGTGTCGGGCGGGATGCTGTAGGCGCGTAGCAGAGCGTCGTGCACGCGTCGCATGACGTCATCTTCGCCGATCTGGCCATCGATCACATCTCTAGAGACGCTCCGCAGATAGCGGTTGAGATATTTGTTGAGGTGTCGGCTGTGCGTCGATTGATATGTTTCGGGCATGCTTGTTAGCGGCACAACCCCATATGTCTGGATGAGGCGCATAAACATCGGCCAGGTGCCGCCATCTTGGATGGGTCCGTCTTGCAGATAGTGCCACAATGTGCGATCGTCGTGGTCGGTCTTGAGGAAGCGCAGGAATGTGTGCGCCTTGTCCAACTTATCGAAGAATGCGAGGTATGCGCTGGAGAAGCCCAGCGTGAGCCCTTTGTTTGCGGCGAGCACCGAGAGGAATGAGAGCCCCGCTTGCATCCAGCACGTCCCGGTCTGCTGCTGGTCGATGATGGGGGTTTTCTTGCACACGTGCGTCATGCCCGTCTGCGCCAGGCGGATGTTCGGGTCGAGAGAGACCGAACGAATGGACTGGTTGTACAGACTCAGTGCGGCAATTCTGTGCTCCGTTGTCGCCATCAATTCCCTGGACCGATCCAAGACAAGCCGTAATTTGCGCGACGGCACGTCGTTTTCCACGACGGTTTCGCAAGGCTGCGCGGGTGCTGGTCGCTGCACGACCGGGAGGTGAAACGCACCTCGAGCCAGCATCTTCTGAATGAGCACCTGGCGCATCAGATGCTCCATCGTCTTTGCAGTGAACAGACATAATAATCATGTGCGTTGGTTTTTTTATCCAAAAATTTCTGACTTGATAGAAAGGATGGCCGTGAAATTGCCTCCAACATGGGGGTCGAATTGGTTTCAGAATATGAGCAGCCTGTCGGAGTGGTGCAAGTGCATCAAGGCCTTCTCGGCCATCACAAAGGAAGACTACAAACACTACGCCGACCGTCGCGCACACAACATCGAGGACGTGTGCGCGCGGGAGGCGGTGCTCGTGCACTCGCCGTATCTGACCGATCTTCTTGTGTACTGCCACTATGGGCTAAGGGATCACAACGAAAGAAAGGATGTCCCAACGGCATGCCTCTTGCAGAATGCTGATATCCTGGCGTACGAGACGGCGTGGCAGAAGCACACGCTCAGCGAGCCCCAGTCGCTCGTCGAGCTTCAGACCGTCGTCAAAGCGCTGCTCGACCAATTAAAGACAGTGCGACGCGACTTCTTGGAGCAGGAGTCTGGTGGGTACAGCAGCTACTCGGATTACTCCGATTCGGAGACGGTGAGCGAGGAAGAGCTCGAAGACAAGTGACGTGCGTACGAAAGTCCTTTCTTTTTGTGCAAGGCTCATGGAAAGATGAGCAAGGTCGGTCCGGGCCTGTCGGACAGCGTGCAAAGCATGTTTGCCACGCACCATGGCGAGATACGCCGAAGGTCGGCGCTCTTACGAGAGGGCGAGGTCAATTCCTCGACGTTTGCTCGCGTCGACTCGCATGGGCTCGACGACCCGTATGTAAATCCGGAGCAGCAGTTCGTCGTGTTCTCGCTGAGCACGAAAGAGTTTGCACCGGTGCCAGAGAAGCTGGAGAATCCGGCGGTCTGCATATATGGCACGTTCGAGACGATGGCGGATGCGTATGCGTACGCCCGAGTCGTGCAGACGGAGCACCCCGAATTTTCGATTCTCGTCGACGCCACCCACAAGTGGATAGTGGCCGCGAGCACGATGGAGCATCTGACGAGCCCGGCCTTTGTCGAGACTCACACGAAGAAGCTGCTCGATCGCCACTCGATGCAACTGCAAAAGAATAAAGAGGAGTTCGAGGAGAATGTCAGGGAGCAAAAAGCGGGGGTCGTCAAGGTTGCGGAAGAGAAGCCGGTCGCGTCCACCTCGACCATGCCGACGCGACGCATACACGACAACTGTCGTATCCACGAGCAGCGGCTTGTGGCGGTCAGCTTCGTGCAAGACGACGGCGACGTACCCGAGTTTCTCTTCCGCGTGTACGCATGTTACGACACGGAGGATGCGATGAACAAGTATGTGTGCAATACCTGTGGAGATCGCGTGAGCACGTTTGACATCGACGTCATCAAAACGGGCACCTGGGCGCATCCGCAACGCATGATCGACGGAAAGAGCGTGGCGAGGGAGGTGTACCGCTCGTCGGAGCTCAACAACGTGATGAACACACACAAGAAAACACCGCAGGAGGTCGAGCGTTTCTATCAGGATGTCGGGTCTCAGCCGTCGGCGGAAGCATCGGCTGCACCGAGAATGCAGGTGAGCCACGAGCTCCGCGGCGAATGGGAGATGGTTGGCCAGGAAAGCGTTGAAGCCGAGGCTGGCGTCGAGGCGGGCGCCGAGGCTGGCGTCGAGGCGGGCGCCGAGGCGGGCACAGAGAACTCTTCTTAGGAGACCGTTTTCAACTCTTTTTTTTTGTTGGGTATGTCAACTGAAAGCTAATGCTAAATGTCTCCGCCCCACCGTCGCAACCGTCATTTTGGGACTTTGACATTCCCTTCAACGGAAGTGTGTGTGAGACGTTGGACGCCTCGCTCGTCGAACTCGTTGATCGGCGTAAATTCGCGCGGAATGAACTCCTGAATCCAACAGGCATAACGATGCCATCCATCATCCTGCTGGCATCGCTCGTCTTGCTCACGATCGGTGCGCGCATCTTCCGCGTGACCGCGGCATTGTGCTCAGCTGCCGTCACATTCTGCGTCGTCTACTACTTTGTCCGCACTTCCGGTCGTGACATCTCATGTGATGCAACGATTGCGGGAGCGGGCTGCGTTGCCCTCCTCGTTGGGCTTGCTGCCGGGTGTATCTTGAAAGCGGGTCTCTTCTTCGTCGGTGCTGCGGCCCTGGTCGGCGCAGTGCACATGGCTTTTAGCGCCTTTCCGACGCTGCACACTATCGGGAGCCAGCCGACATTGGCCGACAAATCGGTGTCTTATTGGATCCTCATGCTTCTCTCGGCCGTTGCTGGCGGATTGGCGGTACGCTACAACGACAAGGCCGTCTTGGAAGTCCTAAGCTCGTGCGTGGGCGGAGCAGGCATCGCATACGGACTGCGCAGTTTAAACGATGTCTTGGATGGCGCCGCGCCGCGTTGGGTGTTTGTGCTCGCCGGGCTCGTTGCCGCCGCGACCGGCATCGTGGCGCAACGACGATGCCGCTTACGACGCGAGGTTGGCGGCGGACGCCCCCGCGATCGTAATCGCGAGCCGCGTCCCGTGCTCGTGCGAGGCATGTGACAGCATGCGGTCGCGACAGTAGACGACGGCCTGTGACGCAGGAGGCATTTCCCGAGTCTTATGCCACGCAATCGCCGCCAGCACGGCGCCGTGTACTCGAACCGCCAAGCCGTCGACGCCGTCGATGGACGACATGTTGAAGAACTTCCACGCATCTTCCCTCTCGCGCGCGTCGAGACGGAACTGTCCCATCGCCTTAAGCATCTCAACATCCGGTCGTCGCGTGGATGCCAAAAGCCGCGAGACGTCCTGCGAGAGCCAATCAAAGATGTCGGACTCGGCCTTGACGATGTCCGACTGACGGACGACGAAGCTGTGCTCCACGTCGAGAGACGACATCACGCGCACATCTACCGCCTTTTGTGCGAGCAGAAAGCACACGGCCGCTACGCACCGCGCGTCCAACTCCTCCCCAAACTTTGGAGCGCACAAGTCGAAGATGACCAGCGCGACGTGCGGGAGAGCTGCGAAGAGGGAGAAGTCCACAGCGAGATCCCAATAGAGCTGAGCAACCGTGCACCGGGTCCGTAGAGCAGATGCTGACGTGACCATCTCGAACTTTTTTTACCGCGCTTAAGAAAAATGGCGGCCGAGTTCTCAAGCAAGTGGGGCATGAAAAAGCGGACGTGCGCTGTGCACAACGCGTATACGATTGCCGCTGCGCAGTTCATCGTGACGATGCTGCTGCTGTGCATCGTCTGCCCCAAATTCGTGCTCAAGGCCGATTCCCACATCCACGTAGGTCGTGTCTGCTTCGCTCGTGTGATAGCGACCACCGTCTTGATAACAGGTCTCACGTACTTTTACCCGATGGTGAAATCGATGTAGGGAGCCTTGCAACAGCTTTGGAAAGCCTTAATGCGTATGCGCACGCCTTTTTTTTTCAGCAGGCTTTAACAATATGAACCAGTACAATGTGTTTTCTGGAGTGTTTGCCGACGAGATTTCGCAGCGCTTCCTGCGCATCATGCACGAGTGCACGGATAACGCCTTCACCGAACTGTACAAGCATAGCATGCCACAGAACCCGACGCAGTACAGAGCCGGGCTCGACCGCGTCGCCCTGTGGGACAGCGAAGTCGTACGCGACGAGTACAGGACGCTCTGCAAAAAGTATGCAGACGTTGACGACACCTTTCGATGCGTCTACGTGAGCTTTGTAAAGGCAATGCGTGGCGGAAAGACGGTGAAGCTCATGGTCAGCATGCCAAAGTTCGAAGCATTCCTTCGCTGCTTCTTTGCGCAAGTCTCTCGACATAAGTGCTTGAGCACGGCCAAGTATTTTCAACAGGCGTCCCTGCTCGACCAACGAGTCACCTGCTTGGATGCGACCCGCGACGCATTGTTCGAATTCATCGGCGATGAGCATGTGAAGCTTGAAGATCGCTCCGTCATATCGGAGGCGAGTACGAGCAGGAGCAGGGAGGAGCAAGCCGAACGTCCGGCAAGTTACAGAGGTCGCGCATCCAGCGACGTTTCAAGCACGCACTCGAACAGAAGCGGCAGTCGCGTCTCCGTGCAGCAAAGCAAGGTGATTAGCAATGTGTGCAGCCACCCGCCCATCCAGGAGAATGAAGAGTACAACGACGACGATTCGGTCGCGCCAGAGGACTCGGTCTCCAATGTCGACTTTGCTGATAAGCAGCACAAGGCCATCCAACGATTTGTGAGCGAGCAGCAACGAATAAACGAGGAAGATGAGAAGAGCGAGCGTTCCAGCAGGACGAGCATGTCGCTATCCAGCGTCGAACTTTCGCAGTCTGGCGCATTCGTGCGGAAGCCACCGCCGACCCTGCCGGATCGACGTCACCGAGAGTCCGACAACCTTTCAGAGGCGTCGCTGCGTTCGGAGAGTAACCGCGCCCCGCCCAAGAAAGGGTCGCCGGTGCGGTCTTACGTGACAAGCCTGACGGAGGACGAGTGAAAAAAAAAAATGACGAGCCTTCCGCAGTTTAAGCACGGCGGCAGTATCCTCGTCGAGACCGCTTTCCGCGTTTGCCCGATACCCAGGAGCACCGCGGACTCTTGGAGCAGCTCTTGCGCGTGCGCGACTTCCCGCTCTTGTACGAGTTGCACCTCGACCGACGCGTACGCTTGGTGCGTTTGCCGCTGCGCCGTCGCTTTGGCGAGCGCGAGCGCGAGCTCGAACGCGACGACGAGCACGAGCGCGACGACGAGCGCGAGCGCGACGACGAGCGGCACTTGGTCTTCAGAGTACGGTAGTTCTGCTCAGACAAGAACTTGTACAACTTTTGCGACCCGATGCGTGACGATGCCGAATAGTATTTGCCGGTTCCGCGCCCTCGCGTGGAGCCCTCCTTCAATACCACCTTCACCTTTTCGGCGTTTACCTTCACGGGCTTCCTCGTTCGCACATTGTAAAAGTGGACGGTTGGCCACTTGTCCTTTGGCAAGCCCATGTGGTTTGGCACTCGAGCACAAAATAAATTTGCTGCAACATGGGGTCCGGGGGCGCTTCCGAGCGTCGACCCTCCAAAAGGGGGCGTCCAGCTTTTTTTTTTGACGTATATTTGGTTCTTACTTCGGGCAAGCTGTCGGCCGCTTTTCACTCTTCCTCCACGTGCACGATTTATTGGAACGTTTCTTGCCCGACTTCAGTGAATTTGAAAAAGGTAAGTGTCATGAAACGACAACTTTAAGTAATGTATACCTGCAGCGATATATTGAACGAAGGTACAAACAATCACAAGTTAAGCGTGCAGATATTATGTTTCGCATTCCTTCTTTTAAAGAATATTTCGACTTGAATTTAAAAGACGAGTTTCGTTCTTTTCTCACGGAAACAACGGAAACAACATTTGCTCGTGAAGAATTATTCAGTATGATTCGCTACACTCAATGGGCATTTGACCAAAAAAATGGCGTAGGGACTTATCATCTTGCAGTTGTGGACGACCAACGAAACATCGACACTGATCTGATTTTCGCTCCTTTAATGGGCTCTTCTCAATTGACATTTCAGAACTATAATTCAGTCACACAATTTTTAACACGCTTGCGGGAAAGTAAGATGTTCGATTGTTTCCGACCCTTCCGATCCTTCCGATTTAATGAGTATTCGATGATACTAATCGGCTGAGATTCTCTTGCTGAACGTTGCGAATTTTTCTTGCCCCC
>OLHX01000106.1_pt1 | contig 13046 bp, 3 predicted proteins | sample 1609271 | NCBI WGS metagenome assembly OLHX01 (sample SAMN05416700, study PRJEB24817) | seawater metagenome | isolation source: Sea water | place: Canada:Atlantic | collected 2013-07 | reverse complement strand
CTCGGTGGGCTCGATCAACGTTGGCAGCGCTGCCGGCGAAGCTCCAACCTGGGCTCGATCAGTGACGATGCTCGCATGGAGCTCGACCACTGGCGATGCTCGCTCGGTGGGCTCGATCAACGGCGCTGCTCGCTTGATCGTTGGCGATGCTCCAACCTGCTCGGTGGGCTCGATCAACGATGCTGCTCGCTTGGGCTCGATCACTGGCGATGCTCGCTCGGTGGGCTCGATCAACGACGATGCACCATGGCCCGACTGCTGTGACGTCACTCGGACGATTAGGAATGGGGGTTAGGGTATACTTGCGTTGGCGTCGTCGCACCACGGGGGACACCGACTGAATTCGGTTCCTCAGCGACGCGACGAGGCTGCATTGCAAGCGTTTCAATTGCGTGGCACTGCGATTGAAACGATGAACGTGTTTCGACTCCCAAGTGGTCGGTAAACACGGTATTCATAATCTTCATTGGTAGCCGAGAAAAGAGCTACTGAAGAAAATAAACGGCACAAACGTTTTCTCTTGGGTTGGGGGGGATTGAACCCCATGCAAGACGAAGCGGCAACGTTATACTTCTTTGCAATACGGACAGGACAGCTGGCACCAAGTGCTAAGCTTCCATGGGCATGCACCCCTTGATGCAGTAGAATTTCGAAGGTGGAGCTACACTCCCAAACACAAGAGCCCGGTGACACGGTATCATCGTCGGTAAGTATAGGTAGGCGGTAGTAGGTTGAAGTCGGGCAAAGGGGTGGCTGCTCTCGAGAGGAGAACAGGCTGGACAGGAACGTCTCTTACGAGGGTAGGATAGGCTGTGAGGTTGTGCGGGGGAGACATAATCGGTGGTTGATGTAGAATTTGCACTACCTGGGTCGCTTGCAGTTCTCCCGGGGTACGGTCCCCTGCCTTTTGGAATGTCCGCTATGCCTGACATCCCCCCCAGGAACTCTGCTCCCCTCCCCTGAGCCAACAAAGGAGATCGCGACCGGAATGAGTAAGCCATTCCTTTATCTACATGTGTTCTTCCCACATCTTGCTGGCAGTCCCTCAACGAGGCACAATGCAGAAACGCCGCCGTGATCAAGAGCGTTCGTTCTGCGGGCCTTCGTAACTGCCAGCCTCCTTCCATTGCCGTTATCTCCTGTACCAGGGCATTCACCATATGCGACGATATGATGACATCTCGAAGGATGGCACAGAAGAGAGACTTTGACTCTGGACTCCCCTGGTCCAAAGAGGAACATGCTGCTATGTCCCCGTCTCCACAATTGAGGATATCGCGTTTACCACGATCCCCAAACACGATCCCCGTCGGCCATTCAGACGACTCTGGAAGCAGTGGGACCCGAACAACAGAAATTCCTCCAATCCGCGTCCAGTAAAATCGAATCTGGCGCTGTGCGCTAGGCCCGTAATACATTCTGTTGTCCTCCCCCAGTCCCGTGCTGGGGTCACTACCCCTTTTGAGCTTTACTATCTGGGTTTCACGCCAAGAAAGCCAATTCCACACCGATCCGGCAGCTGAGCGGGTTTGCACATAGACCGCCGGGTTCCTTGTCATATTGTCGCTGTCATTACTGACGAGTCCTCCTGAATTGGAGGGGCCACTCATTGGGGCCGTGGCTAGCAGGTCGTGTCGGCAAGCAGGTTCCTAGATCAAGAATGACATCTTGATCCTCTCCTATTTCCGTTGTGCCATCGACCAATCGGGTCTCTCTCGTAGTCAGAACAGATGTCTGAGCCATCGGCCAATCAATATCTCTCATCGTACAAAACAGTTTAACCGACTGTTTTGCAGACTACATAGTCTCACACTTAGATTAAATGATCTCACCTAGCTTAAGTAATCTCTAAATACTGTAGACTAAGTTTCCTAACGTAGTAGTAGAGTTTAGGTACTGTAGACTTAACGTTACAAATGAATGCACCGTTGTGGTCAAATACCCTACTCAATACTATACGTTTCTACTCTCCCCTGAAACTGTATCTACAGCTTGAGTCACGTATGACGTAACATCCAGACTAGCCGTCAGCCATAGCTTCCACCATCATATCATAGAATTCACGACCCAATCCAACTCTAGCCATGCAGGCATATTCCAGAGCACGCTCCTGACCACCAGATGAATCTTGAGGACTGGGTGAGCCCTCAAACTCAGGTACTCCTTCGAATGCTGGCTTGCAGTCTTCCTTTTCAACGGTACGATCTTCCGGAGCAACCTGTGAGTCGGATGATAAGGTCATGTCCACGATCGCTTGAGGAAGATCACTCAGCATCGTGCTCGCGTGTTTATCATGCGCAGGCTTTGGTAACGCTTTAGTGAAGATGTCTGCAATCATATCATTGGTTGAGGTCTGATGGAATTTAATGCTTCCATTTTGATGACAGTCCTGTAGATATCTCAGCTTACTTTGGTAGTGTCGAGCTCGCTTATGACATTTCAAACTTTCAGCACTCATCTTGCAAGCACGATTGTCTTCATGCACATCAACAAACTCAGAAGTGATCATACCCAGTTCCACAAGAAGACATCTGAAGTGACTCGCCGTCTTCACGCTCTCCACAGCAGCAATCACCTCCGCTTCAGCACTTGAGGTCGCAGCAACCTTCATCAGCTTGGAACTCCAGATAACAGGACCACCGTTCAGAAATACAACATGCCCAGCAGTGGAACGTCCATCAGCACCTGCGAAATCCGAATCCACAAAGACCTTTGTAGGGTTATCTTTATTCACATCCAGGGGATGAACACCACTTTCATACACTTGAGGGACATTCAAATCTGCAGCTGACGATGATGATCTGTACACAATAGCTTTGAAGCGAGTTTGATACAAATATGACACAAGACGTTCCAGAGCCTCAACATGTTCAGCACCAGCTGTTTTGGAGTGCCTTGCTAGACAGCCCACTGAGAACGAACAATCAGGCCGTGACACACCGCAAATGTGTAACGCTGCACCTACTACAGAAAGATAATCGTAATCAGTTGTCTTCTCAGTATGTTTAGTGGGAAGATCCACATGCATTGGAGTCGGCCAGACATGAGTCTTTGAAGGGTCTTTGTCCAATCCACATTTCTGAGCCAGTCGAGTAATAGCAGCACTTTGGTCCATGTACAACACACCTTTCTCTCGATCACGCACGATTCGAGCCGACAACATATACTCACACTCACCAGTTGACTTTTCATTGATGGTAAAACGTTGCCTGAGGTGCCAGATGAACCAGTCTAGGATGAGATTTGAACTTCCTGCCTCCGTGACGTCATCAACCCAACAGCCTGCCAGCATTGTCTCAGTGGCTGTAGGATCACTTTCCACATAGGCGGCATGTTCTGGGGGACTGTCAAGCTGCTCAAACAACCACTGACGCGTCTTAACCGTTTTAAACACGCAAGGGTCAAAGATGCACCCTTCCAAACCTCCTTCTTCCATTCGCTTTTGTAAGGCGTTGTGAAATAGACGGGGACTTTGAATCAAACCATACTGCCCTTTGAGAAGCTTCACCACTTTGGGAGTACCATCAGGATTCACATCACCAAGAGGATGCCTCATATACAATTCTTTATCGATAGTACCTTGTAAGAACGCTGAAGTGATGTCCGCTGACCGAATTTCCCAATTCTGAGCTGCACCAATAGAAAGTATCATTCTGAAACTGTCATAAGACATTACTGGACTGTAGGTTTGAGCTGGATCATAATGGACATGTTCACGTTGCATGTACCCCAACACGACCAGACGACTCTTGAAGCGTTCCACAAACCCATTCCGATCGCTCTTGATCTTGAGGACCCACTTGGTACCAAGCAGTTTGGTGCCGGTAGGTATCTTCATCTCTAGAACATCTTCCCAAACGCCGAACTCACTCATAGCCGCGATCTCTTTCTCCATCGACTTCCGCCATAGTTTGGCATCTGGTCCCCTCATTGCTTCATTAACATGAGCAGGTTCAGCATGCAATACTCCAGTGTCAGGATGTCGATACATCACTTTCTTCAAACTCGAATCCGCAAGGTGAGCCACCACCATTGGATCATTCCACCACTCAGTAGTGTCATGTTGATATTGTTGGTCCAAAACATCACCAAAGGTATCTTGTTTACCAAACATAGCAGTCTGATCTTCCTCCGAGTCGTCTACACTAATCTCATCCAACACATTTCCAAATGCCTGCACCTCAGTGCTTTGTACCACCCATACACCTTCTGTATCACTGTATACAACTTTCTCATTCTTTGGAGGGGGCCAATCAAACTGTCTCTTCACCTTTGATTTCAACCCACTCATAGCCACCTCAGGTTGCTCCCCTGTGAACCTCATGGCTTCTCCTTTCGCACCACGATCAGCTGCCATGACCTTCGCATCAATCCAGTGACCAAGCCTACCACTCTCATTAAGAGGAAAGTATAAGAAACCCCTCTCATAGTCCCATTTGATATCACGCATGGCCAAACCACTGGCCGTAGACTGCTTCATACCTTTGGGTCTTGACAGCACAGAGATATTGATGACATCACGCAGAGCGGTACAGCCTTTATATAACTCATACCGCTTGTAGGAATCACACTCGCCCTCCTTAGTAGCTTCTCTCTTCGGATTCCTCCAAACGTATACTGATGGAACGTTGTTTTCCAAAGCGTAGGTCAGAAATAACCGATCCTCATCACTAAGAGCTCGTTTCTTCCCAACCCCAGCACTGAAAGGTCTAAAGGGTCGTATCCTACAGTTACCGTCTTCCCACAGTCGCCTGCTCTCCTCTCGTTCACGAGTCAGCTTACCCAGTGGGCCGTCTACATCAAGATCCACTTCATCCACTTCCAACTCAACCTCATCATCAACAGCGTGTGTCAGTTTATGAGTAAGTAGATGTAGCTTGTATTCCTCCAACTCCTGCTCCGTCAACTGTGAAGCTGATACCCAACTGAAGTCATACAGGTTCTTCTTGTCTTTCACGAAACGACGAATCTTCTTGTCGGGCCCCAGACTCCCAGACTCTGCAAGAAATCCCACAGAGGGCTCAGACTGAAACAAAGACACTCCCTCTTTCAGCTCCGATTTTTCCCACTGCTCACTGTCACCATCTTCATACACTATTTGCCAGAGTGGAACATCATCATGCGCTGCAGGAGGCAGGTATTTCGTCACCGTCCCCACAAAGACACCTTGTCGAAAGTCTTTAGCCACCCTGAGACCAACTGCTTCACGACCCTTCGGCAAATTGTCGACATCCACTGCACTCTCATCAGGGCCATTGTCAGGTGGTCCATCAATGACACCATTCTGTTCCTGCTTGACTACCTCCTCAGGACCGTCTGACTTTCCATCTCCCCTGGGAGTCACAGCAGAAACATTTCCATCTCCCCTGGGAGCCACAGCAGAGACACTTGCTGGCTTCCCATCTCCCTTAGGATCCACAAAAGAGACACACTTCTTTGTGTCTCCCCTGGGAGCCAACGCAGGGGTTTCCCAACCCGCATGTTCAGAAAGCATGCGGCGAGCCGTACCCATGATTAACGGATCGTCGGGCTCCCCAAACACCAACTCTGATGTCACCACTTGCTTGTTCCCCAACGCTTTTCCACGACGCTTTGCACTGTCCATAGCACGTGCCTGATCGTACACTCGGATACCACAGTCACGACGCACAAAACTTTCGTCAAACGTTGCAGAGAACACTGTGCGAACAACTCCGGCATTGATGTCGTACATGAGATACCCCGACGGAGAATCACTCGGGATGCCCAAGAAGAAGCCCTTCCGAGCCTTAGTCCCACCAGGCACCTTGGGAAGGCCATCCAGATGCTCGTACATGTCACAGCCAAACACCTTCACTCTGTCAAACCGAGGCCGATGACCATGGACGAGCTCATGCGGTGTAAACTCTCCAGTTCCCGCCGTGGTCATCCTATTGTAGAGGAACTCAGCATACTTGTAGGCCTCCACCCAGAACAAAGGAGACATTCGACTCCGACGGAGGAACGATGACGCTATCTCGAAGATAATCCGATGGTACCGTTCAACTAAACCATTACCAGTGGACCCATGTCGTGGAGACGCTTCAACCGTCACACCGTTCTCATCAGCCACACGCTCAAAGTCAGTGAACGTCTTGACAGAGTCCTGTTGAACATGCTCGCCATCAAGTCCAAAATACTCACTCCCCCTATCAGCTCGGATTAAGCCCACGCACCAACCCAGCTTCTTGACATATGACAAATACCTCTTCAATTTGCCAGCCGCATCCGACTTCTTGCTCATGTAGTATGTGCACGCAGACCTCGTCACCTGGTCAATAAAGACTATAGAATAACGAAGACCACAGTGTGACTCCATGAGCGGCCCCTTGATGTCCGTAAACACCACCCCAAAGGGCCTAGTGCACTCCTGCTCGAACACCCGCATCTTCGCAGGACTTCTCTTGCACGCTCTTGACAGCTGACACACAGAGCACTTGCACCCACCCTTGCAAGCCGCTTTCGTGGATCCTGACACTCCAAGCCCCAGCACACTGGACTCCTTGTGCATGAGGCTGATCTTTTTCCTGGAACAACCCAGTCTGTGGTGCCACAGCTCCAGAGTAGCAGCGTTCGACCCAGCAAAAGCACAGGCAGAGGTATCGGCACCCTCCGCCGTGTTTCCCCCGTCCACCAACCGTTTGGCATCCAGTACTAGATTACTGCACGCCGACGAGAGATGAGCTCGAGCCCTGCACACCGGATCGGTGTGTCGATCACCACTCTCCACATTGAGCGGCAGAAAGAACAGCCCATTCGACTCCTCCAACACAATCTTGCGCATTTCATGATTCATCCCAACTTTGATCAGAATGTAGGAGTTGCCTTGTTCGAGGTGGACAATGCTTCCGTTTGTCAGCAGCTGCGAAATGGACAACAAATTCATCGATAAACCCTTCAGCGCACTGCACTTGAATTTGAAGTCAATACTTTCACCATTGACGTCAACTGCGGTTCCGACCACTGTACCCGTTTTTGTTACATCAGAGGCACCAGCAGTGCCCACGACTTTGAAGTGTACCGTTTTCGCATCCGACAGGTCACCCTCATCTCCAGTCAGGTGGACATTACAAGCCGAATCCGCAGCAAATCTCCGCACCCTGGTGCTCCCCTCAGCCACTGCGCCAGACATCGCCACCACGCTTTCACGCTCAGGAGCCATCGCAGCACAGCCTACACCCAGCTGCCTCAGAAGCACACCCTTCTCGCACTGGAAAGCCGAAGACGTACACGACTGTCTCATCTCAGACAGTACCACGGCCTTCTGACGTTCCACGAGCTTCTTCCGTAATCGCCCTCTTGCCTCAGCACCCTCACACTCAGCATCCTCGAGCTCATCAATGTCAGCCACACTCACCATGTGCTCGTACTTCCTTCTAGCCAAGGACAGTCGAACCCTACGAGCCGCCGTGTCGTCAGGCAGTTCCATGCTGAAACCCTCAGCCGTTTCACCAGCGGGAATTTTCAACACAGGACTATCACCCGACACACCCAGAGCACCCGACGCACCCAGAGCCGAAGCAACCACTCCCTCCGTCTTTGCTAGAAGCACTTCCGCCAACATCCCAATAGCATCAGACGTTTCCTTCTCCAGCACAACGTTATGTTCATGCATAGCCGTGTAGAAATCATCACCCCCACACATCCTATGACCACCAACTGCACTATTCTCACGCAGACATTTCGCTTTAGCATGGAGACTCTCCTGCATCACACGCAGAGCTGCTTCCGCTTCACTGCTCCGCTGAGCATCACTCCACGGCGGCGACTCAAACGCCTTGACAAACGCTCCCTTCGCTTTAGCGGCACTGCACCTGTTCCAACCAGGACTGCCGGTCCCGATATCACTCAGCACCTCCCAGACCGCTTCCTCTGCGCTGTTTCGCATGCCCTGGGAACCATCACGCATGCATGCAGGCGCTTTATCCTTCAGGTCCTTCCACTCCAGCGTGCCGAGACGTGCGTCATGTGCCACCCGAGCACACGCCACCTTGTTCCGCACCACCGGAACTTCAGGAGGATACAGGTTCACTGCCTCGTCAGACGGGTCGTCATCCACGTCTTCCAAGAAAGCACTGAAGCTCGCGTACATCGGCACAGGAGGGTCCTGACCACCACACACAAAGGGGACCCCAGCGGTGGTTGGCATAACCCCAGCCCTGCTCGGCTTGGGTGACGGTCCTAGGGGAGCACCAGGAAGCACCATTGCTTGACCACGCGGCAGAACGTTACGTCGACCATCAGTCACCAACGTCCAGCGTCCCACAGAACCTTCACACGGAACCGGAGACCGATGCACGGCTTCGTACGCAGCACGGCCTACAGGCACGGCTTTGACTACCTCATCCCACCATCGCGAGTACTTACGATCAAGCACCACATGCTCGCCCATCCAGTCCCTCGCTCTGGACAGTCTTGCGGCTTCAGCCGTCTTCTGGTGCGCCGCAAGCCGTCCACGTGCTTGACGCAGCACATCCTGCTTGGCCGTCCGATCACGTTTCACCTTGTTCGACATGATTCCCCCTAACCACGTTCGGCCTTCCTGCACCCGCGATTTCGAAGCGGCAATCCTCTCTCGAATGCCACTGCATACCTCGGATAATTTCGAAGGCTCACCGACATCTCCAACGTCGAGTTCACCATCTGCCACCTCCGACACACCTCCTACCACCTTTGGAGGCCCACCGACACCTCCAACGTCGATTTCACCATCTGCCACCTCCGACACACCTCCTACCACCTTCGACCACCCAACTGGTCTGCTTGTTGCGAATTTCCCATCTCCACGATAGGCCTTCCTCGCGCGTTGATCATGTACGGCCAGCGGAACCCGATCAACTGGTCCCGTATTGCCCACCTTTCAGGATGGGCCGGGACACGACTTGGAAGCTAAGTACTCCTCCAAGACTTTCTCTTGAGCTGCTGGCTCCAGTGGAGCACCGCCAGAAGAGAGAAACTTGAGCAAGCCACGGCAGTGTTCAGCCTCCCGTGCCGTCTCCTGCTCTTCTTCCAACTTCGATGCTGCCTCTGCCGCTTCGACAGCTGACGCATTCTGCAGCGACTTCAGCTGGCTGCCAAATCGCTTTACTTGATGAGACAGATAGGCTACTTGTTGGGCTCCACCATTCCCGGGAAACTGTTCGTCATAGTCCAGATTCGTGAACTCTGCGAGCATCGCCACGTGCCCTGCATCCTTCAACAAGCCGTCAGCCGTTTTCTTCGCGGCACGCTCGTCTGCGCACGCCTTCTTGTATGCGTCGAGCATTGCAACGTACTTTCTGGCGGCTGTGCTGTCAAACTTCTCCATTTCCCCTAGGAAGATCATCAGGAACGCCGCCTTTTCCCGCAAACTTAGCTCTTTGAACCGAGCGTCCTGGATTCCGTACGGAGCCACCTTCGACAGTTCAATGTAGTGCGAACCCTCCGATCGAGGATGACCCCACTTGTGTTCCAAGGCTATGGACTTGAGCTCCCCAAACTCGATCTTGGGGGAATCGTGACCTTCAAGGCGTGACGGGCTTCCTTCCAGCATGTCTAATAACGCGGTTTTGGACGTCTCAGCAGTAGCTTTACCCCAAAGCGCATACACACTTGGCGATGTGGGCACCTCACCAGTCTTGGGAGCACGATCGTGATTCATCGTGCTCATCAACTTCTTGAGCCGATCTTGTGACGATTTTGCGCTTCCATACGAACTCAAGGTTAAGGGAGAGTCGTTCATTTCACCAAGCCGATGGAGCACCCACTTCCCGACTCGCTCACTTTCATGATTGACGTATTTGCTAACGTTTTGTAAAACAAGACGGACGAGGTCGTCGCAACGCCTCAAGGATTCTAGGTGCGCTTTCCCCATGTGCCGCACCAAGTCCACCATTTGGATGTCCTGGGCTGTTCCTGTTTCGTTGGCACCATCAGTGCCCGTTCCATCTTTACCAGTTTCCGAGGTCTCGGCGGGGCCATACCATGCTTCTACGGACTCCGGAGAGGCGCATACGTTATTAAGAAGACTTCTGCTCAGAGCAATGACGCCATGACGCCCTTCTAGATCCTCACCCGACTCCGATAGGCTGTAGATTCCCTCGATGGCGTCGCTGGTAAGCTCTGACGCCTCCTTCCACGCCGTCAAGGAGTGTCCCACTTCCTGCGGCATTGTGGTCGCCAGTTCCTGGGCTTTTGCAGAATACGATTCCAGTTCTTGCAACAGCTTTCTCACATCATCATTGAGAACATGGTCAAGTTGCAGCAGTTGTAACATTCCAATCACAAGGTTGATAACCGCTCTTGAGACAGAACCAACATCTGCTTCTACCCCACCATGTTCCAATCCGCTCCCAGCTGTGACTATCACATATTCCAACATCTCCTTGGGTGACCATTTGGGATTGATGCTCGCCATTCCCAACACCGCGGCCGACATTTGCGCCTGTTGGACCAACACATCACCTTTGGTGTGCTGAAACATAAAAGCCTGTATTGCCAAGGTTCCCACAGCAGTGATACCTAACGAAAGAGCTGAATGGCCTATTGTCACAAAATCCGCTCCCAGGATAACCGGGGAGGCAAACCCTTCGTTGGACTTTGACATGAGCAATTCGATGTGACGTATGGTCGTCTGGAGATGGCTACTGCATGATCCAGGCGGCACCAGTCCTTCGATCTTATTTGCCAGTGCCAACATGATCAGCGCAATGATATACTGCCCGCTCCGGAAACTTTGAATGACACGAAGCACATCCGCCGACAACAGGTTAAGCTTGGCTTGAGCCGACAGATCACTGAGAGGCTTGACCACTGGAGCATTGTAACACTCGCCCGCACGCTTCTCTAGCTCCAGCGTAATAAACTTTTGAGCCGCTTGTTTCAGAATCGCAAGGGTCCGGGTAGTATGAGGACCAGTGTCGTTGACCCCAGAGACGAGCTTCCTTTCTCCAAGAGCAGCGGGTAGTGGTGTCAGTGACCCTGAGAAGTCAATGCCATCCACCAGTGCGAAGCTACTTCGATTGAGCACTTCCCCCTCCATGGCAACAAAGGCAACATTATGTTTGATCAGGTAAGCATCAAGGCCATGAGCAATTGCCTCAAGATTACATCCCCCTGAGTTCATTGCACCAGTTTTGGAAACCATCACCAAGAAATCCTTGATTACAACAAGTGGCACCACTGTTTCACCCGTGTCCGCTATTCGCTGCGCCAGTTTGGCCAACCCACCTTTGTAGGACTCATCCTTTTGGAGCCTGGCGAACATCGTGTCGCCACTGTCCACCTTATAGCCACCCATTTGGTGCCTTTTGGCGGAAATACCTCGATCTTCAGCATTACTGGTATCCAACTTGTCTGTGATTCCAACCAAGCCTGCGCACCCCATACTTAAGAGCTTGGAGATGAAATCCCCGGCTTCCTCCAAGTTGTTTCCGTTCGTACCCAACCGCAGACTATGAACAATCCGCCAAAACAGGTGGGACGATGGATCCAGGGCAGCGAGAGCTTTATTCAAGATCGCTTCGGAACGGCCCTCACTGTCAAATGTGGGATCACCTCCTCCATCACCAGGCGGACCACCATTATCAGGACCTTCGTCACCACCACCACCACCACCTCCAACGCCAGCGAGGACACTGTCCGGAGAGTCTTTCTTCTGGCGAATCTTGTGTTGGGGCGTGTTACCGTCCTTGAAAGGTGCACCGTCCTTGAAACCCTTGAAACCCGGTTTCTTGAAACCCTTGAAGCTTCCCCCCTCGATGTCTCTTAGATCCCGAAACACCGGCCTTGGAGAAGAATTCCTCTGCAGAGAGAGATTCCTCTGCACCTTCTCCCCTGAATTCGATTCACGGACACGACGGCCAGCAAACAACGCTGCCATGGCAGCCTCGTCTCGTAACCTGGCCTCAGAAAGACCTGCACCAACACCAGCAGACGCACCACCCGGCTCGTTCATGCCCAGGCGCTCGTCCATATCCAGGCGCCGAACGACGCCTCTCAGACCACCATCACGAGGTGCCAAGTCCTGCTGCTGCTGGGCATGAAGTAGCCGCATCTGTTCCGAGATCGACGACATCTGCTCCGAGATCGCCGACGAGATCACCCGCAGAATAGGAGACACAGGATCCACGGCACCAGCACCCATTGGGACGCCAACGCCAACACCAACGGCCATAGGCCCAACGTCAGCACCACCGGCACCACCGGTACCACCAACGTTGCTCGACAAGCCATCTCCAACACCAGGTCCACCAGCACCACCCAGTTCGCTCACGCCCAGGCGCCGAACGACGCCCACCGGATCACCACCACGAGCCACCAAGTCCTGCTGCTGCTGAGCATGAAGCAGCCGGTAGCTACCGTCGCAGCCAACCTCCACCGGCAACTCAGCAAGCCTGGCCGTGCGTTCTGCCGATCTGGCCCTGAACGAAGCCCTGTTGGCATCAACCGCTGCCACCACCCCGGCTACCCGCTCTGTTGGCTCCACCGACGCAGCGGCGCCGGCAGTTTCGCCACCGGCACCAACAGGGGGAAACGAGCCAAAGGTGATGGGGACGTTTGATGGGCCTCCTCCAACACTCGAGACAGCACCAACACCAACACCGACGGCAGCACCCACCGCATCCAGCTCTGTCCACCCCTCTGGCACCACGCCACCACCCATCGCAGCTCCAACCGCAGACACACCAATAATTGCACTGACACCAACAGCATCCACAGCCTCGTGCTGCGAGGACCCACCAACACTTGCTCCAACACTGTCGCCCGCGACCACAGCCCCCTGCTGCAGAGCCGCCAACGTCGCCTGAATCTCAGCATTCGCGGCAGCCAGAGCAGCAAGCTTCTCAGCATTCTCGGCCTCTCGAGCCTCTTGAGCAGCAAACCTCGCGTCATATAGCCGACGACTCACTTGGGTGGACCCGGAGCCATCCGACAACTCACTGCCGACGCTGGATGCTGCATCACTGAAGACAGAGCCACCATCTCCGCCCTCTCCTCCACCTGTCTCTTATACACATCTGACGCTGCCGACGAATAGAGAGGTGTAG
>OLHX01000103.1_pt1 | contig 13206 bp, 9 predicted proteins | sample 1609271 | NCBI WGS metagenome assembly OLHX01 (sample SAMN05416700, study PRJEB24817) | seawater metagenome | isolation source: Sea water | place: Canada:Atlantic | collected 2013-07 | reverse complement strand
TCTACACCTCTCTATTCGTCGGCAGCGTCAGATGTGTATAAGAGACAGAATATAGATAGCGTTGTCTCTTTATCAAATACATACCCTTCATCTATCTCAGGCACCCATTCTGTTTTATCTTTAAATCCTTTAACAAATAACTTTGAATCAATATTAAAAGTCTTAGAAACATCTATTTTTATATTTGGTTTATTTGGAAGCTCAATTTTGCTATTAGTTGTCATGTATTTTCATGGTTTTTCTTAATGGTGCTTCATAATACTTTTAGAGGCGAAAAAGTTCTAGCCTTTATTAACAATAGATTAGATATCAAGCTTGCTATAATCTATAGATACATCAACTAACTCGGAAACAAAAGAACAATGGAAGATAAAGGAAATCTCTTAAATGATTGCTTGAAACTTTTTTCACTTAATAAAATTGATAGAGACATTTTTAGCTGGACAGGAAAAAATGTTGGCTGGGCGAGAGTTTTCGGAGGACAGGTCATGGCACAAACTCTTATTGCTGCATATGAAACTATAGAGAAAGATCATTATGCACATTCTTTCCATTCTTATTTCTTGAGACCAGGGCAGATGGATAAGCCTATTATTTTTACCGTCGATAGGATTAGAGACGGCAAAAGCTTTACTACAAGAACTGTAAAAGCCATCCAGGATGGAGAAGCAATTTTTAACTGTTCAGTTTCGTTCCAGAAAAGAGAAGAGGGCCTAAGCCATCAAATACCAATGCCCGATCTCCCAGGTCCCGAAGGCCTAAAAAATGAATTAGAAATCAGAGAAGATATATCCAAAGATTTAACGATTAATAAAGATGATCTCCCGCTTTTTTTAAGAAAAAGAGAGGTCGAAATGAGGCCTATTGAAATCTATGACTATGCAAATCCTAAAAAATCACCGCCTTATAGGCATACCTGGATCAGACCAGATGGCGTAATGCCAGATGATGAAAAAATACAACAAGCATTCTTACTTTATATATCAGATATGGGGCTTTTAGCTGCTGCAAATCAACCGCATGGAAGAAATTTTCTAACAAAAAATCTTCAAGTTGCTAGTCTGGATCATGCAATGTGGTTTCATCAAAAATTAGATTTTAATGATTGGGTTTTGTATGCAATTGATAGTCCTTATTCTGGAAATTCGAGAGGTTTTTGTAAAGGATCAATTTATTCAAGAGATGGTAAATTAATAGCCTCGTGCACTCAAGAGGGGTTAATGAGACTTTGGCCAGAAGATAAATAGAGTAACTATCTTTCCCTAATAATATCAGTTAGATAACTAACTTTTTCTGGATCTATGTCCGGGGTAATGCCATGGCCTAGATTAAAAATATAACCAGGATAATTCTGAAAAGCATCCAATATTTTGTATGTCTCTCTTTTAATTATGTCATTAGATTCCAACAAGATCTTTGGATTTAAATTTCCCTGTAATGAGACTTTACCAGAGAGATAAGTAAAATCTTTTGGCTCCATACTCCAGTAAAGACTTAGGCAGTCTGTATTGGTATTTACTATGATTTCCGTTGAACACCTTGGCTCTCTAGCAAATAGAATTATTGGTGTGGATGAGGTTACTGGATCATTTTTTAATGAGGCTATCAGTGAAGAGATATAATTTAATGAATAATTTTGGTAGTCGGATTCGGTAAGAAGATTGGCCCAGGAATCAAATATCTGAATAACATCAGCTCCTGCTTTAACTTGCTCTCTAAGATATATAAAACATGCATCTGTAAGTTTTTGTAAAAAAATATGTGCTTCTATATTATTATTCTCAATAAATTTTTTTGTGATACTAAAATCTTTTGATGATCTTCCTTCGATTGAATAAGCAGCTAAAGTCCAAGGACTTCCACAAAAGCCTATTAAAGGAATATCTTTTGGAAGAGCTGACCTTATATTGCTTACAGCCTTATAGACATATGAAAGTTTATCAGCATCAAAAGGCTCAATGTCATGAACATCCTGAGCATTCCTTATTGGATTATCAAAAACAGGTCCTTCGCCCTCTAAAAATTTAACCTTTAGGTCCATGGCATCAGGTATTGTTAATATGTCTGAGAACAAAATCGAAGCATCTAATTCAAATTTATTCATTGGCTGGAGTGCAAGTTCGCAACAAACATCAGGGTCTTTGCACATGTCGAGGAAATTCTTAAATCCTTTTCTTACAGCTCTATATTCTGGCATATACCTTCCGGCTTGTCTCATATACCAAATAGGGGGAGTTAAAAGTTTTTCCTTATTTAAAGCCTTAAGAAATATAGAGTTAGAAATCGTCATGACACATATTTTATAATACTTTTAGCCGCTTCACGTCCTTCCCATATAGCTGTAACAACTAAATCCGAGCCTCTGACCATATCGCCACCTGAAAATATTTTTTTATTTGATGTTTGAAATTTATATTCTTGATGTTCTTCTGCAATGACAAGACCGCTGTTATGAGTATTTATATTAAATTTATCAAACCATTCTGATGGGCTTGCTCTGAAACCAAAAGCTATAACGACTGCATCTGCCTCATATATTGTTTCTGAGCCAGGAATAGGTATCGGAACCCTCCTGCCATTTTGATCAGGCTCCCCTAATTGTGTTTTAACAATCTTCACACCTTCAACTTTATCAGTGCCTATTATATCTATTGGTTGAATATTAAATTCAAACTGAACACCTTCTTCCTTTGCGTTTTGTACTTCTCTTTTTGATCCAGGCATATTTGCTTCATCTCTTCTATATAAACATTGCACAGATTTAGCTCCCTGTCTTATTGCGGTTCTATTGCAGTCCATTGCAGTATCACCACCACCCAGGACTATAACTTTTTTACCTTTAAGGTTAATAAAATCTTTTTTGTTTTTTTGAAGCTTAAGAAGTTTTTTAGTACTAGAGATTAGATAATCGATAGCCTTATGAACTCCGTTTAGCTTTTCACCTCCAAAGCCTCCTTCTAGAGACGTATATGTACCCATTGCTAGAAAAACAGCGTCATAATCTTCATATAATTTCTTGAAAGGAATATCTTTTCCAACTTCCTTTCCTAAATGAAATTCCACTCCCATTTCTTCTAGAATTTTCCTCCTTCTTCTTACTACAGATTTCTCAAGTTTAAATTCAGGAATTCCAAAAGTTAAAAGTCCACCTATCTCCTCATTTTTATCAAAAACATGACTGTGCACGCCTGATCTTGTTAGGACATCAGCACAGGCTATTCCAGCTGGACCTGATCCCACTATAGCCACTTTCTTATCAGTCCAGTTTCTATAGGACATATCAGGCTTCCAGCCCATTTCGAAAGCTTTCTCCATTATATATTTCTCAGTTGATCCAATGGTAACTGCTCCAAAACCATCATTAAGAGTACAAGCGCCTTCACATAGTCTATCTTGTGGACAAACTCTACCGCACACCTCAGGCAGACTATTTGTTGAATGGCATAATTCAGCTGCTTCAATGATATTTCCTTCATTTACAAGTTTTAACCAGTCAGGAATATAGTTATGAACAGGGCATTTCCATTCGCAATAAGGATTTCCACAATCTAAACATCTATGGGCTTGATTGGAAGCCTGGGTCTGATTATATTCACTATAAATTTCGACAAAGCTTATCTTTCTCTCATCTGCAGATTTTTTAATTGGATCAAATCGACCAACTTCTAAAAATTGGAAATCATTATCAAGCTTTTCATGAGCAATATATTCATCTCTTCCATAAGAGCTTTTAGAGGGAAGTGATTGAGATTGGTTGCCTATAATCTCATCTCGCCATTCATATAATTTAGCTTTAGCCTCATTTAAATCAGAAATAGGGGCAAATGATTGAGTTTTATACTTTCCATTAACTCTTAACTTGCCATAAAAATATGGAGACTTGGGTTGTGTGAAAAGCAAAAGACCTTTCTCAACTCTATATTGCTTATTTTTATTTTTCATATATGGGAAGAACTTAGTATGACATAGTATGACATTTACAGGATGGAATTGGTATATTTTTATGTTAGAATTGAGTTCATCAATATATTTTTTATATGCCAGGACTATACAAAAAAGAAGACTTTAAAGATAACTGCGGATTTGGACTTGTTTCCAATATCGATGGCATTAAATCTCACAAAGTAATTACAAACTCTATAAATGCTTTAACTAGTATGACTCATAGGGGTGGCGTTGGATCTGATGGAAAGACTGGAGATGGCTGTGGTTTATTGTTTGATATAGATCATGATTATTTTAGAAATGCCGTATCCAATGAATTAGACATTAAGTTACCTGAAATTTTTGCTGTTGGTCAATTATTTTTTAACAATAAGATAGAAGACATCCTTCCTGAAATAAATAAAATTCTTAAAAATGAAAAACTATCTTTATCTGCCATCAGAAAAGTCCCAGTTAAAAAAAATATTCTTGGAAAAATAGCTCTAGACTGTTCGCCAAATATATATCAGTTATTTATTTCACCATCTGAAAAAGTCTTTAACGAGCAAAATTTTGATACTAATTTATTGCAAGCAAGAAAATTCATTGAAGAGATATTTTTTGATGATGAGATCTTATATTTTTGCAGCTTTTCATCAAAGACTATTGTTTACAAGGGGTTAATGTTACCCAATGCTATAAAGGAATTTTATTTAGATTTACAGCACAAAGACCTCACTGCCTCTTCTTGTGTATTTCATCAAAGGTTTTCAACTAACACGAGTCCTAGATGGCATTTAGCTCAACCTTTTAGAATGCTTGCACATAATGGAGAAATTAATGCCATTCAGGGAAATAGAAACTGGGTAAAAGCTCGGTCTTCTAAATTTATTACACCGCTAATTCCAAAAATTCAAAAATTCAAACAGCTCGTTAACGATACTGGTTCTGACTCATCATCTTTAGATAACATGATTGAGTTATTGATAAAAGGTGGAGTTAATATATTTAGAGCTATCAGAATGGTAATGCCGCCCGCATGGCAAAATACCCAATCTTTAGATGCTGATATAAGAGCTTTTCATGAATATAACTCTATGCATATGGAGCCATGGGACGGACCCGCTGGAATAGTAATGTCAGATGGTAAGTGGTCAATATGCATGCTAGATAGGAACGGGCTTAGACCGGCAAGGTATCAAATTGATGATAAAAACATTATTACCATTGCTTCTGAAACTGGCGTGAATCCTATAGATAGCAAAAATATCCTTGTGAAAGGAAGAGTTCAACCCGGAGGTATTATTGCTATAAATACCCAAACTGGTGAAATCTTCAACGAGAATCCTATAGATGATGTGCTTAAAGATAAGAAGCCTTATAGAAAATGGTTAAAAGAAAATGCTATTTATATTGAATCAAGTCTAGATTCATATGAGGGCCCTGGCTTAAAACAAATGCCAGCTAATGATTTTTTAAAAACTACAAAATTATTCTTACTTTACAAGGAAGAGAGATCATCAGTTATCAAACCACTTGCAGTTGATTCTCAAGAGGGAACTGGCTCAATGGGTGATGACACTGCGCTAGCGGTTATGAGTAAGATGCATAGACAGCTATATGATTTTTTTAGACAGCAGTTTGCACAAGTAACAAATCCACCGATAGATTCATTAAGAGAAGTTGGTGTCATGTCATTAGAGACATGCTTTGGTCCAGAGTTAAACATATATGAAGAATCTGAAAATCATGCAAAGAGGTTAGTTACGACATCACCTGTTCTATCTTATAAAAAACTTCAATCTATTATTAATAACTCATATTTCAATTCAAAAGAAATATCACTTTCATACGATAGAAATATATCGCTTGAAAAAGCTATAAAAAACTTACAAAACGAAGTTGTGAAATACGTGAAAGAAGATAATCCAATTATCCATCTTGTTGAGGAACTTCCAGAGCCAGGAAGGCTACCCATTAACGCACTTTTAGCAGTTGGTGGAGTTCATCAAGAGTTAGTTAAGATTGGATTGAGATCAGATGCAAATATAATAGTTTCGTCCTCTTCGGCCCGAGACACTCATCAAATTGCATGCTTGATAGGCTTTGGAGCAACAGCGGTTTATCCAACGCTGGCATATCAAACAATTTTAGACTTGACTCAAAGGAATGAGCTAAAAGGGTCTCCACATGAAAACTGTGCTAGATATAGGAAGGGAGTAAACAAAGGCCTTCTTAAAATTATTTCAAAGATGGGCATTTCAACAATTTCTAGCTATCGTGGATCTCAGTTATTTGAAATAGTTGGGTTGGACAAGGATATTGTTGATTTATGTTTTAAAAATACAACAAGTAGAGTTAGGGGAAGAAACTTCAAAGATCTTGATAAGGAGTTACGTGTTCTTGACGATTATGCAAGATCGAATCTATCTGACATGAGTGTTGGAGGTCTTTTGAAATATATTCATGGCGGTGAGTATCATGCTTACAACCCTGAGATTGTAAAAAAACTTCAAGATGCTACGGCAACAGGATTAGAAACCACTTATAAAGAGTATGCTCATCTTGTAGATTCCAGACCCCCAGCTATGCTTAGAGATTTACTTGAAGTTAGTTCAAATAACATAAAAATAGATCTTAAAAAGGTTGAGTCAGAAAAAAATATTTTAACTAGATTTGATTCTGCTGGAATGAGTTTAGGAGCTATATCTCCTAAAGCCCATGAAACTTTAGCTGAAGCAATGAATGCTTTAGGTGCAAGATCAAATTCTGGTGAAGGTGGTGAGGCATCTGAAAGATACGGTACCTCAAAAATGTCAAAGATTAAACAAGTTGCATCAGGAAGGTTTGGGGTTACACCTCATTACTTGGTCAATGCAGAAGTATTACAAATTAAAATTGCTCAAGGCGCCAAGCCAGGAGAGGGCGGCCAGTTACCAGGAGGTAAGGTAAATAAATTAATTGCTAAATTAAGATATTCAACCCAAGGAGTTACATTAATTTCACCTCCTCCTCATCATGATATTTATTCTATAGAAGATTTAGCCCAGCTTATTTACGATCTTAAAGAAGTTAATCCAAAGGCATTAGTATCAGTAAAGCTAGTATCTGAGCCAGGCGTCGGAACGATAGCTTCAGGAGTAGCCAAAGCATATGCAGATTTAATTACAATCTCAGGTCATGACGGTGGAACTGGAGCAAGTCCCTTGACGTCAATAAGATATGCAGGTTCTCCATGGGAACTTGGCTTGGCAGAGGCTCATCAAAGCTTAAGAAATAGCGGTCTCAGACATAAGGTAAGGCTTCAAGCTGATGGTGGAATGAAGACAGGGTTGGATGTAATTAAGGCAGCCATTCTCGGAGCAGAATCTTTCGGTTTTGGAACAGGTCCAATGATTGCAATGGGATGTAAGTATTTAAGAATTTGTCATCTAAATAATTGCGCTACTGGCGTTGCAACTCAAAGAGAAGATTTGATAAAACATCATTTTATTGGAGATAAAGAGAAGGTAATGAATTATTTTAAATTTATTGCTAATGATGTAAGGCGTCATCTAAGTGAAATTGGGGTAGAAAAAATTGAAGATATTATCGGCCAAACTCAGTACCTTGAAAAAATGAAGAGCATAGATAAACAATATCAATCAATAGACTTAAGCGACCTTATTTACAAAGATAGCTCATTAAATGAAAGCTTTTTCTGCACTTCAAAGAAAAATAATCCATGGGATAAAGGGTTGCTAGCCAAAAAAATATTGAAAGAAGCTAAAGACTCAATTGACAGTGAAAAGTCTATTTCTTTGGATTTCAGAATATCAAATACAGATAGATCTATTGGTGGTTTAATTTCTGGCTATGTTGCTAAGAAGTATGGCGAGCCTGGTTTGATAAACCCTATAAATTTAAATTTTACTGGGTCTGCAGGTCAAAGCTTTGGGTGCTGGAATGCAAATGGTATTCAGTTAATGGTAGATGGCGATGCTAATGATTATGTGGGAAAGGGTATGAATGGAGGCAGAATAGTTATTAAGAATGAAGCTCCTGTTTTGGCTGCTAATGTGGAAACTGTTCTTGTTGGAAATACTTGTTTATATGGAGCAACAGGCGGTGAGCTCTATGTTTCTGGAAGAGCTGGAGAAAGGTTTGCTGTAAGAAACTCGGGAGCATCTGCTGTAATAGAGGGAGCTGGAGATCATTGTTGCGAATACATGACTGGAGGACAGGTTACAGTTCTAGGCTCTGTTGGTGCTAATTTTGGTGCAGGAATGACAGGAGGGTTTGCCTATGTTTTGGATGAAGATAAGTCTTTCTTTGATAAATGTAATAGAGGTCTGGTGAACTTGGAAAGAATCCATACGGAAGAAATGCAATCGCATAGAAAACATCTAAAAGAAACAATTGCTGAGCATTATAAGCAAACAAATAGTATTAAAGCTAAAGAGCTAATTGAGGATTTTGATAGGTTTGAGCCTTATTTCTGGCTGGTTGTTCCAGCAGCCTCGAATATACAAGATTTACTCAAAGCAACCACAGCTAATGCAGCTTAACTAAAGGCTTTTTGAAGGTTTCTTTGATTAAATTTATCGGTTTTAAATGCCTTCCCGGAAGAGTTAATTAATATTAAATTTAACTTTCCTTGAGAAACTTTTTTATCATTTAAAATAAATTGCTTTAAATCTTTATATTTATATTTCTTATAGTCAGAATTTAACCCTAATGAGTCAATAAGGTTTATGACATTGTCGAGCTGATAATTTTTTATATAGCCTTCATGAAAAGAAATTTTTGTAGCTATCACCATACCTATAGTCACAGCCTCTCCATGGGTAATATTTTTATATTTATTGAAAGCCTCTATTGCATGCCCAAAAGTATGACCAAAATTTAAAATTGCCCTTATGCCACTTTCTTTTTCATCTTCAGTAACAATCTTAGATTTTGTTTTTATTGATTCCTCAATGATCTCCTCTAATATTTTTAGCTGTCTATTTTTTATAGATTCCGCATTATCTTTAAGTAATTTATAAAGTTTTTTATTTCCTATAAAGGCATATTTAACAACCTCACCCAACCCAGAATTGAATTCTTTTTCAGATAAGGTCTCTAAAAACTTACTGCTTATTAAAACTAGACTTGGGTTATTAAATGAACCAATTAAGTTTTTACCTTGCTTTATATTTATGGCAGTTTTACCTCCAACCGATGAGTCCACTTGAGATAATAAAGTCGTAGGTATCTGAATGAAATCAATTCCTCTAAGAAATGTTGCAGCACAAAATCCAGTTATATCCCCAACAACACCTCCACCTAGAGCAATCATGCAGTCAGACCTATCAAATTTTAAGTCAGCTAATTTTTCTTGAATAGTTATATAAGAAGAGAATGATTTAGATTTTTCACCTTTTTCTAGCACATGGACATAGTACTTTTTTTTATTTTTTAGGATCTCCTTTACTTCATTGAGATATTTTTTTGGAACGCCTGAATCAGTAACAATCAGGACTTTATTTTTTGTTTTTATATGACTTAATAAATTAGCCTTAGTTAAAGTATTTTTTGCAATGATTACATTATATTTTGATGAAGCTTTTCCAACAGTAATAATTCTAGCCATAATTTTTTACTAGTTTAACTATTTCAGCTGCGACCTCTTGGCTAGACTTGCCTTCAGTGTTTACAACATAATCAGCAACTTCCTCGTAAAGACTTTCTCTCGTTTCATGAAGTTTTTTAAGGATTTCACCTGGATCTCCATTTTTTAGGAGAGGTCTGTCTTTATCTTTCGAAGTTCTTTCAAGTTGAGTTGCGATAGGGGTAGCAAGATAGAATACTGAGCCTCGAGAAGACAACATCTCTCTGTTTGCTTCTGAAAGAATAATTCCACCACCAGTAGACAATACAATAGAATTTTTTTGAACCATTTCCTCTAAAACATTAGTCTCTCTTTTTCTAAAACCCTCCTCACCTTCTAGATCAAATATCCAATCTATAGACGCACCTGTTCTAGATTCAATTTCTCCATCCGTATCAAAAAACGTCAAGAATAACGCACCTGATATTATCTTACCGACGGTTGATTTTCCGGATCCCATTGGACCAACTATGAATATGTTCATTTACAAGAATTATTTAAAATATAATAAGAATTTTAGCACTGAACTATATAAAATGGTCTATAAGATGATAAAAGATGTATTCTACCTAACAACGCTCCAAGTGCATTATGTTAAAAATTATTAAAATTCTTTTCTATTTAGCCATTTCTAGCTGTGTTGCTGCAATTTTATTTATTCTTATTTCATACCTTACGTTAAAACCTGATTTGCCTAAAATATCTCTTGTTGATGAGACAAATCTTCAAATGCCATTAAAAATTTATACTAAAGATGAGGTTTTGATTGGTGAATTCGGTGAAATCAAGAGAAGGCCTCTAAAATTTGATGGAATTCCTTTAAATATTAAAAATGCTTTTCTAGCAGCAGAAGATGATGCATTTTTTGAGCATCAAGGCATTAGTTATTCTGGACTTCTTCGCTCTATAAAGAGATGCCTCAGCCCTCAAGGCTGCCTTGGCGGCGGCGGGACTATAACTATGCAAGTTGTTAGAGGGTATCTTCTAACAAGAGACCAGACATTAGAAAGAAAAGCTAAAGAGATCTTTTTAGCTCTTGAATTAGAAAGTAATATATCTAAAGAGGAGATTTTTGAACTTTATATTAATAGGAACTTTTTTGGGAATCGTTCATACGGTATTGAAGCTGCCGCAAATACCTATTTTAATAAATCCACTTTAGACCTTAGCCTCGCTGAATCAGCCTCTATCGCTGCAATGGCTCAGTCTCCTTCTAGAGTTAATGCTATTAGATCCCCCGTAAGAACAAAACAAAGAAGAAATTGGATTCTTTTTAGAATGCATAAGCTTGGATATATAAACAATCAGGAGTTCGAAGAGGCAAAATCAACTCCTCTTGAAGTGGCTAAGAATATTAATCTTTACGACGTAGATGGTAGATATTTAGCAGAGTTTGCAAGGCAGCAGATAATTCAAAGATATGGATTGCAGGCATATAAAAATGGATGGTCTGTTTACACAACTCTAGACTCTAAATTGCAAGCAAGCGCCCATAATAACTTAAATAAACAGCTTACAAACTACCACAAAAGACATGGGTGGGTAGAGTCACCTAATTTTGTAGAGACCTTTAATTCTGAAGAATTAGATCAATTAAAAAATCTAAATAGTGAGTTTATTTTCTCAGAAATTAATAATGAAAATTCAGGAGATAGCGCTGATTCTTTCTTAAATAAAATAAACTCTATTTTCGATAACTATCCTTACTACCAGACCCATTTAAAAGGAATCGTAATTAATGCTTCTAATGAAGAGCTTTTCTTTTTAAATGAAAAATTTGAAATTCAAAACATACCTTGGTCATCTGAGTACAACTGGGCAAGAGATCGAATAACAATCAACGAGAAGGGCGCGATCCCTAAATCCTTTAAAGATTTTTTAAATATTGGCGATTTAATATATTTAAAAAAAGAAAATCAATTTTTGCTACTTGATCAAATTCCAGAAGCCCAAGCATCTTTAATTTCTCTAAATCCAAATACAGGATCTGTTGAAGCGTATGCTGGCGGATTGAATTTTAGTAAGAGTAACTTTGATAGAGTGAGGCTATCTTACCCGCAATCAGGCTCTAGTTTTAAGCCTTTTTTATACGCATCAGGCTTAGCAAATGGGTATAACTTATCCTCATTAATAAATGATGCTCCAATTGTTTTTGAAGATAAGAATCTCGAAAGCGTGTGGAGACCTCAAAACTATACTGGTAAATTTTATGGACCAACTTCTCTAAGAGAAGCCCTAATTCAGTCAATAAATATTGTTTCAATAAAGCTATTGAGAGAAATGGGTGTTAATAAGTCCCATGATTTTCTAGAAAAATTTGGTTTTGAGAAATCTAGACTTCCTTCCGACTTATCCTTGGCACTAGGTTCTGGAAACTTTTCACCAGTTGAAATGGCTAGAGCTTTTGGTGTTATTGCCAATGGAGGATTTCTAATTGATCCTTGGTATATATCAAGGATAGAAGACAGAGATGGAAATACTATTTATTCTCATGACAGCTATATCTCCGTTAATAACGATGAGGACTTATCAGCATTCCCTTGGCTTAACACTATAGAGATGAATATTAAAAGCCCTTACTTTTTAATTAAACCAGAATATAAAAAAGATAGAGTAATTGATGAAAGAATTGCCTATCTTATGCAAAATAATCTTGAGGAATTAATAACTAGAGGTTCAGCGGGGAGAAAGTCATCTGTTTTAAATAGAAAAGATATTGCTGGAAAAACAGGAACTACAAATGATGCTATTAGCACTTGGTTCTCTGGCTTTCATGAGGATCTAGTTACAACAGTATGGGTGGGTACAGATGATTTTTCATCACTTGGAGATAATGAGTTTGGATCTACTATCGCTTTACCGATTTGGGTTGATTTCATGAATAATGCACTAGAAAAACTTGAGGTTAAATCTAAGCCTATTCCAGAAGGTTTATCCTTTGTAAGGATAAACAAGTCGACGGGTCAAATAGATAACACGGAAAATAAAGACTCCTATTTTGAGTTATTTTTAGATGAAAATATCAAAGACTAGGCTTTAAATATATTCAAAGAAAGCAGTTCCCAAATATTTTCTATATAAGTACTCGGCGATTCTTTAAATTTAGATCTGATATATCTTCCAACATTCCCCTCAACACAAGTGACTATAAGCTGAGCAGAAATTCCCGGTTGAGCAATTAATTTATCCGAATCCTCTTGAAGCATTTGTTTTATGGATAGCTCAAATCTTTCAAAAAATTGATTAACAGAATCTGAAACATTTTGCTCATCTGATGAAAGAGCTTCTCTTGATACCAGCCTAGCAAAGCCTTTATTTTTCTCTATAAAAATCATGAAGAATAAAAATGCATTTTTAACTTTGTCCTTAGGATCTAAATCTGAATTTTTTAACTCGCCACATTTAGCAAATATTGCGTCATCACAAAACGAGAAAAGTTCAGCATATATAGCCCTTTTGCTTGGAAAGTGCCTGTATAGAGCAGCTTCTGTGACCCCTGATTTCTCTGCCAAAAGTGCAGTTGTAATTTTAGATAAGTTTCGCTCCTCAAGGAGGCTAGCCAATGATTGCAGGATTATATTTTTTCTATCATTTTTCATTACTTAGTCTAAATTTATATCAATATCAGGACAAATGCGAGATAGTTCAGA
>OLHX01000100.1_pt1 | contig 13535 bp, 13 predicted proteins | sample 1609271 | NCBI WGS metagenome assembly OLHX01 (sample SAMN05416700, study PRJEB24817) | seawater metagenome | isolation source: Sea water | place: Canada:Atlantic | collected 2013-07 | reverse complement strand
ATAGCGTAGCGTCTCGTGGGCTCGGAGATGTGTATAAGAGACAGGGCAGAATGACAAGTTCGGTCGCCAGATCCAACTCGCGCACATCGAGTACTTGGCCAATCGCGTATGAGCTGACCACGCCACACGTGAGGGCGACGCTGGCCGAGGCCGCGTTGTGCTTGGCGAGGCGTCCGTCGCGAACCCGGTCGCTGGCGCCGAACAAGTAACGGAAGATGCGCCAATGGTGCTGTGAGCGCAGCACGCTGATCTGGAGGGTGACTAGCAGAAAGGATCCACCGCTAAGCGCGACGATGAGTGCTGCCTCTTTGAAAAGCTGGTGGAAGAAGAAGAGGACGAAGATGGACAGCACATGCCCGCCTTTGCGAAAGAGCACATCCCCGACCCGCAGGGGTATGGCGTCTTTGTCGGTGGCGGCGGCATTGGTCGCTGCGTCGCCGGCCTCGCCGTCGCCGGCCTCGCCGTCGCCGGCCTCGCCGTCCCCGGCCTCGTCGCCCTCGTTCGCGCCGCCCTCGTTCGCGCCGCCCTCTGACGCGCCGCCCTCGGCTTCGTGTAGATGGCGGGGACCGTCGATGAAGCTTATATCATCTGCCGTCAGCTTCGTAAAACGACGAAGGTAGAATCGTCGCAGGTGTACGAATGCGACTCGACGACTCATCTCGAACACGCTCAACACGCCAAAGGCAGCACCCGCGTCGGGCGCATTCGTGGAAATGACCCCCGCCAAACACAGCGCGACGACCGCGGCAAACTGGAGCGTCACTGCCGTCTGAAGCACATGCAACGTTCCGATGCGAGGTCTCATGCTTTTCTTCTGACGAGCAGCAAAATTCAAAGCTGCGGACGCATGCGCCAAATATGCCATGTAGATGAAATAGCTGGGTCGAATGATTCCTTTGCATGAAACTGAATTTGACTTTACGGAAATCAACGACAAGATGATAGGGGCGGGCATCTTGCCCGTCGCTGTCGACAACAACGGCAACATACGCATGCTGATGGGAAAAGAGCGGTACATAAACCACTGGCGGGGCTCATTGAAATGGTCAGGGTTTGAAGGCGGACGCAAGAGTGGCGAGGATATCGAAACCACAGCCGCTCGCGAGTTTGCGGAGGAGAGCATCGGCGTTGTGCCCGTCGGAGGGGAAGCCGCGTCGGTCGACTCGGTGAGGCAGTTTCTGCTTTCGCGAAACTACATAGCAAGGATCGTGTTGTGCATTGCCCACGGCAACGATTGCGAACGACGATACCATGTGACCTACCTGGTGCAGGTTCCGTACGACGAGCGGTGTGCCTTGATGTTTTCGGAGCGGCGACGGAGCGTAGTCGAGCTGCAGACCAAAGTACACTTGTTTCAGCGCATCAGCCAACAGCTCGGTGCGCACGCGTCTGCGACTCCACTTCCGCTGGAAGGCCAGCTCCATGAGGGGACGCGGGTCGAGACGGTCAAACGAGCCGATGTACTGGACACGGTCCTCGTCATCGAGTACATGGACGAGAAGAACAAGTCGCATGTGCACGAATTCCTAAACATTGCTGCCGAAACGATTGACCTCTACGTGAGGTGGATGAACGCAAGGGCGGCGATGCGGAACGCGTGCGACAAGGTTAGCATTTTGAACATTGATATTCTAACCATTAGTCGCGACAAGGAAGGGCTAATCAGAAATGTGGTCGTGAACGACGATTTCATCGAGAAGCAACAGGTTCAATGGTGGACCTTGGCAGAGCTACAAACTGTCTTGAAAAATGGAGGCCACTTCGACGCAGAGGTGTTTCGCGCCTACTTCCTACCGGTTTTGCAGCGTGCTGTCCAGGAACTCTATGCCATTTCGCAGAATCACCTCCAGAATGCCTGACCTCTCGCTACGCGGTTTTGATGTCGACCGCCTTGTTCTTCCACGCCTCCTTTTCGGCATCCGGCAGCTCCTTCCACCTGGCGCCACATATCTTGGAAACCTCGCCTATCTTCATACCAGGCGATTCGGAAAGAACCTGCTTGCGATACTCCATGGCAAAGAGCAGGTAGCTCGATGGCGAGCGCTTCTTCTTCGGCGGATCGTTCTTACGCAGCTCCATGACTTGCTCCATCCGCTTCTTCTTCAGCTCCAATGCTTGATCGATCCAGGGCGTCTTGTCGACGTCGCTGAGTTTCTTCCATTCGGCGCCACAAAGCTTGGAAATCGCACCGAGCGTGAGTGCCGAATTCTGCTCCACGATCTGCTTCCTGTGCTGCATTGAAAAGAGAACATAGCTCGATGGGGTGCGGGTGCTGGTCTTTGAGGCGACGCGACTCTTTTTCCCGCCGTTCGTGCTCGCCACCGTGTTCGCCGCAGTGCTTGTCGTCGAGATCTCCGTCGACGCGTCGACCTCTTTTTTTTTGCGCTTCTTCTTTGGAACGGGCTTCTCGCCGGGCTTCTCGCCGGGCTTCTCCTCGGGCTTCTCCTCGGGCTTCTCCTCGGCCTTCTCCTCGGCCTTCTCCTCGGGCTTCTCGCTGGGCGGAGGTGACTCGGAAGTTGCGTGCTTCTTAATCCGCGCCATTGCTCTCTGCCTCACGAAACCGGTGAAACATTCTGATTCAACTGCAACTTTGCAGCTGGGCGCAGCATCAGTTTTGGGCGTGCATTTGACGAGGATGAGATGGAGTGTTTCTTTGAGGATGAGACGGCTCAAATGGATGTCGTCCCTCTCATTCTCGTCAAGAACGATGAGTACATCGTCGTCGAGTCCACCTTGACATGGTTGGAGTCGCACGCGCGAGCATTCGCAGTCGTTGCCTGCGCGGGCAAGTATCGCACCGGCAAGTCATTCCTGCTGAATCGATTGGCGCGGGCAGCGTCTGGGACTGGCTTCGGCGTCGGCGAGACCGTGCAGGCCTGCACCAAAGGGCTGTGGGTCTACAAACGATTCTTTGCAACGGACGATCCGGACAAGGACATGCTCTTCATCGACACGGAAGGCATCGATGCCCTCGACGCCGATGACACCCACGACGTTCGGATATTCACCCTGGCCTTGCTGCTGTCGAGCGTGTTCATCTACAACTCCATCGGAGCAATCGACGAGACAGCCATGCAGACGCTGTCTCTCATGACCAAAGTCACGAACAATGTTCGCATCCAGGCAGACAGCGAGTGTTCCACCGCCGACCTGTCGGAACACATGCCTGACTTCTTCTGGGTCTTGCGCGACTTTGCCCTGCGGATGACGGACCGAGAGGGCGGCGCCATCTCGGCGGCGCAGTACCTGGAGCAGTCGCTCCAAACGACGGATCCGCAGCGAGACCACATACGAGCATCGATACGCGATGCATTCAAAGTTCGCAACTTGGTCCCCCTTCCTCGTCCCGACACGAATGCCAACAGCTTGGAAGATCGGCTGTACAATATCTCCTCAAAGTTTACGGGAGCCGTGGACGAATTCCGGAGCCGTCTCGCGCGCGAGGCCAGGCCAATGACATCTCAGAACAAGATCGTCACCGGTCGCATGTACGGAACGCTCTGTCGTCATTTCGTCGACGTGGTGCAGACGAATGCCGTTCCGGTGATACGAGACTCGTGGACCTTGATGGCGGCCGTGCAGGCTCGCGACCTCAAGGACGAGCTGACTTGCGACTTCGAGAAGGAGGCAGAGGGCCTGGAGAAGCAGCCCGGCCATGTCATCGATGTCCTCCTCCGAGACCTGCAGGAAAAGACGCTCTTCTCGTACGATTCCCGCGCGATGGCGCCAGTCGACCAAGAGATTCGAGAGTCACTCAAGGAGCGCCTCCTCGTGCTCGCAGGAAACGCGCGCGTTCTCCTCGCGCGCAACTTGGGCGAGGACGTCGCTCGCCTGCTCGACCAGGTCGAGGCGGTGGCTTTGAGCGAAATGGATGCCTCGGTCAACATCGCCGAAGCGATCGCGGCGAAGGAAGAGGAGTTCTTGAGCGACTTTGGGAACGACGATGCAGTCAAGCGCACATGGCTGACGGGGCTGACCGACCGCGTCATAAAGTGGCTCTCTCGTGTTGCCAAACGCGCCGCGGTCCAACGCGAAGAGTGCGAGCTCCGCCTCAGCACCGAACGGGAGCGCTGCGCGTCGCTGCAGCGCGAGATGGCAGACGTGCGGGAGTCGAACGCGCAAGAGTTCGTCATCCGTGTCCGTCAGCTCGAGCAAGAGCTCGAATCCAGGGTCGATGAGATTGCGTCGCTCAATCGATGCATGACGCAGCAGACCGACACGTTGATGGCACACGAGCAGAAATGTCGCATTCTGGAGATCGAGATCGCGCAGCTCCGCACGAAGGACAATGATGAGGAGAGCGCGGATCCGCCGCCACTGCGCGACAGCGACGCCGACGACCAGCTGCAGTTAGATCTCGCGCACGCCCAGAACGCGTTGCTCACCGAGCAGCACCTGCACGAAGCCAGCCAGAAGCGCGCGAGCGAGCTCGAAGACAAGCTCAAGCATCTCACCGCCACGTACGCCAGGCTCGAAAGCAGCTGGAAAAACGGTCTGGAAGAGCTTCGTCTCAACGAACACAAGATACGCAGCGACGCCGAACAACGCATCAAACAGCACGACGAGTCGCAGAAGCGCGTCCAGTTCCAGCTCGATGAGTCGCGGGTCACGATATCCGGCATGGAAGAGCGAATTCGAGCCTTGGCTGCCAGCGCAGAGTCCAATGCCGAGGTGTGCCAAAACGAAAAGGTGCAGCTGCGCGAAGCTGCGCAACGACACCGAGATCAATGCGAGGCCGCGCAGCAGCGCGTCATCGAGATACACAGGAACATGCTGACGGACCTTCGCGAGCGCGACGAACGCAGTCGCGAGCAGCAGGCCGTCTACTTGCGCGAGCGCGCCGAGCTGCAGATGCGGGTGTCGGAGCTCGCGCACGAGAGCGAAAAGACGAAAGAAGCCCTCTCGCTTTCGAAGCGACGTTACAGCGAGTACGACAACATGGAACGCGAGACGAAGCGCTTGAAGTCCCAGCACCAGGCCGACGCCATCGTGGTAAGTCGCCTCGAGACTGAAGTCGAGCAGATGAAGCGGATGACAAACACCATGGGCGACGACCGCGAACGCCTGCGGCAAGAGAACCTTCACATGGAAGGCGAATTGGCGGTGCTTCGCGCGGAGAAACAGCTCAACGACGCACGCAACAGCCTCAAATGAGCCGCGAATCAGAATGGGCCCGCGCAACGGGGACGCGCAACTCGTCGGGCGCATGGGCGAATGTGTCATATGCTCGGAATCCATGTGCGAGACGGGCTGCACGCTCGAGTGCGGGCATACCTTCCACGCCATGTGCATCGTGCGGTGGTTTCGACAAGAACAATCCTGTCCACTCTGTCGTGCCAGCCATACGACGCGGTTCACGGTCTCTGATGTTCAAAGCCGAGCCAAGCTTCTACGGCTACGTGCGCGACGGAAGGATGCCCCACCCGAACTTCGTCGACTCGTCGCCAAGTGGAAACTTCAAGAGATGAAGGTGGACTTGCTGCGAAAAGCCGTGCGCGCGCTTCGACGGTCCAACGCCGCAGTCTTGCGCGAAGAAAAGGCGCTGCTGAACAGATTGCGCAAGTGGAGACAGACGACGAGAATGGCGCAGCGAATGGTCGGGCTCTACGCGGATGACTCCATCAAAATCCCCCTGCTCGTCTCGGGCCGACGCAAGTGACGCCTGCCATCGTACAAGCACGCAAGTGGCAATGTCTCTAGGGCTTCGTCGGCGATTGAATGCGCGCCGCCTTTGTCCCGTTGTGTTGTGTGTATACGCGTTCGGGGTATGCGCCTCCATCGTACAAGCACGCAAAGACTGTCCCGTTTCCGACCCAGTGACACGGAGTAGCGCCGCGTGGACAAGAGCAGCTTTCGTCTTTTCTGTGACAATTCGAGGCGTCGCCTCGTTTCACAAAGTCGGCAACCGCTTCTCGACAGCTGCTATGCTGCATCCTTTTGAATCTCGCGCACCAAAAAAAATGTACGGCGTCGAGGGGAGCAATTTTTTTTGGCTGCCTTAAAAAAGCGATGCCATGCCCCTGCGCGAATCCCCCCGGTGCGAGTGGCCGGAAAGTAGTGGCTCGAAATCCGTTCACCATGAAACCAATCAACGGCGCGGTTCTCTCTCGCGATGACATCCGAAACGGGCGCGTGAAACGAGTGATGGCCGAGCCGGCCGATGCACAGCCGGCCACGCCGGCCAAGCCGGCCAAGCCGGCCAAGCCGGCCAATCCGGCCAAGCCGGCCGAGCAGGCCAAGCCGGCCGAGCAGGCCGACGCGCAGCCAAGCCGGCGTCGGTATCGCAGGTTTCCCATGGGCGGATTCTTGTCGTCCGATGTCTTCCGCAAGAAGTAGGGTCGATGACCCTCGCGTTGAAGTATCGGTTTATTTATTGGAGGACAACAAAAAACATGCCAGTCCCTCCCACGGGTCGATGCGTCGTAAAATTCACCGCCGAGTGGTGCGGGCCTTGCCGAGCGATCAAGCCAAAGTTGGCCGATCTGCAAACCAGATACCACCAGATAGCCTTTGTCGAGGTGGACGTCGACGAGGAGCACGAGGTGATGCGAAAGCACGGAGTGGACTGCATGCCCACGTTCCTCTTTCTGAACGATGGAGAAGAGGTGGTGCCGCGCGTGGTCGGCGCGGATGCGGATGCCGTCGCCCGTGCGGTTGACCGCTTGGACGCAGCGAATCAGTTTAGCCTGCCGATCTCGACTTCTGCGACCATTGAATGTCGACCTCCGACATGATTGCCGACGCCTCGTTAAACGTGCCCAACAAGAAGGCGAAGACCTCTCAGGAATGGAAGATCACCTTCGATCAAACCCAGGGACTGCGAACCTTGGTCGACGTCGTGTGCAACATCCTGACCCGAGTCAACTTTAGGATCAACTTTGACGAGAAACGCGACATTCACTACCTATGCATCGATAGCATCGATCCGCAGCACGTCTGCATGATCCAGGCGCGTCTCATGTGCGAGAAGACCGAGAACCTGTGCAACCAGAGAGAGGCGGACTTCTGCATCGACTCCAACATCCTCAACCTCATACTTAAAAGCATTCCCTCGCACTACTCGCTCGACATTTCGAAGCACGACGATTCGGCCGACTTGAAGATCAATGCCTACGAGACGCTTTCCAACAGCCACCATACCGAGTTTGTGCTGCCGACCTTGGTGGACGACAGCGAGACGATGCAGCTCACGGACATGAACTACAACTACACCATCGAGATCGATCTCGGCATGCTCCGCCAAATCGTGAAGATGAGCATGCAGCTGCGCGCGCAGCAGCTCGAATTCGTGGTGAAGGAGCCGCAGAGCAGAGCGGCTGGCGTGCTTCGGACCACATTCACCATAGCGTCACACGGTGACGCGACGCAGTCGCACAACTTCCACTCGTCCACGGTCACCGAGAACGAGGGCGACGACGGCTACGTCATCCGGGCCGCGACTGACTCGACGACGTCGAACCCCATCGAGAACACAAACACCGTGTACAGGGACGCATTCTCGGCGCAGTATCTCAACTTTTTTTTGAAGTCCATGGAGCGGCAGATCATCACGATGAAGCTGTCACAGGACAAGCCTCTGATCGTCCATTACCCGCTCGGTGCAGACAAGTCCTACATCTGCTTCGTACTTGCACCGAAGCAGGCCGACGAATAAAAAAAAAGACGCTCCAAGGAAAATGTCGGAGACATTGCGCATCCAAGCAAACGTTAGTGTGCCCGAATCCGCTCGAGCGGGCGAGACCGCGTTTCTTCTGCACGAGCAGCAGATCTCTCATCCGCGACGGGGCGGTCGGGAGACGCAGGTGTCGTTCACGAGGACGGGCGAGAAGGCGATCCTCACCAGCTCCAAACAGCCGCCGGCCTTTCTCATTCGAATCTCACCAAAAAGCTTCGCCGAGCTGCCGACGTCGCCGAGCGCCATATACGCGTCCGTCGAAGAGTGGCTGGACGGGAAACACGCCGCACTCAGCGGAAGCAGATCGTACGTACAAGTGATTGCAAAAGGGACAGTCCAAAAGAAGTTTGATGCATCCATCAACCTGCAGCTCCAAATCAAGTATTTACACAATTTTGACCATATGCAAAAGAAGGACAAGCGAAAGAAGAATGAGCCGCTAGACCTCGATCTCGAAATAGGAAAGTCTCCCCCCGTGGAAGAGGCCGCGTCTCGCAGCGGGATATGCCATTGGCTGATGACACTCGTCAAGTGATCCCTGGCTACACGCGCAGCCGCTTGCTCGCGTGCCGGCCTGCGACACGACGATCCGAGCGGGCGCTGCGACGATGTAGCGCGCTGAACAGCATGCACAGCGCGACGAGGCAGAGGATGGACGTAATGGGCGGCAGCCCGCCGCGAGCTTCACCCGTGTACATCCTGACCGCATCATGGTACGCAGTCGTGGGCTTGCTGAGTCGCCGATTCACATGGTTGTGACCATCGACGAGGAACCTGGAGAAGGCGTCCCTCGAGTCCAGGCACGCGCTTTCGGGCGAAGGCATGTGCTTCCTCAAATACTTTGTCCAATCGGTCCTGCACCGCATGCACGGCAACACATTGCCGATGCCCACCATGAAGTCAAAGGCCTTTTGCCTCTCGTCCGCATTCGGCTTGTCTGGATACGAAAAGCTGACCGTGTGCATCAGCGTCCAGGTGGCACTTCCCCAAGATGCGATATCTGACTTTCTTGCCATTTGCTTGTCCCTCCCATTTTTTTTTCTTGCAGCCGATAAAGGCATGTCCAGACCTACGCGTGTATTTCCGGCATTCAGTCAAGACTCGTTTTGGGACATCACCCCCGAACCGAGCCAGCCCCACAACATGCACTACGACGCGCCGCACGGACAAATGTCCATGTGTAAAATCGTGAGCTTCGCAATCGCCCTCCTCGTCATCTGGTGGGTGGTGCAGAAATTCGACTGCACGCGGTACATGCGTCCCGTCTCACACGTTGTCAACGGAATGCTCGGCAGCGTTGTTTCGGATAAGTCGGATAAGTCGGTCACCGACCTTACGCCAGGCAGCACAGACGGCAAGGCAGACGACGGGACAAAGATGAAGAACGACGCAGCCGTCGAAAAGTTCCTGCACGCTCACGCGCACTCCGCCGTCTTGATCTACGCGCCATGGTGTCCTCATTGCACCACATGCATGCCCAAGTTCTGCGAAGCCGCCAAGCAAGCAAAGGTGCCCTTCGCGGTCATCAACGCGGATCTGGTTTCACCAAAGACCCTCGAACACTTCAACGTCCGATTCTTTCCGCACGTTGCCAGGGTACAAAAGGCGGAAGACGGCACCATTCAGTCCACCGTGCTGGACGATCAGGTAATCGAGATCGACACCATCTACAAACACGTGAATGCGGAGCCACTGCAGCACTTCTTCTAAGCTCGCCAACTTCCTACCCGGATTTCTTCAAGGATTATATGTGCATGACACGCATCGAACTCGAGCATGTGGATCCAAGATTCGGGTTCCGATCGCCATTCTCTTCGTACGAGCGCGCACCGCGTCAGCTGACCCTGCTGCTCGCGCGAAAGCGTGGATAGACTGCGCCTAAGCGACCTCCACTCTGGAAGACGCGTGTGTCGAAGCAGATGCCGCTTGACACAGCGCTGGATTCTGGACGACGCAACGATCATCCACACATATTCGCACAGGTCGTGCGGAAGCCGGCGACTCAAGACTTCCATGCTTTGCGGGGTGCAAGCAAAAAAAGACGCCACGTCCATGTGCGCCGATTTTATTTTTGACGCCTGCTCAAATGACGCTGCCGCCGCATATCATCGAGTTTGCGGAGCACGCGGATGGGGAACAGCTCACGTGCATGATGAATCGCATCAAGGCACGATTGTGCTTCTTGCCATCGCTGCCAGACGATGTCATCACGCTGATACTGGGAGAGCTGAACATTTACGAACGGATCTGCCTCGTGCAGGCGCTCTTCCTGCCTAGCAGCAGGTTCCACGAGGATGCCAACCGTGCCGAAAGGCGATCTCAGCTGCACGTGCGGAGGCTAGGCGGGTGCGGGTGCATCGCCGCCAGTCAGTGTCTCGATGTGGCGACGCTACAGCTCTGCGACCAAATTCGAAACTTTAGTGTTTGTGTCCTTTATCAGCTGCCTAGCATCCTTGATGTCAAAGCACTCGTCGTGTGCAACTGGTCACCGTTTGCCAAGAATCCGAGCTGCGCCACCATTGTCTCGTGGGAGAACAGCTGGCCATACGGCAGGGTCGACATCGACGAGAAGTCGGTCCGATTGCTGGCACACAAGACCCTGTGCAACGGGTGCACGATTGTACGGCTGTCGGCACACAACATTGTGAGCGAACGATTCGACGAGAACATGGCTCCAACGCGAATCGTACATGTGAGACATCGACATTTTCGCCTTCATACGAACTCCTTTCACCACGAAGCGGTGAACATGTTGCATTCGACGCGCAAGTGCAGCCTCGCCCGCCTCTTGAGAAGGGTGAGCGTGCGGCAGGCGATGCAGGCTCTGTGTCCGAAACGGTGAGGCTGTCTGCTACGACCGTTTGCGCACGCAAGAGAGGGGGCAGATGCACTGGGACGGAGTGAGGCCGCGGCCTGCTGTCCGAATCCGCAGTCGCTTCCATCCGGCCGAAAACTGGAATGCGTCACATGCAGAAGAAAGAGACTCAGAGCATCACGTCCCACTGGCCCCACTCGAGCTCGCGCAGCTTGTGGCAGTAGGCCGCCATCAGCCGCCGGCTCGATCTGGTCTGCCACTTCTCTCCGAGCTCGTCGGCCTCGTCATCCTCACGAGCCTCACGGGCCTCGTCCATGGCGTCGTCGCACCCCTCCTTGTGCTCGGAAAGCCAGCGCTCCACCGTGGCGCGCATGTTGGCCTCAGCGAGTGCCTTCTCCGTGACCTCTTTGACGTAGGCGCGCTTGAGCTCTGCGACGGTTTCAAACGCGGCCAGCTTCGAGCGCAGCACCCAGGCCGAGCGGACAGAATCGATCGGATCGTCGGAGACCGTGGCGACGAGCGAATCTAGCACCCACGCGTTCCGGCGTTGCACAAAGGTGCCAAACGGCGGCCACTCGTCCACCGCCCGTTCGAGCTCGTCGACAAATGCCTCGTACGTGGGTATGACGGGCGGCCACGTCGGCTCGACGACTGACAGCACAAGCAGGGTCAACATTTCTTCTTTTTTTTTCGGAAGCCACCGCGAGCCACGGCCGGCCCCCTGGCTTTCGACATTGGCCTCAACAATGGACTCGTCAAAGCGGGTGAGCGGCGATTCCGGGTGGCAGTCGGCGCTGGCCGCTTACAGATTCTCAACGTCGCGCTGACACAGCAGCAGCAAGACGCGAGGCGATGCGATTGAGGCGGACGTCTTTTTTGTTCGGACAATATTCATGCATCAACCGTTGTCGGCGATGCATCAACCGTTGTCGGCCAGCTGAAAAAATGGGCTGACCTTCATTTCTGGTTTCAGCAAACCAACCAGCTTATTGTACTGCGTGCGATACTTCTCGTCACGTAGCAACGACTCGTCGTCACATGAGACGTACAGGTATTCAATGTTTACTGCAATCTCTGCTGTCGAAAGGATCTCAATCAAATACTGCATCCACTCTGGCGAGACATTAACAAGACGAAGCACGCGCAGCTTGAGGAGCACCTTCTCTTCCAAAAGCGTGCATAGCATGCTTGTCCCATACATCGTCATGAACGGCATTCACACGAAGGGCAAAACATAAATGAATCTTTCAGCGGCATCTGGCTCGGACATCAGCATTTGATTCGGAACCTGCACACGAAAGACAAGTTCATGGGCCGCTTCCTTAGCTTATGATAGCAACAGACACGCAACCAAATGCAAAGCTGTGGATGTTGCACATTTGTTGCATGTTGTTGCAAGCTCTTTGCAAGTTTTTTGCAAGCTCTTCGCAAGTTTTTTGCAAGTTGTTGCAAGTTGTTGCAAGCTCTTCGCAAGTTGTTGCAAACTGTTTTTGTTGCAAGCTGTTTTTGTTGCAACTTTCTTGACTTCTCGCAAGCTCTTTGCTAGCTGCTTTATCTCAAGTTGTTGCAACCTGTTGCCAGGAATGCTGCAAGTTGTTGCAACCTCTTGGCAACCTGTTGCCAGTTTCTTTCGAGGCTTTTTTTCGCTGCGAGATGTTGGAGAACGACACCGTCCAGAGCGTGAATCATTTTTTTTATCGGAACAAGATCCGCGCGCACATGCTACCGTTGTACGTGCCATACGCGAGCGTACTGCTCGGACGACGGGGGCGCCCTTGCGAGGATGTCGAGCCGCGGTACTTCTGCCAGGCTCGAGCCGAGGCCGGACGATGCGGCGGCCCTCAGACGAAGCTCATGTGTCGCAAGACCTGCTATCGGTGCGGCTTCGACATCGGGGCGTGCAAGAACAGCTTGAAGAGAGCACCTGGACTACCGTCATGTGTTCATGAACACCGGCTTGGCCGTTGCGGCGATGCTGCGGTTCTCGCACGGTGCGCGGCAACGTGCGCGTGCTCGGACGACCACTACACGCCCTCCTTTGGCAAGTTCGCAACGAAGTCGTGTAGGGCGAAACTGCGACTGTCACGCTTCAATTCATCCATCGGTACCTTGATCGTCGTGAACAGCCACGCCGACAGCGTCTTCGCTCCGGCGCTGCTCTCCGACCTGCGAGCTGTGGAGAACTACCCCGTCGCAATCGTTCGTGGACATAGCAATCGCACTGCGGTGACGTTTGACCCCCCCCTTCGTGCGACCATCCGCGTGAAACACGACAGCATCGATTTCACGGGACTCATCGCCGTCACCGACCACATACGCACTCTGCTATCCCGCATCGCCTTCGATCGCGTATTTTATATGCACGACAGCATGCGCGTATCCGACGTCGCCCGGTTTCAGAGGGCTCTGGCTGCACGCTCGCTGCGCCGAACGTGCTCGCTGCAACCCTACCAGTCCATGAATATAGGCATCTATACGATTCAGGACTTGCTGGCGCACAGAGCGACCCTCTCACATGTTCGCGGTCGCGACAACTCAACCGCACAGCAACGCATCCATCTGAAACGACGCAACATTCAAGGGCTGGAGGGCGTGCTCTTTAAGCTCACCGGGGCATGGGCGCTGCACGAAACCTGCGGCTGCGAACTCAGCGGTGGACCGACCTCGACGCGTCGAGTGCACATGACGTTCGGGAATCAGACGGTTGTGCGCAACGAGCTGCGCTACGACGAGTGGGGTCTTCTAAAGTATCAGACGATAACAGTCCCCGGCCGCGTCGACGCCGTCGACTGGAGGTACTTGCACGACAGAGGCCGCTACAACACTGCGCGGCGGTAGCTGTTGGTGACACGGACCAAGGATGCAAAAAGCTTTTTCCAGATTTTCTCCAGCTTCAGCCAACCTCGAGAAACAAGGAGAATCAGATTCAGTGCAGCTACCCGAATCAGTATCTTCCGTCTCGATGGATTTGAATTTCAAAAAGCAGGAGCAAAACGCGATCTGCCGTGCGTCTGTCTCTTATACACATCTCCGAGCCCACGAGAC
>OLHX01000095.1_pt1 | contig 14346 bp, 13 predicted proteins | sample 1609271 | NCBI WGS metagenome assembly OLHX01 (sample SAMN05416700, study PRJEB24817) | seawater metagenome | isolation source: Sea water | place: Canada:Atlantic | collected 2013-07 | reverse complement strand
AGCGTAGCGTCTCGTGGGCTCGGAGATGTGTATAAGAGACAGGTTATAGACGGCTCTACTATTGCAGCAATTAATAAAGGCTTTACAAAAATTCCAGATGATTCTGTTCTTATAGATTTAAGAGGCTACACATTAATGCCGGGCCTTATGGATATGCATGTTCATTTTGGTCAAGAATATCTTTCCAAGAGCGAACGTCCAGGCAAGGTAGAAAGAGAAACTGCTGCTATTATGGCAACTCAACATGCATATAAAACATTAAAAGCAGGTTTTACAACTGTAAGGCAAGTTGGCGATAGTGGTATGGTTGCTATTTCTCTAAGGGATGCAATTAATGCCGGTCATGTAATTGGGCCAAGAATTTTTACATCTGGAAAAAGTATTGCAACCACCGGAGGCCACGCTGATCCAACAAATGGCATGGCTAGTGGAGCCTATATTTACCCAACTGCTGAGGATGGAGTTATTAATGGCCCACATGATGCTTACGCTGCTGTAAGACAGCGTTATAAGGACGGGGCTGATGGTATTAAGCTAACAGTAACCGGTGGTGTGCTTAGTGTCGCTAAGTCAGGAGATAATCCTCAATTTACAGCAGAAGAAGTTGTTTCTGTAGTTAGAGCTGCTAAAGACTATGGAATGTGGGTTGCCGTTCATGCTCACGGAGCTGAAGGCATGAAGAGGGCTGTTATAGCCGGGGTTGATTCTGTTGAACATGGTACTTTTATGACTGAGGAAGTTATGGATTTAATGATCAAAAATGGGACATATTATGTTCCTACAATTTCAGCAGGAGAATTTGTTGCCGAGAAAGCAAAGATAGATAATTATTTTCCTGATATTGTTAGACCTAAGGCAGCTAGTGTTGGTCCACAAATTGCGGCTACTTTTGAAAAAGCCTATAAAAGAGGTGTAAAAATAGCATTTGGAACTGATGCAGGTGTTCAAGCTCATGGTACTAATTGGAGAGAGTTTGTTTATATGAGTGAAAACGGGATGCCTCCTATAGAAACTATAAAGGCAGCTACAATAGAAACTGCTAAATTATTAAGTATAGATTTGACTCACGGCTCAATCACAGTTGGTAAAGTAGCAGACCTAGTAGCTGTTAAGGGCAATCCTCTCGATGACATGTATCTTATGCAGGATATTTCGTTTGTAATGAAAGGAGGTGAAAGTGTCATCTTTAACCGATAAGCATTGGCAACCTTTTTATATTTCACTGGTTTTATCTGGCTTATTTGTTATAGCTTTCTTTGTTCTAAGTGCCCTTGGATATATTCAGTCTATTGAGTCTCAAGGAATTATAGGAGATGCTTCTAGATGGTGTGAAAGAGTATCCGGAGGTCTTTTTAGAGAACCAGTTAATACACTTAGCAATCTAGGCTTTATGGTTGTAGGTATCTACATTTTTTATACCATAACAACTGATACCAATACTTCAAGTAACAACTATTTTGTTGGATTAACAGGTATATCTATTCTTTATGCATCTGCAGCAATATTTCTAGGACCTGGCTCTATGTTAATGCATGGAACAAACTCTGGATGGGGAGGATGGGCAGATAATCTGAGTATGATTATGTATATTCTTATCCCTTGGCTTTACAACATATTTAGAATGTCTAACTGGACGGTTAGGCGTTTTTTAGAAATTTATTTTTCAATAGTAGTAATTTATGCTGTTATGAGATGGATATCAGGATGGGGATTAGGAATAAACTTAGAGTTATTTTCCGTATCAATTGGCCTATGGGCTATTTCTGAATTCTTATTTAAGTTTTGGTCACCTTTATTTAGATTTTTATCTGGATTTGTTGGCTTTGTAGTTTTAGCTCTTTTTGGAACAACTCCTCTAGATGTAATAGCAAATTTTTCTGAGTACTGGTGGGTTATTTTATTCTGGATCCCTGGCTTGTTATCAAATAAAAAACCAACTACAACAAGAACCTATAAATGGTACTTCCTTGGAATGGTTGCATACTTTTCAGCCTTTATTATTTGGTCAACCGGTGTTCCTGATCATGCTTTATGCAGACCCGACTCTCTTATCCAGGCACATGGTATCTGGCATCTATTAAGTGCTGTAGCAACTTACTGTTTCTTTTTACACTATAGATCTGAATCTGCTTAGAACTTTATAAACTAACGCTATTAATAATAAGATAGGCCGTTGGTATGGCAAGAATCCACAAGGATAAAGACAATGCAAAAGGCCGTAACTCAAGGGACTTAAGGTCAATAAGTGTAGTCTGCGTACCAATACAAAATAAACCTGCCATCAAAAATGCTTTACTAGTTACTCCAAGCATTAACTGTGTTTCGTAGCTAAAATTAAATATCGTATTTAAAATAATAGCCATTACAAAAAATACAATAAATTTTGGATATGAAGAAGATCCGATGTTTTTATTAAATTTATAATTTAAAACAAATAAAAGCGGAATAAGCCAAAGAGTTCTTCCTAACTTAAGTACTGATGCCATCTCAACTGATTCAGGACTATATTGAATCGCAGCGCCCACAACAGAGCTAGTGTCATGTATTGCTAGAGCAGCAAAGGCTCCGAATTCTTCATTACCCATTTGCAGGTAGGTAGCAATCATTGGAAAGAAAACTATAGCTATAGCGTTGAGCATAAATACTATTGTTAACGAAACTATAAGCTCAGACGGTTTTGCTTTAATAATTGGAGCTACAGCAACCATAGCCGTTCCTCCGCATATCGCCGCACCACTTGAGAGCAGTATAGTCATATTAGAATTTAGTTTAAGAACTCTCCCTATGATTAAACCTCCAAAAAAAGAGAATAATACAAATAAACTTATCCAAACTATATAGACTGGATTTATATTCAATATGAATGAAAGATTTATAGTAGTGCCAAGAATAACTATGCCTATCTGAAGGGGTATTGTTGATACCTTTCTAGAAATGAAATTTATATCGGGTTTAAAATAAATAGAAAATATAATTCCAAGGAATATGGCCAATGGTGCATTGCCAACAATAGCAACTATGACTATAAAAAATACAAAAGCTATATTTGTCATATGCATTTTAATTTAGGAGAGATTCACATCCTGTCCCATCAAGCAGCTGAAGCAATCTATGTTTATCTTCATCACTTAATTTTTTATACTCATCTTCGATCCAGCTAAGACACTTGGCTTGATATTTAAAAGGCTCTTGACTCCATAAAACACCATTCAGTTCCACCTCAAAAGTTTCATTACCATTAGAGACTGCTTCAGCATTTGCATGAAGATAGGGTGCATACGTTGAGCCAATTTCATTAAGAATATTGATTAGTGAATTTGGGACATTTTTAGTATCAATCCAACCATTAGAATCTACTTGATCATCAAGACCTGAAAGGTCATCAAGAAGGTCTATCCATGCAACAGTTCTCATAGAGGTGTTGTGGGCAATTTGTCTTGACGTTGGATCAAATTTGATTAGCTGCTCTAGCTGGGCATATAAAGCAAAATCAGATGAAGAGGGACGATTTCCTAGTATATATGGGCTGGTAGCAAAATGTTCCTCAAGTAATGATAAAAATTTAATATAGTTTTTTTCTATAAATCCAGCAGTTTTCTTATTAGATCCAACAACTCCTAGTCTACTAATTTGCCTATCAGCAACCGCATTAGCTATTTGATCTAGTGTGGCATTTTCCATTGTTACATCGTGATGAAGTACTAGCTTTTGTTTTGCGTTGTTTGCATCGATATCAAATGCCCATCGATAGTGAAACATATATTTTGTAACCCATTCGTCAGCGAAGTCTTCTATTAAAAAGTTGATAAAAGATAAAACAGGATCGTTTGGAAAGACAGATCTATTAAGGTACTTTTCTTCAAATGCTTTAATCAATGGAGTTGTATCTGTTTTGGCAATTAATTCGTTATTATCAGCTTCTATTAAAACAGTGGGTAGTAGGATAGGTTTTGGTAGTTCAATACCTCTTAACTCAAGATTAGTTTTAGTGTCACCCCAGATCATTGAATAAGGAATATGTTTAAACCTAAAATAGGCTAATAACTTTTTTGTGTAAGGAGACCCTGGAACGCCAAATATTAAAATAGGTTTCATATATATTAATGCTCTAAAAGCACTATTACTCCTTCACTAGGATTTATATTTCCAACTACTATTTGGTTATAAGTTTCTATAAAATTCTCAATACCATCTATTTCAATAACATTCATCCAGTGTTTACTTTGATTGGATCTTTTTACCATAAATTGATTGGTTCTTTGGTTATAGCCTTCATAACCCCAATCTTTAAATCTTTTTTGGATATGCGCTGGTGCAAAAAAGAACTCAGTTCTTTCTCTTAACATTGCTTGGCCTAAAGCATCTTCTGCTGTTACCTCATTGTCCCAATGGGTCATCCCAACCGTGTAGCACTTGAGCATATTATCACCCAATGAACCATGAAGTGTTCCTAAAATTTCACGACTTCCTGCCATATCAACCATAACGCTTTTGAGATCACTATTTACTAAAGAAAGCTGATCGTATGATATAACCTTGTCATAACAACCCAATTCATTTACAAAATCAGTATTTTTTGAAGAGGTAAGCCCTATTATATTTGGTGTTTGTTCTGAGTCTTTGAGTCCTTGAGCAAGACCAATTGCTGTTTTGCTAGAAGCGCTAACAATAATAATTTGGTCTGCATCAAGATACGATTCTTCTTCTAATGCATCACAAATACAAAAAGAAGTTATATGAAGAGGGAAGAGTAGCGATCTTAGGTTGTCCATAGAAGGATCGTAATTAGTATCCCCATTAACTCTTACATAATTATTGTATACAGCAGGTAAGTCTTTGCGATGATCTTTACCATCACTAAAGCCCTGATCAGTAATTTTAATTGGGTTAATGATCAGTGAGTCAGCAGGGGGGAAGTATCCAAACAACTTTTCACCTTCTTTAATGAAATTATTTTTTGATTGAGTAACATTCGCAAAGCCCCAGACTGGTATGCAACCCCATTCATTATTTAAATCCTCTGTGGCCTTAAAGAATTGCCAGTAACCAATAGTATCTCCAGCAACCCCATAAGTAACATTGTTTGATGTGAAAGCAAAACTTTCTATTGATACTAAAATTTCTCCTTCTTCAATCTCAGAGTTTTTTGTTTGAACGATTCTAGTTTTTAAAAGTTTATTCTTTAATGTTTGTAATTGCTTCAAAACTATTATTCTTTAACTTCTATATTAAGCTGTCCTGCAAGTCCTGCTTCTCTGTGTTTATTACTTTCTAAATAGTCAGGATCGGTAACCATTTTGAGCATTGCCTTTTTGCTTGGATATTTTACAATAAAAGCCTTATCCCAAAGCTCTTCTACTTCCCCAAGCATTAAGCGATTTATAGATCCCCCAAAAGACACTTCACCGCCAACTTTTTTTAAGTGTTCAATTACCTCTTCACTATATATGGCATATGCTTGCTCGCCAGTTAGATCAGTATCTCTACCGTCCTCATATTCAGCTTTTTCTTTAAACTTTAAAAGATTGATCATAGAGATTGGTGTTTCGCTGTCACCTTCAAGAAATCCTTCCATTTGTTTTTTTGTGGGATGAACGCTGTTTTTAAATTCCATAATTATTCTCCTAATGTTATAGCTTTTTGAAATGCTGGCCTAGCTTCAATTCTGGCAACATATTTCTTGATGTTTTCCATTTCATCTGAAATACACCCTAATCTGTTAGCCATAAAACATGAATGCCCAAGCATTAAATCAGCTGCTGAAAAATCACCAACTAAGTAATCTTTGTCTTTAAGATTCTCATTAACTGGTCCAAGTGCTTTGGTTATTAAGTTTTGCGCTTGTCTTAAAACATTCTCATCTCTTCTGTCGGGCGGTAATAAGATTGTTTGAACAACAACTTGGTTCATTGGAGGCATAACCATTCCCTCACAATAATGAAACCATTGTAGATAATAGGGAAACTCAACAGTATTAGAATCTGGTTTTAAGCCACCATCTTTATGTCTTTCAAGAATATATTGAATAATAGCGCCAGACTCAAATATAGAAACCTCATTGTCCTCAAGAACTGGAACTCTTCCAAGAGCATGTCTAGAGCGATGCTCATCTGATTTAAGGCCTTCTTTCGTAAAAGGCATAATGTTAACCTCATATGGCAATCCTAACTCTTCAAGAAGCCATATAACTCTCCCGGCTCTTGTTCCTGCAACGAAATGTACTTTTAACATATTTTATCTCCTTTATGTTTTTACCATTTTTTGAGCGTTTTTTATAAATTCTTTTTGATCCTTATCATCATTTAGTAAACCGCCTATATCAACAGGGACCTTAGTTCCTTTGAGCATGCCAGGCTGGTCATACATTTTATTCTTCCATTTTTCTAAATACATTAAGCCTTCTAATGAAACTCCAGACCAATTATGCGTTCTTACCCAGCACCAATTAGCAATGTCAGCAATAGAGTATTCTCCAGCAAGCCATTCATTCTTTGATAGCTGCATATCTAATACCTCAAAAAGACGCCTTGATTCATTTTGATATCTATCTATAGCTGGTTGTATTTTTTCTGGAAAATATCTAGAGAAAACATTAGCCTGGCCCATCATAGGACCAATGCCGCCCATCTGAAACATCAGCCATTCAATAACCTTAGCTCTTCCCTTTATATCAGACGGGATAAGTTTCCCAGATTTCTCAGCAAGATAGAGCATGATAGCCCCCGATTCAAAGATAGAGAGATCGTCATTATCAGTATCTACAATTGCAGGAATTCTTCCATTAGGACTAATTTTAAGAAAATCTGGTTTTCTTTGATCTCCCTCTCCAAGGTTAACCGAATGAATTTCGTAAGGCATTTCAATGGCTTCGAGCATGCAAGAAACCTTATGACCGTTTGGAGTTGATGATGTGTATAGATGAATCATAGTATTTAGTTATTTATAAAATCTATCAATATCTTAGAGAGTTCTTTTGGTCTAGTCCATTGAAAGAAATGACCTCCACCAATATGTGGAGCACTTATAGCATTAGGCGCCATTTTTAACACATCTTTTTCTGCACCATTAGTCACAGGATCATCACCAGCAAAAACAGCTAAAAAGGGTTTCTCAGAGGTTGTAAAAAAATCTCTCGCTATTTTTTGAGCCTCTAAAGATGAATCAGGAAGCATTGGTACTTGGCTTGGCATTGCTCTTGGCCCCATCTTATATAAAGCAGAAGGGAAGGGTGCTTCATAAGCCTTCATTAAATCTGTATAAAATGGTGATATTCTCTCTAAACCAATTCTTTGTAAAAAATAATGAATAACCCTAAATATTTTTGAGCCTTTCTCCATCTGAAATGAATTAAGAAGACCTATGGGTAAGTTCTTTGTATCCCAGGTAAATTTCTGCCAATACATGAACTTCAAGGCAGGGGCCTGTCCTGATTTATCCATTGCCATCACTTCTTTCATCATGGAAAAAATAGTCAGTTTTATATTACTATCTCTAAAAGCCTTTACCTCTTCTATTACTTCTTGAGCAGCATTTGGGTTGTATGGCAAGCCGGTGTTACCCATTGCTATTTTATCAAACCTATCTGGGTCAGCAGCTACCATTCTAAGACCAATAAGTCCTCCCCAGTCTTGGGCAAAAAAAGTTAAGTTAGTAAAATCATTCTTTTTCAGCCACTCACCCATCCAATCAACTTGATTCTGATAGGAGTAATCCTCTCTAGCAGCAGGTTTATCTGATTTACCGTAACCAACTAAATCTGGCGCAATAACTCTTATACCTGCTTTATTTAGTATAGGAATCATCCTTGCATATAAATAACTCCAGACAGGTTGACCATGCATGGCTAATAATATTGGACCATCTCTTGGCCCTTCGTCTATATGATGTATTCTTATGGTAGTTCCATCTTTAGATTCAATATCTGTATAAACTGGTTTAAACGGATATTCTTTAATATTTTCAAAATACTTATCAGGGGTTCTTAAAATTTTCATATTTACTTACCTTTTTTGCTCATAGTTTTCCATCAGTTCTATAGAAGTTTGATCCAATTAGCTTTCATAATTAATTTGGCCAATATGTGTATTCATCATCTTCATCATATTTATCTATTTCAGTTTTATCTATCCTTATGGGAGTGCTAACAACACTCGGCCATAGTGGTTTAACCTGTTCGCTTATATGAATGTCTAGTAAAGAGTTTAATTGAGCTATAACCTTGGGATATTCCTTGTTAATATTTATCTGCTCATACGGATCCTTTTCTAGATCAAATAGCCAATCTCTATAAACTGGAGTATTGGATCTTATTAACTTCATATTTTTATGAATAATTGTTTGCAGGTCTCCTTCTTTCCAATAAAGCGTTTCATGAGGATTATTTAAATCTATTCCATTGATATAAGGTAATAAATTAATACCATCTATTTTTAAATTATTTGGAATTGACACACCTGCAACATTAGCAATTGTGGGAAAAATATCATTATGATGAATATTTTTAGTATAAATCGAGTTTTCTTTAATTCCCTTTGGCCAGCTCATAATAAAAGGAATATGCATACCGCCTTCAAAGTGAGTTAACTTCCATCCCCTAAATGGTTTATTTATATCAGGAAGGCCTAAATATCCAGCACCACCGTTGTCACTTGTAAATACAATCAACGTATTTTCGTATAAACCATTATCTTTAAGGGTCTGAATAATCTTTCCTACACTCCTATCTAACGCAGTAATCATAGAGGCGTAAACACGAGTATTATGATCTTTTATATGATCATGATTGTCATAGTCATCCTTAAGAGATTGAAGAGGGTTGTGGACTGCCCAATGCCCTAAATATAAAAAAAATGGTCTATTTTTATTGTTTTCTATTACTTTAACCGCTTCATCCGTATAGTAATCTGTTAAATAACCTCCAGGCTCAAACGGATCACTATTATTAAATGATGCTGAAAATTGACTAGTTGCCCAGACCATATCCTCAACACCCGAGTCTACTTTTGCATTAATCACATTTGGGTCATTTTTTGGAAGATACGATGAGCCTGTTAACATTAAACTATCATCAAAACCTTGGTCAGTTGGTCTGCTTCCTTCAACATAGCCACCTAGATGCCATTTACCAATATGAGCAGTATAGTAACCACCGTCTTTTAGTATCTCAGCTATTGTTACCTCACTAGAGGGCATTCCATTTATCAGGCCTGTGAAGTTAGATATACTTTTTTCGTCATAAACATTAGGCATAAAACTTGGTTTTTTTTCACTTCTCCACTTCCATATGGTTGGCCCTTGTTTCATAAAAGGGGTAAATTCATAGCCAAATCGTGTGGAGTATCTACCTGTCATAATTGAAGCTCTTGAAGGAGCGCATACTGCATTAGCCGCATATCCTTTATCAAATCGAACCCCAGTATTAGCCAATTCATCAATATTTGGAGTCATTAATGTTCCATCTGCCGCGCCGCCATTGTATAAAGAAATATCATTAAAACCCAAGTCATCCGCTAAGATAATTATTACATTAGGCTTGTTTTGTAATTCTAAATTTTTATTTAAACTAGTATCTTTCGACCAATATATGCTTTTATTTTCCTCTACAGGATTTGATATATTTACAATAGTTGGAAGTGAGGCTATTAAGATTTCATACTTATAAAACCAGATAGTTGAACCAATTCCAACCAATAAAAACCCAGATATAATAAGTTTTTTCATAAGCTGATTATTTTTTCGAGTGCTTTAGAGAGAGATTGAGCATTACAAGGCTGTAAATAAGGATTGGTAGATTACTCAACTTGCCTGGAGGAGTGTAAGAATAATATTCAAATGTTAATGGGTGTAAATACCCAGAAATAAATCTAAAAAGAACGTCTAAAATAACTGTTATCCAAAGGAATGATAGCAGGCTCTTGTACCTTGTTATTATGACCACATAAAATAAAAGCAGAAGCAATTGCGATGCGCCCCATAGTGATCCAAAAAGATAGATAACATTATTTGGGTCTAGATTATCAACTAAAGGAAAAGTGATAATTGAAGCTATATCTCTTAGGCCTGCATCTTCTTTTAAGAAATGGACAATAGACCTAAATATATATATTGCCAATATAGGATAAAAACCATACAAGGCAATTTTCGATCCCAGATATCTGTCATCAACTAATTTAGGCAGAATTTTTTCAATCATCTACATATCATATAGAGTGTGGTATTTGCTGTAAATTAGAACTAATAAGTACTCACTGTGCAATTTAACACACCTAATTTAAGGAACTTAATCTACTAGATTGAGAATAAAGTTATATTCTTCAGATATCTCTTTAAACTGATTTATTCTTCCACTCATTCCTCCATGACCACCAATTAGATTCATCTTCATAAGTATTGGATTATTTGATTGGTTGTATTCTCGCAACTTAGCTATGTACTTAGCAGGCTCGAAATATTGAACTTGTGAATCATAAAGGCTTGATGTTACTAATACAGCAGGGTAATTCATCTTTCCAATATTATCGTATGGTGAATACTGTTTAATATAAAAATATTCTTCCTCTATAGCTGGGTTACCCCATTCGTCATATTCAAATGTAGTTAAAGGAATTGAAGCATCTGACATGGTGGTAAGTACATCAACAAAGGGAACTCCTGAGAGAATGCCTTTATAGAGCCCAGGTTCCATATTAATTATTCCACCCATTAACAAACCCCCAGCACTTCCTCCTCTAGCAAAAACATTACCTGAATCTCCGATACCTTTCTTTAAGACCTCTTTAACTCCATCATTAAAATCATTGAACGTATTTAACTTATTAAGCATTCTTCCATCTTCATACCAATACTTACCCATTTCTCCGCCACCTCTGATATTAATAATGGAAAAAATAAATCCTTTGTCCAGAAGCGGTATTAATGTTGATCTAAATGAGGCATCGATATTAATACCATATGAGCCATACCCATAAAAAAGAATCGGCGCAGTTTTTAGATTTGTATTTTCGTGGGCTATGGTAATAACAGGAATATCAACGCCATCTCTAGCTTTTATGAAAAACCTTTGATCTTTATAATTAGATCTATTAAAACCGATTAATTTTTTTTGCCATAATGTACTGGAAACAGACTCATTTAAATCATAATTAACTATAGATGGTGGTGTTGTGAGTGAAGAGTAGGAGTAGTAAAAATTTCCATCTCTGGTCTCCTTATTGTAAGCAAAAGAAACATCATAAGCATTATCAGAAAATTCAATCTTATGTCTTGTTTTAGAATTTAGATTATAAATTGATATTTCAGGTAAACCATTTTCTCTAATCTCAAGAGCTAAATAATCATCCGAAAGCAGAATATTATTAATAAAGATATCAGAATCATGCTCAACAACTGTTTCCATGCTCTCTATTGATCTATTTAGCTTTGATATAGATTTTAATACTTTAAAATTAGGTGCTTTATGATTCGTTAATACTAGAAATGAGTCATCAGATACATGCTCTAAGTAATACAAATGATTATCTGATCTTGTAATATATAGCTCTGGATTTTCAAGCGGATTGCTAATATCTATTATGCGTATTTCATTTAAGTTAGTTGCTTCAATATTTATATAAGCGTATTTCTTGTTTCTTGATAATGATAATGAAAGGTTAAATTCAGGATCCATTTCTTTGAACAAGAGGACGTCTTCAGAAGACTCAGAGCCAATTTCATGAACGTAAACAGAGTCAGATATCAGAGTTACAGGATCTTTTTTTAGATATATTATGTATTTATTATCTTTAGCCCAAATTATTGTTCCTGTAGTACCTTCGATTGATTCACTCCTGAGAGATTTTGATTCAGGATCGAGTATCTTTATTGTGTATTCTCGTCTTCCATTATTATCTTCTGCAAAGGCAATAAGTTTATTATCGTAAGAAGGGGATATTGAGTTTATAGAGTAATACTGTTGATCTAATAACTTAAGATTGGCATCAATGAGCATAATCTCATTATTATTTGTATCTTTTCTAAAATATCTCGGAAGCTGCTCGGTTTTTAAAGTTTTTTGATAGTAACTAAAACCATTATTTGAGACTGCAAAGCTTATCTCCTCGTCAGGAACCTGATTCATCAAGCTATCTACTAGTTCAGTTTGATGATCATAATTAGATGAAAACCATTCATCAGCATAGGCATTCTCAGACCTTAGGTATGAAAGCATGTCCTCATTACTTCTAGTGTCATCTCTAAGCCAGTAATAGTTATCAACCCTCTCATCATCATGTTGATTTAGGATATATGGAATTTTTTCTGGGCTAGGTATTGGTATATTCATAGAACAAGCTGATAGGGTTAAAGAGATTATTAATAAGTACTTATACATAGCTAATATTAACTTAAAGGGTAATAAAAGTGGTTAGATGATTCTCATTAATTAACTATTTTAAAGTTATGAAATAAGGCGTCTTTTCTAATAGCTTGATAAATTTACTATATTTGTTAATTTATAGTATTGCTAAATTATTAGGCTATTAAAATTAATCATGAGCGAATTAAAAAATCACATAACTCAAAATAAAAATATACAAATCTATATTGACGGGACACTTATTCACAGAGATGAGGCAAAGGTTTCAGTTTTTGATAGTGGTTTCTTAATGGGAGATGGTATATGGGAAGGATTGCGATTATCTAATGGGGAGTGGATGTTTTTAGAGGAACATCTAGATAGGCTATTTGAAGGAGCTGCTGCAATTGATTTAGATATTGGCCTGAATCGCTCTGAGCTTATAGATGCCATTGAGATAACTCGTAAGGCTAATAAGATGCATGATATGGCTCATGCTCGCTTAATGGTAACAAGGGGAGTTAAGACGATGCCCTTTCAACAACCATCATTGTCTGCCTTTGGATCAACTGTTGTTATAATAATGGAGCATTCAGAATCCAATAAAAGATCTCTAGGAATAACTTTAGCTACCGTTCCCCAGGTTAGAGGCCTTCCAATGAGCCAAGATCCAAAATTAAATAGCCATTCAAAACTTAACTGTATTCTTGCATGTATACAGGCAGAAAAAGCGGGAGCGGATGAGGCGCTTATGCTTGATCCATTAGGGTTTGTAAATACAACAAACTCGTGTAATTTCTTTATTGTTAAGAATGGAGAGGTCTGGACAAGCTCTGGTGACTATTGCATGAACGGGATAACTCGTAAAAAAGTAATCCAGCTTTGCTTAGATAATAATATTCCAGTATTTGAAAAGAATTTTTCATTAGTCGACGTTTATAGCTCACAAGAAGCTTTCATAACAGGAACACTTGGCTCATTGACTAGCGTAAATGTAATTGATGGGCGTTCTATAGGTAAGAGTGGCAATTTCCCTTTAACAAAAAGACTTAACTCCTTATATGAAGATTTAATTACAAATGAATGAGAGATTAAATATCGCAATGTGGTCGGGTCCTAGAAATCTATCGACTGCACTAATGAGAAGCTTTGGTAATAGAGAAGACGTTATATCAATACTTGATGAGCCTCTCTATGCAGCATATTTAAAATCTACGGGCAAAGATCATCCAATGCGAGATGAGGTAATTGCTAGCCAAGACTCCAACCCAGATGAGGTAGCAAAAATTTGCACTCAATCTAAAGGCAGCGGTATTTGCTATCAAAAGCACATGGTTCAACACCTTCATAATTCATTTGATAGCCGATGGATATTACAATTAACTAACTGCTTCTTAATTAGAAACCCTGAAGAGGTTGTCGATAGTTTCCTATTAAAATTACCTGATGCAAAATTTGAAGATTTTGGGTTTGATCAACAACTAAATATTTTTGATCTAGTCGCTAGAAATATGGATGCTACTCCTTTAGTTATAGACGCAACTGAACTAAGAAATAATCCTGAAAATATTCTTAAAAAAGTTTGTGATAGGCTCTCAATTTCATGGGATTCGAGAATGCTTGAATGGAAGTCAGGATTAAGAAGTTATGATGGTGTTTGGGCACCTCACTGGTATCCATCTGTAGAATCTTCAACATGTTTTAAAAAATATAAAAAAAGTACAAATACCTTCTCCATGAAGGTTAAATCTATAATCGACAAAGCAATGCCGAGTTATGAAAAATTAAGTGCTTACAAAATTTAACTAACATATAGAAACATTTCAGATGCACTCGGGGCTTAATTAAAGCGGAAGATAGCTCTAAAAAATAAACTATTCTAGGTCTATATCTTGTCTTATTTTAAGCTTTTGCAGACTTATCTGATCCTTTAACGTCATTATGTAAGCCGCAGCCGCAAGAATAAAAATTCCAGATGCTTCATATATTATCTGTCTCTTATACACATCTGACGC
>OLHX01000094.1_pt1 | contig 14376 bp, 12 predicted proteins | sample 1609271 | NCBI WGS metagenome assembly OLHX01 (sample SAMN05416700, study PRJEB24817) | seawater metagenome | isolation source: Sea water | place: Canada:Atlantic | collected 2013-07 | reverse complement strand
TACGAGATAGCGTAGCGTCTCGTGGGCTCGGAGATGTGTATAAGAGACAGTTGCGATACCCTCTTTTCGTCCTACGCGCAATGCGCGGTGCACGCCATCACGCGCGGACTGCATTGACGGACTTCCTTCAGAATAGAACTCGTGTTCAGTATACAGAGTTTGTATACAACAAAAGGGATGCAAACGGCAACTTGAAACCTCAAACCCAAGCAAAGGATATAAGTGAATTTTACACCCCATTAGTGGCAATTCCTCTGTACCAAACATGGGAAAATGATTCCACCTGGAATTCGCATCTTAGTATCTTGAATCTACACGATAAATTGCTAAATGGTAAGACTTTAGCATCTTTAGTAGACCCAGGCGGTACAGCAAGCGATGCTGAAATTCATCAGAATATACTGTCTCGTGAAATAGCAAACATACAAACAGTGAAAAATGCAGATGGATCGATGCAAATAAGCAACTTGTTCAGTATGACACTGCCACAAACGCATGGACTACTAAAGTACGATCAAATCAATCTTTCCTGCGATCACACTAAATTATTAGGGTCTGTTTCGAAATTCTTTTCACCAACATAAATAAGAATGTTCAAAAATATACTTCGTATTGCAGTCCAAGAAGCCTTTCCTCCTCACACAAGGGGGTGGCTTCGACGACGCGTACGACGACATCCTACGCGTCGTACGCACCGGCATGCAGTGGCGCTATCTTCGCCCAACGGCCGCGGTCGCTTACATCACGGTCTTCAAGACCATGCACAAGTGGATCGACGCAGGTCTCTTCCACACGGCCTACGCGCGTCTCCTCCGGCTGTATCGGCGGCACAGGAGGCCTCGCTACAGCTGTGTCGATTCCACGTTTGTGAAGAACGTGTATGGTGTGACTGTGTTGGGCGTAACCCGACCGACCGAGGGCGCATGGCCACCAAGCTCTCCGCTGCCGTCGACGATGAAGGTGCTCGCTTCTCTGTACGCCAGGCAACCAGTCGGACATGCGCCTTCTGCAGCCGACGCTCGCAGCCGCCATTGTTCCCACTCTGTGCTGGCAACAACACCGATCGACTTACCCGAGAAGGTTCCTTTTGACCTCCGCCAGCAGGAGACTGCCCAACTCGAAACTCACACCATCGAGCACCTCGAAACCTTTCCGGCCCGTCTGCTGCACGTGATGCGTGTGCGCATCGCCGAAGCGATGCCCCACCTCAAGTGGTCGGCGATCGAAGCGCTGGGAAAGCGAGCCGCAACATACGCACTCAGCTGCCCGACGCATCTGTCGACGGCAGAGTCGGCGATTCAAACTAACCTGCATTAAGCTTAGCTCGGTTAATGTGAAAGTGTTATCGCCAACTGGTGCTAATGTGTGTCTTACAAAACCCTTTCGTCGCCGGTCACCCAGGTGGTGTGAGCGTTGTCCGACCCATGCGCCCACACGAGTGTATCATGTGCTACATGTGCCTTCCTCCTTCCACCTTCGTCTTAAGAGTTGTACCAGTTGCGCCTTGGGTCGTATCTCGATCTGTGAGTGTTACCCGGGCGGCAATACAAGCCCTGACCCGTTCCAATCGAACTCCGAGTCGGTACACCGAACGCACTGAAAAACGGATTTCTCTGATACTACAGATGTGGGGCAATTCGCGTGAGCCAAAACGTCCATGTTAAGAGTGACGTAAATATTCTACATTGTGAGTTTCGAACGAAGGGTCGCATCTCATTTTTTTAGTTGTACGCATCAGAAATAATAAGTGATTTGAGTGAAGCCTTTGCAGATATGAGTACGGTGCATGTATATGAACCGCGTTTCTTGAGGCAATTAGATACTTCTGGTCGCACGTATGGGAAAACACAATACCTTCCATTATTCTCCTGATGAATTGCGTACGCTGAGGTCGACGACCAACGAACAATGAGTAACAGGACTCGCGGTATGCCGCCGCTGAGCATGACGTTTCAAGAAAGGTGGAGCGGACGCCGAGTGCAACGTGACGACGAGGAGTTTAGACGACAGGGTAGTCCAAGCATTCCCAACCACCATAGAATTTACTGTACTAAATGCACCACGCGAAGTTAGGTTCTATCGGTCGCTTGTGTCACAAGAAGCTCCAGATGAATAGAAAAATTGCGACTACGTGCTTTTTTTTGGTGTTATAGCAAATGCCAAGACGGACACGGTCGGCACGCAAACATGAGGACAGTTCCACGTTCTCCGCTCATGGCGGTGATTTGTCACTGGCCGTACGATGGGAGGTGCACGAGGCGTCGCATACTGCCAATCTTCCAAAACCAGAGCGTGGTGCACCTCGTGCATCCTGAACGCATTTTCGAATTATATACACATCATTTCGCACGCGTGCGACAAAAGATTATGAATACCGGCTTCATCGGAATCGCGGTCGCGCGCGCATTGTTAGAATTCAAAATGAACTGCATCGTTTGGAACTCTGCGATCGAGCATGCCGAGCACGACGACAAACAACATTTTTTTGCCTCGACACTCGGGACCTCTCGCACCCGAAGCGCAAACATACCCATATGAACATTACACCACTGCGTCTTCGAGCATTTCTTACAATGTAACTAAATAAGATCGTACACTTTGGTATTTAATGGAATCAAGTTGTTACTCCAAAAAAACCACTGTCGCATCAGCACACAGTGAGTATAGTTGTACATGTGTGCTATATCCTGAGCATTTTTGTCATCAGGACCCTTCCACGATTGTAGCATCCAGTTCGGAATACACCGCATTGACAACACTTTCATTGCAAATGAGATATCTTCCATTGAATTTACTAACATCTGAGAACATGATGTGTCCGTATGCATATCTAAGAACATATGCGTATCAAACCAAAATTTTACATTATTCGACGCGTTCAGCACGTCCCCTATGTGAAACAAAGTGCGAATAAGACGTACGCCAATTATGGCCCGGAATCTTAATATGTGCATGGGTCTTATCGTCTTTCTTCTACCCGAGGTACCCCATGGTATGGGCGATGTACTATCCATAGAAAGTAGCTCTTTTACTGTGTTTTTGGTAGCATCCCTTGCGTTTTTACATACAAAAAAGGAAATAACTTCGGGGTCAAAACCCGAACCATAAATTATCCCAAAACGATCAACAAGTTTTTGGATTTGCGATGACACAATATATTTGTTGACTGGTGTTACTTTACTAAAGTCCTGATATGCAACATAATCGTATCTCATTTCTAGAATTATGTGGAGCAACACGACTTTAAGAGTGTCGATGAAATCGTATAACCCAAAACTGTTTCCTTTTGAAGAAGAAGTCTGCATTACACTCTCTAAAAATTGTCTCAAGGATGGAAACTTTGTGGCGGATTCAGCATCTAAGAGTTGGACCATATTATCGTGAACTATCAATCGGTCAACATGGTGTACATAAATACCTTGTACATCGTTGAACGCGTTTGGGTCTGTCCCAGTAAATACATGCAAATCTACATTCTGCGCCATAGTCCTCAACTTATCAACATCTATTCTATCTTTACTTAGTATGACAGTACATAATGCGCAAGAATTTTTCTTTTTAGGTGCAGTGTAAGCTGCATCATCCTTTTCTAAAGCAATCATAGGTATATCATAATTCGGCGATCCACCTTGTGTACGTTCTATGTACATACAAGGATATATTAGACCTGCAACAGTGTGTATTTGCAATTTTTTCATAAATTCATCCGATTCGGTTGAGTGTCTTTTACTCGAGTGTCTTTTACTCGGCCTTTCATCCTCGTTTCTTAGGATATTTCCAAGTTGTTGTAGTTGGAAGAGGTTTCGCTCCATTATTTAAAACCTAGATTTTTATTATTCACCACACGGACTCCGAGTCCCGTAAATCAGAGCCGTTCTCTTTGTCGTCCACACAACACCAACACGTCGACCGGCGTAAAATGTAAACGTAACAAACTTGACGCCGTAGCAATGTCTTGGGCGCATATAATGTGCATCATCCTCTCCAAAACGAAGATACTCATACACTTTATGATAGCATGAGAAGTGCACATCTGTCATCATATTGGGTTGCACGTGAGGTTTTGGGTTTAGAGTGCAACGCCAGGTGGTTCTCCAGGTTGTGTTCCCTCTCGGGTAATAAATTCGCGTGGAAATTCGGTTTGGTTCCACCAGACATTTACCAGCTTGAATTTGTCAGAAGAAGCTTCAGGTGAAAAAAAATGGGAGAGGTCGAAAAAAATGGTCGGAAAACTCATTCGGCTGATTTCTTTTTGGAAGAAGGACATTGTAGATTGTTCCTCCTTTTGAAAAAGTTACTGTGTGCTCTGTCGCTGGGTCAGTTGAAAAATCACCGAGATTTTCGCTTCCTTTTGAGAGAGTACAACCCACTTCATCACAGTCGAATTCGAAGGAATTGTCAATCATCACCTTTGAGAACGGGGATGGTACGGAAGATCGATTGACAAGACTGATTGAAAGGTCATCAGACAGCTTCATGGTCGTGTTGTGAAGACTGTGCGTAATCGTGTTGCCATCATCATAATCAACACGAACATGATGCGTCCGACACGCAATGTAGCCCCTACGCACGTGAGGAGGCACAGCACAGTCAAAGATAAGGCAGCAATAGATACGGCCTACACCCTTCGAATCCATTTTTTCACCTACGAGTCGCGTGGTCACAATTTTTTGTACAAGTTGTATGGCCGATCAGACAAGCTCATGTCATACGAGAATCCAGGAGGTGCAGCCGCACCTTTGGGGAACGCCTGATATTCGTCTGTGGCATCGAATATGAAATCCTTGTATTCGATGATTTCACATTTATCCTTTTTGACTAAAATTGATTTACCATTGTTTGGTGACGTGATTACCATTGCGTGAGTCGCGTTGATCGCAATCACATGAGCCTCTTTTCCATTGAAATCAGGACTCGCTACATGTAATTTGACGTACAATTTCTTTTCTTGTTTCCACACTCGATCCATTTCTTCGACTCGGACTCGTCTCTGTCGGTTTTGAAATATTCTTCTTGCCACTCCCAATGCATCGACTTTTTCAAAAACAGGCCAAGTATCTCCGTATCTTTGTTGCGTTTGCGTACGATCATTTAGAACATTGGCGACACACACCTTAAGAAGTTGTAATTCAACCTCATTTTCGCATTCTTTTCCACGATCTAACAGTTTCAAAATGCTCCTGGCGTCGGGAACGGTTTCGATGTCCTTGTGACTATAATCCTTGTGTTCCAACAATTTACTTGGTGTGATGTCTGGTGTGACCATTTGATATCAGAATGTAAAAAAGATATGTCAGAACGATTCAGTTCGCTATCGACTGCGATTGGTGCCCACGTTACGAGCCATGGATGGTAGCAAGCGACCTTGGCATGCAGTTCTTCCTCTCCTGCTGTCGCTCTTCTTCCCTGTGATTCGAAGATGCTCGCCTGCTTTCGTACAGATCGGTGCCCTTTCTTGAGTTTTGCATCGTGCTCGAGTTCGTCGCGAGCCTGCATCCAAGTATTTCACCATGCTGGCTCTTGTCTTCAAAAGAGCCGCGTGCGACGACGTGCTTTTTTTTTTCAAACTTGTTCTTTTTCGAAATTTGAAAAAATGAGAGGCGTGCACAAGCGTGATTTGGAACGGTGCTCCCGATTGAAGTCGGGGTTCCGGAATGTCATGTTCGACAGGAAGAAGGGCGTCCTCAATCCCTGGTTCGTGAAGCGTGGTGTGTACCGTTCGTGCGGGTTTTCGACTCCGGTTGAAGCCGCCGTGCAGAATTGGCTCTGCGCGCAGCACGAGAAGAGGACTGCGAAGTCAAAGGTGCCGACGAGCACGGCCGAATCCGCGTGGATGGACAAGTCCACGGTCGCCTTCGCCCGAGAAGCGTGTGATCTCTTTGGCGCGAGGATCGAAATGCGGCGTGGTGCCACATCGGCGAAAGCAGTCGTCAAGAGCTGGATGCCGTGCGCCGATGCCGGGTTTGGCATCGTCTTCGACGACAATCCGGGGGTTGTTCTCCACGAGGATCTACTCCGACGCGGCAGGGACGACTGGCGGCAGATCGAGTGGGAAGGTGACATTTGGGAGACGAGCAAGCGGCGCCCAACTTGTCCTCAATGTCTGCATCCACTGGGCGTCGGTCGATCGGCCTGGACGTTCTGCTCCGCCTGTAGGCACATGGAGCCGGGCGCCATGTCGGCTACCGTCTCCAAAAGGATGCGCTCCAACGACCCATACCGACGCGACAGGCCCAACTACGCCGAAGACGACGTTTGACTTTTTCCTTCCATAGTAGAAACATGAGTCGTCCATCGAATTGTCCAGATAAAGCATGGAGCTACCTCTCGATGAAAGACTTGCGCAAACTCGATCGGAACGGAACATTTAAACCACCCATGACAAAGAGTGAGTTGGCAAGAAAGCTGTGCGAATTCGCACAGCGAGATTGTAAAGAGACACCGTACCGCATTCTGCAAGCTCGTTGTAAAACCGACCAGTCGAAGGTCCGATCGCCTGTCCGATGCAATTCCTCGAAAGAGGAGCTGGCGAACGAGTACGGTAAACGCACGTCCCAGCGTCCCGCTCCGTCTAGCCGGCTCCGACATGCGCCCTGCGTTGCGCGGCACCTACCTGCACCCGCTGCGGCGGGTCCATCTGCCCCGCGCCTAACTTTGTGTCGACCCGCTTCGCCGTGCCTACGCATCACTCCGCTGCGTCAACTTACAGAGCCAGTGATGCCGAGATCGGCATCGCGCCAGCAGCAGCCGCAGCCTCGACCCGCTCCACACCCACGTGGCTCCGCCACACCGGGTTGTTCGAAGCAGATCGGCATGATGTTCGAACAACCCGGGTCCGAAGAAACCGGGTCGAGCAGCGCATCTTCGCCCGATCCGAGAGGCCTCACGTTGGTGGAGCTTCGCGCGGAGCTCTCTGACATTAAACGCGAGAATCCGGAGTTTGGCGACGACGACTTGGGTCTGTACCTCTTAAAGACTTTTGGTATCCTCGCCCCCCTCGACAGACACGGGCGGCAGCCCTCAAAGCCGTTTGCTCTCCGGAGCGCCGGGACCTCGGATCAGCAGCTGACGCTGCTGGCCCTGGTCTTCGATTGGGTCTACGTGGAGCACGACAAGCTCTTCTATCGGACCCATGGGACCGGGTTGGTGCGCGGTGCGGGGAGCGACGCGCTGCGCGTCGTGGGCTTTGTGGGCGTCGGACCGAATAGACAGCAGATCAACACCGTTTCAGAGATGAAACTGGCCATGCAGCGCGCGCAGACGACCTTTAGTTTTGCGCTGCTGGTCGACGGCCTGCCTCAAGATGCGCGTCTCCACCAGATTTCCGCGCTGAGATGCTTTCTCGAAGGATGGTGGCGGACCACAGGACAGATTGCGTACAACGACACGCACGGACAAAAGCTGTTGCTCATCCGCAAGTACAATTTGCAAGACGAGAATTACGATCAGTGCCCTCATGGCACGGGTGTGTACGACACCACTACGCTCGAGTGCATCGAAGACCCGCGGGACGTATTCACGCACAAGATGGACGATGGGCGGATCTTCCACTACAAACGCGCCTCCATTGAAGCCTGGGTGCGCACGCGCCGACACGACCCAACCTGGCCAAACACTGGCGAGCGGATGGACCCGTCGGTTGCAGCGAGGATCCTGGGCGAGACCCCGGCTCGGCCCGTGCGACCGGGCGACATCCGTTGCTCCTGGGAGGGGTATCGTGTCGTCCTGACCCAAGCGCAAGTGCGACCACACCAAGGCTCCAACTGGCAGATCCGGCTGCCACACAGGCACTATTCCGCCGGCTTTGCGAGCCGGTTCGGCGGGTGGGAATGGAACGCCGCGCAGGACGTTCAGAACGCGCCGCGCGATATCTTAGACCGCTGGAAGCGGGACGTCGTCATGTTCGACGACCCAAGCCCTGCAGCGCCGTCGGCCCCGGCGCCCACGCCACCGCCTTCGAACCCCGACATTGTGGTCCACAAGGTCGCCGCCTGGACGGCGGGCGAGGTGCCGTCGGAGGCTGTCACGACCCTACCGATTACGATTTTCACGCCCGACGCTGTGACGACCGCTTTTTACGACGTGCTTGGACCCATTCTGCACGGACAGACAGTGCAAAATGCCTACACCGACACCGTCACTCGAATCGACGCGACCGCGCTAACACCGTCCCATTTGCAGGTGCTTGCGCGCAACGAGGTGGCGAATGTCACCGGCATCATCAACGACGCGCAATTTTACCCGGGCCTTGCTGATGACGATCGGTTTCTCGCCGTTCGCATCCTGCGCTGCCTGGTCAAGTGCTCGATCGTGGCCTCGATCGTCGAGTGCCATCGCTATGGGGGCTACGGCGGCGTCCTCCTCGGGCGCGAGGGTCATATTATCCTCATCGACCAGTCGGGGTTCCAGTGGCAGCAAGACCACTTTAACACGGGCGGCCTCTTCTTCTACCCCACCTTGCCGCCGGCGCACTTTCAAGTGTGGCGTCAGATGTGCTACCGCGCCTTTTTTGAGGAGGACCCCCCGTCATCTCCCTCCACGCCGATGGAGGTCACGTGGTTCGGGCTCAGCGGTCGCATGTGCGAGGAGCAACTCAAGCGGGGCTTTCGCCTCGAATTTGTGCAGGCCTTCGAATGTGCAAATCAGATGGCGAGCGCGGCGAACCGCAAAGCCTACTTTCGCTTTCTCAAGGCAGGTCTCGGCTTCTTTTGCGAAAACCTCGATGATACCACAAAAGCCCGGTTGCCCTCGCTCCGCCTGCAGGGCATCGCGCAGGCCCTCGAGGCGATGGTCCACAACGCCGCGATGGTCCACAACGCCGCGAATCGCGTAAGCATCTTGGAGCTACCATTCAGCAACGGCGACGACACGGAGGCGATGACGCGCATCGAGCACGCCTGTGTGCGTCTGAGAATTGACTTCCGTGGCGGCAGCATTGTCGACGCCCTCGCGCCAATCGAGAACGGTCCGATCCTCGCCGTGACAAACTGCGCGGATCCGCACGCCGCGATTGGAAACGAGGGCGGTTACTCAAGCGTCGACGCCGCGATCTCGACGAACACGCACTCGAAGCATATGGTGGTCGCCGCGCGCATGCCGCAAATGTATACGAGCGCGACCAACGTGGACTACCGAGCGCTGCCTACCATCTCTCCCGAGCCGGTTTTTATCCCTTCGGCGCGTGCGTCGCGAGTCTACGGTAGAGTGACTACCATTTTTGGCGTCAATTCGCCAGAGTTTACGATGATGCAGAGCAAGAACAACTCTGGCAGCATCGACGAATCGAAGATGAAATTCGCTATGCAATTGCTTGGCTTTGGGGACGGCGTGCTGCTCTACGCCCAGGACGGGTACACGATGTCCAACCCGTCCTGGGCGTTGCATGATGCCCTGCTGCAAATGCTGGAGGCTAGCGTGGCCCCCCGCATGCAGGACGGGCTCAGTGCGTGAGCCCGTCCCATCCGATGCCGCGCGCCCGGCCGTACGCGGCGAAGAAGTTGTTGCGCGCGCCGGCGACGTCGCGGTCCATGCGCACGCCGCAGCGTGGGCAGTTGAAGACCTTGTTCGCGCACACGGCACGTTGGTGAACGCATGACCATCTGCGATAACATATCAGCTTAAATTGTCAACTGAGAAAGGCGGGCATGTCTCGCCGGGTGGCCGACGTCGATGCCCGCCTTGGGCGGCTGCCGTTTCTTAACCTGAAGATTGGGTGTGGCTCTCAGTCGGAGCTGTGGGCCGATGTCGCCATTGGCAACGAGGATAGCATACGTGGAATGTACGAGAAGGCATTCCTCGGTGGATCGCAAGGCCTCCTTGGAAGCGGGTCATATTCGACGGTCGTTGAGGTCATTGTCACCCTTCCAGACGGCACCCGTAAGACAGCGGCACTGAAGACATGCCATTTCTCAAAGTATTGGGATGCTAGCCCTTCACGACGAGATGGCTGAATCACAACACCAGGCAGATTCCAAGGGGCCACTCTTGGGGCCACTCTTGGGGCACAGGTACTTCAACCAGGTACAGGCGTGTATTGCCAAAATGACAGCGAAGATGGAGGAAAGCGAGAACAGTGTGCTAAGGAGGAAATTTGAGGATGACTGTCTGGAGGAGGCGAGGGTGGCAAGCGTGATGGCAGACGGGGTCGGCGTTGGCGTGGTTAACATGCTTGGCACTCCCAATAGCTTCGCATTCTATGCAGACTCTGAGACATGGAATGATCATACATGGGGCACGTTGCGCTTTCTGTTGTTTATGGACAAGGCCGACGGTGACCTTACCAGCAATGTGGCCTGGGAGTACTTGAATACCGTTGATGGGCTCAAGAACGTAGAGGGCCAACTGGACAACAAGTTTAAAAGCATGACCGATAAGTGTTGTGTGTGCTTTGACACCAAGCCCGAGAACGTTCTATACAGACAAGGCAGAGATGGGCAACTGGATGTCTTCCTGGCCGACTTTGGCGGCCACTATTGCTACCAATGGGGGGGCGGAGAACGCAAACAAGAGGAAAACCTGTTTGGGGGCCTCACACCAACCCAGGAGCAGGCTGACGCACTCCTCAACCTTATGAAAGTCACGTTCTCGTTTCAGATGTCGGCTCGTGCGAACGGGTATAGTTGGGATGAATCTACCAGGAGGACCTCCGGAGAGCTAACTATGTGCTTTTTCGGCGATGCATGCCTGCGTGTCATGCACGGCCTTCTTGCGGTGGCCGAGCATGACCGCACATACGCCCTCGTCGACCCGCTCGACCCGCTCGACCCGCTCGACCCGCTCGACCCGCTCGACCCGCTCGACCCGCCCAAAGACGCGTTTGTCGACCTTCTAAAGGATACGAAACGCCGCAATGTGTCGCTCTATATGCTGAGGATGTACACACAGCAGGGCAACGGAAGTCGGCTACTGGAGGACGGCGTGGGGGAGCTGGGCAAGCTCTTGAACTCGAAGAAGGCGGGAATGTATCTACCCGATTCGGTAAAAGAAAACCTTGATATTGTCAGCTACTGCTACGAGGTGGCATACGTATTGGACAAGCTAACACCAGAAGACAACGAACGAGTGGTTCAAGTCTATTACAATGGCACTCGGAGGCCTGTCAACGACCCAGACGGAGCCCCAGGCGCAAAGCATCAGCGCATGCGTGAACCGAGCGCGTCTTGAGGCGCTCGCGGCTCACTCCACCTTTGGACCGGAGAGGGCGAACGGCGGGTCTCCCGGGACGGCCGGCGCGCTGTAAACCACATGGGGTTTGTGGGTAACTCTCGCGGCGCGGGCCCATGCGACCAGAGTTGCAAGCACCAGCACAAGCAAGTCGTGCATTTGCTTGGTGTTAGACTCACATTACGTCTAGGCCAGCTCCTCCCAGCACTCTTTTGCAAAGCTAGCGTGAAGAAGTTGCACGCAGAAGGCTTCCGAGCCCGCGAGCTCGCGCTCCACGAGCTCGCGCGTCTGCCCGTCGATGAACTGCGCGAGCACGGTCGCGTTAAACGCGTGCTCTACGCCGCTGCGCGCCCCGGTCTCCGGCGAGAGGAGCGCGATGCGCTTCGCCGGTGATTCCACTGGCAAGAGCTGCGGCGCGAGCAAGAGGCGAAGGCCCGCGTCGCCGTCGTATACAAAGGCGGCCGGCAGCGCGAGGCCGACTTCTGGCGATAGTACGCAGTCTGTGTTCACCTTGGCAGCACAGTCGATCGCGCGCCGCGTGGCCTCAGCAAGCACCCAGCGGCTTGTCCGGGCGATTGCAAAGGGGGAGCAAAAGTCGCTTTCATATATGTGCGTATAATTGTAAAACTCGCAGGTTGTTTCTTCGTTCCACGGCTGTAGCACCACGCTGTCTAGCTTGACGCGCGCTTGCTCCTCGCTCGGTGGGGCGAGCAGCCAAGTGGCGAGGAGGGCGGCCGAGGCCGAGGTCGCGGCGGCGGGCTTCCCCAATGACTGGATCAAACTGAAAGACAGTTTCACAGATCAGAAAAAAATATATGACCTTCGTTTAGATCAGGCACTTAACGACTTTGAAGCCTTTGCTTCGGACAAGCAGCGCACTGAACATACAGGAAAGGTTCTATACAGATTTGAAAAGGAATCTCTGCAAGAAGTCGTCAAATCCGCGGAGTGGGAAACCTTATACAGTGCGATCATGCAAAAGATTCCAGAAGGTATGTGCGCAGTTACCAGTACTGATAATGGTTCTCTCGTGATGAAACTCACCAACAATTTCGTGACGTTCGAGACAAATGGGTATACGAAAATAGAGGTGAGGGATGCAGAGAGTCTGCAACGTGCACGTAAGGTGCGTCATGAAGAGGCCGCCAAGGCTGCCGCCAAGAAGGCGAAAGAAAATGCAAACAAGCTGCGCGATGCGTACGTGGATGATTACGCACCGCCAAAATGGAGCCTCGAAATGGTGGGCTCCCCCGCGTGGATGAAGCTCGCCGAGAAAGTGGAGGTGCTTAGCCTCGACACTCGCGAGTATCTGGTAAGGAAGCTGGCGAAGGAACGAGAGCCGGTCAACATCGGGATGGGGGAGAATGGATACCATGAAGATGTCCTGCAACGAGAATTTGACTACCGTATTTCGGGCTACCGAACGGCCTATACGGCCAATTCTTTGCCGCCCAACATCGCGGTCTACACGCTCACGCCTATGAATCACGCCAACGGGTTGTTGGCCCACGTGATAAACTCGGTGGGCTTTGGGTTTGACGACGAAAGCCAACCAGACTACCGTTATTTTATTGAGGGTGCGAAGGTTAAGGAGAATAAGAAGGAGGAGCTGAAAGAGAAGCTGCGCGACGTCTTCCTGCTCGTCTTCGCGTGCGCGAAGCTCAAATCGTTGTCCACCGTCGTGCTGTGCTTGCTCGGCGGCGACGCTTTCTGCGCGAAATTCCCGAATGGTTGCGAAAACTACATCAATAACTACTTCATGCCGGCGCTCAAGATGGCGCTCGACCAGTTACCCAAGGGGAGCCGCCCAAAACAACTCGGCATGATGGGCAATCCAGGCGATGATACGATGACGACGCTGCAAAAATTTTGCAAAGGCATCCCTTGCGAAAAGTACGGGAGAGTGCCGTCTATTTGCGAGGAGGACGAAGCGGCGAAGTCGCTCTTCATGAACGCGTGGGACCCGCACTCGGTGGTAGGCAACGGCAACAACGCTGACGAGTCACTCGACGGGTACTTCGGCCGAGCGTCGGCGATGGCCTACCTCTCCTTCCCGCCGGTGAACAAGAACATCAAGTATGTGTCGTCGAAGCAGCTTCGAACAATTACCTCTTGTCTGGTCAACCCGAAGATTCAATCATTTGCACACGGAGTTGTTGAAGATCGTCGGTGACCTATCCACGCAAGATAAGGAGGTTATGGAAAAGTACACATCTCATAGATTTGAAAAGAATACTCTTGGCAGTGACATTGTCGAAGACCTAAAGGGCTTAGAAAGAAAATGCGGCGTCACGCTTGAAAAGCCGGTGACTCTGTACAGAGGCGAGATTCGTCCCGCTGACAAAACCACGGAAGCTGATCTGCAGGTGGTATCGTGCGACATCGGAGACTGCATAACATCGTGGAGCACATCACCGGCGCGTGCTTCGTATTACTCTACACATTTAATCCATAACGCAACGCCCAACCAAAATCAGACGTTTTCACACAGCCACTCTGTTCTCTACTGCACAACATTTCCCAAAGGGACGCGTGTTCTGCCAATGCATGGTATGGAAAACGAGGTTCTCCTCGTTGGGAGACCAAGAGTGACGTACGACCAAAAAGTTGCTACCGCCGACATCGAGCAATTGTTCGCCCTGAATGAGACGGATGACGATGAATACGATTACGCACTAAAACACGATATCTTAAAATTTCACAAATCATGGAAAAGCGGTTATGCACATATCGTATCAGGGACACTTTTGGACGTCGACGGAAAAGAAATACTTCATCACAGATAAATTATCCGATAAGTTGCCCTCGCTGTAAAACTGTAGCACGTCATTCTGTTGCGAGCAAACCCAATTTCACCTGCTGGCCATTATGACTCCTCGAAGTGCCCATCAAACTAAACATATTTCAAATTAATGTGATTTTTTATGACGCGATACATTATGTCTTCTCCAAATTTGGGGTGCCGAATCAACGTATCGTCCATAATCTTACCTTCGTTGTACAACCTTTGCAATTCTTGTGACTGACAAATCAAAACTCACTCGCGGATCGAATTTTGCGGATAGTCTCAGAATCAACTTGGAAGAAAAAGCCGATATGGCCAGAAATTTTTTGGTCGCAAATTCCAACGAATGACGTCTGCCCTTCGAGTACATGTCTACGATCTGTCTCTTATACACATCTGACGCTGCCGACGAATAGAGAGGTGTAGAT
>OLHX01000091.1_pt1 | contig 14503 bp, 15 predicted proteins | sample 1609271 | NCBI WGS metagenome assembly OLHX01 (sample SAMN05416700, study PRJEB24817) | seawater metagenome | isolation source: Sea water | place: Canada:Atlantic | collected 2013-07 | reverse complement strand
TCTACACCTCTCTATTCGTCGGCAGCGTCAGATGTGTATAAGAGACAGCATCGTCACATAGCACGTACACTCGCGTTGGGTGTGAGTCGTCTTCTCGCTTCCACTTTGGCTTTTCTTCGAAGAAGCCGAAATCCATGTACTCTAACAGTTTGAAGGGGTCCATTTGGGTGTCGCTCTGCATGGACTTGAGATACTCGTTATACTTCTTCTTCTTCACGAGGTACTCTTCCCACTCTTTCACCTCACTCTCCAGCTTCTGTTTGACAAGGCTCACCGCATTTTTCGTAGGCTCAATGATATCTTCCTCTTCGTTAATATTCAGCCCTTGAAAGGTATGAACATTGCTTCGATAGGTTGGCGTGACGAGGATCACCCTCTCAATGCACTTTGCGTCCATGTACCGCTTGATCAGATTTTTTGCGGCACAAGTTTTTCCTGCATTCCTCCTACCAATCCATAACTGAATGCCATGCATGGCTGGCATATGCTCGGGTACGGGTATCTTCCCTGACGTTCGTTTTGGTGGGATGATTGGGAAATTGATCTTCTTAGTCTTCAGCATTTTTTATAGCAGTCAAAAAGAAAATGGACACACCGTCAGAGTATGCGGTGCTAAGTAAGGCGAGCTACGATTTTTATTACGGTCATCACAAAGAAGCCCGAGCCGAACTGGACGCGTACGGTTTCGAAAATTACAGAATCGACGAGGATCACTCCGACGGAAACTCGATCACAATCGTCAGACCTGATACCAGTGCCGTAATCAGCTATCGCGGGACCGACTTCACCTCCGCATCGGATTTGCTCGCAGATTGGCAGATCTTGGTCGGCTTACACTCGAACCCGTTCATGGAGCCCCTTAATCCTTCCAATCGCTTCGAAGAAGCAAGTCAGAAGTACGAGAGAGTGAAGGAAAAGTACCCGAACGTCAGTTTGACTGGGCACTCCTTAGGGGGCGCCCAAGCATTGCATGTAGCTAGAAGGCACAGCGCAGATTCATACACCTTCAACCCAGGCGCATCGCCATTTGCGGAACCGTTTACTTTGTTGACGAGCGATCGACCTCAAACCGTGTTTACCACCGGAGACGATTTTATCTCGTATGCATCTTATCTATCCAAGGACCATATTATAACAGTCCCAAGAAAAGACAAAATGCAATATTACAGTCACAGCCTTGTCAACTTTCTCCCTCCACGTGTGTCTCATAAGAAACCACCAGATTACCTAGACTCGATTCACAAAGAGACATATGAACGAATAAACATGTGTGACTTGTTCCCGGAGTTATGCCCCAGGAAGCGTAGTTGAAATATGGGTTGGCGTCGCCTTGTTTTGACTATACGTTTGACTTGCGCTCATGTGAAGTAAAGGCGTTATCGAGTTAGTCATGTGAAGAGCCGTATACACGTTTTGATCCACAACCGCCTTCGATGTGTTATACGCCTGTGCGATTGAACTTGCATTTGCTCGAAGCTGAGTATTGTACGCTGCAGCCTGCGTATCAGCCTGCGAATTCATCTTCGTTGCATATGCAGCGTAGTTTGATAGAGCTGTGGCTTTCGTTTGTGCGTATCGGCCTTTCGCAGTTGAAAGTGCTGTTTGAGAGGTTGCAAGTTTAGTTGAAGCAGCTGTCGATTTCGCTTGGCCTGCAATTTGGTTTGCTTTGGCGGCGTTCAGGGCGGTTTGAGCTGCCGTCACGTTGGCCTTAGCAGCAGCGATTTTGTTTGATTGACCAGCAGCGGTTGCCGTTGCGGTAGCTTGAAGTTGTGCGTAGCCAGCGTCCATTTTGGATTTCGTTCCACCAACGAACATGTTTCCCTCGTAATAAGCTGGAGTATTTGGTCCATAAGCGTTGTTGCTCAAGTGGTTGTTTAATCCCATTGCCTGCAGGACGAACCAGTCTTGGCCTGCGAACAAATTCGGTTGTTTTATGAGAGCCGCTTTAGCTTGCCCGAGTTGTGCCTGCGTGAGTTGCTGGATGACAGCTGTTTTATGGTTCGAGGTGGTTACCAAACTGACAGGCGTCGTATTCGTTCCGGCAACGACTGTTTTCAGCAATCTCACAGCTGGCGCGAAACTGAGGCTGGAGGGTTGTTGGAATCGATTCGTCATTTTCTTTAGCATAGATGAAGCCTGCGTCGCATTCAAGTGTGAGAAGCCGCTTGGAGGGACGATCCCCTGTGTATGCGCAAAATAGCCAATCGTCCCTGCCAACACTCCTCCGACGAGGGCGGCGGCGGCGCTGATTCCAAGCGTTTCGAAATCAAGGGGCGCGGCAGCCAGTTCTGATGCCCCTATGTCACTGCTCATCGTTTCTGCGAGTGACCCAGCCTCCGACGTCATATCAAGACCGACATCACCCGCTTCTCCCATGCTGGCCGTAGTCAGGTCTCCACTTTCAGTACCAAACGCGGAGCTAAATAAATCTGCACCTGTCTCTTCCGCAGAAGTACCTACGTCACCAACACTTTCAGTAAGGTCAGAAGCGAGATCGGAGGCTACAGTATCAGCATTTGTTGTTGCTTCGTTGAAAAGGTCATCCAACCCCTGCAGGTCTTCCTCGTCTTCCGCAGCTGCAGCCGAGTCGTTGGTTACAGCTTGCTGCGCGTCATCCACCTCAGATTGTGCGTTCTGCATTTCAATATCGTCATCCGGATCAACTTGGGAAACACGCGTATAACCGTCACCAAGTGCTTGTCTGATATTGCTGAGTGAGCGCTGAGCGGCAGCACGTGCTTTTCGAGCCGCGTCTTGAAGGCTACTCCCCAAATTACGGGATGAAGATGCATAATCTCTAAAAACCAAGTCGCTGTCGGTAGTTGTGTCTTCATAAGAGTTTCTACCCATGTTTGACAGTGCTCGGTATCGAATGGTCTGGCTACCGCGAAGACTGTTTATAATACCGCCAGCGCTGTTGCCGCCGCCAAATTGACCTTCGGGTATGAGTTGACCCAACTCAGCCATCTCGATGTTGGAAGTTTCAACTGCTGTATACCCAGCTGCAGATGCAGAGGTGGTGAGACTCATTGCTGCCCCCAGCCCTGCTCCACCAAGGGCGCCACCTGTTGCTGATAGCGCTGTTTGGAGGAAAGCTGAATTTTTGGGGAGATCAAACGTTTGGATCGTCGGGAAGGGGAAGGGTGTCGGGTGAGGATGAGGATGAGGATGAGGCTTTGGCCGAGACTGCGGTTCAAAGGGTCGATGCGGAATGCAATTTCCGAATCTGTCTTTTTGACTGCATTTCTTCTCGACGTTCTGCATTTTACTGATAGCAACTTTTTTTAGTACCCGCCGAACATGCGGAGGTAAGCCTTTGCAAGTGGGTCAGGTCTGGCCGCTGCAGGAGCTGCGTCACGCTTTTCTTCACGAGGCTCATCACGTTGTTTCTTTACAAACAAAACACGAGTATTTTGAAAATCGAGATCGTTGTCGCTGTCACTGCTGCTATACTCGATGCAAACCGTGTTGCGCTGAGCCTTTGGACGCTCTGGAGGCGCAGCTGGCTCAACCGCTGGCTCTGGCTCAACCGCTGGCTCCGCTTTCATTCTCCGAGCAGCCTCTTTTTCGGCCGACTTCTCGATCTTTGCAGCCTGCTTTTCTTGAGCCATCTGCATCTTTTCCTGAACCTTAGACTCACGAAGCTCGGAGCGTTGAGCGGACATCTCACGGCGCTTTTTTAGAGCCATTTCTCGAGCGACTGCTAACTTGGCCAACGCCTCTGGACTCATCTCTTTCCTGACCTTGGTGACGATTGGCGTTGGAACGTCCATTTTTTTAGTAAAGAATACAAAAAAATTGTGGTGGTTTCTACTTTTTTCTGCGCCGTTTTAGACTAGCTCCAGAGATAAGTATGTATACGACCCGTTTGCGATGTACTCATAGTTCCCATCTGCTTGCTGCAAACCATTTTGCGCCAGTTGTACACCGACTACATCGTTGGCTGATAGAACTTTGATACACGACCAACTGCCCATCGCGTGCGATGGTAGGTGCGAGGCGTGCGTTGCAACATTCGATGCTGAGATTTCCCCCACAGGTCCAAACCGACCAATGCCCCCACCCGTACCGATATCTGCAAGAGCGGTGGTGAGGTTTGCTGGGGTGCCGTTTGAGTCGTTGCCAGGATGGTTGACATAGAACATACCACACAGATTCACTCTCGCTAAGGCTGGTGCAGTCGTTGGTTCGGTGGTCCAATCGCCGATACTGTAATAATTCCTGGATGGAACGTAAATGTGACATGAGCACCTGTAAGTCCCAGTCGCACTGACTTTAATTCCATCAATTTGCGGTGTGAAACCACCGCTCGTAACAGCCGAGGTTGACCAGTTCATATAGAGGTGCCAGTTGTTGTATGAGTCGGTCCCGTCTGTATGAAACTCTGAGGGAAGATCTGAATAAAGGCTTAGCTCCTCGCTTGCTTGAAGCGTCGAGTACGGATCCGTGTGTGTTGCTGACCCATCTCCCTTTTCGTTTGGGGTCGATTTCTGAGATGTTACAATAACCTTGTAAAGCCTTTTTGCAATTGAAGACGTGTCACCCCGGAGTTGACAATATCTCGACGTCAGCTTGTCGTCCACCACGATGCTTGTCAGTGCAGTGACGCTTGCGGTTGACGCCTTGTTTGCAAGAACATTGTTCTGCCACGTCTGGCCAGTTTGATTAGCGACATTCACATTTTCTTGGTGAGTTTTATTCGCGTCCACTGTGGTCGTCAACGAATTCACCGTACTAGTTAATGAAGCCAGGTGAGTGATGTTGCGAGACACCGTTGTTGACACAGCTGCCATCTCAGAACTGTCTATGTGTAAGTCGCTTGAGTAGGGCCGCATTTAGTAATGTAAAACATTTTCGGATTTGCTATTTGGGCTGCGGGATCTTGCTGTTTAGATGGCCGAAATCGCTATCAGCCAGCGGCATCAGAGGGGCATTGAGTGAACGACCGTCCCACGCCAACCCCTTTTGATGGTGTCTGCCGTACCCCTGATGCGCAACCATACCGTCCGTGGATGGCGTATTCGCATGCGAGACAGAGTACATCTCAGCGATTTGTTTGCCAAGGACTTTCCGGTTCATCTGCGGCGTGTTGAGGTCATTGAGGATGGGAGGGGCAGGTACGGCAACGCCAATACGGAAGTCGCTCATGCCTCGATGGCTTGGAAGGGAGTATCTTGGCAGAAGTTGGCTTATACCAATCTCATCGCCAAGGCGGTTGAGGCCGTCGATGTGGTACATTTGCTTTCTTGCAGATATTTTATTTTGAACCAACTTGATCTGTGCCAGAAGCCGTACTGAGATATGCACGGTAATCTGCACGGTTTACTGCACGAAAATCTGCACGAAAATCATTCGCGAAAATCTGCAAGAAAATCTGGAGCTTGTCTACTTACACTTGCAGCGCCGCTTGTGCTGCGCAAGATAGTACGAGTTCTACCCGTTTTTGCTTACGACGTAACAGAACTTTATCTCGGTTCAACCTGTACCGCTCTCTGTTCTTTTCGTTGATCAACAGTCGGTTCGTCTCTCTGTACCGACGCTTTGCTATCAGCGCTTTGTCTTCCATTGCTGTGGCCGTATAAAATAGTTTTGATCCGACGAACCGTGGTTTCAGGCGATGAAGACTGCGTCCTTGCTCTTCGATCTGGTAAGAGACACATAGCGCGACTTGGTATCCATCTTGTCCCACTCCCAAATCGTGTAGTTCTCCAAGCTCATGCACTGCGACCCGTGTGCCGTGATGGCAAATCCGGGCTCGAACAGATGGTGGAAGGACGTGTATGGAACATTGAACTCGCTCGTCAGTGTTGCTGGATCCTCGTGCTCGAACAAGACCCGCTTAGCGGTGAAGCCCCTTTTGTCCTTTCCTTCCTCGCACTCCACGTCGATGGCGGTCACCACGAAGAATTGGTTCTTGAGTTGCCTCGCCGCTTGCCCTTCTCCCACATTCTTGCGTGACACTAACGGGTAGTCGACGCAGAGTTGGACGTCCTGTGAGCCTCTTCCCTCCTTGTTCTTCTGCGCTTGCGCGAGCTTCCAGCCGTCCGCCGCAATGATGGGCGACTTGTCCTCTGCCCGTCGCATCCACTCCTGTTGCCGCAGATCGTTTATGCGACGGCGCATGTAGTGGGAGCGCACAATGTTGAGGTCGGTGGGCGCATTCGGCACAAATCCGCGAATGTCGACCGCGTCCACATTCTCGCAGAAGTTGAAGAACTCGACGTCCGAGCGCCGGCAAAGCTTAAGCTCGAAATGATTGCCGCCCACGAGGTGGAAGAGGGCGTGGTTCCAAGCGTAAGGTAGCCCCTCGCTCAAGTCCTTGACTGGGTCGAACTGGTTAAAATCCCCGACGATGAAAAAGCGGAGGTGTGGAAAGATCGTCTTCAAGTTCGAGAGCGCCCCCCACCACCAGGAATGGAGTTGAGACATCTCGTCGACCCACACGATCCGCAGCTTGTTCATGCGCGTCTGCATGTTCGCTCGAGCCTTGCCACCGGATTTTACCGCCGTGTCAAACTTGGTAAAGAACTTGTGAATCGTCGTTCCGTTGATGTTCAGCGCTGCGATGTTCGTCGGGGCAAGCTTCAGGTTTGCCTCCTCTCCAAACTCCTTCTCCGCAACGTCGATGCCGAAGCGTGTGCACCAAGATTTGCCCGTCCCCGGTCGGCCATGAAGCACAGCGCCCGGCAGAAACTTGTTCCCCACCGCTTTCTCGATGATCGCTTCTGGCGGCTGCCCAAGCACATCGTCCCCAATGCTTTTCCATTCGATATGAGGGAGTCGTCGATCGTCAGATGAGAGGGTACGTGGATACGGTACGCGTTCGGCGGCTGGCAGTTTCAGGTGCCCGTCGCTTGCGTAGATGTCTTCGACCTTCCATTTCTGAATGCCCCCATGCCAAAACAGACCTGGCACCAGCGTATCTTCAGCGAGCTTGCTGTGTTGAATGAAGTCGATCGCAGATTCCGTGGAATTTGTCAAGTGGTGTTGCATCATATCGTCGGTTGGATTAGCCCTCGCAAAGATGATGCAATCCGTCTTGATGGCGAGCGGCAGGCAGTTGGCGGTCTGGAGCAGCTTGCACAGCTTGTGGCATTCCCTGGCCTCTTGCATCTTGATGGATTCGTAGATGGACAAAGCAAACACGTCTTGCACCGTCGTGCAGTGAAACCTGGTCTTCCACACCTTGCGTCCGGCGTAGTCGTGCTCGCCTGGAAACGTGTGTGCGAGCTCAACCGTTGCTTCGAATCCCGTCACGTTGTACTTGACCATGCCCGCCGCCTCCGCCTCGGAGAATGACATCTTCACGAATTCAACCTCTTTCTGCTTCCTTCCCATCAGGCCAACGTAGGAGTTTGGAAGCATCTTCTTCAATTTTTCGGGCGCGTCGATGGACTCCAGTCGTTCCACCTTGTCGGCAAAGTAGTCCTTTGGCAGCGTAACGGATGGCACAAACTCGCGTAGGATGTGATGTGGCTGGATGATCCCTTCGTCGAGCGCATACTGAACCGTCGCACGATCGTAGATCCCCGACCCTTGGAGCGGGAACCAATTGTCGGATTCGACGAGGTAGCGGCTTCCAGCCTTCAGGATTCCACTAAAAGTGCTGAATTGATCGAGCGCCGTGTAGACGCCCCACTCCTCGTCCGGAAAGAGAAGGATGTGCTTCCTGCACCGAACCATGTCCAAGGCGTGGATTGAGACGGCGCTCTGTTTGACGGCGTGCTTGAACCCTTTTGTGGCGCTTGGGTGTTCCACAAGGTCGTCGTTGCGTCTCCACTTCATGTGCACCGTTGGCACCGTCTCCACGGTGGCCACATCTGCGACCGACACTCGAACCACGTAGGCCGCCTCCTTGTCAACCTTGTTGAGAACAATACCGTCTCTGCCGTCGTGCAGTCGAACCGCAAGGCCAGGAAACGGCCACCAAGATTCGCAAAATTCGAGGTAGGTGTGCAGTGGCGACATCACCTTCTCCAGCGCAAAGGCGTTGTACCGAGAGGAGTGCGTCAGCTCCGAGTTGTACTTCCTCTCACTCTCAATTTCCGTCTTTGCCGAATGGCACTCCGTGCACAGCAGCTGCTTGTTGCCCACGCGGTCGTTGCCTCCGTTTGCGAGTGGCGTGATATGGTCGGCATTACCGCACTTGTGCGATTGGAAGGTGTGGCCGCAGAGGTCGAAGTAGGCGCATCGTTTCTTCTGCTCCTCAAACAGCTGCTTGCGCTCCTCCTCGGACGTCTTGTGGCGCACCGGCTTGAAGAACGAAAGTACAATCTTGCCCAGCCCGTCGAGCGCATCGACGTCAATTCCCTGCTTCTCGCACGCGTCAAGCAAAATGGTGTGGTCAAACTCGTCTCCGTCCTTTGCTGCGATCAAGGTTTGCTCGTAAAAGGGATCCGCGGTGATGGTCGCGTACACCTTTGTCTTCTTGTCGCCGGTCTCGCCAATCACGACGGAGAAGCGGTTGACCTTCTTGCTCGCCCGAACGCGGCAGGGTTCTCCAAACAGGTAGCCAACTTCGAAGAGAAGCTTCTCGACGTTCTTGGCGCCTTTCACAATGATGTTGGTCGCTTTTCCCTCCTTCTCCAACTCTTTGAGCAGCGCTTGGGTCACTTCCTTCTCGGTGAGCAAAAGCATGTCAGGCTTGTCTTTCACGACCTCGTCGTGGAGCACCGCTCCGTTTGCGACAAAGTGCTTGCATCCCGCCATCCTCGTATTTCTCGCCGATTTCGCCATCCGCTCAACATCCTTCTTCTCGCAAACCCAGTACATGTGCTCGTGGCTCTGGTAGTAAATGAACGGGTAGTGCGAGTTGGCGCCGATGACTTCAGCGCAGCACACGCCGTCCTTGGTAAAGGCGTACATTTGCTTGCCAAACAGCCGAATCAGCTCCTGGACGTCCGAGGTCGTGTGCCCTACATCGGGCGGCTGCGCGTAGCTCTCCATTGCCGAGATGATGTCATCGTAGCAAAGCGGCGATCCCATAACGGTTCTCTTCCCGTTGACGCTCTCCACGTGAACCTTTGTTGCCAGTTCGTCGAAAAAGTATTCCCGTCGCTGCGCCTCGTGAAGATCCTTGTGAATGCAGTCGAGCAGCTCTTTGATGGACTCGTAGTCTACGGGCTTCCCTTTTTTAGGAGGCGGCTCAGACGGGTACCGCTTCGGCTTCGCAAGTTGAGGATACTTGGCGACGGCAGCAGTGGGAATGAAGAGGGCGGAGCCATTGACTTGACTCTTCGACCACTCCTTCAGCCAGCAGCAGACGGCCCACGGCACGCAAAGCTCGTTGCCGTCTGCGGCTTGCAGCGACACGGCTGCCAGGTGCTGCGGTAGGTAGGGCATACGCAGAGGCAACGCCGACAGCATTGGCAGATGCCTCACCTTGCGTCCTTTCTTCAACGTGTTGTTTGCATTCACCTCGACGAGGCGAACGGCCTTGATCACGAGGCGTGTCGAACGAGTCCAGTTGTACGCGTGCGTCGTTTTGAAGTGCTTTTGAACCATCTCTTGGATCGCCGCGTCGCGAAGACTGTAGGCGCCGACACTTTTGAAGAGAGTTGGTAGGAAGGTGTCATGGTTGACGGCAAAGTAGCCTTGACCGTTTGGAAAGTCGACTTGCCTTTGCGTCACAAAGTCGAAAAGCTTCGTCTTTCTCCAAAATTCCGACTCAATGGTCAACGTGCCGCCGTCTCTCACCTTCGAAGGATCTACGTCAAGAATGCGCTCTCCCAGATAGTTTGGAACGTTTCCTCCCGATGCGTGATGGTACACCTGCACATCGACTTCCACCTTGTACCGTTTGCGTCGGGTAAATTCGATTCCCGAGTGCGTCGGTGCAAGACCCGCCCTTCGCCTCGAGGACCTCAACATCTTTTGAGGGTGCATCATACTTTCTTTTTGGTCAGACGAAAACTCAAATACAATCTGATACGCAAATGGGCACCGGGGCGATGGCCAAGAGGACTTGCGGAGGCGAGGCGCAGCACTTCAAAACATGCGCTTGGGCCAAGCTCTTGAGTCGCTTTGCCCGAGGGATATATCCAACGTGCTCGTCTTCTATCACGACCTTTACCGCCTCCGAGTCGTGTACGTTCGTTGTCTCTCGCACGAGCTCCACGCGCTTTGCTCCCTTTTTGACAGCCCTCTCCAGCTCAGCCACTCTGAACGTCACGCCAGCGACGCCAAGGACTTGCGCGTTCTTCGTTTCTTTGACATGCATGAGCCGTCTCCACTCGTCACCACACAGCATCTTCCCATCGATCCGTTCTATGACGTCGTCGAAGACTGGATCGTCGTACCACATCCCTCGTTTTTTTCGGGTTTTGACTTTGAAAAAAAAGTTCAATCAAACTGTTTGCGGGATTTATGCAGTCAACCATGCTTCTCTCCGATCGTTTGAACCCAGATTGCGCAAATATGATCGCCAAGCATATGGCGGCAACGGTCATACAAAGCTTTTACCGACGTTCGATTTGGCGGGTTGTTTATATGTTTCACGACCAGCCGTACGTCAAGCACTACTGGCCCTCGACTCGAACCGGGCCAAACATGCGCTATGTCAAATACCGCTATAAGCCGCTTGGTCTTACTCTGAAAGCCATGATGAAGGAAATCATAAAGTGGAAAGCGCACGTGCAGATCGGTCGCCGCAACAAGCGCAAGAAATCATACTACGCCGTCTATCTCGTGCGTCGCTTCAAGGAATTTGGCGACATTCCAATCATTAGCGTGAAAAGCGACATGTGTCCTGCATACATCAGCGGGTATCAATCCTTCATGCAGTAAAGTTCTAGAAAGATTCTTATACGCCTTGACATATAGATAGGGAACCCCATGAATTTTGAGTACCGACCTCGCGACCAACCCTCCACTTTTTCCTAGGAATGGGCACCGGGGCGTGGCTTGCCGACTCAACGACGTCTAACTATGTGAGGTACGATCGAGTGGATGATGGTAACAGCGTCGGCAGGGTCAACTCCGTGATGTAGCGTAAAGGGGAAATCCTCCTGCACCCACATTTCCAGAATTATGCTCTTGTCAAGAAGATCCGTACACAGTCCGGTGGTCATCATCATTTCCTCAGCTGTGATTGTCTCGACGATCAGCGAGTGCTCGGAAGTCATCAACTTGCAGTGCGGCTCGCAATCATCCACGTAAGCAAAGCTTTTCACTCTGGTGAAGGTGACTCGGTACAGCTTTGTGCGCTCGTACTCGTCTCTGCACGCTTCAAGCAGTTGCTTTGCCAAACCTGTTGGCATTTCGCTCATGTGCACATCGATGAGCTCTTGCACGGGGTTCATCTTTTTTCGTTCGAATGTTTTTCTGTCACAAACTGATTCCCGAAAAAAAAATCAAACTTTTTTTTCAAAAATTCAAAATCGACGAATACCTTGAGCTGCCATGGCAACAATCTGTCTCTCATTCAAACGCGCCTGTTCCAAATGCGACAATGCAATGATGCACATCAAACTGGCAACGATACAAAATCAAGAGGCAGACTATCACAAGATGCAATGGCCGCCTGACATCTTGCTACTGATCAGGTACATGGTGCGGGAGGACATACAGCGAACACTTGGTGCCAGGATCAAAGCATCAGCATGGCGAGCGGTTCACAAAGAGCTACTCTCCAAAGCACCTGGTTTATACGTTCATGGGCGTGCTAAATTTGGTCCCGTCGAATTCGACTACAAAAAATCTTCAGCGTGGCTATATGGTCTTAGTCCAGGTTTGCTCTCGCTGCAAGCCCTGACTACTGACCAAAGGCCGGAAGACATCTGCACTGGTTGGTTTAACGACCGTGATCTGAAGCTGCCCATTTTCTCTGGCAAGCACGTTCATAACCCTTTTCAGGACTTGGCCTAGGAGCGAAAAAAAACAGTGTTTTTTTCGGGTTTTGACTTTGAAAAAAAAATCAAACTTTTTTTCGAATCAAACTGTGTGTCAAAACTCGAACATCGAAACATGGACAGCAACGAGATGCAGCACCACATGAAGGACGCAGGTAGTATGTTTAAGGAGTACGTTCTACTCGGCGGCAAGTCCACATTCGACGAGTACAAGCGTAAACTGCAGCTCTTCTTCTTCCACACACTCAATTCACACGTCTTCGGCGTCTCCTCGGAGGACTACGACGGCAACTCAAAAGACGAGCTTGGCTACGCGCTTCACAAGAATCGAGAGGAGGCTGAGGACGCGTTAATGCGTGCTGCGGGCATTGACCATGCCGAGGTGGGTTTCATCTTCTACAGCGTGGATTCCGTGCATCCGTACACTTAGTTTATTACTTGAGACGACCTTCCAACGCCTTGGCGTAGGGAAGACGTGCTCTCGGTCCAAAGTACAACCGGAGTGCCCGCGGTGACTCCAGTAGTCTCGTATGATCCTTGAAGAGAAATTCCGCGCGAATCCACCCCGTCCAAAAATCTGACGCTATCATTTGGTAGTCCGAAAGAAAATGCCTGCACGAAAAAGCTATCGAGGTACTGGTGGAGTGTGAGCGAGTGCTGGTACGATTTATCGACGGAGTTCATTGACATGGCAAACATGTCTGTTGCATTGAGGGGGGTCGAGGGGATGTACGTGCCATTGATTCGGAGGCTGTACTTCGCGTCTGCGCCAGCCTGAGTGAATTTGAAATATTTGCCCACGTAGCGCTCAGAGTTGGTGTTGAGAACACCACCGATATCGTAAGTCGGAACACCGATATCCTGCACAACCGCGCCAGCAGTCTGTGTAGCGGGGATGGCAGCGGCTGAAGTGAAAGCGCCCCTTGTCTTGTAACCCGGGACACGATGCAACCCACCCTGCGTGTCGAAGTTGGTAGGACGCTGCACCACATAGATCTTATCGAGACTCTGAGATGCGCAGTTGAACTTGGTCGAGGCGTTGTGCACATCAGGGAAGGACTGATAGCTTTTGAAAACAGACTCGACGTACCCGACAGAGCTCATTCGTCGGGCAATGAGTTCATCGATTGTTGCGGAGGCAAAGCCGATGACCTCGCACTGGAATCGAATGTTTTTCATGGTGTAGGAAGCGTCCTTTGCACCATCTGCAGTAATGGTGAGACCGGTGAGACCACCACCCGTAGGAATGGAAAGGGCTGTGCCGGCGCACGACGAAAGAACTTCATTTCCGGCCGTGAACAGCGTCAGGACCGTGTCCGCGGCAAGCGACATGTCCTGCAGGGAAGGCTCGATCGATTCAAAATAGCCGGGGAGCTCTGCGAGATTGATGCAAAATTGTGTTTGGCCGTTTGCATCTGAATAAACCTCAGGATCCGTGCCGTTGATCTCAACACCAGTGACATAGCTCTTGGCCCGCACATATTCTGGGTGTCCAAGTGTTGAGTCACATTTTGAGCCATTCAACACGGCGCGTGCTGCCACAAGGACATTCGTCAGATGACAGCCCTGCGCGATAATCGACCCACCGGCAGACAGTTCGTAACGGTCAATCAGGTGCGAAATGGGCGGAAGCCTTGCGCCGCCACCAGCCGTCGTCACGTTGAGCAGCAGCTTACAGCTGCGCATGTTCAGAATAGAAGACGATGGGAGAGCAATTCTGATCTGCTGATTCGCCGTGGCAGAGTTGCTGTTTTGAGGTGCGAGCTGAAGGGTCTGGCTCGAGACACCGGCGAGACGTTCGCTGAAATAAGAGAGAGTTGCCTGCATGTTTACCAAGGCCTCAGATAAAAAAAATTGGGCTCCTTAGTCGATGGGTAAAGACATCATGACACTATTGTCCAGCCTTGCCGGTATGGCCGGGGTTTGAATTTTTGATCTGAGACTTCTAGGTATTGTGACTTGCAACACGTCCACCCTAATGAGACACTTGAAGAAAAGATTCCCCAGCGTCGATTGACTTCCAGCACTCAGAAACGAGGAAGAAGGACCTGCTGTGAGGCTGCTGCTACCAGCAATTCTGCCCAGAGGTCTGTTCTTCGAATCCGTTAGATAGAGTCGAATGGCGGATACTGATGGCCCAACCACATGTAAGCAGTATTCATTGTCCGTCGCTGACGCAAAATGCACAAACTCGACGTCGATAGGGATGGCTGCTAATATGTTACTCTGCATTGTGTGTGCTGAAAACGGGCCAGTGGCAGAGCTCATGCTGCTGGTTTGTAGATTGTTGTTGGAGAGGCCACAGCGGAGGTACACATGCGACTCAGTGGAGCGCTGCATAGGATAATAGCCCGAAACCAGTATGTCAGTCGTACCGTTTAATGCAACTGCGAAGCTGGCGACAGATGAAGCTGGGTCGTCTACTCTATCGCCTCCTAAGAGCTGCCACGACTCACCAACAACACTCAAGCTTTGAAGTAGAAATGTCGTAAGTCCATGCGCAGCGTCAAAGCGAAGCGTGAAGCTCATCAATCGCTGTCCGCTTGACGCCAATGTTTTTGTAGGATCTGGTGTGATGTCTACAGTGCTGCACACGGTGGCAGAAGATCCCTGTCTCTTATACACATCTGACGCTGCCGACGAATAGAGAGGTG
>OLHX01000074.1_pt1 | contig 16588 bp, 15 predicted proteins | sample 1609271 | NCBI WGS metagenome assembly OLHX01 (sample SAMN05416700, study PRJEB24817) | seawater metagenome | isolation source: Sea water | place: Canada:Atlantic | collected 2013-07 | reverse complement strand
CCCGCTAGGGCGCTCATGCCAGTGTCGCCGATCTCGTTCGAATCAAGGCGCAGAATCCGAAGATTCGCCATGGACCCACGGGCGATTGCGCCCGCTAGGGCGCTCATGCCAGTGTTGCCGATCTCGTTCGAATCAAGGCGCAGAATCCGAAGATTCGCCATGGACCCACTGGCGATTGCGCCCGCGAGAGCGCTTACGCCAGATTCGCCGATCTGATTCGAGTTGAGCAACAGGTGCTCGAGGTTGCCCAGCGACCCACTGGCGATTGCGCCCGCTAGGGCGCTCATGCCAGTGTCGCCGATCTCGTTCGAATCAAGGCGCAGAAATCGAAGATTCGCCATGGACCCACTGGCGATTGCGCCCGCGAGGGCGCTCACGCCAGGATCGCCGATCTCATTTCTGTCGAGGTGCAGCTGCTTGAGGTTCCCCAGCGACCCATTGGCGATTGCGTTCGCGAACGCAGTCATGCCAGTGCCACCTATCTGGTTGTCGTCGAGTAACAGCGCCTGGAGGTTCGCCATGGACCCACTAGCGATGGCGCCCGCGAAGGCGGTCATGCCAGCGTCGCCGAGCGGTTGATCGTCGAGCCACAGCTGCTTGAGGTTCGCCAGCGACCCGCTTTTGATCATCGCACACAGAGGGTCCACTTTGTCACTGAGCTTGTTTGCCTGCATTATCTTGATTGGCTTGAAGACGCATTTGAACCAAGGCGTCTTGCATATTTCTGTCCACCCCGGCAAATTCAAGCACGGTTCCTTTACGTTTGTCACAGTCAGCACGCCGGGGTCATCCACAAGATAGTCATCTGCGAGCACCTGCAGCAGAGCCGCCTTGTTCAAGCCAACATCACCGCCTCCTATGTAGAACGTATGGTATCTTTTATCGTACGCACTACAACCGGATGGAGGCGGAAGGTGCCACTGAGCCTTCCCCGCGGGCGAGACGTAGTAGGACTTGCCCGAGGTGTCGGCGTGCTGCTGCCACCCCTCCGGCAGTGCCGCCGCCGCCGCCGCCGCCGCCTCATTGTTTGTGCTTCCTATGTCGCAGGAGTCGGGCCACGCCCTGTTTCCCGATGCGGTCTGCCTAAGCGACCCGTTTTCTGCTGGCGGGAGTAGACGTGCTATAATGCGTCTCACATCCTCGTCTAGCATCGCAAACCCATCATTTGGGCTGGTATAGGCCGCAGCAGCAGCCTTTGACGACCTTGCACGCGCGCGGGCGGCGGCACGAGCGTGCCCGCGTCGAGCGCGCTCGCTGACCGACGATGCATCCATTTATACGAGCCCATAAAAAAAGGTCCGTACGACCGTCACGGGACGTACCATAAACTTGCAACTTACAACTTGCAACTTGCAACTTGCAACTCAAGTTGCAACTCGCTACATGTCACTTGGAACGGCGTCACTGACCCGTTCGCCTCCTCTGGCCGCGGCCTAGCGCGCACGCGACGAGCGTGCGCGTGACGAGCGTGCGCGTGACGAGCGTGCGCGTGACGTGCGTGCGCGTGACGTGCGTGCGCGCGACGAGCGTGCGCGCGACGACGGCTTCGCTTTGCGACGAGTCTGGCTTGCACTGCTGTGCAGAGCAGACCTGCTGGCTCGATATCGCACTCTTCGCGTCGAATCTCTCGCTTTGCGACTCGTGGTAGGTTGTGAGCGACGTGCCGAGATCTGTAAGTCGCCATTCAACCAGTCTAGACGGAAGCCCCTGGCCGATGGCTCGCGTATCTCGTCGTCCGTCCAGTGTATTTGTCCGAGATGGCAGCTCACCAAAAAGGGCGTTCCGTCGCGGTGGACGTCCCACGAATGGCGCCCATCGTATATGCGTCGAATCGTCTGTGCCGGCAAGTCGATTAGAAACTGCATGTCACGGTGCGAGTTGTTGCGCATCGTCAAGAGGAGGCTGCGCGTGTCGCCGCGTGACTTGGCCGTCAAATAGCCGGATACATCACGAGAAAGACCCGTCGCGTCGTGCGACATGCGAATCTGGCTTTTCTCGACCTGGCTGGTTTGTGTTTTGATGCGGGAGGGCTTATTCACGGGTACGACGACGGGCGACCATGTCACGCTCTTTTTGCGAGCTCTGTCATTGCCCATGCTTGCCTATTGAGATAAAAAAAAAAAACGATTGCAACTCGTGACTCTCCGGTGGCCTCATTGGAATGAGAAAGGTCTCTTTTGCAGCAGGTGCGTACGCCGCTCAACAACTTTTTTGAAGTATCTGTTCAAATGCCGAGGGACCGCACCGACTCTGCAAGCCGTTCCGACTACGACTCCGACGAAAACACAGACTCAGAATGCGAGTATGAGATGGAGGTGGATCAATGCTCAGCACTGGCTCGAAAGTTTGGTGTCAGTGAACGTGCCTTGGCGGACGAATGGAAGGCGCAGAGCGGGTTTTGTCGTTTCAGCGGGTGTGTGTTGGGCACCGGGGATTACGCTCCGGTAGTTGTCCAGCGAAAATTTGCCGAGTCGCTCTCGGACAACAACTTCTGCATCGTGATCGCAAAGCTCGCCGCGATGCGTGCTGCGACTGGCGACAATTGGCGAAAATTCGTTCGATTCATGCACTCCATCGGAAGAGACTTGGAGGTGTGAGCTGGCCTGGTGTCGGACCACTTTTTTTTTTGCGTTTGGGTTGGTGTTACGACTTTTTTTTTCTTGTCGCATATCAAACTACCATGGCTGCTTACTGTTCAGGTTCGAGTGGCTCCGGTGCCCTGACCCAGCTTATTGCACAGGGCGCTCTTGACGCGTACCTCTCGCAGAATGCTACTTTCACTTTTTGGAAGGTCCGCTACAACAAGCACACCAACTTTGCGATGGAGTCCATCGGTCAGCCTTTTAACACGGCCGTTGCCTTCGGCTCCGAGGCCCAGATCACCCTGAATCGCAACGGCGATCTGATCTACTACATGTATGTTGTCGTGGATCTGCCGGGCATCACTGCCTGCGATGTGTCAAAGGAGGCGTGCTCGGGCATTGCCCCGGGCAACCAGTTCCCCGTCTTCATGGACCAGTCGTGCGCGCCCTGCGCGAAGAACGACGAGGCGGCGATTGCAGATTACATCGACGACGGCTTCACCGAGGCGTCCACCGCCGAGAAGCAAAACAAGCTCAAGCAGGCCAAGGACAGGTGGCTTCGCGACAAGTATGGACAGGGCTCGACGCTCGAGTGCTGCGACGATGTCGAGGACTGCCCCGACAACCTTTGCCCCGAGCTTGCCGGCGTCTGGGCGCACTGGACCAACGACATCGGCCAGTTCCTCATCCGCTGCGCTCGTGTCGTCATCGGCGGCTCCACCGTCGACTCTCTTTACAACGACTTCCTCTTCATGTGGGAGGAGCTCACTGGCAAGTCGGGCCGGCGCCTCACCGAGATGGTCGGCAAGCGCTACACGCGTACTCAGCTGATCTGCGACTCTCGGCAGCGACGCATCCTGTACGTCCCGCTTCCCTTCTGGTTCACCCAGCACTCCGGCCAGGCGCTCGCCCTCGCGTCCCTTCAGTTCCACGGCGTGCAGATCCACGTCGAGTTCGAGCGCCTTGAGCGCTGCATCGTCGTGTCGTCGGCAAATGTTGCCGTTAAGAACTGTGCCACCGCATGCTGCCTTGCGCCCAATGATCTCTCTGCCTGCCTCGAAACCACGTATGTGTACCTTGACAATGTTGAGCGCGACAGGTTTGCGACTACGCACTACGAGGTGCTCATCGTGCAGAACCAGGCCTTCCACATGCAGACCACGAACTCGCAGGTGCGCATGCAGCTCAACTTCAACCACCCCGTGCTGGAGCTCATCTGGGGCGTCCGTCGTCAGTGCCACGAGCGCTGCAACAACTGGTTCAACTACTCGGGCATCGACAACCGCGACCCGGTGGTCTCTGCTGCGCTGTACCTCAACAACCAGTCGCGCTTCTCTTCCAAGCCCGGCACCTGGTTCCGGCTGGTGCAGCCCTACCAGCACCACACGAACATCCCCGACTGCTTCATCTATGTGTATTCGTTTGCGCTGCACCCGGAGGACGCGTCGCCGTCGGGCTCGTGCAACATGTCTCGCATCGACCATGTCGACCTCAACCTGCAGCTCCAGGACGGCCTGGGCAAGGAGCAGGTCTCTGTGATGGTCTTCGCGCGCAACTGGAACGTCCTTCGCTTCCGCGAAGGCCTTGCTGGGCTTGCGTTCGCCAACTAAGACTGTGAAACGCTTTTTTTTGTCGTGACAAACGATACATCTAGCGACGAGAACGATGACCGTCGAAGTTTCCTATGCAGCAGCAACACAGCAAGAACGCAAAGAAAACCACACAAAATATCGATACGCTGATCGCTACACCGGCAAGCGCGCAGCAGCCCGGTGGAGATGCAGGCGGACCAAAGGCCGGACCGAAGGCTGTGTCGATAAGCGGCGGACCAGAAGGCGGACCGGGCGAGGGTGCCATGCTGCGCAACTTGTGGAGCACGTTGAAGGAGAGTTGCACCGGCCGCATAACGGCGAAAAAAGAAACTCGAGGCGGAATCAATTTATTTTCTTTTGTGAATTCGGAGCGCAAAAATATGCACACGCGCTTCGTGCACTATGACACATATATGCTCTCCATAACGACGAACAACGGTGCGCAGCACATTCGGTGGATCTACTTTTCGTGAGGTTGCGCCGCTCTTTGCCCAGAAGTTGGTTCTCCGTTTTTCGTCGATTCATGCGGCATCTACTCTGAAATAGTGTGCTTCCGGTACCCCGCTGGTCTGCATTCGGTAGAACAAAGCTCTTCGTCGTCGACACAGTCAACGCGAGTTTCAATAGAGTGTCGCTGCTCTGCATCGTCCACGGCGCGGCAGGCGTCTGGCAGCATCTTCCAGTCTGCGAACGGCACACACACAAGCCGGACAACTGCGCCTGCAGGCATTGTTGTCACACGCACGAAGCGCCTTCCGCCCCTCTTTGATCCGCTCCAATATCTGAACCTCAAAAACCAAAAGTGCAATGTATTAAACGGTGGCGAGCGATCGCACACCACGGTTTCCTCAACGCACACACGCTCTCGACTGGCTCGGCACCCGGACGCGTGCAGTGAGCGGCGTCGTCGTCCTGCATGAGTCAAACGTGAGTGGTCGGGAGCCATGCGTACAGCATGCACATCGCGATTATCGCGGCAGATGTGAGCAGGGTATCTACCGTCACGTGTCCGCGAAAAAGTTGACCTTCAAGCAAGATCGTCAGCGCGATGGACGCGCTTGTCGATATCGTCTTGTAAACGGCCCCGACGTAGAGAATATTCAGAGCGACAAGGATGCCACCAAGCGCTGACAGTCCGGACAGCAGAAGGGACGCCCCTGTCGGCATGAGCGAGCACTCGCGGTACACAGACAGTGGCGCGTATGCACAGATGGAAAGCATGGCGAGCTGGGTATTTCTCACCCACAGCGTGTTGATGTCAGCATTAAAACTGTATTGCGTGAAGCTGGTTGCGAAGCCGGATAGAGCTGTCTCGGCGATCAGCCCGCAGACCGCCAGGAGGTAATTGGAGGGATCGTCCCCCTGCCTGGTATGATGCCTGACGCTGAGCGACGACACGCAGAGTCCGATGACGACGAGGGCGCAAACGTGCGTCCGCGAGTACTGCGTGCCCATGAGCATCCATGAGAAAAAGGCAGTCCAGCCCAATTTGAACTGCATGATGAGGACGTACAAAGCGATGTGCACGTGTCGAAGACACCAGAAGCTGAGCAGGTTCATGGCGCAGAAGCAGCTGAATGGCACGAGTGCATCCGACAGCTGCCGCATTATGTCCGTCCGGAAGGCGAATGCGAGAGAAACTAGCATTTTCACGAGTTCTGCGTGTAAGAGTATCGTCGAGTCGCACACGGGCGTCACCGTGTGAGCCCTGAGTATCGCAAACGCCGAGAACTGCGAGACCAGCCCGCACGCGATGCATGCTTTGAGACCGGGGCCTACCGGCTTGGACCGTGCGTGCGGTATCGACTCGTACATTTGTATAACAGCTGCCGAATTTTCTCCCATGCTACCAACACAAAAGAACTCAAAAGCACCTCGCGCAGCGCACCCGCACCACCTGCCGCCTCAGAGCACAACGAGGCACGTCTCTTCGCTGCGTCGACTTTCTTCCACCGACAATTGGATCTGGCTCTGCATGGCAGACAGTCGTGCGCCCAAATCCTCCCATGCAGCTTGCGTGAAGCGGCGGGACCCCGCCTTGGCGCAGACGGCCGTCCTCAGCGACAAGAGCCGCATCGTCGCCAATTCGTTCCAAGTGAAGCACCTCTTTCCTTTGGCGAGTGCATCGCCCAACTCCTTCGAGCCTACGTGTACATCGAGCGAATCGAGCGGGTCGAGCGAGGCGAGCGCATTTATCTCCTTCCACTTCAGTCCTGCGTTGAATGAGACATGCAGCATGCGGTACACGCTCTTGAGTTCGTCGGTGCCCTGCTCTGTGCCATCCACTCTGAAAATGTTTCTGAGGATTGCCATGCCCTTTTCCACGTTGGGATGCATGTCATAGTACGCGTCGACGTCGGCGCGGAAGAGCGCCAAGGCCTCCTTGTAGTGTGGCACGAAGTTGTGCTCGGAGCAAAAGTCGGACATGTATTGCAGTCGCGCCGCGACCTCGGCAATGAGCGGGCTGCAGCGATACTTGACGAGCCACGGGTCGACGCGCCCTTGCCACCGCAGGCGTGTGAGCATATCGAGGCGAATGCTGCACAATCGTCGCTGCAGGTCCTCGAGCATGAGCCCGAACTCGGCCAGCGGCGCCGACACGATAGGCTCTCCGCACTGATGCGATGCGGCGTATCGCGGCAGCGGGCGCTTGTCTAGCTGGGCGTCGTCTGCCGTGAAGGTGTCTCGAAGCAGGTGGAAGACGCGCTGCTGATCGACAGCCGAGTAACATTCGCAGACCACGCGAATCCGCGCGTCGTCGCACTCCAATGAAATCTGTCGGCATTTTAGATTGCAGATGGCGGCCACGCTCTTCTTGAAGTCAGAAGCGAACACGCGATCGGCGAGCAGGGCGCGGGCATCGGCGTCGTCGGGTCCACGACTCAGCGCGGTATAGACGGGGTAAGCGAGCAACATCCGAAAAAAAGAAAGAGTGGGATATATGGCGTGCCCACGCCTGTGCAAGCTCCTGCAGGACAAGTACTTACAGACGTCGCTGCAGCGCTACAAGGCCACCATGTTCGATCAGACGTACAGGGACAGCATCGGATGGAGCCTTGCTCGGATGCAGCGCGAGTACGAATTCATGAAGAAGAAGAGTCAGGTGCTGCAAAAACTAGGAAAGCTGGAGGCGACCCCTCCCTTGCTGGGTCTAGTGCGGCGGGTCCGACAGTAAATAAGTCGTGTTCTTCGTGCGCCGCACATCGTTGGAGTCCATGTACATGTGAATTCTCACATTCGTCTTTTCATATGCGGCGCCGGCGTGGACGGTATCGCCCGAGAAGATGAGCACGTCGCCCCTTTCCATGGTGAAGACCTCCTCATCGAGCACGTGAAAGTAGGTGTCGTCTTGCAGTGCGAGCAGGATGCCGAGCGGCATGGTGGCGGCGGATTGGCATGTACGGGGGTCGAAGTCGGTGTGCCACTGCTGCCGCTGGCAGCCGGTCAGGCTCCGCAGCACGACGGCATCGGCGAGCGTCCGATTGTCCAGGTAACCCGCGCGACGAAGAAATGCTTCGACCCTTACGACGAGCGGATCCTCACGCGACAGTCGTGTCTGAAAGCGTCTTGGGTTTGGGTTGAAGATCGCATCAGAACCAGCGTCCAGGACGCGACTGTAGCTCTCAAGAGCATGCCTCGATATTCTGAGCGCGTGCTTCACATGCACATGAAACGGCATCGCAGCTGCTGGATGCGACCCGCCATTCTGATCGCCTTCAATAATTCAAACAGGAAGCGCAACAGTTTTGGAAGAGGCACTTCCATCCTCAAATTAGTAACGTATGCATAAAGGGACGTCCTGGCTTATATAGCACAAACGAAATGTGTATCGATAAATGCGTGGATCGACACATGATTCTCGTCACAAAGTTGCTCAATAGTATTGATAATCAGCTGGAGCAGGCCACCGCCAAGGGGAGGAAGCGTCTCGACAGCCGCGAGGAGAGCCCCATTGTCGCCAATCAGGAGTCAAAGAAAGATCGCAGTTCACAATGCATTGCATGTTATGGCAGCGTTGTATCTTCCTGTACGTGTGAGCAAGTCTCGATGTGGCAAACGAAAACCAAGTCTCGACCAATGTCGTGCTGTATGATGACGTATGGCCTTGGGGGGTGCACTGCCTTGATTATTGTATCTGCAACTCATATAACCTTGGCGCATTATCCCCCAGCGGTTCCCAGTAAAATCCGAAAACTCATCAATAACACAAGTAATTCAGACTTCGTAATGGTTATAACCCCGGGTCATTACATTAAAGATCTAAACGGAAAGTGGAAGCTACAGTCACATGAAGATTGGGACAACCACGTGCTTGTACGCGCATACAGTGAACTTAGAAGCGGCCAATTCGGTGAGGGTATGGTAGCGATCAAGGAAATAGATGGGAAAGTATCAATCACAAACGAATACGGAGTATTTAAGACAATTTGAAAAGGCCCCTTTGATGTTTGCGATCAAAACGGATAGGATTCTTACGTGCACGCGTTTTACAACGTTGAAAAGACGAACGTTTTGCAGGGCGACCAGGGTCAAGGGTGGAACCGGCGGTAACTTAGCCTGGTTACATGCTGGAACGCGCAGAAGCGCTGACCTCAAGAGTTCGCGCGTGTCACCGGTGGATCCAGCTGCGCCACCGCGACCGGACAAGCCAGGACGCACGTGAGACGCCGACGCGCAAAGAGCAGCCACGACCGACGCCCGGACCTGCGATAGATGACGGCGGTGCGACAGAAAATGAACGCGCTGATTTATGCGCTGAAAAAAAGAAGACGCCAAGGAAAGATGAGAGCGACGGTCGTGTTGTGCGAGCGTTGGCCTTTGTGTCCCGCGTACAACCGGCGGCATGATATCTTCGAAACACACGACCTCCACACAGATCTTTCCATTACCGATCACTCCCCTGATCAGGCGTTAAGAGACATGCTCCTAGACGGGGCGCTCGTATCGACCGCGAAAGCTCACGTCCATGTTGAGCTCCTAGTGCTCGGACGAGCGGGCGTCGATGCGATCGTAGACGGATTCGGCGGCCTCGCGCATACGGTCGAGTTCTACTCAGATGTGGCCGCGATCAAGCTGGCACTGAGACGCCCGCATGCGGCCGAGTCTGCGCTGCGCATCGTAATCATGCGCCAGTTTCCAATGTCTCCCAGCACCAAGGGGCAGGCCGTTTCTCTTCGCGCACTGGCCGCGAATGCCATAGTGGCGCAAGCAACGGCGATTGCCGATGCCTTGGATGCAATCAACGGCCTGAGAGGGGCGTGCTCCGATGGCCTCTTCTTCACCTTGGCATACCAGGCCCACAAGTACAGGAGCGGCAAATGGGAAGTCAGCCACAACACGATAGCGCTCCTCCCCAAAGGGAAGCTCTCGGTCAAAAGCCCGATGAATGTGCATATACTGCCCACCATGATTCTGCAGCTGCTCGGCATCGACACATCGAGAGAAATGCTGCACGACTCGGTCAGCCTGACCGTGGATTCCAGCAAGGACTTGTGGACGTGCACGTGCAGGCTGCTGCACGAGGCGGAGCATCATGAGATCGTGCGTTACTTTCCGGCGTTTTCCCTGGATAGTCTACCGTCGTACTTCCTCCGCATGGACGATCCGGCCGACTGGCGAGTGCGGGACAGTGCCGGTCTATCGGACAACTTGGCAGAGGACGAGGCGTGGTTTTCTGGCAGCGTGCCTTCGGCGTTGCTGAAGAGATGCCTGCCCGCGGTCCGCGACATGACACGTCGACGATGCGTCGCGAACGACTTCTTGAGCATGGCCGAACATGTCGCGATGGAGAGACTGCCGGTGCCGAGCCCAGACGATGTCGTGACCGTCCCGTCGGAACCGGCGGTGGGACCGGCATGGGAAGCGGCCGCGGGACCGGCGTCGGAGCCGGCATGGGAAGCGGCGGCGGGACCGGCGTCGGAGCCGGCATGGGAAGCGGCGGTGGGATCGGCGTCGGGACCGGCGGGACCGGCGGCGGCGGAAGCGGATGTCGCCGTGGTGGATGCCTCGATGCCCGCGTCAGCAGCGTCCACGCGGCCGTGGAAAGAAATGCTGCACCAGATGGTGACGACCTCGTACGGCGAAGAGTGCGCCTTTGCCGTCGAAAACGCGGTGCACCAGCTGAAGGAGTCGCCCTACACGCTGATTGTCGACCCAAGCAGCAACGCCATCATCGCCTTACACGGCGCTCACCCGCCGTCGGTGCTGCAGCACTTGTCGAGGACGCGTACGATTACCACATTGCCGACCACGACAAACGACTACATACGGATCCATCTCGACGACCACCAAAACATACGAGTCGGACAGTTGAAATTGGACATCGACTCTTTCATCCATTGCGAGCGGATCGCCCTGTATCGTAGTAGGACTCGACGGGCAGACGCGGTCTCGCGCAAGCAGTACTTTGATAAAGGCAACAGGGGCTCAATCAAGGGCTTTGCTGCGAAAATCGAACTAGCGCGGCAGCGCATGCGTCGCTGAGCGAATCAAATTGTCGCATCGGCGAGGGTGAGGCGATGCGGCGACACAAGACCGAGCCGTGCGAGCTCGCGGAGCTCGTCGCCGATGTACGGACGCTCGCGAGCAAGATAGACGTCCTGATGCAGTACAAGATCATGGTTGAGAGGCTCATTCTGCAGCAGGACAGCATCCTCACGTTGCTCCGATCGATCGAAGCAGAACGAAAGCTGGGTTGGGTCGAATGGGTTGGCGGCACCAGCTGGATTCGCACCTTGCTTGAGTGTGCACGGCGGTACGGCATCGTCAAATAGCGGCAATCGACTCGAAGAATGCCGTAAATGGCGAGCGCGCGTGACAGCAACAGCAGCACAACGGCAGCACGATCCCATTGAAGAAAACAAAGGGCGCGGACATGCACACGAGCTGTGAGAGCTCGCTGCACTTGTCGTACGACGCTGCGAGCGGCGACCCCTGTGCCTGCCGCAAGACGATCGCACATCGCAGCAGAAAGCAGGCAAACCCGGCGGCGTAAGCGATGCACCCGTGCATCGAAGTGCAGCGGTTCCCGGGTCGGAAGTCGCCAACCTGAAGCGCGACATAGTTGACAGAGGCCGCGCACAAGCTGCACGCGCAGAGCTGAAAGAGTGTGCGCAGCAGCAGGGGCACGTCGTCAGCGTAGACCAAGACGGCGTTTAGAGGACTGCTCGCGGCGCACGCAGCCACGGCGACGATGACGCGCGCCAACCGGCGCGTCTCACTAGCCGCTCCATGTTGACACATCGATGCGCTGAGAATGCACCAGCTAAACTGATCCGGAGACGCGGTGATCCCTCCTTTTTTTTGTTCCTTCGTCTCGGCAACATGAGTGAGCGCTGCGAGGTGTGTATAACCGACTTGACTGCCTCGAAACGCTTTGAATGCCCGTTTTGTCAGTTTCAGACCTGCAAGAAGTGCGTGCAACGCTACATCGTGAGCAGAGCGGACGATCCGCACTGCATGCACTGCAAGCGCCGTTTCGATCGTGAAGTCCTCCATGGTGTGTCTGCCAAGTTTGTAAACGTGGACCTGAAACTGCATCGCGAAAATGTGCTCTTTGAACGAGAGATGGCCATGATGCCGACGACCCAAATATATGTGAACCAGGAGCTGCAGCGACGTCAAAACGCGCAACTGCTAAAGACGATGCAGGAGGACAGGAAGCGGCTCCGACGTCGTCTGTACATGTTGGAACAGAGCTGCTCTGAGCTCTCCCGTCAGATCGTCCCGCCTCTCGAGCAAGAACGACGCCAATTTCATCAGAGCTGCGGGCAAGCCGAGTGCAAAGGATTCCTGTCCACCGGCTGGAAGTGCAACATCTGCCACCGGTACACGTGTTCAGAGTGCAACGCGCCTCGTGGGTTGGAACGCGACGACGATCACGTCTGCAACGAGGAGGAAAAGCGGACGATGCAGTTGATCAAGCATGACTCCAAAAAGTGTCCGGGCTGCGCCCAGTACATATTCAAGGTCTCCGGATGCGACCAGATGTGGTGCACGGCCTGCCACACGGCGTTCAGCTGGAAGACCGGCCTGAAGATAAACGGCGTGATTCACAACCCTCACTTTTACGAGTTTCAACGCGGAAGCAACGCACTGGACCGGGAACTCAACGACATCCCATGCGGAGGGCTTCCAACCATCAGGGAGCTCTCGGAGGCCATACGTCGGAGCCACCTCTCGCCAAGCAACGCCGAGACTCTGACAAACATGCACAGGCTGACGCTTCATGTGGAGCACGTGGAGCTACTGCACTGGCAGCCAGGAAACATCGAGGCGAACAATCTAGACCTGCGAATCGGCTACATGTTGAACGAAGTCTCTGACGTGGTGTTGAAGCAGAAGATACAGCAGCGCGAGAAGAAGATGCAAAAAAAGAACGACATCTTTCTAATCCTCCAAATGTTTCACGCGTCCATGGCGGACTTTCTGCGGCAGCTCGTGTTGGACGGACAGGTCGTCGCGCACATGCAAGACATGCGCGCCCTCGCCCTCTATGCTAACAAGTCCTTCATGAATGTCTCTTTTAAGTACAGCTGCGTCGTCCCGTTCCTGGACATAGAGAAGAACCGAATTCTTTCTCGCAAGATGTGAAGGCTCGCGGAAAGGCACGTTGGAGCAGCTCACCGAGCCTCGTCCTCCGAATGACCAAACACGTGGCGACGCGTGTCGCATTTTCCTGCTTCGCCTGATGCTTGAGCGCATCGAGCACGCCGATGACGCCATACACGGTCGTGCACGGGATGTTGTTCATCCGGATGAGGACATCGCCTTTCCGCAGTCCCGATGCATACGCGGACTGGCGTCGATGGAGTCGCACTATCTTGACGCCGTGCTGCAGACTCAGCTGACTGAGCGTGATGCCGAGGCGCGCTTCCGGTGGGCGAACGGCACACGCGATGTCCTTGACGAAGTGGGTCAGCGTCGACTCGTACTTGCTCGTCTGCACCTCGAGGGAGGTCGGCACGCGACGACAGATGGGACATCTCACCTTATACGTGAGACTCGTCGTGATGCACGTTTCACAGAAGCGGTGTAAGCACGGCGAAATGGCGACCGAATTTGAGATGTGGCGCAGGCATATGACACACTCCATCTTCGAGGTCGAACCCGAACCCTTTTCGCAATCGGTCGGCGACAATTTTGATGCTATGCCCTTCTTCACCGCGTCCGAGACACGCTCGCAAACTCCATTGCCCGCACGGAGCCTTTGGTCGTTGTTCCCTCATAGGTGTAGATCTTCGCCCGCTTCCGTTGCAGCATCTGTCGCGAGGTGCGCTTGGCGATGCGACCATACGAATCGTCTGCTTCTTCTGCGAGCAGCTCCGTGGTTTCTTCCGTAGCTTCCTCGCCGTCTGCCTCTCGTCTCAGCAGTCCTGTCAGTAGTTCGTCTGGTTTTTCCATCGGTTTCACACCCTCTGCCTCGACTGTAGTATGTCCTGGCGACACGGCTGGCTGGACGCCGTCGAGCGTCGCCTCCTCGTTGGCGCGCGGCGATGATAGCACGAGCTGCTCGACGCCGGCAAGTGCCGCCTCTGCGTGGAACACGCGATAGGCAATCGCCAGCCCGTCGGCGTACGTCAGCACGACCGCCGTGCGCAGCGAGATGCGACACCGACTGAGCAGGATGTTCTCGTCGTCTTTCGTTGTCACTCGATGCGTGGTCCCTGTGACATCACGGATGCTCAGTTGCCGACGGGCTATGTCGAGCAGACGCTCGCGCGTGTAGATGTCACCAAATGGGGAGGGCGCCCATTCTGCCCACGCCTGCAGATCCGGCCCATCTGGCACGAACAGAGTCAGCGAGCTGGCTCGCACATCTTTGAGCGTCGAGCAGATAGCGCTCCCAAGCGTTTCGCCAAATGCCCGCGTGACCTCCATCGCCAATGTGATCTCGTCGGTCTGCGTGCCCGACGATGTCGTGACCGGCCTGCTGACCATGCTGCCACGAACACGATCGCGAATTCTATGATGGAGCTGAACCGAGCAGAATGTGACTTTGTCCGGGCTTATCGCGTCGACGTCGTCCGGGACGGTCAACGCCAGCGTCGCGAGCTCTTGTCGGAGCATGGACGCGTCTATGATTTTTTTGAGGTTGGTGGCGCACTCGGTCTTCAGCCAGTCTGCGTGGCGTGCGATGTTGTCCGATTCGTAGGGGTCGGTAAGATGCTCGTACACCTGCAGCAGGTTTGTCTTGGCGAATGTCTCGAAAGAAACATGCAACGTCGGATTCTTCCACGCCCGGCTCGTCCGGCTCATCCGACTCGCCGTTACGGAAGAAGTCATCAGATCGTCTAGGCTGAACCACATGGTCACGCCGTAATGGCGGTGATTGTACAGCACGTTCGCCCTGACGAAGAATGTTTGTAGCGCGAGCGAGGAGACGCGGGGCGGCATGTACGCGCGCGCCAGCCATGAAATTGCCAGACCTAGCGTGATGCAGCAGTCATCCAGCGAGGGGACGACGTGCCAGTCCGCGTGTATGCCACAGTCTGCCATCAGCATGGTCGGTAGACTCGACAGGCTAAGCTGCTGTCGAGAATCGCCATTTGCGCACGGCGACTTTCGAATCATGAAGCTGCGCATGCAAGAGTCCCACGGTGCTTCGCAGAGTTCACCATGTTCATACAAGCTGATGGCGTGGTCCGAGTAGAGGTATATGACGGCGTCCTCCAACCGGCCCTGCGACTCGAGCAGGCTCAGGATTTCGGAGACGCCGCTGTTTATCTCGTCGATGCACTTCCAGCAGAAGCGATGCAGACCCGTGACGGTACGGATCGTATCGTCGCGTCCGAGGTCGACGTCGGTGGCGCCGCTGATCCAGTCCTTCAGCTGCGCAGATCGACGCAGCGGCTCGATCTCGTGTGCGTGCGTGCCTCTCTGGCGCGCATTGTCCGAGAGGACTGTGCGAGAGAAGATACGCTCGTCGTAGTCGCCGCTCGCGCCTTCAAAGTGCATCACGGGTATGCAGACCTTCTCTGGGTCGACATCGCTGAATGTACACTTGTGCGCGTCTTGACAGCCCAGGAGGTTGACCATGAGAAAGCGCTTCGCGTCTGTGTGCGTCTTGTCGGCGAGGTACCGCTTCACACGCTCGATCACGTCCCGGTCGTGCGCAAAGCCCAGCTGGCACGTGTAGGCGGCGTCCTGCGCGTCACACTCGTCGATGCCGTACATGCTGAGCGCAGTGCTGAGCTTGTCCGGATTCATGTGCATGTGCGAATGGGGGTCGAGCCGCGGATCCAATCCGAATGCACCGAACAGTCTCGTGTGGAATTCGTGGTTCTGGAAGACGTGAAACAGTGTGCGCGTCGCCTTTCTCGAATGCGACCAGGAATGCCAGACGCTGTCCGCCATGCTCCCCAACGGTGCATCCATGATCGTATCGTGCAACGACGGGCCAGCACATGCGTTAGTCGGGTAAACTCTATCATATGTCCTGCCACACTTGGAGAGTCTGGCAAAAGCATCCAGCTCAGAAATCGATCGGTGAATCATAGAGGACGGAAAGCCCCCGTGTATGTTGATTAGAATCACATCTGGCATTTTCTGCTTACAAGGCCTGTTTTTAATACTGTGCTGAACTCAATGCAGTGCGTCTTGCCGGGCGTCAATGCGCAACAGCGTTCAGCTGCTGCAAAATATAAGCAGTAGGATCAAAAAATGCTGACGATCCGTCCTAGGAACGCGGAGGAATGCGAGAGTATCCTGAAAAAGTCGGTTGCGGCAACTGAAAAGCTCGTTGTAGCCGAAACGCCGCATGCTTCTATATATGAAGGTCTCAAACACCTGAATCGTATAGGGTGGGGGGAGAACTTCATCAAGCCGATGTACGAGAAGAACATGGTCGTGCAGATGGGATTTAACACGCTCACGCCAATTCTTACAAAGATGCTGCTCGATAAGTCGCGCGTCGATGAGGACTGGCGAAGCTTATCCGAGTCGACGATCACCAAGTTTGACAAGCAGTACGATGCCAACCTCGCAAAGCTGAAGCAGGCGATCCGGCTCAACACGGAACGTGCCGAGACGGAACAGCTCGACGAGGCGTTCATCAAGATGCGGAATGTGTGTCGAGAGATATGTGAGACCGATGTGGTCGTGGATGGCTTGCGCGTTGTGTATCATACGAACGGCCTTGCGAGGACGGTCTTCAACATCATGATTCCGCGCCTGACAACGGGACTGGAGAAAGACTGTCGAATCGAAGCGTCCACCGACATACCGTTTTTCGGCATGTAAGACGACGCTCCCTCGTTGTTGCGCTCGGTGTAATGACGCGTGCGGCGTGTAAGCCGGCCGTGTCACGAGACTCTACAGACGGGCGGCTGTTCGGCGGACCTTCGGGCTACGAACTCGAATAGACAGATGTCTGTCTCTTATACACATCTCCGAGCCCACGAGACGCTACGCTAT
>OLHX01000059.1_pt1 | contig 17964 bp, 20 predicted proteins | sample 1609271 | NCBI WGS metagenome assembly OLHX01 (sample SAMN05416700, study PRJEB24817) | seawater metagenome | isolation source: Sea water | place: Canada:Atlantic | collected 2013-07 | reverse complement strand
GATCTACACCTCTCTATTCGTCGGCAGCGTCAGATGTGTATAAGAGACAGCTTTCCGGCCTTCAAGTTCTCGGGAGGTTTCCCTTACCGACAAGGTGGTGACCCCGGAGGACTTGGATTTGATTGTCGATGCGCTTTGTAATATCGAGGATGGAACCGGAAACCTTCGCCAACTGAGCGTTGCAGCCCAAAACGCGGTCGGCGGGATTTCAGATTTTGGCGGCATGGCAATCAATACCCCCAATTTTCCCTTCATCGAAACAGGCCGGACGGTCTTGGAGGCCCCCAGCCCGGCGGGACTTGAGCACTACACAAAATACATAACGGGTGGTGGGATAATTATTGTCGGGGGCGAAAATGTTCCTGATGGAGCCCTCCTGGCCTCGCGGGACTATGTCGAGTACATGACTTCTGTGACGCCCATGTGGCGACAAATTTTCAGGGACTACAGCGTTCGGATTTCCCTCTTCGGGGACTCTTCGAGCGAACTTCCGGAATTCCCTAACATTGACGAGCCTGGTGGGTTTGCCATGGGAATTTCGGACACTGCAATGACTGCAAGCTACAAGTGGCTTTGCTTTCCGGGCAACGTAGACATTGGTGGAAACCCCGTCATTCACGAATTGGCTCACACTATCGAGCACATAATCTTTGAGGATCAGAACGATACCTACTTTTTTTCGCGTATCGGCCCAATGGCTGAGGCAGCCATCAGCCGCGGAATATATGGGGACTTCGAGCAGAACCTTTCAGAAGGAGAAGAGCAAAACCGGAGCCATCTCATTGGTGAGTATTGGGCGCAGTCCGTTGAGGGCTACATCATGAATGGCGGTCCAGATTTCAAAAACTCTCATTTCTCGCACGAGTGGATCGAAGAAAATGACCCGGACATGTACGACTTGATAACGCGCTATTTCCCGAAAGAAGACTTTGCCTATGTGGAAACTTATTGCGTCGAATAGGGAATGACTGTAACTAAAACGCGCTTCACCGGTCTGCTTTTATCCCCTGCGCGAAACCGGGGGTTAGCGTTCACACAGCTGCGGGCGGGCTCCCTCCGGCAATCTGGGCCCTTTTGGCGGAATCTTGTAGTTCAAAAAAATGAGCGAATAACTCCAAATGCAACAACAGCCAGAAGGACCAATCCCCAGCGCTTCATCTCGCGCTTGGGGCCATTTTTTTCACCCATACAGTCCTCAAATCAAGCCGTTTCATTTCACCTCAAGTACACGCCGCAAACCCGAGTCTCCCACAATTTTAGCCAGGACAGGAGAGTGTCCGACGGAACACACGAGCGCTTGTTATCTTCGTTCACCGGTGGTCTCGAGGAGGGTCATGAATTTGGCGTAGAAACCCCGCTCATCGACTTCGTCGATGACCGTGGCGTTGTGCTTGCGGTCTCCCAAAGGCCTGGTTTCTCGGACGTCCATCAGTGAGTAGCCTCTGGTTGACTCGGAGTGAGTCTCCACTTCCACATATCGTTGCGAACTGCGGCGGATAAGTCCGGGCTCCACCAGGAGCATCGCGGTGAGAGAGTCGGGATGGGTGCTCCCCGGGATGCCAACAGAGCCGTTGTGTTCCCTGTTAGGGGCATCCAAAATGGAGAAAAACTCGCTGAGAGGCGTGCCCATCTGGCGAATCTTCTCGAGTTGCTCATCGTCCCAGGTAGCCTGAGCCAGAGTCAACGTCCAGGTAACAATCGTGGTTGCGAACCCTGCGCTCAAGACCATTTGAGCGGCTTCGGGGTCCACAAAGAAGTTGTATTCAGCGGCAGCGGTGACATTTCCCTGCGAGTTGTCGCATCCCCCCATAATCCACAGCTCACGAATCTTGCTCGGTAGTTCGCGGTCCATAGCCAACGCGAGAGCAACGTTGGTCAAGGGGCCGATAGCAATAAGGTCGATATCTCCTGAGTGAGCATTTGCCAGATCGACGATCGCCTGGGCGCCATGGACGCTCTCTGCCTGCTGCTTGGGTGCGGGCCATTCGACGTTGCCTTTGCCGTCTCCATGGGCTTTTGCTTCGTACCAGGGCCGCATCAGCGGATCGGTTGCTCCACGAAAAACGGGTACCTTTCCTGACCGTCCGGCCTGATTGATTGTGATTAGCGCGTTACGAACCTGCTGCTCAAAATCAACGTTGCCTGCAACAATAGTGACTGCGCGCAAATCTGCCTCCGGGTGTAACAGCCCCACAAGCAAAGCAAAACTGTCGTCCGCTGCCGTATCGGTGTCAATTATCAATTTTCGTGCCACGAATCGGTCCTTCCATTCGTCCTATGGTTGGGTGCCTGGCCTGCCCGCAATGATCGGAGCCTCCGATTCTTCGGGGGAGAGGCTTTGCTTTCGGGGTTCTGTAATGAGCCAAGCAAGAACCAACCCGACAAGAGCCAACACCGCCGCGCTGACGAAAATACTCGCGAACCCCACCGTCGGCTCTAGGGCCCCGGCGACGAGCGGCCCCGCGATAAAGAACGGGGCCAAAAGCGTGGAGGTCGTGCCCAAGTAGAGCCCGGTTTTATCCGGGGACGCCATTTCGATTGACATGTTTGGGTCTCCGATCACCGTCATGGCGTTCGCGCCGCCCAAGACAACAAAAACCCCGATGTACGACATCACAGACTGAGCAAATGTTGCTCCCACCATGCCAAGCACTATCAGCACCCCGCCGGTAATAACGACCACGCGCCATCCGAAGAAATTCCCGACCATCCCCAGAGCAAAACCGATTACAGCCTGAGACAGAATGAAAACAGCGGCGAGCAGCGCCGCATCTGAGGGAACCAGGGCCCCGTTGAGGCCATCGACAACTACGAAGCCCATACCGAGCGTGGAGAGAGCCAGAAAAGCCCTTGCCAGCAGGAATTGGCCATAGTTTCGATCACCCGCAACAATCCCAGGAATTTTTCGCAGTGTCGTCAGGAACGGTGGCCGTGCCTCCACGACGGGGTATGGCTCCTCTTTAAGGCCCAGAACAAACAAGATGGAGAGAAAAGACAGCGCGAAGCTCACCCAAAAAATGGTTTGGATACCCCCTGGGAAACCCTGTTCCTTCAGTATGCCCTCCGCCCACAGCGCGGCGGAGAATCCCAAGACGCCGCCGATGAGTTGCACCGTTCCAAAAAAGATTCCACGAGACTTGGTCAAGGCTTTTGCTACAAAATCCCCGATCACTGGTCCGATGAGACCCGTCGTGACCGAATAAAAAGCAAACGCAATGAAAAACAGCACAACAACCAGATTCGGAGGCGCCACGCCGATAAGCGTCGCGCTCAGCGCGATGGCAAGAATTCCAACTCGCTCCGCGATCACAATTCCAAGAAAAAGCGGTTTACGTCGAGCGCGGCCCAACACGAGGTGCGCGCCCACCAACTGCGGCAGGTAGTGGCCGATCGCGAAAGTGGCAGCCACCAGCCCCACGAGCAAAGAGCTTCCGGTCAGCACCGACACAAAGGCAGGCATGATGGTCGCTTCCGAAAGCAGGGAGATCGCGAAGGCAAAAGTGGCACCGTCAACAATGAGAAACGCGAAGTTTCTTCGGCGGTGGGATGCCATTGCCTTCGCGTACTCAGGAGCTACTTTCTGGAGGCGGGCAACGTCCGCGCTTAAGGCCACTGAACGTCCTCCTTATCCTGGCGAATCAGGACGCGAAGCGACTCCACTGCCGTTGACAGCAGCTTCTCGCGTCTCGGGTCGAGGTCGGGGCCTACCCCCATCATGTGCATCACTCCTCCGGCTCGGGCTCCATACATGCTGCTTAATATGAATAGTGCGGAGGCCTCCATTTCGCTGCAAATCGCTCCACCTCTTCGCCAGGCCAACCATCGGTCTTTCAGTCGTGACGCCATCGGCATCCTGTCCGGCTCTACCTCTCCATAAAAAGAGTCCTTGGACTGGCTCACTCCGCTCAGTGTTTCGGCGCCCATGGTTTTCGCCGCCGAACTGAGTGCATCAACAATTTGCGGGTGAGCAATGGCGGGAAACTCAATCGGAAGGTAGTGGCTCGTCGTCCCTTCGTCGCGGATAGCGGCGGTAACAATGGCCAAATGCCCGGAGGGTGTGTCCGTTTGAATAGAGCCTGAGGTTCCCACCCGGATGAAGGTATCTGCGCCTGTTTTTATGAGCTCCTCAACAGCAATTGCCGTCGAGGGACAACCGATTCCCGTGGAAACGACGCTCACCGGGACCCCCTCCAGGGTTCCGGTGTACGTCACGTATTCGCGATTGGTTGCGACATGACGGGGATTATCGAACAAAGCCGCAATCGGTTCACACCGACCGGGGTCACCAGGTAACAACACGTATCGACCGACATCGCCGCGTTGAATGTTGAGATGATGTTGTAGATCGCTCATGCGGATGCAGCCTCGCGGTCCTGGCGGATGAGTTCACGCATCCCAGAAATCGCCGCTGGAAGAAGGTTTTCAACGGAGCCCGCCTCCAATTCTTCTGCCGTCATGGGGGACTGGTCAGGATGGCCGAGGATCATCATGATTCCCCCGGCCCTCACGCCGAGGGTGGAGGCGACAATGAACAAAGCCGCAGCTTCCATCTCACTACAGATCGCCCCTCCCGCCATCCAAGCCGTCCAGCGGTCCTCGAGTCGAGACGCTACCGGCATCCGCCCGGGTTCGTGCTGCCCGTAGAACGAATCCTTGGACTGGGAAATTCCCACGTGAACGGTTTTCCCCACTGCCCGTGCTCCTGTGGCGAGCGCCCGGGTGATATCGACGTCCGCAACAGCGGGAAACTCAATGGGCAGATAGTGACTGGTGGTTCCCTCATCGCGGATTGCACCATGAATGATTCCCACATCACCGGGCTTGATTCGCTCTTGCATAGAGCCCGAGGTGCCAACCCTCACAAAAGTATCCGATCCCACCTTGACGAGCTCTTCCATAGCAATCGCAGCCGAGGGACAGCCAATTCCTGTCGATGTCACAGAGACCATCTCACCGTCCAGGTATCCGGTCCACGTCTCGTATTCCCGGTTTTGCGCCACAAGTTTGGGCTCATCAAAAAAACGGGCGATGGGCTCGCACCGGCCTGGGTCTCCGGGAAGAAATACATAGCGGCCGACCTCACCAGGGGCGACCTGGATGTGGTATTCCTTGTTGTCATCTTTGTGCATAGCCATGGCGATATCTCCTTAGTTGAGGGGCAAAACGTAACGATGAAGGTTTAGCTTTTGCGGAAAGAAAGAAACGTTGCGCCGAGAATGACTGAACTGAAGAGCGTCACAGCGACGGTAAAGGAGGTAAGTATGGTGCGAGGGGAGAAGGGGATCATGTCTGAAAGGTTCCATAGCCCCGGCTGCATGATCGAATAGACCATCAGCCCAATCATTGCTGTAGCACCGCAAATGCCATACACCCAGTCTTGGGTTCGCGCGGTAACTTGGCGGTAGCTTGTCTTTTCCCCACTGGAACCAAAGCCCCGCGACTCGAGGGAAATGGACAGTTGCTGAACTCGCTCAATAGCCCCAACAAACACCGGAACGAAGCTCGGAAGGACAGCGGCGAAGCCGCTCCCTTTCATACCCCTAGATTTCTGAGCGCTCAAGACGAGGCTCACTTCTCTCTGGAATACGGGAATGAGTTGCAGAGTCATGGACAACATGAAATTGAAGGTGTAGGGCATCTTGAGTTTGGAAAAAGCGAGGAAAAGATCACTGGGGTGCGTCGTCATCACCATGACCAACGACAAGAGCATCGATGAAACTATCCGCCCGAGCAAAACCAACGCGTAATAGAACCCGTCACCGTACAGCGTGACGAAGCCCACCTCGGCCAGGACTGTCCAGGGCTTATCCGCCGCTGGGCCCAAAACTTGAAGCGCAATAAGCGATGACCCAACCGGGACGATGAGGTACAGCGCCTTGAGCAGGGGCCGGAAAACACCACCCAACAATGCAAGCACCACCGCAAAAATGACCATTCCGTAGAGGATGAATATGTTCTGAGTAGTGAAAGCCAAAATGACATACACAACAACCCACAAAATCTTGGTCACGGGATGGATGCGATGAATTATCGAACTCCCAGGAATCATGCCGGTCGGCATCGACGTGTTCATAGTCATTAGCGCTTGCCTTTCTTCAGCCGGGATTCGATATCTGCGGCCAGTTCTTTCGGGGTCAGTGCGATGGGGCCGCCCAGCGGGAAGACAGTTTGGAGCGCAATATTGGTGATTTGCGGGGCTTGGAGATTCGTGGTCAGCATCAATTTTTCGTCGGCGAAGACTTCGCGAGGCGAAGCATCGGCGACGATTTTCGTGTCTCGCATCACCACTACTCGCTCCACGACATCAGCCAAAAGGGGCATGTCATGGGAGACGCAGATCACTGTTGTTCCATCCTCGGCAAGCCGCCGCATTAGGGAATTTATGATGCGAGTGGTTTGGTGATCCTGCCCCGTCGAGGGCTCATCCAAGATAATGATTGAGGGCTTCATGGTCACGACAGAAGCTATTCCCACAAGTTTTCGGATAGGAAAAGAGACCCGGTAGGGATGTTCGTCAATGAATTCACCGAGGTCAAAAAAGTCGACAGCCTCCGCAACGCGCTGTGCAATGTCCTCTTCGGGAGTTCCAATATTTCGTGGCCCAAATTCCAATTCATCTTTAACGGTTCTTGCGAAAAGTTGGTGGTTCGGGTTTTGAAAAACGTACCCAATGTGGGCCGACATTTCTTGGACCGTTCGTTCCGTCGTGAGCAGGCCATTCACATAAACGGAACCCGAGCTGGGTTTCAACAGTCGGTTAAGGAGTTTTGTGAGAGTGGTCTTCCCAGAACCGTTCTGACCAATCACTCCCAGCAGTTCGCCTTTCCTGACTTCGAGATCAACCCCGGAGAGCGCAACGACTCGACCGTTGGGGTAGACATAGTGCGCGTCCTCAACCTTGACAGCAAGGTCCGTCTCGATGTGGTCCGGAAAGCCGTGCTTTCCTTTGCGTGCCATCACGCTTTGACCCCTAGTAGGGAGTTGACGGAGCGGACGGCCTCCGCGGTGTTGATTGGAACGCCCTCCTTCCAGTGCCCCGTCTTGCCGAGGATACCGGCGAGAGCAGTCGCTTCGGGAACTCGCAGACCGAGCGCTTCAAGCTCATCTACGCGCGAGAAAATTTCTCGGGGAGCCCCATTCATAACAACTCGGCCTCCGTCCATCACAATGACCCGGTCGGCGAACTCTGCAAGCACCTCAACTTCGTGTTCCATCACGATGACGGTCATGCCGTATGTCTGGTTTAACGTCGTTGCCATACCAAAGACTTCCTGTTTTCCGATGGGATCTAGGTTCGAGGTTGGTTCATCCATGATCAGCACTTGAGGCTTCATAGCTAGCACGGCGGCGATTGCAAGTCTCTGCTGCTGCCCTCCGGAGAGGCCGAGCGGGGAGCGCTCTTCAAAGCCCTCGAGACCCACCAAGTTAAGCGCCTCCGTTACAGAACGGCGCATCGTGTCGTAATCAATCCCAGCACTTTCAAGCCCCAGAGCAACTTCCTCGGCGCAGGTCATCTGGCTCATTTGAAACTCAGGGTTGTCAAACACTATTCCGACAATTTTGGCCATTTCCCGAACGGGATACTCTTCAACGTCGAGGCCGCCCACAACGACGGTTCCTTCGCGGTGACCTCCGAGCATGTTGGGCACAACGCCGTTAAGGGAGAGGCCCAAAGTAGTTTTGCCGGCACCGTTGAGGCCGATTACGCCGACGTACTCTCCGGGCATGATCTCGAGTGATACGTCACTGAGGGCAGGTGAGTCGGTTCCGGGGTAGGTATAAAAGACTGAATCAAAAAGAATGATCGGCTTGGGCATGTTTTTCTTCCTCTTCTGGGGTGCAAACAATTGTGTAAATGTGGGGGGGCCGCGCGCGCGCGCCCCCCCACATTTTTGTCAGGGAGGTGACTGGTTCTTGTCTAGCCTCCAGCGCCTAGGGCAAGGAAGACCACAATCACGAGGACACCCACAAGGATGCCTCCCACAGCCCAAAGGATTCCCTTGAGCGGAGTGGACTTCACCAAGGGGACGTTCTCCGTCATAGCCTTTGGAAGCGCCTCAATAATCGCCAAGGCAACGAAGCCACCGATGATCTTGTCAGCTAGCGACGTCAAGATGTTGGACGAGAGCACCGAGCCAACAACTCCTTGCCCAATTGCGAGGAAGGTCGCGGTGAGAGCGTCAGCACCTGCACCAGTTGCTCCACCGAATACGAGGACAATGATCGGTGCCGCGGTCAGTGTGCACGCAATGGCGACAATGACGTTAAGCAAGAAGAACTTGGGGATTGATTTCCCGAGTCCCCATGACCTCACGCCATAACCCCAAATGAGTGCGCCCACGATGTTGACCAGGGCGAAGGGCAAGCTGGTAGGCCCTGAAATGAGAGCCGACCCGCTGTTGGTCAGCAACCCTACAAGGGCTCCCCACCACGGTCCCAGAACGATTGCTGCTACTGCAGTGCCAATCATGTCCAGGTAAACGGGCAAGCGCAGTGCGCTGGCGATGATGCCACCGACAATGTTCAACGCAACAGTGACCGGAATGACCGTTACTAAGAGAGTCGTCGGTATCTTCGATCCCGAACTCCGGGCCTTTTTAGGGGCCGATGATGTGTTACTCATGACTAGTACCTTTCTTGCTGCTATCTAAAGCGTGACTGCTGCATTGCAGCCGCACTTAGGCATGCGCGTCGGGCTCTCGAAAGAGTCGTGTGCGCTTGCCGAATTTGCCACCCCAGTTGGGGTAGCACCACCCACTAGAGACAGAGCACTCCCGGAACCAAAATTCTTCCCGGGGGGACTCGCCTCGTAGTGGCTGGAGCTTAGTAAACGTGACATCAGTACGACACCACGCCCAATTCTGAATCGCCCGAGACGATGCTGATTCCCGCGCTTGTGCCGACCATCTGCGCGCCTGCTTCAAGCAGCGCAACTGTCTGGCTTAGCGTGGTGATGCCCCCGGAAGCCTTTACCCCAACTCCACTTGGGCAATGCGAAACGAGAAAGGAAATACTTTCAGGTTTTGCCTTCTCAATAGCGCCGCTGCTGGCATTCTTCAGATACTTCACTCCGGCGCCCAGAGCCGCTTCGATGGCAATCACCCTCTGCTCATCACTCAGCAACGGGAGCTCTAGCATGACTTTAATGGGAACTCCAGCCGCCTCCACAACTCCACGGATGTCCGCGGCAAACTCGTCATACATCCCACTTTTAAGCCAACCAATTTGAACGCCGATGTCAATCTGCTGCGCACCCCGGCGCACCAGTTCCGCCGCCTCAGCGGCCTTACCTGCCGAAGTCATCAAACCAACCTCGGGGAAATCAAGCGCCGAGGCAACCTGGACATCCGTGCCCGATAGCTCTGCTGCCACCACATCGACCCAGCTTCCTTGAACCATGGCCGCCTGGAAGCCATATTCGAGGCATTCGTGAGCATGAGCCACTACCTGTTCACGAGTCACGGTGGTGCCAATGAGGGTGTGCTGTATCGCGCTGGCAACGTTCTGGCGGTTCCAAGATTTAGTCATTGCCCATGCCACTTTTCTCCATCAGGCTTTCCGCGTAGGGCAAGGAAGGAACCACCTCGGCCCCCTCCACCGTCATAGCGGCGACTCGCATTGCGTAGCTCACGGCTTCTGACGCCTGTGCGCCTTTCACCAGTGCGCTCGTAAACGCTCCTACAAAACTGTCGCCCGCACCTGTCGTGTCGACGACTTTGTTGGCCAAGACCGCTGGTAAAAACGCTCCGCCCTGGCCGTCATCTAGATACACACCGTTGGCGCCTAGGGTAATAATGACGGTGCCCACACCGCGTCCGAGAAGGTAGCGTGCAATATCGGCCGGCTCTCGCAGGTCGGCTCCGAGAGCATCAACTATTTGAGCGGCTTCGGAAAGATTGGGCACCAAATAATCGATGCAAGACAGAACATCGTCCGGAATCTCAGTCGCCGGAGCCGGATTACACAAGGTCGTGATCCCCTGTTTACGCGCATGCCGAATCGCCTCAAAGCCGACGAGCGGGTTCAGCTCGAAGGACACCACTAGAGCTGCCGATCGATCGATGACCGGATAGAGACCGTCCACATCGGCCAGCGTCATGTGCGCCAAAGCACCCGGCGCGATCGCGATGCGGTTATCACCGTTGCTGTCCACGCAGATGAAACCCACCATGGTTGGTGCGTCTAGGACGACCACCCCGTCCGTGTTGACACCTTCCCGCAGCCACAGGTCGCGACCAAGCGCCGCGCCCGAGTCGGTGCCTACAGCGGTGATGAGATTAGCTGCCACTCCGAGCCTACGAATCTGGATGGCCTGGTTGGACGCCTTGCCTCCCGGGCCTTCACGGTATACGCCGCCGGTGACCGTTTCCCCCTGCTCGGGGTATCGCTCGAGGTACATTGTCTTGCCGACGCCGTAGCCGCCAAGTACAGCGATCTCCATTGATCCATCCATTTGGGTTCAACATAATCCGAGTCTGCAGTTCGAGCAACTTGGTGCTCATTTGAGCATAAATTTTCGTTGGAGAGCACGGCAGCGTTTTCAGGTGTACTGGCCATCGGACGGGGGCAAAGAGGCATGCCAAAAAAATGGCAAACTGGACGCGGTAGGACAGTGCTGTCCTCGGGAGCGAGAGGAACGACCAGATGAAAAAGATCATTCTCGATGTAGACACAGGGAGCGACGATGCGGTTGCTATTATGCTCGCAGCCCTGCACGCAGATATCGACCTGTTAGCGTGCACCACGGTCTGGGGAAACTTAGACATCGAACTGACGACTGCGAACACGCTGAGAGTTCTTGATCACATTGGTCATCATGGAGTCCCGGTCTACCGAGGCTCCGCAGGCCCTTTTGCCCCGATTGCTCATCATCCTCGCCCCGGTACTGACCACAGCCGCGGCAAAATTCATGCAGAAAAGCTCTCGATTCCTGACTCGATGAGGAGGCATGAAACTGCGTCGGCTGTCGAGTGGCTTGTGGATTTCTTGAGGAACACGACAGAGAGAGTCACCTTGGTTCCGGTCGGGCCCTTGAGCAACATCGCTTCAGCGCTCGCCGCTGATTTAGCCATCATCGACGCGGTCGAAGAGGTAGTGATCATGGGCGGAGGGCATGCGATTGGGAACGTGACTCCTAGCGCGGAAGCCAACATCTGGCACGACCCGGTCGCTGCCGACGTTGTGTTCCAAGCGGGCTTTGAGCGATTGACGATTATGCCCCTGGACGCAACTCATCAAGCATATGTTTCACTCAGTCAGGCGGAGGAGTTGGAGTCAACCGGCCAACCAGCCGCCAAAGCTGCGGCCTCGTTTATTCGAGATCGAATCGCCGGCTATACCGAGACGCAACCCATGGATACCCGGGCCACCGCGCCCGTGCACGACGCTTTGTGCATTGCCTACCTGGTTGACCCGACAGTCGTCGAACTAGTCCGCTGCCACGCCGCGGTGGAGGTTGTGGGCAGCCTGACATACGGCCGGACGGTCTTTGATCTGAGGGGGAGAGGGCTCGACGCGCCTAACGCACATGTTGCGATGCGCGCTGATGCCGCAAAGTTCTTTAGTTTTCTGATGGACACCCTCGGGACGTAATCAGTACCGTGGGTTGCCCTCTCTGTCCAGTAAAGACCCAGTTTTGTTTCGAAAAGACCAGATTTTGCGGGGAACCGTAGATGGTGTGTGCCTTCGCCACGTGCTGTGCCGCGCCCTGCCTGTCGATTGTCCCTCCTCCGGCTTGAGTGTTACCGTTTTTTGTGATGACACCGACGCGGTTGAGGATGGGACGGGGCGCGGCTGCCGTGCTTGCCGCTGGGCTCCTGGTACTCCTCCTGGCCGCCAAGGCCGAGGACGTAATTTTGGCGAACGGTGGCCAAAGCGCAGTTGTTCTGAATCCGACACTGGCTGGCTTCAACTTTGTCGGCGCAATCTTGACCTACGCGATCCTTACCGGCCTGAACCTCAAAGGTAAGAGCCTGGCCGGAGTTGACCTCAGCGGTGCAAACCTGAAAGGTGCAGACCTAACAGGCGTCAACCTGGCCGGGGTGAACTTGAACAATGCGAAACTCAAAGCCGTGAATTTTGCTGGAGTGAACCTGACCAGCGCGAATCTTGAGGGTGCGAATCTTGAGGGTGCGAATCTTGAGGGTGCGAATCTTGAGGGTGCAAATCTTGAGGGTGCAAATCTTGAGGGTGCAAATCTTGAGGGTGCGAATCTTGAGGGCGCGAACTTGAAGGGAGCGGTGTGCCCGTCGGGCTCGCGAGCACAGGGACAGCCCGCCGTCTGCCCTGATTTGGGTTGAGCCCGATGGCGTGAACCCTGGTACCAGCGGTGCGGGAGCTAACAATGCGACGCTGTTCCTGAAGCGGAGGGAAGATCCTCAAATTCTCATTAGTCGACCAGAGATTCCCCACGACCTCCCTGTTGCGACTCTCGACATAGCTGGGCAATTTGTGGCGACTGTGCCCCTCAACAGGGTTACCGTTGAACCGATCTCGGAGTACCTCACGGCACCTAGCAGGGAACTTTCTCACCACAACACTGTGCGTGCACGGATGAATCTTCTCGGCGCGAGGCCTGCAAGTGAAGATATTGTTCCCGAACTAACAGTGACAGCGAAGGCTTTTTTCGTGGCGAATCTCAACGAAAAAGGTGCGGCTTCCGCGCCACGGGACGGGGAGGCCCGCAGGGTCCGAGAGCCACGTATTGTTGCCGTCGTTATAACCGGCGGCGGAGAGGCCTTTGCGGGAGTTCTGACGATTGGCTTGACTGCCGCGTCACTCGATTAGGGGTGAATGCTGAGCGTTCCACCTGCATGTCTGAAGGCTTCATGAAATTGGGTACCCAATGTCCATATCTACCCCGTGGCATGCATACGACAGTGTTTGGTCCCTCACCTGTGTTTTCGCTTTGTAGACTGCTGTAATAGCTACCAGCTCACCACACCCCCCAGCCCCAGGGAGCGCATATGTCCTCGTCCAAACAGCCCTCGAAGAAGAGTTTCCCCCGTTGGCTCTGGATTTTGGCGGGAATTATCGCTCTAGCGCTCAGCGCGGCTCCCGGCCTATTTCCCGGACGAATGTAGTTCCTGTTGGGGAATTGTGGTCCTCGTTACTGTCGCGGAGGCTCCTCGCCGCCGCGGAAGCCCCTGGTTTTTCTTTTGCCGGTGGGCTAGGTTTTTTTCCCCCACGAACCGACTTTTCCCGGACTTTCGTGAAGATTCGCAATGGTTCGTGACTCAGAAAAGTCGGTTAAAACCTAGGCCGGAAAATGGTGGCGGAGTTTGCACTTGAAACTGGGGGGCAAGGGGTTGCCGGTTCACATCATGCTAGTCCGGCTTCTGATGTAGGGACCATTATTCGCGCTCGATCATCAATGCCAGGGAGGATTCGCTATAGCTACCGAGAGCAGTGTCCTGCCGTTTTTTCGCTCTAGGCTCCACGATTGTGCGATGGTGTTGAGACGCTGAGAACCCAGGCCAACGCCAGGCTCCGCCAAGGGGCCATTGCCGTCGTCCGTCATCGATACCTCGACCGTGTAGCGGGAAGAGAGCACTATGGAAATGTCGACGTTCTGTGCTTGGCCGTGAAGCACGGCGTTGTTGAGTCCTTCGCTCACAACTTCCGCCACTGCCGATGAAGTCGCCGGTTGGTCGCTCAATACCTGGGAGGCGCCCTCATCCAAAAGCCAACTCAACCCACACACACCATCCCATGCGTTAGCGAGGGATGCAAAAAAAGCGTGGATCTGGTCCGTCATAGCACCGGTGTGGATTCTTGCTAACGCCGATTCCAGCTTCGCAACCAGCCGAGAGACCTCGTCCTCGCTTGCCCCCGATTGCTGAAGTCGCAGACCTGTCGCTATGAGCGCACCCTGCAGTGGTCCATTCACCATCAGACCTGCCTGCCGTCGTAGGTGCCAAATCTCGGTTTTCAGCGTCGCAAGTTCGTCTTCAATTTCGCGTTGGTAGGTAGCTGTCTGCTCCAGTATTTCCTTTCGCCGCGCGTTAATGGCACCAACAATAGCCAGCGTGGGACCAGCAATTGCCGCCCCGATGACACTGTTTGGGAAGTTTGCAACTAAGCCCCAGGTTCCATAGCCCAGAAAATCAGGCGGTATCCGCCGGAGGGACTCGACAAGAAACTCGCAGAAAACCGCGCCCGCTGGAGCGAGAAATACGAGCCCAATCCCCGGATGAAGTTTCCACGATCTAGGTATAGAGACTCGCACGATGGCCAGTGCGGCCCAAAGCGCGAGGGTAATTGCGCCGGCAAACGTGACTAGCTCTAAAGTCAGGGGGTTTTGGGGGCTTGCATCGCGGGCAATGGTTGCCGCCAGAAGACCGCCCACGAGGAGAGCGTATTGAGCAGGTAACACCGTGTACCGTAACGAAACCAAATTATTCCAGCTGAATGTCGTTGGGTCATCGGAATAGAGAAGACGGGGGGACTTCAGGGCGAAGCTAGTGTCGGCGATGAGCCGATGAGAGAAAGGCTTGATGACCTTGGAAATGGAGTGATGGATATCCGCGGTCAGGCCGCTAATGCTTTCGGCTGATGGGGATGCGGACTTGAGTAACAAGATCACCCGCTGCACCGCGGGAAGTACGATAGCGTCCAGTTGTTTTGCGATGTCCTCCTGGGCTGCCCTGCGCCTAGAGGACGCCTCTGTGCGCATGCTAGAAAGTCGATTCTTTTGAACCGCTAGCGCATGTATCGCCGCCTTTGCGGGCGCCAACGGAGCCATGAGAGCAATGGAGAGCAATGCTGCACTCATCGTGAGGGCAAGGGTCTCGGGATAGAGACTGAGTACCCCCCTCAATGATTGCGTGGGGTCAGCGACGCTACGACTCCACAAAGACGCAGCGGGAATCATCGTGTAGGTGGCTACTGCGATAAACGAGAGCACAACCGGGTGGGAAGCCATGGTGGACAGCAGCTTCCCAGCCGTCATGATTGCCACTGCAATAATAAGTCCACTCAATTCCCACAGGAGTGGCGAAAGCTCGGAAAATGGAGCCTCAGCGAAATTGGCGGTGGGTCGCGTGACAAGTTTGAAAACTGTGAAAAACGGGATGAAAAGCCACGGAATCAGGCCTGAGAACACTGAGGAGGTCCGCATTATGATGGAAGTCCTTCAAGAACAACGCTCGCGGAATCGACGCGAGCTTTCTTCCTGTTCAACATGATGTCGGCTCGGGCGTCTGGAATGCGATGCATCACCGTGTCGAGGGTCCGGAGGGTCTTATTCTGGTCGCGGGCGACCTCAGTGGGTGTCGGTCCTGCCTCAATCCGGAGAACCGGGTGAAATTGAATCTTCGTCAGTCGCGATGAGATCAGGCGCTCTTTGTTGACCGCGCGAGCGCGATGGCCGGGGGGCAAGTAACGGTCTAGAACGTGGCTGACCGCACGGGTATTGCATAGGCCCAGTTTGCTGGAATGCGCGGCGTTTGGCGGCCGACCCGAGAGTGTCTTCACGCCGCTTTCGCCTTCCGAAAATCTTGGGCGGTGAGGGTTGTTTGGTTCTCTCCCGAGATCGATATCCGCAAGCTCCACACCCGGGTCAAACCTTTCACGTGTTTTCCTAGTCGAAGCCACCGTCGCTGCTCCTGCGCCCCCCAGGATACCAAGAACGCAGCCGTCCATGACTGCCGCACGCTGCTGATCAAGTCCCGGACCGGGGAGTGCTGCTATTTCGAGCGCCCAGATCAAGATTTTTGCGAGGTAATGACCAAAATCAATTTTCTCTATCGACTGGCATCCGAGCCCAAGATTTCGAGAGCGGCCATCGCGGCGTTGTGTCCACCGATGGCGCTCACGCCGCCTCCGCGCCGGGAACTAGATCCCGCGATGAGGGCACCGGGAATACTGGAGCTCACACCCCAACGCTGCGCGGGGGAGTGCAGTGGGGCGTGATCTGGAGGGAAGGGCATCTCTAAAGGCTCGTGGAAGATATTGCCTCCGGGCAGTCCCACCGTATTCTCCAGGTCAAGGGTTGTCTTGGTCTCGATACAGACCTGTCCGTGGGAATCCCGCATCATGCAGTCCTCGATGGGTTCATCAAGAACGCTGTTGAGCGAGGCAAGAACCCGAGATTCAAGTTCGGAACGCGCGCTCTCAGGATCCCGGTCCGCAATCAGAGAATGCGGAACATTCAGGGCGAAGACAGTCAAAGTTTGCGCCGGGCCTGCCTGTAATTCGGAGCCGAGAATACTTCTATCGCTCAGGGTGTGACAGTAGATCTCACAGGGAATAACATCGGGAATCTGGCCTGAACGCGCCTGTGCCAAAGACGAAGCAAGTTGACTGGCGGACTCATTGATGTGGAAGGTGCCGCCAAAAGCCTCTTCGGGAGTCACGCTGGTGTCCGCAAGACGGGGCAATCGGGTCAGCATCAGATTGACTTTCACCTGCGCGCCTTCGGGCTTCACCGCGGGTGTGGGAAGCTGAGCAAGACGGTGGAGGGTATCCCGGGAGACTCCCGCGATGACAAGACGCGCATTCACCCTCGACTCCACGCCATTGCAAACATATTCAACGTGGGAATTTGGAACGATCAGGGTCACCCGAGAGCTAGTCGAAATGGTGACGCCGGCATCCCGTGCCGATTTTTCCAGTGCCGCACTCACTGCGCCCATACCGCCCACAGGAACGTCCCAGTCACCTGTTCCCCCACCGATGACGTGATAGAGGAAACAGGCATTGAGCGCAGGGTCGCTATCGGTCTCGGGGAAGGTTCCAATCAGGGAGTCTGTGAGGACAACACCGCGAACAACGTCATGGGTGAAGGTGTCCTCAACGAGCCTGATGATAGGAGTGTCAATAAATCGCTCAAACAGCCCTCGACCGGGCGCCGCCTTGTCCAAAAGGGTCCGGATTTCGTGTTCCCTGAGCAGGGGTTGAGTCATGGTGGGAAACAGGGTCGACGCCACAATCTCTGTGTCGCGGTAAAACTCCACCCATCTCTCATAATCGTCGCCGGCACCAATCGCCTCAAAGGATTCGCGGGTGCGTTGCGAATCCATCGAATCGATGAGCAAACCCAAATCTTTCCCCGGGAGAGGAGTATAGGAAGAGTATCGACGTCGAATCAGCGAGATATCTAGCCCAAGGTCATCTCTAATGTGTTGGGGCATCAAACTCACCAGGTACGAGTATCGAGAAAGCTTGGCCTCGACACCGTCAAAGGATTGGGCGGATATTGCAGCTCCTCCCACCCAGGGCTGACTCTCTAACACGGCCACCGAGTAACCCGCGCGGGCCACATACGCCGCTGCGGCAAGTCCGTTGTGTCCGCCTCCGACCACCACCACGTCATACTCTTGACCAGGATTCATGCCCACAGCCTAGATCCTGGCTCCCGCAACAATTCTGGCGGACGCATAAGGATTTACCACGGCATCGGAATGTCTCTGATGGGTTCGGCATCGTCGGGGATAGCCGGTAGTGGGATCTGTCCCGCCCTGATGCAGAGCCATTTCAACTGCGTGGGACTCTCCGGTGTGCAACGCCAGGTGCGCATGACACCGGGTGAAACCTGGACGATGGTCCCCGCCCGAACATCGATGACGTCGTCGTCGAGACCCATTTGCCCTTCGCCTTCGAGGAAGACAAAGACTTCCTCGAGTATCGAGTGGCTATGCCAATATCCTGCCTCTTCGCCTGGCTCATAGGCTGTCGCAGACATGCCAATGACTTCGCCCTTGAGCTCGTGATCGACCACTCGCCGACCATCTCGCGTTGTTTCTGGCACAAACCCGCCAAAGTGGTCCCGCCAAGATTCAAGGCTTCCGATTTCGGTCACGCTGTAGTTCGTCATAGTTTCCCAGTGTAACTTTTCTGCTCGAGCGACTGGTCCTTCTGGTTCCCTCAGAAGCTCCGTGTTGGCAAGGAGAGTGGTTTGGGACACGCAACCTCCTCCCTTGTGGCATCGGCTGCCTCGGGGTGCCTCACGTGGGAACCGGCTAA
>OLHX01000046.1_pt1 | contig 21790 bp, 18 predicted proteins | sample 1609271 | NCBI WGS metagenome assembly OLHX01 (sample SAMN05416700, study PRJEB24817) | seawater metagenome | isolation source: Sea water | place: Canada:Atlantic | collected 2013-07 | reverse complement strand
CTACACCTCTCTATTCGTCGGCAGCGTCAGATGTGTATAAGAGACAGCTATAAGATAGAACATAACTTATAAGGTAATTTTAGAGGACAGTTCTATGAAACCATCAATGCAATATTGTACAAGCATCATTGCGTCTGTAAGGTGTAAATAGAGGCTGGGAGTATGAATAATGAGTTCCATCAGCCTCAAAACTATCAAAAATTTAATGAATATCAATTTATAAATAACATGTTCTTTGGTGCTAAAAAAACAGAAACAATCAAGGTTGATAATACGAGTATTAAAGACTTAGAATTAGTTACAAAAATGAGCCAAGAGTTTGCAAAAACTCTTGATTTAAAAGAAACATTACAAACCTCATTGGAAGTAATTATCAAAAGAATTAATGCTCAAGCCGCTAACATTTTTTTAATAGATGATGATAAACAAAATTTTCAATGTATTGCATCAAAGCATCAAGCATACTTAGAAGACTTTGAAATTCCAATTACACAAGGTGTAATGGGAAAAGCAGCACTTATGAAAGAATGTATAAGAGTTGGTGATGTTAGAAAGGATGTAAGAGAAATTGCTGAGTTCTATTTTGATTTAGATAATAAAACAAACTTTACAACTTATTCCGTTTTATGCTCTCCATTAATCGTTTCAGATGAATGCATTGGTGTTATTCATTGTTTAAATAAAAAAACAGACAATAAACTTTTTGAAGAAAGCGATAGAAAACTTTTAGAAACTTTATCTGGTCCTGCAGCATTAGCAATTAGAAATGCGAAGATGGCAAAAGACTTGATTGATAAAAATAGAATGGAAAAAGAAATAGAAATTGTTGGTGAAATTCAAAAAACATTACTATCTCAAAATATAAAAGAAAATTTTCCTATTGCTGGAATAAATATTCCTGCAAAAGTTGTTTCTGGAGATTTTTATAATTTTTCAGAATTATCTAATGGAGTTTATGGGTTTGGAGTTGCAGATGTATCGGGTAAAGGAATTAAATCTTCATTACTAATGTCAAAAGCATCAAGTCTCTATAGATGTTTAAGTAAAACAAATTTTTCTGCGGCAGGTCTTTTGGATATTTTAAATACAGAGATCTGTGAAACCACTTCAAGAGGAATGTTTGTAACAATGTTGATTGGAATTTATGATAGAAACAAAAAAGAATTAACTTTAGCAAATGCTGGTCACGAACCCCCGTTAATTTATTCTAATGATGGAAATTTTTCTAATTTTGAAGAAGCTGGACCACCTTTAGGCATAGCCCCTAAATTTAAATTTAAAGAAACAAAAATTAGTTTCTCAAATAGTTCAATGTACATCTTTACTGATGGCATTACTGAAATAAGAGATGCCAAAGGAAACATGCTAGAAGCAGATGGCTTTAAAAATTATATTAAAAAGTATCAACAGATTCCAAACCACGAAAGATTAAACAAGATTATTGAAGATATAATTAAATCTGGTCGTATACAAAAGGATGATTTAACAATTGTAGCAGTTGATGCTTAATAATTATTAGTAAATTAGTTATTGTTTAAAAAATATTTTTATTTATCTTTTTTTACAGAGAACTAAATAGATTTAAGAGTAATTTTGAGAAGAAAAGATTAGTTCAATTTAATATTTGCCTTTATGGTTCTATTTTAGGTTGAAATCACAAAAAAACGCTCAAAAAATCTCTCATACGTCATATTCAATGACTTCAATTGATTTCAACTCATGAGTGTCCTATTATCTCGTTTATAGATTGTTATCAAAAAACATTGTCACCATGAGTAATAATCAATTTTTAATTGAAAATTACAAAATATATCAATATTATATTTGAGAAATGAGTAATATTACAATTATCCAAATTATTATAATATTTGTATTTATCTCTAGCACAAATCAAAAAATTTCTAACACAAATCAAAAAATTTCTAACACAAAAATCATAAATGCATTAATTATTCAACTATCGTTGATTTTATTGGTTTATTTACAATTTTTGAAAAATATCGTATCTCTAACACAAAAAAACTAACTTTTGACCTTGCCTTTCAAAAATCGTTGATTTTATTGGTTTATTTACAATTAGTAAAAAATACCATAGCTCTAACACAAAAAACAATTTGTTTTTGACTTTATTTGTCGATTATTAAATCTCTAACACAAAAAAAATACTTTTTGTCCTTATTTTTCAATTATCGTTGATTTTATTAGTTTATTTGTGATTTGTGAAAAATACAATGGCTCTAACACAAAAAAAAATAGTTTTTTGAGATTGTTTATAGATTTTTAGATCTCTAACACAAAAAAATTACTTTTTGATTTTATTTTTTGAATATAATTGATTTTACTAAAATTCATAAATTTATAATGATTCTAAAAAGCTCAACAAATTTTGAAAAATTCTAATATGTAAAAATTTTATAAGTTTTTTTGAGATAAATTAAATTCCCCAAAAGCTAATACATAAGAAATGATCATAATTTGTGTTAGAGGTAAATTCAAATTTTATAAAAAAGACATTTATCATCATATTTTAAGACAGACATAAAAAAATTGATTTTGCTTGGTTTTTTAAATACTGCCCGTTTTGAGCACTATAATCATTATCTTGTGTAAGAGTTTATCCTTTTTGGTGTTAGAGATTCACTAGTTTAGTTAAATAAATATATTTAAATATTATGAGTGATCAGGAAGACGATAAAAAAAATTTAGATAATACATTATCAGACAATGATAATAATAATCAATCAGAAGTTGATTTAAATAATCAACCTCAGAGCGAAGAAAATCAAAACCAAAATAACGAACCCGAGTCAGATAATGAAAATCAATCTATAGTTGATTCAAATAATCAAACTATGAATGAAAACAAATATGAAAATCAAGAAACTGATTTAAATGAAGAAGTTAACAATCAAAAGATTGAAGAAAAAATAATTGTAGAAACTTCAGATGAAATAAAAAATGAAAATAACAAGTCGTCTCATCAAGTTATTCATAAAAAAGAAGGTAGATTACATATTTATGTAAGGCAGGATAAATATAAAGGTGAACTCAAATCGAAAAATTGGGTTGGTAGGCTTTATATTGATGGTAAACAAAAAATTTCATCTTCAGGCACAACAAACTTAGATGAAGCAATACAAATTTTAGAAAAATGGTTTGATGATGTCCAAGATGAAAGTGAAAGATTAAAAAATGAAAACAATTTAACTAAAAATATTAATCAAGAAGCAACTGATACTTTAACAAATAATCAAATTAACAATCAGACTCAAGAACAAATTGCTACCACTTCATTAAACGAAAATTTACAAACAACTACTCAAGAACAAATAAAAAATAAATTATCAAATATTTTTGGAAAAATTAAAGAGATTAAAATTAAAAAACCAGATTTTGCAAAAAATTTTAACAAATCATCTTTTAATAAATCTAAAGTTGCTAATTATAAATCAAAACTTGAAAATTTCTTTAAGTCTAAATTAGGTAAATCTAGTGTGCAAGGTGAAGAAATAATTGGTGTAGAACTTTCAAACAAAGAAATAAGAATAGCTCAGGTTTCAAGTAACAAAGCTAATCAATGGGTGTTAGAAAAACTACATATCCACCCAGTTGACATTACAGATGATAGTACACCAATTGACAATGCAGATAAATTTTCAGCGGAATTAATGTTAGCGGTTCAAAAATATAAAATAACTTCACCCAATGCAGCAATTGCTATTCCAGTAACTAGTGCAATTATAAGAGTGGTTACAGCACCTTTAATGAAAGACGAGGAGTTAAATAAAGCAATCGAAACTAATTCATTATGGGAAAACCTAGTTCAGTTAACAGATAGTTTAGAAGATTATTCTATTTTTCATCAAGTCATTAATAGAAATGAAAAAGAAAATACAATGGATCTTTTATTCGTTGCATCAAAATTAACAGATATAAATAGCTATACCTCAATAATTAAAAATGCAGGTTTAAATCCTGTAATCATTGATGTTAAATGTTTTGCTTTAAAATCAGCAGTTGACCAGGTTAATCAAATAGCAAATAAAACTGAAGATACTAATTTAACTGCCGTTCTAGAATTTGGATTAGATGAAAATTATTTGATGATACTCTATGATAATAATCCAATAATAACTGATATTTTTATCAGAGGGCAAGATAGAAAAATTTTACAAGACTCTCAAAATACTGAAGAGAAAGAGGGATTAGTTAGAAGATATATTACTCAAGTTAAGCAAGCTGTTCAAGATTTTGAGACTAAATATGAAAAGAGAATTCGAAACATTAAAGTTGTTTCAGATATCAAAAATGTAGATGAATATTTAGCAAGCTTTAGAAAAGCTTTAATGAATATTGGGTTTAATACTTTTGATCCTACAGAAGGATTAAAAATTCCAAGCCAAAATCAGCAAATTTTAGATAACAAGTTAAATAGATCCTATCTATCAACTTCTGTTGGTTTAGCTTTTAGAAAACTTGATGTCTTTGGCTATTATAAATTCGTTACTGCAGTTAAAAATATAAATCTTCTTCCAGATAGATCAAATGTGATGAAGCAAAAAAAGATGAAAGCAATTTCAGGTTTTGCATTCAAAGGAATTACAGCTGCGGTAGCTGCAATTTATGTTGTATTATTTGGTTTATCTTTTTGGAACATTATTTCTTACAACAATAAACTGAAACAATATGAGGCTGTAAAAATAGATCATACTAAAATTATAAAACAGAAAAAAATAGTTTCAAAAGAATTTAAAGTGATTAATACATCTTTAAAACTAAGCAAAACACTTAAATCAAATAAAGAATTAACTTATAGAATTCTAGCTCAAGTAGCTTCAAGCGTTCCCAACAGAGTAAAATTTGATCAAGTTGTGTTTAATGGATCTAACAGATTAACTATTCAAGGATTGGCTGCAACTGATCAAGATATATTAAAATTTATAGAAAATTTAAGTAAACAAAAACTGGTTGAACAAGCATCCTTATCATCAATGCGATTACCAAAATCTTCAGCAGGTAGTGCTACGATGAAAGGCTTTAGAGTGTTTGTAAAAATTAAAAGAAGCACAATATAGCAATGGATATAGATTTAAAAAATATTAATATTTCTGACATCAAAGATCAGATTACTAAACTAGCTGATAAAAAAACTCTTATAAAAATAGGAATAATTACAGGTGCAATTGTTCTTTTCTTAATAATTTATTATGCAATTTTAAACCCAATGGCTAATTCTAGAAAAGCTAAATTAAATGATATGAATTTAAAAAAACAAGAAACTGAACAGTTTACTAGTGATGTTTATTCAATGAGGGCAAAAATTAAAAAACTTAAACCTGAATATGAAAAATATTCTAAATTATTTCATTCCAAATCTGAAGTAGAAGGCCTTTTACAGACATTAAGTGAATATGCTGGACAAAATGATTTAGTGATTACAAGTATAGAAAAAAAAGAAATTAAAGAAGTTTTAAAAACACAAGCTTTGGCCAAGGCAGATGGTAAAAAAGTAAAGAAAAAGAAAAAGACTCAAGTTAAAAATATCAAAAATATTGCTTATTATTTGATCCCTGTTGATTTCGAAATTGACGGTAATTTTTTAGGCTATATTAAATTTAAGAGATCTCTGTCGCTTTCTAACAAGATGTTAAATTTTGACAAAGAATCAATCCAGGTGGTAAAGGGAAATAACACTGGAGCGATAAAAGTAAAAGGAACATTAACTATAGTGGGGTTACCAGATGAATTTTTTTAAAATAATTATTATTTCAGTATTCTTTATATTGTTATCAAAAGTTTCCATGGCAGATAGTCATGATAAAGAGCAAAATATTATCGAAAAAGCAAAAGAGATAAATAAAAAGATTAAAGAAAAACAAGCAAATTCACAAAAAAATATTTCATCAGAGATTAATGATGAGGAACCACTGCCACTAAATGACCCTTTTGCTGGAGATAGCTCTTTAAGTGGTGCAACACTTATAGCAAATAGTGCAGAAGAAGCCGCAAATGAAATGAGTTTATATAAGTTTAGATTAGTAGGAATAATGACTTCTGGAAATGATGATGGATTTGTATCATTAATTAATTCAAGTGGAGATGTGACTACTTTAAGTCTGTTTGAGGAATTAAGTCCTGGTGTGAAATTCATTGGAGTAACTAATGATGAAGCCGTATTCGAAAAAAATGGAAATTCTTTTTTAGTGATAAATTTTAACAACCAAATTACAGAAAGTACTAAATAATTATGAACTTTAAAAAAAATATATCATTCTTAATTTTACCTTTAGTATTAATTTTTCTTACAGGTTGTGCAGGAAGCTTTCCTAAAAAGAGTGGGTCTTTTAAACACGATACACCACTAATTAAAACTGATATTAAAAAAATTGGACAAAAAGAAGTGGATAAAAGTGTGGAGATGGGCCCAATCCCTGTTGAAGGTGACGTTGTTAAACTAAAAAAAAGAAAACAAATATCATCCGTCAAAGAGAGAAATTACTTATTAATTTCAGATGAATTCGAAAATTTAAAACAAAATGTATCTTTTAAATTTCAAGCTTTAGATTTTAAAGAGGCAATGAAATTAATGGCTGAAATTGGAGAAATTAATATTTTAGTAGGTGAAGATGTTGCAGGAGCAATAACTGCAGAATTAGATAATGTGCCTTGGGATAAAGCATTTAATGCATTATTAGATTTAAAAAATTATGCAGCAGATATAGATGTAGCAAGTAATATTATTAGAGTTTCAACTCCTGCTAATTTAACTTCACAGGAAGGTTATAAATCAGCTAGAGCATCGGCGGTTAAGAAGAAAGTTGAATTAGAAGATTCCGTTGAGCCAATTATTTCAGAAATTTTTAGACTTTATTATATAACTCCCACAGAAGCTAAAGCAACAATCTCAGAATTATTTACAACTGTTGGAACTAGTGGAAATTATATACCAATACAAGTAACCGAAGAAACAACCACAAGATCAATTATTGTTAGAGGTAAAGAAAAAGATTTAGATATAGTTGATAAAGTAATTCGAGAAATTGATAAGAGAACTAAACAAGTTTTAATAGAAGCTTTTATAGTTGAAGCAACTTCAACTTTTGCACAAAATTTAGGGAAAAGACTTGGAGCTGCTTATACAAGAAAAAATGTGAGAATTGGTGGTACCCAAGGGGGTAGTAGTGTAGGAGCAGCATCTGGAACAGGGGCTGCATTATCAGACTCTACAGGAGCTTTTACAAGTGGTGCTGGAACAGATAATTTAGTAAATTTTGGATCTTCAGCTTCAACAAGTGGAATTGGAATATTGAGAAAAACAGGTTCAGCTGTTTTAAAGCTTGAACTTGATTTTCTAGAATCTCAAGGTTTATCAAAGACAGTATCTAATCCGAAATTATTTACATTAGACAATCATCAAGCAAGTATTAATCAGGGTGAAACAATTTATATTGATGGTGGAGATGGAGAAGATAAACCAGTTGATGCATCATTAAAACTAATAGTAACCCCAAATATTATAGGTGATGGAAACGTCATGCTTTCAATTCAAGTAAATAATGACACTCCAAACAGATCATCTCCAGGAACACCAGGTGTAAATAAAATGGAGATAAACACCAAACTATTAGTTGCGGATGGAGATATAGTTGTAATTGGGGGTATCAAAAAAAATAATGTAGCAAATAATAGAGAGGGTGTCCCAGGAACGAAAAAAATACCAGTTTTAGGAAACGTATTGAGCGGAAAATCAAATTCTGACACAATGACTGAGCTGCTAGTATTTATCGCTCCAAGAGTTTTATAATGTTAAAAATTAGTAGAGAAAGTGAAATTAATTTAGTTAATGTCTTGATTGATAATGACATTATTTCAGGAAAAGATTTAATAAATATTAAAAAAGTAAGTACTGAAAACAATAAATCTCAAATTGATGCAATATTTGAGTTAAAACTCACCGATGAAAAAAAAATAATTGATTTATTAATTAAAGAACAAAATTTAGAAACAATTGATTTAAAGACAGTTAAAATTACAGATGAAATAAAAACAGTTTTACCATCAAACTATATAAAGATAAATTTTGTAGCACCATTTAAAATTGAAGGAAAAACTTTGCACATGGCAATTCCAGATAGTTCAAAACTGGGATTGATGAGAAATTTAAAAGCTATTACAAAAAAAGACATTGAACTACACGCTGCAAAAATAACTGATATCTCTGAATATATCGAAAGATTATCAAATGAAACAGATGAAGTAACAATTGCATCAATACGTAGTGATAATAGAAAAAAAACTAAAACTTTTGAAACAGATTTAGGAGATGCAGGAGAAGTTTTAGAAAATGCACCTGAAGAAGATATTGAAGCAATTGAAAACGAGTCAGAGGTAATCAAATTTAGTACAGCAGTTGTGGCTGATGCAATAAAAATGGGTGTGAGTGATATTCATATTGAGCCTTACAGATTCAATTCAAGAGTAAGATATCGATTAGATGGTATGCTTCAAGAGCAAGAAACTTATAGGCAGTTTTTACATGATAATTATGGGGCAGTGGTTACCCGATTTAAAATTATGGGTAAACTTGATATTTCTGAAAGAAGATTACCACAAGATGGAGCCATTAATTTTAAAATTGGCAACAAAGTAGTTGATCTACGTTTGTCAATATTACCTACAGCAAATAATGAGAGAATTGTAATGCGTATTCTTAATAAGGACGCAGGAGATATCACTCTTGAGCAATTAAATTTTGAAAAGCAAGATTTAGAAAGTTTAAGAAAAGGAATTCACAGTAGTCAGGGATTAATCTTGGTAACAGGGCCAACAGGATCAGGTAAGTCGACAACATTATATAGTATTTTAAAAGAAGTAAGTCGTCCTCATTTAAATATTTTAACAGCAGAAGACCCTGTGGAATATGAATTAGAAGGTGTAGGACAAGTGCAAATTAAAGATGATATTGGTTTTACTTTTGCTAAAGCCTTAAGATCTTTCTTAAGACAAGACCCAGAAATTATTCTAGTTGGTGAGATGAGAGATAAAGAAACAGTTGATATAGGGTTAAAAGCTGCTCTTACAGGTCACTTAGTATTTAGTACGTTACACACTAATGATGCTCCAAGTACTATTACTAGATTACAAAACATGGGGACACCCGATTATTTAATAAGTGCTGCCTGCCAACTTGTTGTAGCTCAAAGACTAGCTAGAAAAAATTGTAAAGATTGTAGAATACAAGATGATGACGTTAATCCTAAAGTTCTTAAAGATTTAGGTTTTAGTGAAGAAGAGGCATCTAAAGTTAAGGCTATAAAAGGTAAGGGTTGTGAAAAATGTAGCGACACTGGTTACAAAGGTCGACAAGGTATTTATGAAATTTTAGTGGTATCAAAACCAATCAAAGAAGCTATTTTAAAACAAGCAACCACTCCTGAATTAAGAGAAATAGCTATTAAAGAAGGATTTAGAACGATGCAGGATATGGGTAGAAGAATGATTGCATCTGGTGAACTTAATTTTAGAGAATATGAGAGAGTTCTTTCAAGCGAATAAAAATGGAAGCTTTTACTTACAAAGGAATATCTGAAGGTAAGTATATAGAAGGAGACATTGAGGCAATAAATCTTGATGAAGCTTCTCATTTATTAAAAGAAAAAAAAATAATAATTACCAACATAAACAAGTCTAAGAAAAAAAAAGAGGGGGCAAAAAAGAAATCAAGTGGCTCATCTTTTTTTGGGAAAAAAAAAGTTAAAGTAGAAGAAATTCTTATATTTTCAAAACAATTTGCAACTATGGTTAAGGCGGGTTTACCTATTTTACAGGTCTTAATAATGTTGAGAGACCAATTAGAAAGTCCTGCTATTAAAGAAGTAATTGAAGATATCAGAAAGAGTTTAGAGGGAGGTGTAAACTTATCAAGATGTTTTGAAAAATACCCTCAATATTTTGATAACGTTTATGTAAACTTGATAAAAGCTGGTGAAGCAAGTGGTAAATTGGATGTGTTTCTACTTAAAATAGTAGAATCATTAGAGAAAAAAGAAAAGATTAAGAAAAAGATTAAAGGGGCCTTAATGTATCCTGCGATCATGTTTACAGTAGCGATTATTGTAAGTGCTTTCATGTTGATTAAAGTAGTTCCAGTATTTGCAAAAATGTATGATGGAATGGGCCTAGAATTACCAGCTGCAACAGCAACAATTATGGCAATGAGTGATTTTTTAAGTGGCACAGGGGGAAAGGTAATTTTTTTTGGAGGAATAGGGGCATATTTTGGATTTAATTTTATTGTAAAAAGAAATGCTGCAATCCGCTTTAAATGGCATCAACAAATTTTAAAATTACCAATTTTTGGAGATATGATTTTAAAATCTCTACTAGCAAGAGTTTCATTAATTATGGGTAATTTAAGTGCAGCCGGTGTTAATTTATTAGAAAGTTTAGAAATTGCAAAATCAGTTAGTAATAATGATGTTGTTAGCGAGGCACTTGAGAATGTAAAAAAAGGTGTTTTCTCTGGTGATACATTAACTAAGCTTTTTTTAAAAGAACCATTATTCCCTCCAACTTTTAGTCAATTAATTTCTGTTGGTGAACAAACTGGTCAATTAGATGAAATGTTTAATTCTGTATCTGCTTATTATGAAGAAGAGTTTGATACCACGGTAGACAACATGTCTGCTTTAATTGAACCTATCATGATTGTTTTTATGGGAATAATGATTGGTGGTCTAATGATAGCCATGTATTCTCCAATATTTAACGTTGGTGCTTTAATTGGCTAATTTATAATTGTTTTGTTAAAACTAAATTATTAATCCAGGGCTTTTTTCCTGGTTCAAACTTAATTGAATCCATTATTTCTTGAATAAAAAAAGTTCCTAGTCCACCTGGTTTAATATCGTCTATCGCTCTATGTTTAACTTTACTTTCTTCTACCGGTTTACCTTTATCAAAGAAAGAAATCTCTAGAACCTCATCTTTACAAGATATTCTTACTACCATCCTATCTTGAGTGTTGGGAAAATCTTTATAAGCATGTTTAACTATATTTTGTGCAGCTTCAGCAATAGCCAAAACTAACTCTTCTCTTAAATCTTCATCTATTTTAAATTTTTCAAAAACATCTCTGGAAAAAGCTCTAACGTCTTTTAAACTTGCTGAGCTAACTAAAAAATCTTTTTTCTCTGATTGATTTAAGTTTTCCATACTCATGAGTTTTAATTATTCCAAGTTTAAAATTTGCTCTAACTTTGCCATCATGATTACTTTTAAAACTGATTTACTCACATCTTTAATGATAACCTTTGTTCCCTTCTCTAGGGCTTTTTGATGACTTTCTATTAAAACCGAAATACCTGAAGAGTCCATGTATTGAACGTTACTTAAATTTAAAACAACATCTTTACCAGAGTCGATTTTTGGAAAGATAACTTCCTTAACTTCCTCTGTTTTATCCATATCTATTTCACCATCTAAAAATATGGTACTGATATTATCTTCTTCTGTAATTTTGTATGTCATAGAAACTTCCTTGCCATTGCTAAAACTTTTTCAACAGGTTGACTAACTTCTTTAAGTTCAACTTTAGTATTTTTTTCTCGAGCTCTTTGATTACTCTCTATAATTACAGATATACCAGAAGAGTCCATGTATTGTACATCTTTTAAATTTAAATGAACTTCTTTGCCAGAATCAATTAAAGGAAAAACAATTTCTCTTACATCATCTGCAATATCCATATCTATTTCTCCATTAAGAAAAACAGTACTTACATTTTCATTATTAGTGACTTTAAATTTCATAATTTTTTTATTTATATAACTAATAACGAAATTAAGTAATAATAAAACCCGATTTGAGCAGTTATGTTTAATTATCGTTGATAATGATGGTATTCTTAGTTTACTTCATAAAGAAGTATTATAAATTTTAAGCATAACTAATTAATAAAAGAGGAAATTATGAAAAATAATAAAGGTTTTACATTAATTGAATTGCTAGTGGTTGTAGCGATTATCGGTATTCTAGCAGCAGTTGGTACAGTTGCGTACACAGGTTACACAGCTAATGCAAAAAAAGCTGCCGCAAAATCAAATCATGCATCAGTAGTTAAGTATATTGCTGCTGAATTACAAAGATGTAACATGGATGAAACATCATCAATGGATACTAAACTTATTTGTGCGGATAGAACTGATGGTGCAAAAGTACAAGCTGCCGCTGTATTAGCTTTAGCAGATTTTAAAAATCCATTTAATACAGGAACTGCTGCTGTTTCTACAACAGCAATTACGGTTGGTTTTGTCAATGTTCAAGATGATGGGTCAGATGTTACTGTAGAAACTTGTTTTGCAGAAGTAGTAGTAGGTTCAGGAACAGCATGTTTAGTTTCGGATGCTACCTCTACACTTAAAAACATTATAGCAATCGAATAAAAATTTTTGCTAAGTTAAAAGGATTAAAGACTATGACCACCAAAAGCTCAGGTTTCACATTAGTTGAGCTGTTGGTGGTTGTGGCTATAATAGGAATTTTATCTGCGGTAGGTGTTGTTAGTTACAGTGGATATATTTCAGGGGCTAAAGAAAAATCTGCAAAAAATGTGATGCTACAAATTTCTCTAGCTCAAACGGAGGAATATTCAAATAGTGGAAGTTATTATACTCAAGCTGACAGTAGCTGCACACCAACTTCATTAACATCAAGTGATATTGAAACAACCTTGTTTGGAGGAGGAGATCAAATTCCTAAAGGCATGGGTTATGAAATTTGCATTGCAAGCACAGGCTCATCAAACTTTAATATAATTGCTGAAGAAATTAAAAGTAGTGAAGCTTGCCAATTAACACTTAGTCGTAACGGCAATTTTACCAGAGGTAATGATTGTTAAAAAAATTAGCTAACCACCCATAATGGTTAGATTTATAGTTTTAAGTTAAATATTCTTGTATAAATTGATATCGTGAAAAAAATTATTTTAATATTCTTGCTTATACCGTTATTAAATAATTGTGGTCCATATTCTGCAGCACTTGGGCCAAGCTTAACTCTAGTAAACTCTGGAAGTATTTTACAAGCATCAGCATCTTATGCTGGCTCCTCAGCAATGAAAAAATTTAAAGAAGATTATATCAATGAATTAAATGTAGAAAAAATTTGTCCAACGGTTCATTCTAGTGAGTTAAATGAAATTTTTTTTGAAACTATAGATCATATGGACTGTTATTTTGACCCCATGAGTATTCATAGATAATATATGAATTATTTATGAATAAAGCTGAAACTTTAACATTAATTGAAAAGCTTCAGACAAATATATATCAATTAGAACTCTTAAATAAAGGTGCTATAAATTCTCTAGAGTTTCGTCTAGATAAAATTTTTCAAGCTAATCTAGATATATTGTGGTTATTAATTTGTGCCATTCTGGTTTTTATAATGCAAGCAGGTTTCATGTGTCTGGAAACTGGGTTATCTAGAAGTAAAAATAGTATTAATGTTGCTCTTAAAAATATTAGTGACTTTGGGATAGCTGTTGTTGTTTTTTGGGCATTTGGATTTGCGTTGATGTATGGAACCAGTGTTTCAGGATTATTTGGTAATAAGTTTTTCTTCTTCACCACAAAAGTTGCCGGATATCAGACATACTTTGTTTTTCAAGCCATGTTTGTTGCAACCGCAGCAACCATTATCTCTGGTGCAGTTGCTGAGAGATTAAAGTTTGTCTCTTATTTAATTATCACATTTTTTACCTCTGGTTTGTTTTTTCCTATAGTAGGCCATTGGGCTTGGGCATTTAATTTTGACAATCCCTCTCAAAAATTTGGCTGGCTTGGTAAATTAGGATATTTAGATTTTGCTGGTTCTTCAGTAGTTCATTCTGTAGGTGGTTGGATAGCTTTATCTGTATTACTAATTATAGGCAATCGTACTGGAAGATTTAGAAAAGATAATTCACACAAACCTTTTCAAGGGAGCAATATACCCATGGCAGCACTAGGGGCATTAATTTTATGGTTTGGGTGGTTTGGCTTTAATGGAGGTGCCAATGGTGCCATGGATTTAAAACTTCCATTAATTCTAATTAATACTTTTTTATCCGCATCATTCGGACTTATTTTTTCAAGTGCTATGGGAGCAATTATTTTAAAAAAACCAGAACCACTATTTATGATTACAGGTCCTCTTGCTGGATTAGTTTCAATAACTGCTTCTTGTGCTTACGTTGATCCTGCTGATGCAATTTTAATTGGAAGCATTGGTGGAATTATTTCAAGTGGAGCCATTGTACTTTTAGAAAAACTTAAAATTGATGATGTTGTAAGTGCAATTCCAGTTCATTTGGCTGCTGGAATTTGGGGAACAATTGCAGTTGCTTTATTTGGAGATTTTCAAATGATGGGTGTTGAAAAAACAAGATTAGAGCAATTATATATTCAATTAATTGGGATTGTATCAATTGGTAGTTTCTGTTTCTTTGGCTCTTATATAATTTTTAAAACTATTAATTCATTCTTTCCATTAAGAGTTGGAAAAATCCAAGAAGAGCTTGGTCTTAATATTTCAGAACACAATGCATCAACAGATACCCATGAGTTATTAGAGGTATTAACTGAACAAGTTAAAACTGAAGATTATTCTTTAAGAGCCCCTCAAGATCCTTTTACTGACAGTGGAATTATTGGCACACAATACAATGTTTTAATGAACAAATTAGAACAAAGTGAAAAGCAAAAAAATAAATGGAAGAATAGAGTTTCTAATGAAATAAAACTCGCAATGAATGTTCAAAAACGTTTAATGCCAAAAAGAAATATCGAAAATTACCCAATATTTGGATTGAATATTCCTGCAAGAGAAATCTCTGGAGACTTTTATGATTTTTATCTTCATGATGATGAAGTTTATTTCACCCTATCAGATGTTTCAGGTAAAGGTGTTAATGCGGGAATGGTTATGGCAAAAGCTATCACGTTATTTAAAATTTTTGCAAAGCAAAAATACAAGCCTAATGAAATTTTATTAGAAATGAATAATGATTTAAATGAGACTAATCCTGCTGGTACCTTCATTACCTCAATTGTCGGAAGATATAATTTAAAATCAGATTTAGTTGAAATTGCAAATGCTGGACACCTGCCAGCTTTATTAAAAATTGGTGAAGACTTTAAAGAATACCCTTCAAGCGCAATGCCATTAGCAGTTGTTAAACATAAAGATGAAACTGTTTATAATTTAGAAAATTTTAAGTTAAATGGTGGAAGAATTTACTGTTTCACGGATGGATTTTCAGAATGTATGAATGAAAATAAAAAAGAAATAGGAATTGATGGTGTAAAAAAATTAATATTAAAACACACAAGCCCTTCATTACAAACAGAATTAGAAAGTGCCACAGAGGAGATTCGGTTAAAAAGTTTGAAAAAAGGAACATCAGAAGTAGGTGTTAAAGAAAATAATGATATTCTTGATGATGATTTAACAATTGTTGGAATTGGTAAATGAGAAATTTAAAAAATTGATAGAAAATGGAAAGTATTAATTTGGAATCTATAAAATGGTTTGTTGATACTCTTTGGGTTATTGATTGTGCGATATTAGTTTTCGTCATGCAAGCTGGTTTCATGTGTATGGAAACTGGTCTTTCACGACACAAAAATAGTATTAACGTTGCTCTTAAGAATGCTGCTGATTTTGGTTTATCAGTTGTAGTTTTTTGGATTTTTGGTTTCGGCTTAATGTTTGGGACAAGTTATAATGGTTTTTTTGGAACAGATCTTTTTTTCTTTAAAACCGAAAAAGCTGATTACATGACATATTTTGTGTTCCAAGCCATGTTTGTTGCAACTGCTGCAACAATAGTTTCTGGCGCTGTGGCTGAAAGAATGAAATTTAATGGATATTTAATAATAACGATAATTGCAACTGGCATAATTTATCCAATTGTTGGTCATTGGGCTTGGTCATCCAGTTATCTAAATAATATGAATGATACTACGCAGTTATTGGCTGTTACGGGAGAAATTAAAAATACTGGATGGTTAACAAAACTTGGTTTTGTTGATTTTGCTGGTAGTACTATTGTTCATTCTGTTGGAGGATGGATTGCACTTGCTGCTGTATTAATTTTAGGGCCAAGAATTGGTAAATATTCTGAGTCTAATAAAGGTAAATTTACTGGCTCTAGTTTTCCGTTAGCCGTTTTAGGAACCTTAATTTTATGGTTTGGTTGGTTTGGTTTTAATGGCGGAAGTAATGGAGCAATGGATGAAACAGTACCACTAATATTGATAAACACATTTCTTTCTGCTGCTTTTGGGTTGTTAACTGGACTAGGTATTTCATTTTTATTATTTAAAAAACCAGATCCATTTTATGTAATATTAGGTCCTCTTGCAGGATTGGTTGCTATAACAGCTGGTTGTAATTCAATGACATCAGTTACGGCAATTTTCGTTGGCATTATTGGTGCAATCGTAGCAATTTTTATAAATGAACTGTTAAACAAATATGAGATAGATGATGTTGTAGGTGCAGTGCCAGTTCATTTAGGAGCAGGTGTATGGGGAACTATTTCAGTTGGTTTGTTCAGTGATTTAGAAAAATTAGGAACAGGACTTACAAGGTTAGAGCAAATTGAAGTCCAGGTTATAGGAATATTAGCAATTGGTGCTTTCGCATTTTTTGGATCTTATATTATTTTAAAAATTTTAAATTATTTTTATCCATTAAGAGTAACTCCTTTACAAGAGGAATTAGGATTAAATATTGCTGAACATAATGCAGTTTCAGTAGAACATGATTTAATTTCAATCCTTGAAAAACAGTCTGAAAGTGGAGATCTCTCTGTTAGAGGCCCACAAGATCCTTTCACTGCAGGAGGGGTAATAGGACTTTATTATAATAAATTGATGAACAAGCTTGAGGTTAGCGAAAATGAAAAAGAAAAGTGGCGAAGTAGAATTTCCAAAGAAATAAATTTGGCTGTAAAAGTTCAAGAAAATTTTTTACCAAAAAGAGATTTACAAAATTATCCTGTGCAAGGAATTAATATTGCTTCGAGAGAAGTTTCAGGTGATTTTTTTAGTTTTTATCCCCATAATGATAGTATTAATTTTATAATTGCAGATGTAGCAGGTAAGGGAGTTCATGCTGGAATGGTGATGGCAAAAGCCTCTACTTTATTTGAAGTCATGTCAAGAGATCAGGTAGATCCAGATGAAATGATGCTTCATATGAATAACGATTTATTTCTCACCAAAACATCAGGCATGTTTGTGACATGTGTTCTTGGAAAATATGATTTAATTACCAAAGAAGTTTCATGGGTAAATGGGGGCCATCAACCAGCTATCATTAGAGATAAAAATGGTAAATACCAAAATTTTGATAGTGAAGCACCACCGATGGGGGTTATTCACCAAAAAAATAAATCAATTTATAAAATTAATAAACAAGTTTTAAATGGAAACAAATTTTATGTTTTTACAGATGGCTTATCTGAAAGTTTAAATGCTGAAGGACAAGAAATAGGTATTGAAGGTTCAATTGAAATAATTGAAGATAACTACACAAAAGATTCGAAGAAACACTTATCAGATATTAGTAAAAAAATAATTGACAGCTCTAAATCTGGAAAATTAAGTGATGATCTTACTTTAATATCAATTGGATAGTTTTTGCTCTTTTTTAACATCATCTTTTAAAAGATATAAATCTTATAATTTCTTAAGCATCTTAGTGTATTTAGAATAAATCTTTATTAGTGCTTTAATCGAATTAACTTTTATGTTTGTAGTTTTTTTTTAGAATTTATCTTGTCCTGTTTACAACTGACCAAAATGGGTTGACAACTGACCATAATGGGTGGATGTTACTTTTAAATTCTAAATAAGATTAATGGAAATAGTAACTAACATCGCCCCAATTGCTTTAGCCCTTATTATGCTTGGCCTAGGAGCCTCTTTAACAGTAGATGATTTTTTAAGAGTTGTAAAAAACCCTAAAGATTTTTTTATTGGTTTTATTTGTCAGTTAATTGTTTTACCAATTGTTGCTTATCTACTTATCATTACCTTAAGTGTGCCGATTGAAATGGCCTTAGGAGTAATGTTGATTGCGGCTGCTCCAGGGGGTGTAACCTCAAATGTTCTTACAAAATTTGCAAATGGTGATGTAGCATTATCAATATCACTGACAGCGGTTATGAGCTTATTAAGTATAGTTACGGTGCCATTTATTGTCATCAATTCAATTAATATATTTGATATCACCTATGTTGAGAAAGACATAACAATGGTAGCTATAGCTTTAAAAATGTTTTTTGTAGTCACAGTTCCAGTAATAATTGGAATGACTATCAGATATTTTGCAGGTGATTTAGTGATTAAAAATTTGAAGTTAATTCAAAGATTTTCTATTGCATTATTTTTACTTGTTTTTGCAGCAATATATATTGAAGAATGGGATAAAATTGTAAGCTTTTTAACTCGAGCAGGTTTAATAGCCCTAATATTAAATCTAACTATGATGGTGATAGGATTTTATGTTGCTAAATTTTTTGCATCAGGTGTACCTCAACAAAGAGCTATCTCTTTAGAGTGTGGTTTGCAAAATGGAACTTTAGCAGTTTTTGTTGCAACTCAATTATTTGATAATATTATTTATATGGTGCCAACCGCTGCTTATGCTTTAGTAATGATGGCAACCTCTGTAATCTTTGTTTTTATTTTAAGAAAATCTAATTAGAATTTATCACATTAATTTGGTTAAAAACCCTATACAAAAATTTACTTAAAGCATTCATATTTCTATCTTGTAATTTAGAAATCACTTTAAATTGTTTACTTTGCACACCTATACCAAAAGTATAAAGTTTTTTTTCATCAATATTTAGAAATTTATTTTTAATTAAAAATTCTAGTTTTCTAACAACAGTTGCCCTTGGAATTCCTGTTATCTCAGCTATAGAAAATGCATTAATACCAATATGATCAGGTTTTTGAATTTCTTTAAGATATTTTTTTCTATCTAAACTTTTATTTTTAAAATTTCTATTTTGAACTGTATTAATCAGTACAATTAATCCTACACATACTGTTTCTAAATCTTGAGTTTTAGTACCTGCTTTCCAGCTGTTAGTAAAAATAAATATAAACTTGTAAAATTGATACCAACAAAAAGAAAAATTTTCTTTAATTGATTTTGAAATTTCTTCTGTATCAAAAGATTTATCAGTTATTTTTTTATCTTTTAATATTTCACTAAATTTAGAAACTAAAACACTAAAATCATTTAAAGTTATATTAGTCTTGGATTGTATAAAACCAGATCTTTCAATAAAGATTTTTTTTCCTCTTCTTTTAATAATACCTTTTGCTTCTAATTCAGATATTTTTCTTCTTACATTTTCTTTGGGTATTAGAAGATCTTTTGCGATATCAGAAATATTAATCTTTGGAATTTCTAATGATTTATCCTTATAAAACGTATCATAATCAACTACTAGTCCATTTTTTCTATAGAATATAAAGTCTTTATTAATCAGATAAATTAAAATTATAAACTTATCGATACCCTTATGAACTTTGTAAGCATTTATAAGCCAATGAGTAACTAACGTATAATATGCAGGTGCTAGTTGACTAAAATTTTCATTAATAATTTTGAAGATTTTTTCTTCATCAACTTCACTAGATATGCTTGGAATATTTTTTATCATTTTTTATTTAAGGGTTGTAAGTTGGTATTTCCACCCATTTTGGTCAGTTGTCAATGAGTCAAAATAAATCTTAAAAAACGAAGTTATAGCTAACAAATTTAATTCGATTTGAGCACCAACACAGTTGTATTTATCCCAAATTCACTAGTCTGCAGAGGTGAAAAAAATTCTCAAGACATCATTTTTTGTATTCAGCTTTTTAGCTTTATTTTATTCTAATGCATTTGCTTTTTTAGAATTTCAAAAAGAAAAAATACTTTCCACAGATGTGCCTGGTGTTAGAGGAATAAACTTTAAACCAGACGGAAGCATAATGTATGTAACAAATCGTGTTGGGAATGAGGATGCCTACATGGTTCAATATTCGCTCAGCACTCCATTCGATATAAGTACAGCAACAAGAACATTTGATGATGGAGCTGGAACACAATTAACATGTAGTACAAGTGAAGATATGCAATTACCACACGCCATTGAATTTAAACCTGATGGAACAAGAATGTTTATAACTACCAACAAAAATCACAACAATGGAAATCCTGGAGTTGCAGTCTATCAATTTAAATTAACAACTGCTTGGGACACTTCTACATTAGATTGTGAGAAAATATATGAAGTAGACATAACTGGTTCTGACAATGAAGATCAAGTAAGAACTATAACATTTAAACCTGATGGAACACGTATGTTTGTAGGTGGAATGAGTAGAGACCAAATAAGAGAATATATATTAACAACTCCTTTTGATCTTAGATCTGGAGTTTCAGAGGGTTCTTTATCGGCCAGTCTTGAAAGCTCGTCTGACGCATCAATGAGAAATATTCAATTGCATTCTGATGGGACCATTTTGTATGTTGCAGGTGATGGTAATAATAATATGCACAAATATACCCTAAGTACACCTTGGGATATCACAACTATATCTTCTACTTCTACTGAATACGATTTAGGCGACAGAGTTAGAGGTATGAGAGGCTTTATATTTACAGCAAATTTTACGAAGTTGTTTGTTACTAATGATGCTGGTTCTTCTGCTTCAACAAACAAAATTTTTGAATATAGTTTAGACTGTGCTGGTACAATAACTTGTAGTGATGCATCAGCTAATGCTGATGTTAAAGCAATCATTGAAGCTAATGTTGAATTATCAAAACGTATAATTAAAAATAATACTCTTCCAATTTTTCACCGAATTGAGTGGTTAAGAAGACATAAAAATAAAGATAATTTATCAAATCTTAATGCAGAAATTGATTTTACAAATGAAAAAATATCAAAATTAGTTAGTGCTCTTAAAAGCTCTAAAAAAGAAGTTGATAGAAGTTATGATAGTGACGATTGGTTTCAGTGGAGCGAGGGTAGAGTTAGTTTAGGTAAAAATAAATCCTCAAACTCATCATCAAGAGATTTTCATAGTTATGGTATCTCAATTGGTGCGGATAGAATTAAAGAAGATGATAGAGACGCTATGTATGGGTACGTTTTTCAATATGGAAACGATAATGTTGATATTGGATATAAAGGAAGCAAATTAGAGACAGATGCTTATAGTTTTGCATTATATAATACCAAACTTAGAGATGATCACGTTTTTACAGATACATTAATTGGAGTTAGTTTACTAGATATAGACCAAAAAAGGGTTATTTATGACAATATTTTAGAGGGAAACCGAGAAGGCCAACAGATCTATGGATCATTTAACTTAGGAAAAAGAATAGTTGATGAAGATCTAAATCTCAATCCAGGTATTAAACTAGATTTAGGGTACACAAAATTAAAAGCATTTAGAGAAAGAACAATTGTTGGAGATAGTTTAGCTGATGCACTACTTTATAAAGAGCAAAATATTAAATCAGCATTAGTAACACTCGGTGTCCTTTTAGATAAAACAGATAAAGATAAAGAAGAGGATGAAATTATTAATCATCATGGGCGACTAGAGTATATTGCAGATCTAAGTCCATCATCAGATGCAGAATTTTATTATCTAAATAGTCAAAGTACTGTTTCTGTCTCTTATACACATCTCCGAGCCCACGAGACGCTACGCTATCTCGT
>OLHX01000022.1_pt1 | contig 26732 bp, 39 predicted proteins | sample 1609271 | NCBI WGS metagenome assembly OLHX01 (sample SAMN05416700, study PRJEB24817) | seawater metagenome | isolation source: Sea water | place: Canada:Atlantic | collected 2013-07 | reverse complement strand
TACTATTACCATTACTACTAGTGTTTCCTGTAAATGTAGTTGTTCCATATCTCGTATTAGCATATCTATTTAGTGAGTGAAAATAAGGGCCAGTTGAAGCGAATCCGAATTTAGCATGAACTACACCATTTTTAGTTGGTTCAATAAATCTTGTAACTCTACTCATCATACGTATGTTAATAGGCGCTCTTGTTATAGTCACGTCTCTAGTTGCTGGATCGTAAGGCGCTAATGTTTGACCTTGTAAATTATCAGATAAACATTCGTGTGGATTAGGTCTTAAAGTTGTGCCATCTGTATTTGTTCCTAATCTTCTACCGATTATAGCGGCAAATAAAGTATTAAGGATTGTTGAGAATGGAACTAACTGACCACCTTGTTCTCTTGGTCTGGTTCTTAAATCAATTTTGTTAGTAATCTCTACTTGGGCAGCAAGATAGAAACCAGCTGTGTGCATTGTCTTTTTAAAACTGTCTCTCCAATCATTAATTGTTCTTCCAACTTTAATTACATAAGAGAAATCTTGGTAGTATAAACTGTCTTGTATTCTCATTGTATTTTCTGATACAAAACCATCTTCATTAATGAACTGACCTTCAGTATCTACGACTGCACCAACATTTACAGTTGCTGTAGCTAAATCGTTTTTCATAACAACACCTGTTGTTGTTGTAGTTTGTCCTGTGATCCTAGTATTTTCAGCAAACTCGCCTGTTGCGTCTTTAACTTTTAAAATACTATTAATAGATGAAACAACTGTTGCTGTTACAACGGTAGAAGAAATATCAAGTCCGTTTATAACTTCACCTACTTTAAAATTACCAGAAGCATCTTTTACTACAATGGAACTTGGTAATTTAATGATAGGACTAGGTGACGCTTCGTAACCTGCGCCTGGTTCAATCTTTTTAATATTAAGTAGTCTTCCAATTTCTGGACCATATGGAATAATTTTAGCACCACTACCATCAACACTTGTAATTGCTGCTGTAGGTAAAGATTTATAACCACCACCACTATTAATAATTCTAATATCTGTAATATCTCCTGTTCCTGATCCAGATTCTTGTACAATTTTATCTCCTGTATATACATCGCCTCTTACAGTTTCATCTTCTAATACAATATGATCAGATGTTGTAGATGTGCTGTCCTCAGGTGTAAAACCACCATTAACAACTGATACTTTTGCTGTAACTCCACCGCCACCTGTATCTAAATTATTAAAAGTTAAAGTATCGCCAATTACAAAATGAGCACCAGCGTCATCTATCAATACTTCTGTGATCTCACCTGAACCAATATTACCTACTTGAATAATAGCAGTTGTTCCACCACCTGTTAATGGTATATCATCTTTAGGACTTAATAGACCACCGTCATTAGTAATAGTAACCACATTTGGAATACCTGTTACTATTCCTTTAATAAATGTATCTGAAGTATCTGTTGATGTACCTCGTATTTCTTCTGATGTTACAAAAGTACCTATGATAGTTTCTTCATTTAAGATAAATTCTGTAACTGTGTTTGAACCAATTTGAAACTGAAATACATTTTCTATAATAGCAGTTGCGTTTGATGTTTGACCCGTAATTGTTCTTCCAACTAGATCAGATAATTTACCAGTTGTTCCAATTGCTCTTAATATTTTTGTAGTGTCAAATTTACCATCTGATACTCTTAAAATATTTTCTCTAGGATAAAGTGTTTGTGAATCCTCATTAAATAAAAATCTAAAAAATACTTCGTGTCCTCTTTGAGTACCTTTTGCTCTATAAACTGATCTTATATTTTTTATAAGTTTTCGTTTATCTACATTAACGTCTAAAATTTCTGGTAATGTATTTAAAAACTCATTTCTAAATTTTGTTAAGAAGTTTGATATTGCTTTATCAGGATCACGGAAGTTTAATAAGTCTTGTATGTTATTTACAGGATTAGGTCTATAATTAGATATAGTTGCTTTCGCTGTAGAAGTTGAACCTACGATAATTTCATCTTGTATAAACTTATCTTGGGCAGATATGAATAATCTATTATTAATTAAGTCTTCTGATAATACTATCGCAGTTGCGTTTGATGTTTGACCTGTTACAGTTTCACCTCTAGTAAATTTACCAAAATTAGAATCCTCTAATAGTATTTTATCACCAGCATCTAATTGGGTTCTGTCTGTATCTATTTTAGAACCATCTAATATTATATTGTTTTCTTGTGCTGTTTCTGTTTCTACTGCGATACCATCTGTTGCTTGTACATTCTCAATAGTAATCTCTGCAGACTCCATGAACCTGTAATACGTCTCAACGAACTCTAAAAATTTAGGGTGATCGGCAAGTACAAACTCAGGTACTTGTTGTTTTATGAGGTTGGATATCTTCCTTGTGAACTTGGCCATTAGTAACTACTTGTTGTTGTATAACCTACTCCTGCATCAGCAGATCCTCCAACAAAAGTGTCAGCAGTGACTGTGATAGATGAATTGGCTGTATCTATTTCTAATATTTGATCTCTTACGGGTACGATATCATTTGAAGCAGGAACTACTGTTAATTCTATTTTAGTTGCAGCTGCACCTCTGATATTTTCTACACTTAATACACTTAAAGAGTTTAATACAATAGCGCCAGTGTTGTAATTAATTGTACCTTGAGTATTATTAGCATAAACTCTTGTTGAACCTACGAAACTGTAACGTCTAACATTACTTGCGCCATCATCATCTAAATAAAATATAGTTGTGGCATCACCAGATACTTTGAAACCTGAACTTTCTAATATACCACCAGCTGCCATATTGTGACCAGAGTGTGGATTGTATAATGCGTTTCTAAAGAATACATTATATTTTGTAGAGGCTGCTAATGCTGGTTGAAAGTCTTTTCTAATTTTTAAATTTGTTATGTTTGATAATATAGAACTATCTGTGCTATCAATCAACCCTGTAACTTTTGAAAATCTAAATACACCTTCAAATTTTGTTAAGGTGTTATTATTATAATTTGTAAGAGTTGTTAATACTGCTGATTTTAATGTATCAGAAGTTTTAGTCGTTGTCTTGTTATCATACTTAACATTTGTTGTTAATAACAGTTTAGTTATTTCAGGATCAACGATTACAGGTCTTACAGAAGCAACATTGTATCTTTTTAATTGTGTTACTATACTTTGTTTAGTTATGTTTGTTAAAGTAGAACCTGACGCTGCTTTAATAGCAATCTTAACAACACCATATTGAGCTGTCTCATCATCTTCACCACCCCAAGCAGAAACTGATTGAGCATTTGGATATATTGATTGTACAATAGTTTCATAATCGGTTGTTGTAACTGCTCTGTCTTGTGCTGAATATTGTAAAGGTGCATTGTATCTAATTGACTCTTTTGTTTGAGCATCTGAACCACCTTGAGCAATTGAAGTAGTTGTAATTGAAACATCTGAGAATCCATCAATATTACCTGATAGAGTAAATGCACTTGCGCCATTAGCTTCAGCTCTATTTGAAACAATGTACTCTAATCTAACAATATTACCATCATCTAATTTATTTCCTAATACATCATCACCAAAATATATTTCAAACTTACCATCTTCCATTTCTTGTAAGAAATAAACTTTTGATGTTTGGTTTAAACTTGTTATACCTGTTGCTACTGTGTAAGTAGCAGTTGTAGTATCACTAGATGAATTTTGTATTGAAACTTTTAAAGTAGATGTATCTGCATTGACACTTGGGATAACAAATCTTTGATCAGGATCTGTACTATCAACTATATATTTAAAATTAACTAATGTGCCTTCGTGTAAAGTTATATTTGAAAATCTATAAACACCATTTTCTGGAGTAGTTGTATGTACTGCGTTAGTAACAAACTGATAAGTTTCACCATCAACAGAAGTTGTAAAGGCTGTGCCTTTTCCCATTTCTATTGTTGTTGTAGTTGATGAAATATTATTGAATAGAATATCTACTGTTGCTGTTGCCGACTTAGGTGACGTAGGAGTATAACCTAACATCTTTGCTAATGACACAATGTTTTTTCTTATGTCAGCACTGTCTAGGTACATTTCATTTGCTAACATATTAGCATTGAAACCTAGGTAGTGTGTATTGTAAGCAAGTAAGTCTAGTAAGACAGCAAAACCAGAACCTTCAAAGTCATAATCTTGGAATTCTGATTGATTTTGTAAAAATGATTTTAAATTTGCTTTTATATCGTCAAAATCAAAATCTGAAACTTGTAATTTATTGCTTGCCATCTTATCTTAATCTTTCTAAAAATGTTTCTACTGTAATTGGGTTTTGTATTCCTATAACATAAAATTTAATTTCAAGTCTATAAGCATTTCTATCAATATCAGGATCAGCGATAATTTGTGTTATCTGTGCTCTTGGCTCAAAGTTGTTTAACACTTCTTCTACTTTTCTTTGTAAGTTTAAAGCAGTCAATGGTGTCATTGGCTCAAATAATAATGCTCTTACGTTACCACCAATCTCTGGGTGAAACGGTCTTTCAAAGTGATTAGTGTTAATCAAGTTTCTAACACTTCGTTTTACTGATTCTACATCAGTCAATTTATTTACATCATTAGTAACAACGTTTCTACCGAAATCTAAATCTAAATCTTTGTAAATTCTAGTAGCACGCTTACTATTGTTAATTGCATCTAAATTGGCCATACCAATATTTATACATGATTAACCAGAGAATACATTAGAACTTCCGGTCGAGGCAGCATTAGCTACCCAACTACCATGACCACCGGTTGCGTCACCTATTCTATGAATAGGGATACTATTTACAAATACTGTTGAACTACCCGCTACTGCAGGGTCACCACAACTAGTAGCGTCACCTACTCTTATAGAAGCAGCGCTGTTAATAGTAACATTTGGCGAACCACCTGTATATGGTGTTTGATGAAAAGGACTAGGTGTCGGACTTGCGTGTCCTACGTGAACATCTAAACCTGATCTAACACATGCTGGCATTATTTACCTTGTGAGTTATACACCTTGAACGATCTTTTTTTACTTTTGTTCATTGATGATTTTTTTACGTTATTTCTATTACCTTGTGATGTCTTTTTAGGCATTCTTTCGTGTGGTTCATAACCTTTTGATATTTTCGCCATTATCTACTTAAACCTTTGGCTGCTTTGAGTGCTGCCTTCTTTTTTTCTATGATTATTGCCTGTCTAATTTTTCTACCCATAGGTATTTTTACAGAATCACTAATTTGTTTGCCTCTTTTACTGACATATTCAACACCAATGACTTTATCTTTAAAATCACCTTGAACAGATATGACTGCTTTCTTCAAACTCATCGCTTCTTTCTCTTTTTCATCACCATTTTCATTCCAAAACTTAAATAGTCTCATTTTACTCATAACTCTTACGCTCCATTAATTAATGTTATCATATTTTACTTGATCTTTCCACGAATCATCAGATTCTTCGTGTCGGCAATTGGTGCAAACTTGCGTTTTTTCCTTTTCGCCATAATTTACATATTTTTTTTCGCCACAATGACAAGAATATCCGCAATTTTGACAATAAATCATATATTCTATTTATATTAGTATTTACATCGCATATATGCGTGTTGGAGATTCGTTTTTTGTTAAATTTTACAGGATTTTACACGATTTTACGTTAAAAGAACAAACCATGAACAAAAAAAGTGAAAAACCTAGTAAAATCAACCCTTTTTTAACCAATTTATTTGCTATTTAACCAATTTTTTTCTTTACAAATGGGTTAAAACCTGTTATATTAGCTATATGATAAACAAAAACACTAATAAAAAAAACAACACTAACAAAAAGGAAAACACAATGACTATAAAAAACAACACTAACAAAAAGGACACTATGACACAAGAAATGAAAGAGTTTGTAGAATATTTTAAATCTTTCTATGATGAAGATAAAGACAAGTTTATTACAACAGATATGATTGTAGCTGAAGCTGAATTCTTAATAGAAGAAGATGATGCTGGATATTACGTTTGGTGTGAAGGTGATAGTGATGATAGAGCTACGGTATATGAAAATATAATTGAAAAACACTATAAAACTGAAGCAGAGGCTACAGCGCACTATAAAAAATAAGCAAAATAACCGGTTGACAAACGACCGAATCTATGATACAATATACAGATAATATGAAAAACAACACTAACAAAAAGGACACTATGACTAAACTATCTAAAAACGCAATGAGTGACATTGAGAAATATAACGAGTTGAGAGAACAAGAACTAACGGAGAAAAACACTATGACTATAAAAAACAAAAGAACACAAGAAACTTTACAAAACTTTATATTAAGAGGTGGAAAATTAGAAATTCTACCTGCTCAAAAATCTAACTATAAACATGTTTCTAACTGTCAATCAAAATATGTTTTAAGCTCAAAATTTAGCGCTAGTAGTGTTCATAAGAACAATAGATCATTAGCAGCATAATTAACCGGTTGACAAACGACCGAATCTATGATACTATATTAGTATGAATAACAACAAAGGAGAAAACACTATGATAAAAGAAATGAACACGTTTAACAATAAATTATTTTCAATGTCTATTGAAGACTTGAATAATACTAAAGACTTAATTGCTGACATTATTAAGAACAAAGTAAAGTCTGTAATGAAAGTTGGTATGAAAGTTAATGTAGTACAGAAGACTAAAAAGACTTCTGGTGTTATTACAAAAATCATGCAATCAAAATGTTTGGTTGATTTAAATGGTAGAATTTACAGAGTACCAATGTCAATGTTGGAGGTTGCTTAATGAAAAAATTTAAAGAAAATATATCAGTATTATTTGGTATCGTTTTTATAATGAGTATGGTAAGTGCCACTGGCGCAGTTGAGGCTGACAATTACCTTATGGGTTTTGTAATGGCTCTTGTTGGTATCACGTCAGGTATCTTAACACTAATAACACAATCGGAGGGAAAATAATGATTACAGTAACAGATAAATCAACAACACTATTAGAAGGTATTGGTAAAATGATTGACGCCATGGTAACAGACTATGGTAAGTTTGGTTATCATACTGAAAATGTTGAAGTTAGAAATAATATGTTTAACGAATACAAAGATGGTTTTAAAACTATCGTTGGTCAGAAGTTTATTAAAGTAACTAACAATGGTAGTGTAAAAGCTTTTGTTGTAAAGGCAGATGATGGTAAATTTAAAATGGGTGATATACTTAAAGCCTCTAGTTGGAGAGCTCCAGCAAAGAATAGTGCGAGAGGTAATGTACTAGAAGCTGGGTATTCTATTCAATGGACAGGACCACTATATTTGAGAGGGTAATATGAAAAAAGGTACAGAATATAAACACACGCCACCAAAAGAAATGATGAACACTATGGCATTTGTTATGATTAGAAATATTGCTTATAAACAAATAGCAAAAATGAATAAAGAAATAAAAGAGACTATTCAAGTTGAGAGTGATCTTTTGGATATTATTGATATCAATATGAAAAATCAAATCAATAGTATTATTTACAACTATAAACAACAGGTGAAAAAAATATGAAAAAAGGTAAATGTACAGTATGTAAAAAAGTATTCACAGTAAAGAAAGGTGAATCACTTATAGGTAAATTGGGAATAATACCTGTTGATCTATGTAAGACACATTTAAAAAAAGTTTTATCTTATGATGAAATGAATTTAAATGATTGTAGGCACAATGCCTAAGTTTCAAGTATTAAAAGATAACAAGATAATAGGAGAGTTTGACAATGCAATGGATACAGCTTTATGCGCAACTAACAATGAGTATGGTCCTGGTATGGACATCTTTACAAATGATAAACAAGCGTCAGAGACTTGGACGCATTTTGATTACAAAGAAGACTTATAATGGATAAGTATCTTAAATGGATTGCGACTGGTTTTCTAATGATAGGTTGTGCTGCTAACTCTGTGGGCATATATCCACTAGGACCAATCACTACTTTAATAGGTGGGTTCTGTTGGTTAGCCGTAGCTATCATGTGGAAAGAAGCCGCACTCATAACAACCAATCTTGTATTATCAGCTATTACCGTGATAGGATTAATTTACACTTATACCAATTAAATTCCCTGCATTCGTGGGTCTTTAGAAAAAAGATTAGTTTTTGCTTTTGGTCTAGCAATACTATCTTTACTTCTTTTTCTTAATTGAGCTTTAGCAGAGTCTTCTTTACTTCTCTCTTTTCTTAAAGCTCGTAGGTCTTTTACCAAGTCCATACATACTCCTTTTAAAAGAGCGTTTCTTCAACCATTGTGGTTTACTTCCGTCCGTTTCAGGATAAACGTTGTATTATTATTTATACAACTTACAGTATTGTAAATACAGTCACACTAACAATAGCCATAACAACTGCGAAAACTCCGCAGATTGTGTAAATTCTATTAGCCATGTTTCTTCCTTTTCTTCACAATCTTTTTCTTAGGCTTTTCAATTAGCTTACGGAAATAGATGGTGAGTGGTGAGTTGGGTTGATATGAATTGTATTCGATTTTGTTTCTTTTCACAGAGTTTACTTTTATTTAGTAAACTAGAATACTTTAAAATGGATAGATGAAAATTCGTTTAACTTTTTAGCTGCTAGATAGAATGATTTAAATGTTCTTTGTTTATTAGTTGTTGTTTCAAATTTGTAAATGTAATATAATAATACAATACCTCTTTTAATTTCATAATCAGAAAGTTTATCTTGTTGTCCACTTACAGTAACAAGTTTAAATTTATCTTTCTCTACAAATTCTAAAAAGTCTTTATCCAGACTTGATGTTTTAAGTGTAGATAAAACAGTGCCTTTAGTTTTTAACCTTAATGCTAGACCTTCAAATAATCTAGTATCTTTAAATTCTTTATCTACAACATCAGAAGATATAGCGCCATCAAATGTTTTTTGTTCTACGGGTTGTCCTTCACCATAAGTTTTTATTTGACCTGATGCGCCTCTTGGTCTAAATCTAAATCTATAATCAACTGTCTTTTTAAAGACTTTCATTTTAAGTAATATATCAAAATAACTATTACCACAATCAAATTTAAACTTTTCTATTATACCATCATATCTTAAACTATTAATATACTTAGCATCTGTCTGTACCTTTTGTACAGTTGCTATACTTTTAGTAACTTGTTTAAGTGATATACCTATAATCTCTTTTGCTTTAAACTTCTTTGATATGTAAGCGTTTAACTTTTCTATATCATTATTTTGTGACACATCTTTGTATAGCTTAGCTACTTCTTTTGTTAATACACTTATACTTGATTTCTTAACTGCCCATAGGTCAGATGGATTCCAGTTATCTTTTTTATCTGGTAATATCTGTTCATCTGTAAGTTGATTTAAAAATAAAGGTTTACTCTTATCACTATCTCTATAAAAAATGTATTGTTTCATTGTGGTAGGATTCATAATATTATCACTGATACCTTTAAATGATCTTTCAAAACTATCGTGCCAATCTTTACCAAAACTAAATCCTATTGCTTTGTTTATGTTTTGTTTAGATTGTAATTTAGCACTTGTTAATAGATAACGCACACCATCTTCTTGTTGTGGTATAGTAGGTTTACTTGCGGCTAACGCATTTCCTTTTTCATCAAAGACATTTTGTAAACGACCACCTGATCTATAATAACGCCAAGTTAATTGACCCATTGTAACATCAATAATATTATCTCTTGTCTTTTCATTAAACTTAACGCCCTTTACATTTGACAATACCGATAGAACACGATTAAACTCTTTAGGGTCTGCGATTGTTTTAACCAATGGAATATTACTCATTGTGCCATCATTGGTTTCCAGATAGAGATTACTCTTATCTTTTCCCAATACACTTACAAACGATTTAAACATTGGATAACGCTTTAATATCGTTTTAAATCCATAGTCTCCTTGGTAATACTGTTTTGCCATAATTCCTTTATACACTACTATTTAGAGAGAGTCAAGTAAGTATTGGGTGAAAAATATAATGCTTTATTTCGCTTTCGATTAGACTTGACAAATCAGTATATATATGGTATAATGATAGTTTAAAAGATTAAGAAAGGATATAATAAGAATTTATGAAAGCTAAAAGTTTTGACAATATTGATTGGTTAAAGTATATAAATTTAATGGAACCATTACCCTCACTTGAGGAAGCTTGTAAGCGTTATGAAAACAATCTAAAATCCATTATCTCTAAAAATTTAAAGTATAAGAAAACACCTGTACTCATGTTATCGGGTGGTGTTGATTCTATGATGTTGGGAACAATACTTAAAAAACACTTTGGTTTAAAACACTCAATCACAGTAGCATGTATCAAAGATACCCACGATATAATACAAGCACAGAAGAGCGCAAAGATGTTAGGTATATCCAATGAAGTCGTTGAAGTAACTTATGATGAATTAATAGATAACTTTCCATTGGCACAAGGTAAAGACATCACAACTACATTTTCTTTAATCTATTATTTAATGTTTTCTTTAGGTCTATCAAAGACAACCGTAAAAAACGTTGATCTAATTAATGGAGATGGCGCAGATACACTATTAGGATCAATTGGTCATTTTATGTATGTTGATCGCCCACACATTGTAGAAAAATATAACGTGACAGATGAAGAAGCAAACACAGCGGTTAAGATGAGATTTTATGAAGTCGCATCAGACCCTACTCGTAAAAAGGGTAAAGGCGCTGGTCATCTGTTTGTACAAGCAGCAAAAGAGCACGGGTGCAATCCAGTCATGGCGTATAAAGATAGGAAAGTATTAGAATGGGTAAATCGTTTACCTTATGACTTTGCCAATGGGGGTCGTTATCCTAAAAACAAAAGACTACATAAAGAGTTTATCAAATACATGGGTTACGATAATCCACACGAAAGAACAGTCATGCAGGTAGGAACTGGAATATACGATACAATGAAAGACTATCTGATAAAAGAATATAAGACTACGAGTGCCAACGCAGCGGTTAATCGTATTGTAAAAACATCAAGTACACTTCCGATATAACAGAGATTACTCGCTATTTTTTCGAGTCGCTGGACGGGTGGCTTTCTGATGTATTTTCTGAAGTATTTTCTGAAGTAGTTAATGGACGAATCGCTATGTGTTTCCCTTTAGACTCTATGGATCCCTGTGACCATTCAACATGGATATATATAAGTTTAGAAATCTCACCAAATAACTAGTCAAATAACCCCTATAAACACTCGCAAAATAAACCAAAATAACCGGTTGACAAATGGGTTAAAATATGATACAATAGTCATATGATTAACAAGGAAACACAAATAAACAAAAAGGAAACTATGACTTATACAAACTATACAATGTTGACTGCCAAACAACAAAAAGAAAAGAAAATGGTTAAATTAACACCAGCTGAGATAGGTGAAAAAGTTAAACAAATTGCTGAATTACCAACTCATACTATGGTAAATGGTAAAAGGTATGACCTTAACTCTACACAAATTAATCATAGATTTATGATATTAAGTAGTGATTTACCTATGGCTCTTAACGCAGTCGGTGAAGATTACGAATATGCAACTCATACATACCTAAACGGTAATCAAATAGCGATGTTATCTAACGCTGGTGATACTTACTATATTACACAAAAGACTAAAGATAAGTTAGACGCTAATTTAATAGATATTACCGACAGGCGAAACAAATCAATAAAGAATGGTTATACATTTGAACACCCAGTACCATGTACAATCATCAGAGACGAAATGGCTAAAGTTGATACTATACAAGAAAAGAATGAAGTATTAATGAGATTAGCTTTAAATGTTGTAATATTGTCTAGTGAAGAAGATAAGACATTACCAAGACAAAACATGCCAACAGATTGGGATGGTCATAATGTTTGGGCTAGATATGAAGCTGCTGGTTTACAAGTAATGGACGAGACTGTGTCTATGCATGGACCTATCAGAAGATAGTCACTCAAAAAATATACTCGAAAAAATTTCACATATAGAAACTAAGCAATAGTGCCATCTTTAGAGGGCCACCTTCCTATTCGAAAAAAAAATTAAGTAACAGATATGCCTTAACGTCCCTAGTACATTTATAGATTGATGCTGTAGCTAGCTCTATAAGGCGGCACTTCACACACGCAATTTGACTATGGATTTAAATCTATCGTAGAGCCTCTGTGTGTCACGGCGCCAGTAGTATTGGAAGTCTTCGTTCCTTCTATTGTTTCTAACGTATTGCCAGCTACTTCAACGGTATAGTTGCCGCCTACCTTTAAGTTGTAATCACCGCCGGCATTCATATTAATTCTTCCTTGTATAGTGTGTATATTCACATCACCTGAGTCTACTTGTATATTAATGGAAGCGCCGGCGCCTATCTGTATATCGTAATGATTGTTAGCTGTGTTACTCTTATTGATATACAACTTATGTCTTCCATCTATTGTAATGTCTGAGTTGCCGGTGATCTGAACTTGTTCTTTGTTGGACAGCAATCTATAGCTCTCTCCCTTTATAATCTCTACCTTATTCCCTTGTGAGTCTATCTCATATGATGTCCCTGTTCTATGTCGTTGATGTATTCTCTCATTAGACAATGTGTCATCATATTCCATTAGATGGCCACTCTCGCTCTCAAAGACATTGTTGTAAGGATAGCTGGCGTTGTATGGGATCGCCGGCTGGTCAAATGTGTCGCCATCAGAAGCAATCACTGAAGAGCCATCGGCATTGGGAAAGGCATTGAAGTCTGCTGTGGCTATACCAGTTATACGAGTAGCGGTACGAAGTGTATTAGCCAAATGAGGTTTGTCAATATTATTCACAGCAAGTCTATTGGTATCAGGCTCGTCCTTATACTTAGGATAGATACCATTGGGATCATAGAAGCCACTCGACTGAGACAACTCCGCTGGCACTCCAGGAAGTGTTCCCATTATGATCATCTCTTGTCTTTCATTCCCATCTCTAAAGTAGCCAAGGACCCAAGAGCCTTCGACTAGACCAGTGGCGCTCTGACCAAGACCAGAGATCCCAGCTGACGTAGAGGGAAGCATAGTATGCGCCCAAGGTAGATCGGCTGTAGGCAATATTGTTTTGTTAGACGTATGATGGCCAAGAGCTCTCACACGTACTCGTCCTACTTTGTTTGGATCGTTCCTATCTTCGACTACACCAGAGAACCATAGAAAGCCTCCTAGTCCTATAAATTTGTCATTAACCATTTTCTTTTTTACCGATATGCCTCTTGTTTTAATACGGTCACCTTACGCTATTTAATAGCATTTAATAATACCCTACGCAAGGTGGCGCTTATTGTTTAATTTTGTTAATATACTTATTAAGAGTCGCAAGATGGCCTTTAACTTTAAGTAAAATAGGGTCTTTTACGTATGTCCAGGGACTTTCTGCGGCTTCCGATGGACCTTTGAAGAACCTTAGGATATGGTTTCTTTCACGTGCCTCATCATTCGCTGTGGAGTAGTCATCTATGATTGTCTTAATTCTTTCTTTAATATTCATAATTCATTCTCGTTCATTTGTATTTATCTTACATTCATATGAGAGATTGTGTTCTCATTGCCACCTACCATCATCGGCCACCATCAAAAATTTAGCGACTCTTCTGCGGTTCTCTCAATTCTTCTTATAGATCGTCAATAGCTGAGGCTCTATAAGGGCCTCCGTCTTGAGCTTCATTATTTGTAAAGAGTTCTATACTCTCTTGTGGTAATGATACGTTAAAACTATCTTTAATTAACTCTAGCGCTAGTGTGTGGCGCTTATTGAGTGTTGAAACATGGTGTCTCGCCGCACTTATCAAATAACGACCAGATAGATATTTGTCATTGTCTTTTACGTCATTCTTACTGTTTGGCGCATACTTTGGTAATGTGAAGTTCACTACATCACCTACTCTTAATTCTGTTGTTCCTGGCGCTGTTATCTCTATCATTAGACTATTAGCGGCGATGTGTTGTGATACTCTCTTTTGTAATATGTTTCTACTGTTCGGTAGTTCGTGTGTGTCATGGACTTTACTTGTCTCTGATTGATAGTATATCACACCCTCATTCTTATTGCCAAACGTCTCGCCATTGTCAAAGTTAAACAGTGGCAATATACCATTATCGCTTCTCTTGTCACCATTGCTATCTTGTTCTAAATGATTTTGTTTGTTATACTCTTTATGGTAATCAAAGTCTGATTCACTAAACGTCTTGTTATATAGATCGTGTGTGATTAATCGACTTGCATAGACGCCATTTGCTGTGTTGTTCAATGTGTCGAATTGTTGTAATATTTTAAAGTTCTCTACTGATTGTAATGCATAGACCGGGTCTTCACCAATGTTCTTAATCTTAGGTGAGTAATGAGCCTTGACTGGTCGTGGTGTTCCATCTTTCTTACAAAATAGTCCTTCGTATGATTTAAAATTAAATCCATCGCCATTTTCAAAGAATAGAAATCCACTGTTCTCATAGTGTAATGATTGTGCGTTCTTTCTTAAATTCTCTATCGCCATCGTTGGTTTCAATCTTGGGATAACAAACTTGTGATTGCTCTTTGTATCTTCTATGATCAGGTCTTTCTTTGTCTTTAGATAGTTGTAACAGATGTCTGTAATCATCTGGTCTATGTTGCCTGTGAATGCTTGTGATACTCTTGTTTGATGATTACGAATAGCCTCTATGGATATAAACTTTAGTGTGTATATTTGTGATCTAGGATTGGCGCCACTTCTGTTCTTTAAAGCGTAAACAAACATAGGGTGACCTGTGGCTACTGAAAAGTCAAAGCCTTTATCTGTCCCTGGTGTTCTAAAGAAAAACTCTACTCGTTCAAATCCTGTAATAGGCAATGTCTGTATGGCGTTAGTCGCATCAAGCAACGTCATGTCACCAGATAGAAACTTGCCATCTAAACTTTCGTATATGCTGATCTCTTGGACTAGACTTCTGATTGATAATCGTTTAGGTGTGTCTGATCCATCAAATGATTGATATGATATTAATATGACATCGCTTAATTCAAAAGCGCCTGGTCTATCTACCTTTGTAGGCATTAATTCCTCACTAGTTTATTAAATTCGTCTATAAATGTATTTAAGTATGATGGGTTAAGTAAATTGATTTGTCTTCTCTTGTCTTGTAGTCTTTGTTCAAACTCTCTATTAGACACACTCAGCGCCCCCGTAGCGTCACTGTTCACCTCTATTAGATATGAGTAGTCATCTGGTCCATTTCCTGTTCTCTTACCACTAGATTGTGTCAACTCATAGTGATGTATGCCTTCTGGATTAGTGTACTTCTCTTGTAAAAATGTCTCAAAGTTTTGTTCACTCATTGGCCAGTCATAATAAGCATCTGTTACATTGTTTGTAAGTAATACAACCCAATGATATTCTGCTGAACCAAAGTGTTTAAATGCTGTGTCTTCAGGTCTCTCTCCACTTGGTACATCATACTTGTCATACAAACTCATTTCGTTTATGACTTTCTCTCTAACCTTAACACGAGTCATTAGATCGACAACTATCTTCTGGTTACCATCGCCTTTTAAATCGTAAAATCCTTTTTCTATTTTTCTAAAATACATACTAGTGACCTATCGCTATTGTTTCTTTTGTCATTATTTCCATCTCTGTAAATGTCAAATCCATTTTAGTTAATACTGGCGCAGCGCCTTTGTCGTCACCTTTAAATGTAGTGAACACACCTTCTGGTGAGTAATCTATTGTCATGTCTGTCAATGCACATCTACTGATCTTTGGTATGTACATGTTGGCGCCATCTCTATACATGTATGTTATTTGAAATTGTGCTGGTGCTGTTAGATAACCTTCACCTGCTTTCTCTGGCATCATGTGAAATTTAAACATAGATAAAATCTTTTGTATATCGTCTTTCTCTTTCTCATTCTTTGGAGAAAACTCAAACGGATAGTTAAATGTTCTAAATGGTACTCTTTCGAATACGAGTTCTGCGTTTGGATTAATTGATCTACCTAGACCTTTATCTAATGCGCCACCAAATCCTGGTAATGCTATTTCAATAGCAGCCTTTGAGATACCTTCTATAAATGTTTTACCTATATCGCCAAGTTTTCCAGCCAGTCCTTTTAAATCCATTAGACCAGCCATTTGACCAGCAATACCTGTATCAACATTTCCATATCCAACTTTGTATTCAAATTTAGTTCCTTGTGATGGTGTATATAATATTATACTATCTGCTATTCTGTCTTGGTAAGCATTTGTCTTTGTGTCCATACCAGATGATTGTTTTCTTAATATCTTATCTGATAATTGAAATCCTTGTTTCTTTAATCTCTTTCCACGCTCTTGGTTTGTCAATCGTCCCTCACCTACTGTACCCATTGACTCTGGATACACACTTCTCATATCGCCGTCCATACCAGTACCACCATATCGTGTATCTGTATTTTCTATAATGTCAAATATAATGTAATGACCTTCGCCTAGTTGTGCTGTCTCTTGTGGGTAATATAAACTACCATATGAATATGGATTGGCCTCTGGCCCCATGTGTGCCACAGGACTTTTTGATAAGTCTAGTGGTGATTTGTTCGCAAGTTTAGCCGCTAGTTTCTTGGGTTGTCCCAAGGCAGCCATCTTATTAGTGAAACCACTTAATAAGTTACCGGCGATCTTTTGTTTAATTATGTTTGAAACCTTACTTGTAAAACTCATCTAAATATCCTTATGAGTATATTTATAACACAATGAGAAGATCATATAAAGGTTTATATCGTCCTATTAACCCAAACAAATATGTAGGTGATGTCAATAAAATAGTGTATCGTTCTCTGTTAGAGAAGAAGTTTATGCTACAAATTGACAATAATCCTGATGTTACCTATTGGGCTAGTGAAGAATTAGCGATAAGATATTACAATCCAGTAACAAAGAAATACCATAGATACTTTCCTGACTTCATAGTTCGGACTAGTAAAGGCGCCAAGATACTGATTGAGATTAAACCGTCTCGTCAATGTAAGCCACCAAAACCCCCTAAAAAGAAATCAAGAGCATTCATGCGTGATAGTTTTGAGTATATTAAGAATAGAGCCAAATGGCAAGCAGCAACAAAATATGCTGATGATAATAATGCTACGTTTAAAATAATAACTGAAAAAGATTTAGGTCCGTATTAGACAGCGATATCGCTTGTTCTAAAAATAGTGTTATCATCATTCCTAGAACCTATACTCATAGCTTGAGTTGTATTGTTTTGATTAACAGTCTTAACAGAGTTGTCTATAATAGCATTACTGCTTGATGAGGTTGTAGATGATGTTGGTAAGTATTCGTTATTCACAGGACTAGTTTTCATTCTCTCCATAAATGACATATCCTGATTTGCTGTTGGTGGTATAACAAAAGCATTGTCTTGTGCTTCAGTAGCAGATGTCATATCAAAGTTAGCAGCACCTGGCGCCGCCATCTCTACTTTAGAAAAGTCTGTTGGTTCACTTTGATTTAATTCTTTTCTCTCAACTTTGTCTATCTCTATACCTGGAATTTTGTTTATAAGACCTATCACACCATTGATAGCATCTATAAAAAAGTTTTGTATCTTGTTAAATATAGTTTTAAAACCATCAGCGATCTTACCTGGTATTTCTGCTACATAATCAGCAAACGCACCTAATTTTTCTTTTATTGTGTCCATATTATCCATTAAGAAATCAAATCCTTTTTTAAGAGCGTATAATCCTAATACAACTGCACCAACAATTAGTAAGTATGGTAACATAGCCATTAGTGCGCCAAGTAAACCAGCAGCAAATCCTTTTAACATTTTAGGTAATAGTTTCAATGGTTTCAACATGTTACCAAACATCATACCTAAGTCTTTGATAGCAGTAAATGGTGCAGTCAAGCCTTCTGTAAATGCTGATCCTATGTCTCTTAATCCATCTGGAACATATGTGTCTATTGTGTCATCAAACTTTTCTCTAAATGATTTCTTATCTTCACCTTCTGATATGTTTAATGTTTCAAGTGTTTTTGATCTCTGTTGTGTACTCTTAATTACTTTGTCGTTAGCCTCAACAAGTTCTTGTCTTTGTGATACATCTAACTCGCCACCTTTTTGTTGGATTTTGGAATACTTTTCGATAATCTTTTGACTATCTTTAATTTCTATGTTCTGTTTTTTAAGTAGATTCTTTTGTTCTTCTATCTCTGTCTGTGTCAATATAGATACTTCACCAAACTTATTAACTTGTGCTATAATGTTTTGTGTTCTTAATTGATTGATAGTTTCTTCTGATTCTCTAGCTCGTTCTGTTCTTTCATTTAAAAACTTATTCAAGTCTTTACTGTACATGCTTAGATCAACACCCATTTTATTAACTAGGTGATCAACCTTAGCCAATCCGTCATTAAATCTATCTATTGGTCCAGCAGATAAGTCTTCTGTTATCTCTGTCACCATAGTCTGTATTGATGGTACAACTGTTTTAGAAGCAGCCTCTAGTGATCCTTTAACTTGTGCGAATATAGCTTGACCTATACCAGATACAATTTCAGCAACTTCTTTCTTGCCGCCTGCAAAGTTAAATCTTGTGTCTGGTAAAGCCATTGTTTATTTCTTTTGTATCTTACTTGATTTGCCATTAACATATAATCCAAACCATGCTGCGCCAGCACCAACAACAACAGATACAAAACCTGCTTGTGCGTTGTTAGGATTCTCTAGTGCCATGAACCATGTCATAGTGTTATAAAATACTAATCCGTATAGAGCCATCATAACTCTTGGAACAGTTCGCCAATTTGATAAAAACTGAGGTAATTCTTCTTTAAAGAACCACCATACATTTTTAATTGTTTGTTTTCCTTGTTCTATCATTTTTTGTCTCGCCTTCGTTTTTCGTTTTCTTCTTTTATATAGTTGGTTAACATACCAACATATATCTCTTTTTCCCACGGCATTAGATTGTCTAACTCCGTCAATGAATATTTATGATGTTGCATAAGGGCAAAATTGGTTTCATAATAGGCCTGTAGGCTATTGTGGGACAGGCTTATTGAAAAAAATCTTGTAATCCCTTAAATGTCACCTTACTCTTAACACCAGTCTTTGGATTGGTTACCTCAACTTCATGTCGTAATTGTGGCATTGTATCAAAAAACTTTCGTATCTTCAAAAATGCTTGTTGAGATAGACCTTCTAAAAATTCAACTAGTTCTTTCTTTGTACTATCTTTCGCAGGATATGTTTTATCACCCTCATAGATATGATCAATACAACTGGCGACTACACTAAACATAGTATCCACGTTTTCTTTGTTCATATCAAAACCAGCCTTGGTTATACCTAGCGATGGATAGTTCAATACTAATCCTAGTTTTCTTTCTTCGTCTATAACAACTTTGTTATTATGGTCATCATCTACTTGTACTTCAACAGTAGATAAATCTAATTCTACGTCAGCAGCAGTCATCTTGTCGTCTGGACAAATAACTTTGAAGTTAGCAACTTCACCTACTGATTTACTTCTTATTTGTAATAACAAATATTCTATGTCAAACATTGGTAGTGTGTCTATATCAAGTTTGTCAAATGTACAAGTTGTCAATATACCCTTTGTTGCATTTACTATTTCGTTATTGTCTTTTGATTCCATAGCCACGAGTAATAGTTTTTCTTCCTTGACTAGGAATGGTCTAAACTGTACTTGCACATCACTTGATGGTAAAGTCAATTCATATCTTGGTGTCTCAATTGTTGGTAATGCCATTATGTTCTCCTTATAATATTAAATATTTAACGGTGGTATTCTAAATGGTGGGAATACTCTACCGCCTGTAATTCTACCGATTGGTGCTTTCTTCCTTAGTTCATTCAACACGTCTCGTCCTGCTCGTCTTATCTCTGGTGGTAACATACTAATTAATCCACCAAATATACCACCAGCTCTTTTGACTGTTGGTTGTTTGAAATCACCTTGTCCTAAATCTATTGTACCATTTCTATCTATGAAATAGTTAACCCAGTTTCTAAATGAAAATGTAACAGTAAATGTTTGTACTGAATTCGCCTCATGGCTGAATCCTACTTCACTAATTATTCTTGGATATGCACCTAATAGTCTAACTGCATAGGTTACATCATCTCTTTCATCTCTACTAGCAAAACTACCTAACGCCATAATGTCTATTGGCGCAACATAGTTATCGTAGTAATTAAAATTATGTGTAGTGTTACTGAATGCTGCCTTTTGCCATATCTCAAAGAAAGTTCTTTCTCTCATAAACTTGTCTGTGTAAAATGTAGCAGTAATGTCAGCAGAAGTATAATCGTAAATAAAACTTCTTGCTGGTCCATTATGTTTAATTTCTTTTGCTGTTGCTTCTCTATTTGGCATAGATATCTCACTACAAAATGCTTGAACACGTCTGTGTGTGTTATCTGTTCTCATTGACTGCACTAATGCATCTGATGAGAAACCTTGCATTTCATCTTGGTTACCATTTCCAATAACAGCGCCTTTTGGTAAACCAAACTCAACATAGAACCTAGCCTTTCTTTGAAAGCCTTCAGCCTCATTGACCATGGCTTGAAATCTACCCATAGTAGTTTCAGGATTACCACCAGCCTTTTGTCTTAAACGTGGATCTCTTTGGACATCATCAAGTGACCTATCCCTAGGCAAACCTATTCTGATATCGTATCCACCAATTCTTTTCCCGCCTCTTAGTATTGCGATAGCTGTATCCCCCTTTCGACTCTCCAGTATTTTCTAGCAGTTGGTCTGCTGATATTTAATTTGTTACACATATCTACTAAACTCTTATAAACTTTTCCTTTGTAAATTCTTTCTTTGGCACCTCTGCCTAATTTACCCCAACTTGGATTGTCTTTACCAACCCATCTTGGAAACTCTTTGCTTCTCTCTATTGCGCTCTTACTCATATTCTCTTTCCATTCTTTTGTAAATGTTCTCTTAACACCTAACATAACAGAGTATCCACCTGGCGCAATATTATAATAACCATGTTTCTTAATATATTTATCTTCTTGTTCAAGTGCGTCTTTACCCTCGTATAGAGTTTTGACACTAAAATTCTCTTTGCCATATTTTCTTATAGCATTATATAAAGGCCACTTCGCACCTCGTCTAGCACTATATGTGTGTGCCAGAAATCTTTTCCTCATAGGTTGCGATGTAAATCCAACGTAACTATGACCATTCACTTCATTTGTAATCTTATATACTATCATTAATATGGTTGCCCTTTCCTGAATTGCTGAACGGGCAACATAACTGCCAACGCTGCTTCATCAAAATCAACTCTTAAAAAGTTTGATCTGACGTGACTATACAAATATTTTTTGATAGTCGTTTTCGCAATTCTTACATTCTTAATGCCATCATAACTAGCATTAATTCTTGTTGATGATTTCATACCACCAGAAGCATACTTTTGTAAGTTGTTCAATAAACTAATTCGTTGAACAGGTCTTATATAGTGAAAGTTCATTCCCATAAATCCACCTGGTATTGTCTCTAAAGGTAATACAAGTGGGAACCTATCATACAAAGGTAATGTCTTCTTATATTTAGGGTCATAATAGAAGAAATTTAGTCTTCCTCTGCTAGGAATACCATTTAATTTGCCTGACCTCATTAGGGCCGCAGCTGTGATACTATCGCCAAGTGTAGCAACAGTTTTCTTATACCAGTCAACACTTTTTCTTATGCCGCCTTGTTGAATTTTGATTGGGTCGATTATACTTATTGCCATATATTATATTTATACAAACAAAAAAGGCGGCCTTTCAGCCGCCCTTTCAAAGTTATTGATGTGAGAGAGAATTACTCCTCTTCAGCCAATTTACTAAAGTAAGACAACGTATCGTCATCATCACTAGCTGCTTTTGGAGCAACATCAGTACTTTTCGTAACACTTGCCGCAGATGGGAGGTCTGTTTTATCAGCAGTTGTTGCGCTTCGTACACCTGTAATCGTCCTATTCAGTTTCTCTTTGAGTTCGTCATAGGTTTTAAAATTGTCGGGTGCAAGAAATGGTTTTAAAGGGTGTTGAGAAGACCACAATGTTTTGATATCTTCATCACTCTCTTTAATTTGTGATACGCCCTCAAACTCGGACTTATCGTAGTTCCAGTAACCATCAACTTTTCTAATTTTTAGTTTAAAGTTTGCACCTTTCCAAAAATCAAATGGGTTAATAGGTTTCTCGTCTTCAAACGCAGGTTGCATTGACTCAGTAATCTTATCAAAAATCTTTTTACCGAATTTGAATAAGTAAGTCTTGCCTTCGTTCTCTGGATGCTTAGGATCAGATACCACTAGAATATTTGAGTAATAAGATAATTTTCTTTTTCTCTTTCTAGCAATTTCTTTATCACTATCTAAACCAGTATTCCAAAGTCTTGTGTTTTCTTCTGACACAGGGTCTTTTTGACTGATTGTAGTTAATGAGTTCTCAATATACCAACCACCTACATCTTGGAATGCATGTGACCATACTCTTTGCCAAGGTAAGTCTTCACCTTCTGGCGCTGGTAAAAATCTAATTACAGCAAAACCATTACCAGTTTTATCTAGTTCGGGTTTCCAAAATCTGTCGTCTTGGTATTTTGATTTGTTGTTTTGTTTGTCCTCAGGATTGAGGTTAGCCTCGATGGCTTTCGTAAGTTTGTCAAAGTTACTTGACGATTGTTTTAATGTATCAAAGTCCATTATATTTTTCTCCTTGTATATATTTACGTATTGTTATATTTGTGTTACCTGTATAATCGGTATCATACTTATTTATAATAGTTATAGAGTTCATTATACCACATTTAACTGTATTTGTCAAGTGTCGTTTGAAGTGTAACATATTGTAAATTCTTTAATTTTGACCACTCTTTTATGGGTTGTGATACTTTATCATTGCCCTCTGGATTAACCTTGTAAAAAGTGATCTGTGGATTGTCCATTATTAGACTTCCCCATTGTCCTACCCAATTCACTTCAGGTATCGGAGCGTTGTCTGATACACCATAGTGTTTTGTGTCTTTATATAGATTGTTGATCTTATTTGTATTACTCACTAGATCATGTCCAATCAAATATATCTCTGTTAAGTCTTTCTCTATGATAGTAGCAATTCTACCACTAGTAGCACCACAGGCCCAACCTTTGTCTCGTTCTCCTTCAACTAGATCGTCTATACTGTGTACTTTATCGGTGTCGCTCACCCATGTAACAAATGTTGCTGTATGATTAACTTGTTTCTTTACGATATCTTTATTTTGTTTTATAATATTAACTCTGCCTGCTAAATTAGAACCATGAAATACAAACTCCTGACTAGTACCTCTATCATTTTCCATTTTATTAGATTGATGTTTGTCTAGTAGTTCTTTGTCTTCATTACTCATGTTAGCATATACCAATGTGTGATACACCGGCGCTGGTATTTTAGTCCAACTACGTAACCAAGTCTCATTCTTATCACAGTAACCACTTTGATATATCTCGTGCATGATACCATGATCAACTGCAGTTAATACATCTGGTGTAAAATCTCTATACAAAGCATTACAACCATATATCTTACCATGTGGTCTTAATTGTGATAGATCAATACCTTTTCTACTCTCACCATTACCTATACAAAATACTCTTTTAGCCATTAACAAATATCTCTTTCATAATCAATTTACACTCTGTCGCATTAAAATTTATAAATGGTTTTACTCTGGTAACCTTAAGTGAGATTTCAGGCCATACAACTTTCTCGGTAATTTCTTTATCCCAATTTTTAGTAAAGTTAAGAAAGTGATTAAGCACGACCGCGGTCTGGTAACTAATTTTCCCTTGAATAAGTAAACGTAACATTCTTGGGTGTTGTCCCATAGATACAGCAAAGCCATCATCAAAAGAAAGCCCACGCTTGCTAAAATCATTAACAACGTTAGTGCAGTCTCCTCTAAAATGGTAGGCAAATGACTCTTTCCGTTTTTTATAATCCAGGTAAACATCTTTACCATCATTTTGAAGCAAATTACCAATCCATCTCTTACTATCTGCAATGAAGTTAGCAACAAAGAAATCAAGTATATCATCTTGTCCATATTTTGTACTCAACTTGTGGAAAAAATACCTATCTTTACGTTTTGTAAATGTATCTAGTTTTGCGTTGACCTTTCCCCCATACTTATAATAGTCATAACTGTCCGACTGAAAATGTAACTTGATTGCCAAGTAAGTTTTATATACATCAAAGCCTCCATACATCACGTTGGTAGTACACCAATCTTAGGCATTTTCAACATGTTCTTATTACTTGCTTCTACCTGTATTTTTTCTTTTAATGATTTTGAAACCAATGATGATATTTGACTAGTATCTAAACCATTCTCATCACAGTACCATACAACAGCGTCCATGTATGTAATTCTTTTCTCTTTTACAATACCCTCAATTGTCAAACTAAATTCTTTACTATTCATTGAAGTCCGATCTAACTATATGCTTTCTTAAAGCTCTTAATAGTCTTTCCATATTATCAATGATATCAATTAAACCTTTGTCTGTAATGTAATGCTGTTTGTCTTTTAGTTTGTCGTATTCTTTTAATGAAATCTGCACCATTGGTGTTGGAGGACTAGCCTCATTCTCCATACTGGCGTCTTGTGCTCTTTCTTTTTCTCTTTGTGCTTTGTCTTCACTGTATGTCATTATAACTCCTATTATATAAGTGTAGGTTACTTACTCTCGCTTTCGCCTACACAGGTTGCAACTCTTTTAATTATACCACACTTTTACTAATTTGTCAAGTGCCAGTACCTAGTAGCTTTTCATTCATTTTCATATTATATGTAAGATATAATATACATTGAAGTGGATCGTTTGGTATTTCTGCTACTGCTAATGTTTGATGTTTCTCGTTTATATAATATTTTACAGCAAATACAATATCGCCATCAGTTAGGCCATTTTGTCTGCCAAAACTTATGTTGACAGCCGTAAAGTTATTATCTAAAATATACTGATCAATAGTCTCTTGCGTTCCACATAACATTGGCATATTCATACTGAAAAGATCGTAGTCTTGTAGTTCAGCATGACTAGTGGTATTCCACAATAGACAAATTAAGATTAGTAGTTTTTTCATATCCTCTATAAGATATGGGCTACTCTTGCTTGATCTTATCCTTGTTTAGTTCTTCATAATATTTATAAAAGTCACTAATACATTGTTTCAAAGGTTCCATGTAATCTTTAGGATTCTTTACAAATGTTTGAACTGAACCATCTTCGGATGCTAGTAAAATAACGATTTGTTCAATCTCTTTTCCGAAAGTCTCCTTATACATTTGAGCATAGGCTGTAGTCTGCATAAAGTAGTTCTCTATCCAAGATTCTTGTCGTTCTTTGTTTGCTGTTTTAAAATCAATTACTGATAACTTACCATTGTATTCACCGATACAGTCAACTTGACCTGCGATAGTCAATTCTTTACTATACATGATTGTTTCTAAACAATGTATGTTATCAACTTGATCTACATATGGTTTAATTAGTCTGAATAGACCTAATGGTAATACACGTCTAATACTTGGTGTCTCGCCTTTGATATATTGTTCTATTAATGTGTGAGTTCCTTTACCACGATTGGCTGCTCTCATCATTTCCCAGTTGGCAACTTCTTCACCAATACTGTCTCGCCATTTTTGTAGGCCTTCTTTTTTCTTAGGATCAGCACCTAATACTGTGGTAATTGATGGATACGCTTTACCTTCTATATCATAGAAACGAAAACCATCTACTTTTTTACCTTTAGTTACTGGTAGTTTTGATTTGTCTAACTCGATAAAATTAAATTTCTTTGTCATTATATTTTCACTTTCATATTTTTATACTCATAGTATATCATAATATACGCTGTTTGTCAAGTGCTAGATGGACCTATACTTCATCATATGGTCATTTAATAAAGCAGGGTCGTTTCTTACTTCGTCCCTTTTCTCTTTTCAGCTAGGGTCGTATGATTCGTAACAAGTCTTCTTGCTTTCATTTCTGTAAGCTCTTAATATCTGTTTACGATTTTCACCATCTGATCTATATGATACATGCACCCAACCACTATTAGGTTCCCCTACAGTGTGGTATTCTAATATCATCTGATCAAAGTCACAGTTCTCACTAATCCATTTACATAGATCAGCATTAGACACACCAAAGATTTCAAAATCTGCGGCTTGGCCTTTTGCGTGCTGTGAGTTTACTGATGAACCTATGGATACGCATAACTCTGGACTTCTATATCCACTTGATATTGATACAACTTTACCATAATGATCTCTAACAACTTGTAGCACATTTTCACACAATGCTTTCAAACTGTTCATATGGTCCTCACTAGGATTATTACTAATCCCTTTTCGTTCAGCCGTTTGGCTCTTAGTCATTTCGTTTAGACTAAAATTATTACTTAATTTCATTATTGATTCCTTGTAAGTTTCATTATCTTTTCTATCTGTGCCTTAATTATTGGACCACGGTTCGGCCAATGGATATAAGGCTCATCACTCTTTTGTAGGTTATATAGAAAAGGTAATATGATTTTCTCTATTTCTTTAAATCTAGTTTCAGTTGCTTCACTATTTACTTCTTTAGTGATCGTTTCTTTCTCACTAACAATCTGCATGATCT